>Ga0268277_1000315_pt1 | contig 39838 bp, 43 predicted proteins | sample saktaG_5_FD_190132 | JGI IMG/M metagenome (GOLD analysis project Ga0268277, IMG submission 190132) | Saline water microbial communities from Sakinaw Lake, British Columbia, Canada - sak_2010_1_5_50m | ecosystem: Environmental > Aquatic > Non-marine Saline and Alkaline > Saline ... | reverse complement strand
CTAGTACATCGCGGCGGAAATCCTTCGGTAGTTGCAGGGCAAGCGCCGGTTGAGTAACTTCGTAGCGCCAGCGGAGAAGTGTATCGAAACCAAGCGTTTCCCGCCTACGAAAGCACCTTGCACAAGCCGCTTGGTCTCGATACGTCGCTTCGCTCCTACTCGACCGGCGCTCTGGCCCGACGCCTAACTGGGGAAGGATTTACGCCCACATGTACTAGCGTCCTGGCGGCGTAGCATCACGGCGAGTACCGACTCGCTGACTCGTTGATTCGCTGACTCGTTGATTCGCTGACTCGTTGATTCGCTGACTCGTTGATTCGCTGACTCGTTGATTCGCTGAATGGAAATCATTGACGATCTGTCGTCCGCCAAACTAGACAGCGATACTATCCTCACCATCGGAGCTTTTGATGGTGTGCACCGAGGGCATCAGCACCTGATCCAGCAACTGGTAGAGGCAGCCAGGCAGACGAAGCGTCTGGCTGGCTTGATCACTTTCTATCCTCATCCTGACGCAGTGCTCTCGCCCCACGATCCGACCCGCTACCTGAGTACACCCGGCGAAAAGGCCGCTCTACTGGAAAAGCTGGGCCTGGACATCCTGGCCATCCTGCCCTTCGATCAGAACATGGCGCAGACCTCCGCCCAGGATTTCATGGCCCAAGTCCGCCGCCACCTGCATATAGCGGAGCTCTGGGTGGGGGCGGATTTCGCACTGGGACGCGGGCGCGAAGGGGACGTAGAGGCTCTGCGAGACATGGGGCGGGAACTGGGCTTCACGGTACGAGTCATTGAGCCTCTGACCCGACAGGGCCAGATCATATCTAGCACTCGTATCCGTTCCCTGCTGCTGAAAGGGAACGTGCGCCAGGCCACTCGACTGCTGGGCCGGTATCCCAGCCTAGCCGGCGAGGTAGTGCAGGGAAGCCAGCGCGGGCATTCTCTAGGCTTCCCCACCGCCAACCTGGAAGTGCGGAAAGAGCGAGTCGGCCCCGCCGACGGAATCTACGCCGTGTACGCCAGGCTGGAGAAGGAGCGACATCTGGGCGTGGCCAACGTCGGCGTGCGACCCAGCTTCGAGATCGCTGGCGAGCGCATCGTGGAGGTGCACATCCTGGACTTCTTCGAAGAAGACATCTACGGCTGCGACCTGGTGGTGGAGTTCGTGGAGCGCCTGCGCGATGAAGTGCGATTCACCGATGTGGAGGAGTTGAAGGCTCAGATAGAGCGGGACATCGTGCAGGCTCGGCGCATTCTGGATGAAGAGAAACGAAGAACGGGAAGCGAGTAATGAGTAACGAGAGACGAGGGATGAGTGAAGGGTTCGAGGAGGTTGAGCATACGGCCGACCTGGCTATCAGAGCCTATGGTCGGGACATGAGGGAGCTCTTCGCCAACGCTGCCCACGGCATGTTCGCGCTGATGGCCGAGCCATCTCAAGAACCAGCCTGCGCGCGGGAGGTATCGCTGGAAGCGCTGGACTACGAGGGCCTGCTGGTTGATTGGCTGAACGAGCTCATCTATCTGCACGAGGTGGAGGGGGAGACCTACTCCCAGTTCACCATCGAGACCCTGTCGCCCACGAAGCTCAAGGCGCACGTGATCGGCGGCCCAACCAGGCACAAGACCAGAGCCATCAAGGCGGCGACTTTCCACGATCTGGCTATAGAGGAAACACCGAGCGGTCTCGTGGCCACCATCGTGTTCGACGTGTAGTCACAAGCGGTAAACAGAACGCGGAGGGAGGAGCAAATGGTTAGCAAGAAGGACATGAAGCAAGTAGAGGAATACGTCTACGAGATCCCACAGAGTTTTCGGCCCGACATGCGGGTGCCGGCTCGCCTGTACGCCGATGAGGAGCTTTTAGAGGCGGCTTTGAAGGATCGTTCCATAGAGCAGTTGATCAACACCGCTACCCTGCCCGGCGTGGTTAAGTACACCCTGGCCATGCCCGACATCCACCAGGGTTACGGCCCACCCATCGGTGGGGTGATCCCTTCCAAGACGTCCACGGGGGTCATCTCGCCGGGCGCCGTGGGTTATGACGTCAACTGCGGCGTCCGTCTCCTGCGCTCCAACATCCTGGCCGAGGAGGTCAGGCCCATCATGGATGAGATCGTCAACGCCCTCTTCCAAGGCGTGCCTAGCGGCGTGGGCCGCAGCGGGGATGTCCGGCTCTCCCACCGGGATATGAACGATGTTTTGGAGAAGGGATCAGCCTGGGCGGTGAGCCAGGGCTACGGCACGAAGGATGATCTGGAGCACACTGAGGAGCGGGGAACCTTGGCTGGGGCGGAAGCGAGGGCAGTGAGCTCAAAGGCCAAGAAGCGGGGGCAAGATCAGTTGGGCACCCTGGGCTCAGGCAACCACTTCGTCGAGGTGGGAGAGGTGGAGGCAATCTACGACCAAGAAGTGGCGGAAGTCTTCGGCCTGTTCGAGGGCCAGATGGTGGTTTGGGTGCATTCCGGCTCGCGGGGCCTGGGCCATCAGGTGTGCACCGACTACGTGCACGACCTGCAGCAGGCGGTGACCAAATACGGCATCGAGTTGCCCGACCGAGAACTGGTCTGTGCCCCCTTCGACTCGCCTGAAGGACGCGACTACTTCGCCGCCATGGCCGGCGCCGCCAACTACGCCTGGGCCAACCGCCAGGTGCTGGCCCACCGAGTGCGTTTGGTGATGGACGATGTGCTGGCCGGCCTGGTCAAAGATAGAGGGCTAACCCTGGTCTACGACGTGACTCACAACATCGCCAAGGTGGAGGAGTATCCCATTGACGGGAAGCCCACCAAACTGGTCATTCACCGCAAGGGGGCCACGCGGGCTTTCGGGCCGGGGATGAAGGATGTACCTGCCGACTATCGAGAGGTGGGCCAGCCGGTCTTGATCCCTGGCGACATGGGCACCGCCTCCTACGTCCTGGTGGGCACAGCCAAAGCCATGGAGAAGACCTTCGGCACCTCCTGTCACGGAGCAGGGCGGGTCATGAGCCGCCGCGCAGCCAAGGAAAAGATCCAGGGGCAGGAGCTGCAACAGGAGTTAGCGGAAAAGGGCATCGTCGTGCGGGGCGGTAGTTGGAAGGGCCTGGCCGAGGAAGCTCCCGCGGCCTACAAGGACGTTGACCGGGTGGTCAACGTGGTACACTCGACGGGAGTCGCTCGTAAGGTGGCCAGGGTTGTGCCTTTGGGGGTGATCAAGGGGTAAGGCAAGGTCAAACATCAGGCGTCAAACTTCAATGTTCAAAGTCTCCCCAGAACCGAAGGGCCGTCCCTCATTAGCAGGGGCGGCCCTTTCTCGCGAATTCGTCAAAGCGGCTCTAATCCCACTCCTCCACCTCCTGGATACCAACCTCATCTTACCTCTCCTCTCACTTGACCTTGTGGTCTTTTGATAGAGGGAAAAGCCCTAACCTACCCAGCAGGTTAGGGCTCCCTTCCCCATGTGCTTTTGCAGTGGAATGTCCTGCCTTTGGATGAAGTTAGATCTCCTCGTCCTCTTCCTCTTCCTCATCCCACTCCTCGTCTCCAAAAGCGTAGTCCAGATCGAGGGGCCTTAGGCTGATGACCTCCAGCAACGTGCCACATTCCGGACAATGGAGACACTCTCCTAGTGCCACCCCTTCTCTCGGCACAATCGTTTTCTCACACTCAGGGCACTGGGCCATTTGGACACCTCCTTTCTCATGATTAGCTACGTTCAAAAGCTTCAAACAGACGCCTGCTACCTCAGAGTCATAAAGGATACCCCTGTTCTGTGATATTTCCTCTGGAGCCCTGTCTACACCAAGAGGCGGCCTGTAATGTCAGTGAGAGGACGTGCCCTCAACGACGTCAGCTACAGCCAAGATTCTCGCTTTCAGGAGGATACCCTCACTTGAAAGACCTGCAGGATATCCAGAACCCTCCACCCTTTTGGGATGTTGAAGCACACCTTATCTCGCCTGACCTTATGGCCTTTTGCTGAGTAGAGGGAGATGAACCCTGACCCTACCCGGCAGGTTGGGACTCACTCCCCCGTGTGCTTTTGCAGTGGAGTGTCCTGCCTTTGGATGAAGTTAGATTTCCTCGTCCTCGTCCTCTTCCTCTTCTTCCTCATCCTCTTCCTCATCCCACTCCTCGTCTCCAAAAGCGTAGCCCAGGTCGGGGGGATTCAGGCTAACTACCTCCAGCAAGCAGTCACATTCAGGGCATGTGGTGAGGGCTCCCATCTTCACATTCTTGCTCAACTGGATCTGATTTCCGCATTCAGGGCACTTTGCCATTTTCACATCTCCTTTCTCAAACGTGGTTGGCCACTCTCCCGCTATTTGCACAATAGTATAACCTAAATTCGCCAGGATGTCAGTAACAAGTCGGTTAATCTTTGGTGACAAAACGGTTACACTTTGGTTAAGGATCGGTAAAAGAACGCAAACAGGGGACCTCCGATGGTACACCTCACCAGGTTTCCCCCAGGTGTGTTCGGAGGAGACGCAGAAACCGTGCACACCTGGCAGGAGCATCGCCAAAGAAGTTGACGGCCTCAAGGAGCTCCCTCACCCTCTCAGCGGGCAAGAAAGCCACGATGACACTATCGCTGCTCAGCCTCTCCAACAAGGGATTCTCCCCACCCCTTTGAATGACCTCCCAGGCGGCCATGGTGTGCTGGCGGATGCGCTCGTGCATCTCCTGGCGGTCGGCGCCGGCCTTGACCAATTCCATCAGCAGCGTCTCAGTGGCGGCGAAGACGCCGTAAGTAGACAAGTTGCGCTCGATGTTTTCCCCGTGAACAACCAGGCCCGTGACAATGCGTTCAGCACAGATGAGCATCTCGTCCAGAGCCAGGAACGCCTCGGGGAGGATCACCCTGCGGTTGGCCGAGTCGTCCAGGGTGCGCTCCAGGAGGGAGAAGGCGGCGTTGTCCCAGGCTACCTTGGGCAGGGTGCTAAGGTAACGAGCCAGGGAGCAGATCTTCTCGGCGGCGACGGGGTTGCGCTTGAAGGGCATGGCGGAGGAGCCTACCTGCCTGGCTCCAAAAGGCTCGCTCAACTCCCCGAAGGGCGCCGCGTGCAGCACTCGCAGGTCGAAGGCGAACCGGTGCAAGGATTGAGCTATGGCGGCCAGAGTGGTCAGGACGAGGAAGTCCTGTTTGCGAGGGTAAACCTGAGTAGAAACGGGCACGGTCTCCAGCCCCAGCTTTTCCATGACCAACCGTTCCAACTCGGACGGCTTCATCCCGCTGTCCTGAAGCAACTGAGCATAAGAGGTCGAAGTTCCCACCGCGCCTTTCAGCCCCTTGGCCTTGAGGTTTTCCATCAGGTTATCCAAACCCTGGAGATCAATGAGCAAGTCCTGGGCATACTGGCAGAGGCGGTAGCCCAGAGTGGTAGGTTCAGCGGGCAGGAGGTGGGTGTAGCCCATGGCAGGCAGGTGCTGATAGCGCTCGATCTGGGTGGCGAGAGCTTCGAGAAGCTCCACCAGGCGTTGGCGGATCAGGCGTAGAGACTCCTTGATGCGCAGGACGTCGGCGTTATCTTCCACGTCAGCACTGGTAGCCCCCAGGTGGATTTTGCCCCCGCCTATCGTGCACTGCTCAGCGTAGGCTCTTATCTCCGCCATCTTATCGTGGCCGATCTCCGCCTCGATCTCCAGGGAGCGAGCCATGTCCACCTCGCCCTGGTGAGCCTTCAGGTCATCCAGCTCCGCCTCGCTGACCAGCCCCGCCCCGTGCTCCGCTTCAGCCAGCGCTACCCAGATCCGCCGCCACAGTCGCCGTTTGTGCTCCTCGGACCACAGCCTTCGCATCTCCCGGCTGCCGTAACGCCAGGTGAAGGGCGAAAGAAAAGTGTCATAGCTGTATCCCGAACGCAGGCTTTTCTTGTTCATTCCTACTACCATGTTTGCACATTCTCATTATTTGTGGTATAATATCATTGATGAGGTCGGGTGGCCATGCGAATCCTATCCTTGACCGGACGGTGTAACATGGCTGCGAGGCTCGCATGACAGAGCTGCCCCGACCTTTTCGTATGCCCTCAGATGATAACTGCAAGCAACTCTTCAACCTGTACCTTCCTGTCTGGCTGCCTCTCTCGCCGGTAAGTGGCCAGTGCTATCTTGTGAGCACTCGACTTCTTGCCAACCGGCCTGAAATCAATCTGCCTGTTGCTCAGGTCAGGATGTCTTCTTCGCAGGTAGCGTAGCAATTGCTCTTTGATCTCATTCTCCCATCCTGGGTACTCCAGATCAATGGTGATTAACCCCATAGCGCTGACATAGGGTGCCAGGAGCAGTATCAACCCGGCGGCAAAGAGCTTGACAGAGATCAAGTCTTTGCGCATTCCCTCTTTCTTCAGCAATTGATAGCATTCTCGCTTCACGCTCTTGGGGATGAGGATAGCCGATTGAATGTCATCGGAGAATGCAAGAGCCGTATCAACAGTCAGTATATCGGTGCGACCGCTTTGATCTACTTCGATGTCGTGCATGATGGACTCATACCCGTGTCGGGAACTGATGAATTAGGTATGGCTTGACCTCCCCATCCGCATACGGATAAGTGAATAGCCGCCCCCTCATCTGCTTATCTGCTCCTATCCGTTGCCACCACTCTCCTGGCTGCCGTAACGCCAGATGAAGGGGAAAAGAAATGTGTCATGGCCGTAAGTTTCCTGCTTCATCACTCCCCACCCGTCGTTCCATAGCTCTCCGCTAATACTCAACCAAGACTCATTGTGCAATCGCTGAGCCTAAACCAAAGAGGCAAACGGTAGGAGTTCAGTCGGCAGCCTGTTGTGACAGCATGGCTTCCACCGCCGCCAGCGCCTTTGGCCCCCAGAAATGCTCGTATTCCAGGTCTCTGGCGCGAGTGATGCCTCGGTCTCTTCGCCGGGCCTCGGACAACTTCTCCAACGCCTCCGTCGCCTCACCTTTCTCCCACAGCAGGACGGCCTGGCTCAAGAGGCAGAGCGGCACCTTGGGCGCCTTTTCCAGCGCGCGCTCCACCTGTTCCCTGGCTGCCTCCAGGTCTCCCTGCTCTAAATAGAAGTGAGCCAGCCCAAGCAGGTTGGTGCTGTCGCTCTCTTTCTCTACCGCTGCCTTCAAACTAGCCAGGACCGCGTCGAGCTCTCCGAGCCGCCCCAGTGCGTGCCCGCGCAGCCGTGACACCCAGCTTTCCCGTCGGAACTGCCGCCCGTAGCGCTCCAAGACCCCCAGTGCTCTATCCGGATCGAGGTGAATCAGCGCTCTCGCATAACCTGGCGCCTCAAAACCATAATCCGCAACCGAAGTCGCTGCCAGGATTGCAGTAGTTTCTGTCGCTCCCAGACGCCCCAGGGCGTAGGCGGCGGACCCGCGCACCCCGCTGGCTTCGTCACTCAAGGTCGTGATCAGCGGTTCCACCGCCCTCGCGTCGCCCAGACTCCCCAGGGCGTCGGCGGCGGACCTGCGCACCCCGCTGTCTTCATCACTCAAGGCTGTGATCAGCGGCTCCACCGCCTTCGGGTCGCCCACACCCCCCAGGGCGTCGGCGGCGGAACTGCGCACACTGCTGTCTTCGTCACTCAAGGCTGTGATCAGCGGCTCCACCGCCCTCGGGTCGCCCACACCCCCCAGGGCGTAAGCGGCGGACCAGCGCGCGCTGCTGTTTTCGTCACCCAAGCTCGTGATCAGTGGTTCCACCGCCCTCGGGTCGCCCAGATGCCCCAGGGCGGAGGCGGCGGAACTGCGCACGTCGCTGTCCTTGTCACTCAAGGTCGTTATCAGCGGTTCCATCGCCCTCGGGTCGCCCAGACTCCCCAGAGCGTAAGTAGCGGACCAGCGCACGTCGCTGTCTTCATCACTCAAGGCCGTGATCAGCGGTTCCACCGTCCTCGGGTCGCCCACACGCCCCAGGGCGTCGGCGGCGGCACGGCGCACCTTTCTGTCTTCGTTACTCAAGGTCGTGATCAGCAATTCCACCGCCCTCGGGTCGCCCAGACGCCCCAGGGCGGAGGCGGCGGCACGGCGCACCTTTCTGTCTTCATCACTTTGGGTCGTGATCAGCGGTTCCACTGCCCTCGGGTCGCCCAGCCCCCCCAGAGCGTAAGCGGCGAACATGCGCACATCGCTGGCTCCGTCACTCAAGGTCGTGATCAGCGGTTCCACCGCCCTCGGGTCGCCCAGCCCCCCCAGAGCGTAAGCGGCGAACATGCGCACATCGCTGGCTCCGTCACTCAAGGTCGTGATCAGCGGTTCCACCGCCCTCGGGTCGCCCAGACCCCCCAGGGCGGAGGCGGCGGACATGCGCACATCGCTGGCTCCGTCACTCAAGGTCGTGATCAACGGTTCCACCGCCCTCGGGTCGCCCAGACTCCCCAGGGCGGAGGCGGCGGACATGCGCACATCGCTGGCTTCGTCACTCAAGGTCGTGATCAGCGGTTCCACCGCCCTCGGGTCGCCCAGACCCCCCAGGGCGGAGGCGGCGGACATGCGCACGGCATTGGCTTCGTCCCTCAACATTTCGGTCATGGATGCCGTCGTTTCCGCTCCGGCGATGCGTCCCAATGTCCTGGCCGCCCACAGCCGTACGGGACCGGACAGGGTCAGGTCAGCTTCCCTGAGCAGTGCCACTAGGCGCTGCCGAGCACGATCAGTCCGGCCCCCTCTTAGGTCAAACAGCGCCGTGTTCACGCGCATTGCCGGCCAGGCGCTGTCTGCGACCACCTCCCACTCTTCCGCCCGATCAGGTGTGCCGAAGGGCTGGCGCAGCCATTTCAGACTCAGCCGTCCCAGGGCCTGAGCTTCCTCAGCGTGCCCATCTCTGGTTTCGAGGGCCTTGAGCGCCTCCCCGCTGGCTCGGAAGAGACCGAGCAGTGCCGTTTGGTAGGCCTGCGTGCGCTCGTCCCTGATCGCCGCTTTCAGTTCGCTGCGCTTTGGGACGTGTGCCTCTTCCAGGTCGGCCTGATCCACCAGCGCCAGGGCCAGGCAGGCCTGGTAGCGCAGCCGCCGGGCCTGCCTGGCGGGTGACGTGTCTCAGGATCGGCACCACCAGCTCGGCTTCCCTGAGTACCAGCAGCCGCTCACAGGCCCGCTGGCTGGCGTCACCGTGACATTCGTAGGCCAAGTACTGTAGCAGCGGGATCGCCTCCTTCACGTGCTCCTCTTCCAACAGTGCCTCGCAAGCCTTTATCCGCTGCCCATAGCCGGGACGCAGCGCCAGCCAGCAGGCTGCCGCCAGCCCCACCTGCCTGGTTGGCGTGTTCTTCATCAAGCTCTCCGTGACCACCCACAGCGGCTCAGGGTCAGTGTGCAACTCGGGGTAACGAGTCGCCAGCAGGTGCAGCGCCGCCGGTAGCGCCACTGCCTCGTCGCCTATTGTCAGCAGGGTCGCGATCGCCGCCAGCGCATTGTCATCCTGTGCCATTAGTGCCATGTCGCGTAACAACTCTCGGTCCAAATGAGCTTCTTCGCCCGCTTCCAGCAAAGCCTGTGCCGCGGCTCCCGCCTGAGTGGGTTCCTTCTGGACCAACTCACTCAGGACTGCGATGGCAGTGGTTCGTGCCTCGCTCTCCAGCAGCCGAGTCGCTGCCAGTCGGCGGATGTGGGCAGGGGTGTCGGGCATCGTAAGGCCGACCAGAGCCTCCACCGTAGGGGATTCTGGTGTGATCACTGCCAGCCAGCCCAAGGCCGCCTGATCGCTCTTGCTTTCCATACGGACTGCAAGCTTCTCAATCAGGTCAAGCAGCCCCGCCTCTCCCAAGGTCCGCCGCGCCAGCCCGGCGTCCACAGGCCCCAGCGTAGAACTCGCCAAGTCTGCTCCGGCGCTGACGGAAAACGAATAGGACCTATCTGCCTGTAGCTGCACCAGGTAGCCTGCTGCCTCTTCGGGCCAGCCTTCGAATCGCACCCGCCGGGCTTTTGCTTGGTACTGCGTATGGCGGTATCTTTCCCTTTCCAGTGGCTGCAGGACCGGCCGGGCGAGGTCTCTCTCCCCCAAATGTACGAGTGCCGTCGCGAGGTTGAGGCGAGTCTCAGGCGCGACCTCCAGCTTCTCCCCGCCGTCGAGGAAGTGGGTGCGCTTCAAGGCACTTACAGCGGCCTCACAGTGGCGCGTCACCGCCAGCCGCTCGTAGCACTCCAGCGCCGCTTCCTGTACCTGGGGGGCCTCATGTCCCAGAAGCCCTGCCAGCTTGTTCAGTACCTCATCACGCAAGTGAGGATCTACCTGGACGTCATCCGCCAGGCAGGCTGCCGCTAACAGGGTGTTCCGCTGCAATACATCTTCGTAGGGTGCAGGAAAGTCCAGAATCTCACGCACGAGCTTATTAGCCTGGGGTTTGCTGTAAATGGACAGGTGGCCGGCCATCAGCAACAGCGGTTCGTGCCACACGCTGCGGTGGATGTACTTCCCCAGGTCAAACGTGCCACTTTGTGCTTCCTCCACCAGGCACAACGCCGCCAGGTACTCGCCGAAGGTCTGATGCAAGAACCCGTACACCGGTCGGCTTTCGGCGTCCATCCCCCGCTCTAGGAACAGCCCGCTCTGCTCGTTCAGGTTCTGGAGCATCCTCTTGCCGATCCGCTTGGCGTCCGTTAGTTCGCAGCCCCGCTGTTCGACGATCCCGCGGTAGAACCTGGGCAGCAGGTCGGCACGGGCGATCACCCCCGCCACATTGCTCGATAGGATGTGGTGGGCAATCGGAGCCAGGATCCCCTTGACTTCCTCCGCATCCAGTTCTGCCACCCCCCGCTGCGCCGTCCAGTACTCTACCAGGGTGTCCGTTGCGTTCTGGTAGACCTGCACTCGCCGGTTGGGCAGTTTGACACCCCGCCAGTGCATCAGCACAATGATGGTCAGCAGCAGCGGGTTGGCCGCCATTCGCGCGATCTGTGGCTTGGACCGTAGCGCCTCGATCAGGTCGTCCGCCCCTCCCACCTGGGCCTTTCTGCCCAGGGCGGATTCGATAGCATCGTACCACAGCCACACGAACCGTTCTCTGTCCTCTTGTGTCAGCTCCATCAGCGTCGCATGCCTGAACTCCTGTGTCAGGGGAGACCGCTCGTACCCTACGATGCGGCTGGTGACCATGAACCGGTTGTCGCTGAATCCCGCCACCATCTCCCGGATGCGATCCGTGACCTCAGCGCGCAAGCTAACGTCGCCGACTTCGTCCAGGCCGTCCAAGATGATCAGGCAGCGGCCCTGTTCGATGGCCCACCGTAGATACCGCCCAAACTCCGGCTTGAGCGTCAGTTCCTTCTCTACATATTCGACCAGGTGCAGCGTGCGGTCCTGTTCGTATGCCTTGGCGTAATTGGCGATCCGGATCAGCACCGGCGTCAGACCGCGGACGCTCTCCCCCGAGTGGGTCGTGTCGTCGGCCGCCAGCGCGTAGGTCACGTAACGTGTGGTCGTCGTCTTGCCCGTGCCGGGATCGCCCAGCAACACAGAACGCGGCTCTCTGAGCAGTTCCGCCAGCGTCAGGTGCCGCTGCGCCGCCTGGCGCGCGCTCAGTTGAGCGTAACGTTTCTCCATCTCCTCCAGGCGGCGCCGCCAGTCCAGTTCGACCATCGCCTCGTGGGCGGCCTGGAGTCGCAGGTCTTCCTCGGCATACTCGGCCAGCGCCGGGCGGCCCTCTACCGCCTGCAACGGCAGAAAAATCTCCGAGATGGGCAGGCTGAGTACCTGACCACTCACTTGCGGCGTAAAACCTCGGATGACATGATCTTTGAGATCCTTCTTCAGGTACTCGAAGTATGCTTCGCGGACCTGGTCTAAACCTTCGGCAGGTTCAGTTGAAGGAGATTGCCCCTCGTCTTTCGATTCGTCGAGCGCAAGCGTAACTGATGGGCCTGCCACAAGTCTCAACCAGCTTAGATGGTCCAAGGGCCACACCCCCCGGTCATCGGTCTTTCCATAAATACGACCAGAAACCCATCCTCCACCCCTACGGTCGTACTCTCGCAGCCAGACCTCCCCTGCGCCCCTTTCCAGGTCCAGCCTCACAAAGTTGTAGCCATTCTCTTTGTCTGAGCGCTCATAGCAGGCACCGGCCGCGATTCGCGTCCAGCCATCGAAACCCGTCGTCACCCACTCGGTGTGCTCGTGTCCGTGCAAGATGAACTTGAAATCCCGCTCTAGCGCGCGCCAGAGCTCTGCATCCTCCGGCCCAACCAGCCAGTTTGCAGGATGGTGAAAAAGGGCAATGGAGAAGTCGGCAGCTCTAAGGCTGGACGATATCTCCGCCAACTGCCACCGGCTGCCCATCCAGAGCTTTGCCTTCTCAATCTTGCTGTCACGGCAGCACGACCAAACAGAGTTGAATCCACCAATGCCAACCTTGACTCCCTCCACCTCACGGATGACAGCATAGATAAGGTGGTCCGGATCCTTGAGAAGGTGCAAGTAGCCGTTGTTTTCGAGGAACGCCCGATAATTCTTAAGGCGCTCCATGTAACGTCGCCAGTGCATGTCTCCCTTCTCGAGGATATCGCAGATCTTGTAAGGGTCTTCCTGCCGGTCGAGCCATTCTATCTGATCGGGGGTCACTACCTTGCGATTCACATCATGGTTACCAGGGACGAGGAAGAATCGCGAGCGCAGGACTTTCGGGCTGAAGGCCCCTCGCACCGACTCGAAGAACTCTTGGGCCAGGGCAAACTGATCGGCCAGCGTCTCATTTGGGCCACTGTCGATCTGCCCGAAGGCAGCATCACCCGTGAAGAAGATGAAATCGGGTCGTAGGCCGTGGTCGTCCGCCATCCTCTTGAGGTCTGTTACCAGAGTCTCGGTGACACGGCACATGTCCCAGCCGCGTCTTGGCTTCCCTGCGTGCAGGTCTGAAATGTGTAGCCAAGCAATAGTCCTACCCATATCTGCTCTCCTCACTACGACATAGCCCCAAGCTTAGCAAAATCAGACGATGAGCAGAGTATCTGAGCTCATCCGCTGCCAACTACTAATTGGGCCGAGATTACTTCAGCTCCAGTTGGTTGGTGACCATAGTATATCATGTTTCGCCTTGTTTGGCAACAGCAAAAAAGCCACCTGCGCAGTTGACACAGATGGCTTTTCTCTATGAAGGCATATCAACTTGGGACTAGACAGAGCAAATGTCGGCCACGCTTTCCAGCACGTAGTCCGGCTGAATGGACGAACGGGCAAGGTGCTCGCGGCGGGTGACACCGGTGAGGACGAGGGCCGAAGCTGCTCCGGCCCGTTGGGCCATGACCACGTCGGTCTCCAGGCGGTCGCCGACCACCAGGCACTGCTCCGGGGACAGGCCGCCCATGCGCGCCAGCGCCGCCTCAATGACGAGGGACGACGGCTTGCCGGCCACCAGCTCCACCTGCTTGCCCGTGCAGCCCTCGATAGCCCCGATGACGGCCGCCGCGTCGGGGATCTCGCCCCCCTCGACAGGGCAGGTGCGGTCGGCGTTGGTGGCCACGAAACGCGCCCCCTGCCGAATGGCCTGGAATGCAGTGTTCAGTTTGCCGTAATCGAAGGTGCGGTCGAAGGCGGCCACGACGAAGTCCGCCTCCTCGCTGTGATCGGTGTCGTTAGTGATCTGGAGACCAAAGGCAGCCAATTCAGCCAGCAGCGGCGGCTCGCCGACCACGAACGCCCGCGCGCCAGGGGCCTCGGCAGCGAGCCAGCAGCCCAGCACGTGCCCGGAGGTGAGGACGTCAGCCGGGTCGGTGGGGATGCCCAGGCGAGTGAGCTTCTCGGCGTAGCGCTCCCTGGGCTCCAGCGGCTTGTTGGATATGAACATCACGCGGCGGCCAGCCTGGCGCAGGCAACGCACCATCTCAGGTGCGCCAGGGATAGCACGTCCGCCCAGGTAGATCGTGCCGTCCAGATCGAAGATGTACCCTCGGAAGCGTCTCATTCCTCATCCGACTCCAGAAAGATGTCCGCGTACACGGAATCAATCTGGAAGCCATCCGTCCCTGCCGCCCAGGAGATCTCCAACGGAATCCCCACCGCGAACGGTACCGAAGGGGCAGGTCGCCCTCCACTACTTCACGTCTACGGTAAACGCCGCATAGACGTAGTCGCCCTGCTCCCTTTTGATCCTGAGTTTGAACTCCGTGTCACTGTAGATCGCCACGTCCAGTGCAAAGCCCTCACCCACCACCGCCTGCTCTGAGCCACTTCCGATTCTGAACCAGACGCCCCTGGCACATTCCACGTGCCAAAAGACGCTGAACCTTTCGCCAGGATTGACTTCATCGGTAGTCGGGGAGAAATACCAGACTATGGGGTCAGCACACCCGCTGCCGGTGACGTTGACCGTCAGCTTATAGGTCACCTGGCTATCGTCTTGCCTGGTCACTGTGGCCTCATAGGTGGTAGTGATGCTGGGGCAAATCTGACGAGAACCCTGGCCATCAGCTCCCACCTTGGCGTAGCCAAATCCATACTTGATATGAAGCTTCTTGATGCCGGCGAAATTCCAGCTCAGTGTGGTGCACTGTCCAACCTCGAGCTGGGTATCTGCGACGAGGAACGGTGGCACAGTGACCGACCCAACGTTGCTGTATACCCCGTACCCCCACTGGTTGCGACCGCGCACGCGGTAGTAGTAGGTTCCGGACGTTCTGCCGGGGGAAGGCACCGACCACCAGGTGCCAGCGCCATCGTAGACTACGGTCGGGCTAGAGAAGTAGGCGTTATCGTCTTCTTCCAGGACGTAAGTGGCCGCCAGACCTGCCGCAAGCCAGCTCACCGTGTAGTATGCATCCTGATCTGAGTTGTCAATGGGATTCAACGTGGCCTGGTAGGGAACAGGCGGCCAGCGCTTCGCTATGAAGGGGAAGATAATCCGATGATACACCACAGTCGTGGCGTCAGTGGCAGAGTCCTGGACAGTAGGACTGAGCTGCGATGTGGCCGTGACGATGGTGCTATCCGTCAGACCAGTGGCGCCCGATGGGACGGTCAGGCTGATCTGGAAAGGGGCCGTGATCTGCGCGGCGACTTGCAGCGACAATGTCCCCGTTGGCTGAGTCGCCCCCACCAACTCTACCGGCCAACCTTGCGTTGACACAACCTCTAACGTGAACGTGTCCGTCGTCGTGCCTGTGTTGGTCAGGGTGTGACTGTAGAGGATAGTGTCCCCGACGTAGGCTTGTTGCGCATGGTCCGGCCCGATCTCCACGCCTGGCGGCTGAAGAGCAGCAGCCTCAGACGATGCCCAACCCATCAACAGCAGTGCGCCTGTGATCCCCATCAACACACACGCGACCACATAGCCATTGGTTCTCAATTGCTTTCCCCGTTTGTTCAACATGGTAGTACCTCCTCGTATTCAATGCCAATAGTATATCAGATTTCGGCTCCTTTGGCAATAACAGGCAAATGCGCAAGTTAGGGACTCCAAGACCCTGAACACGGAATTCGGTTGGGCCTGCACCGTGCTATGCTATCCCTTGATTGTACGACTCTGTGGGATTTGCCGTGACTCACCTGGGCTTGTCTCGGTGGGGGCATAGGTACATGATTATTGCACACAACTCACGAGGATTGGGAGAGCATGGAAACTGAATTCAGTGAAAGCAAGCGTGGGCCGGTGATCGAGCGCATCAACCAGCGTCTGCAGGCCCTCGATCACGAGACCCTCCTGAAGCTCGAGGAGCCCGCAGAGCAGGTAGAGGCGAACACCGGGGATGCTGGCCAGAGAGGGGATGACGCGACGGCGTTTCCTACAGGGTACTCTGGCCGGGGGAGCAGCCGGCTTGGCGGTGGGCGCCGGGGGGAGTCTGGTGGCCTGGAAGACAGGCAGAGCAGTGGGACGCACGGCGGCCGAGTTGGAAGCAGCCGCCGAGACCCTCAAGCTGAAGGGGCTGCTGGTGCTTTACGAGAACCTGGAGAGGATCGAATGGAGGTTGGCGTATCGGCCAAACGCTCCCAGCCGCCAGTTGCCGGCTCATGTGTGTAGAGCTGAGAGGCCATACAAAGCTGTCACATCAGATCTCCCAAGGGGCCCAGATTGAGATTCAGTTCCTCGTCTTCCAGGCCGAAGGTCTGCTTCAATTCTTCCATGCGTGCATCCAGCTTCATGAAGGTCTGGCCCAGCCGCTCAATCTCCGCGTCGCTCAGGGAGCCGGCTTCGATGCGCCGGAGGGCCTGGCGCTCCATGAGCTGACGCAGAAGCTCAATCAGCTTTTGCCTTCCAGACAGACAAAGTTGTACGGAGGCCAGGGGCCGCTGAACGCGAACTCCATCCCTTTCTCCACGTTGGCGCTCTTCAACTCCTCTACCCTCTGGCTGAAAACTTCCATCTTCTCTTGGGAGACCAGAAAGGCGGCATTCAGGATCATGCTCTGATCCAGCAGGCGGGTCAGGCAGGCATCAACGGCCCGCCCCTTGAGGTCCTGGAAGATACGCAGTGCCTTTCTCTCTCTAGCTACCTCCATCTCCTCCCCCACCAACTGCTCGAGCTGAGTCACATCCTTCTCCAGCTTCATCTGGAGATAATAGCCCTTCCCTCGCATGGCCGGCGTTCCGCGAGCCCGCTTTGACTCCTGGGCACGGCCAGCCATCTCCTCCCGAAACCGGGCCACCCGCTCGCTGGCCCTCTCCACCTCTCTCCTGATCTTCTCCTCTTCCCAAAGGACTTTGAGGCTCAGTTCGACTTTGCCATACAAGCGGACCAGGTTCTCCTTGTATCCTCGGTAATTCTCTTCTAGCATCTCCTCCACCCGCGCCTCACTCGCGAACACGATGCCAAAGCGCAGGGGAAGCACCGTGTGCTCGGCCATCACCTCCTCGATGACGCCCTCGTGAGCCAGGACACACTCGATGGTCGGTTCGGGGGGCTCCAGGGATGCGTCGCTGACCACGGCGCTGATGTCCCGATAGGGAATGGTGTGCACCTGGTTGCCTGGGCTACCGATTCCCTCCCGACTGAAAACCCTCCTCTCGTCGCCAGGGATGATGCAGTAGACGTATTTAGCCTCTCGTTTCTGCACTCTCCTCTCCCTCCGGTGTGGTCAGTCTGGAGACGAAGCTGTAGGGCGGCCAGGGGCCGGTGAAACGCACCTCCATCTCCGCTTCCCCCTCGATCTTCTCCAGTTCCTCGCCCAGTTCCTTCACTCTTTCCTTTCTCACCAGCAGGGAGAGGTTCATGAGCATTTGCTTCCCTTCGGCTGGCCGCTTCACCTTGTTCACGTGGACGTCCTCGGCGTAGGGCGTGATCCACCGGTAGTAGCGGCGGTAATCCTCATCGGCCTTCGCCTCCAGCGCCTGCTTCAGCGCCTTCTCAATCTTCTGCTGGTAAAAATAGGCCATCCCCTTGGGCTTGCCCTCCATCTCCTGCTGCAATTGCCTGATGTCCTCGTTGGCCTCGACGATCTTCTCTGAGATGACATCCACCAGCCAGAAGATCTGAACTCCCAGCTCCACTTTGCCCCTGAACTCCTCCAGTTTGGTTTTGAAACTGTCGTATTCCGCTTGCAGCCAGGCGACTATCGTCTCCTCGACCGTCCGGCCCTCCGCCGGGCGGATGATGCAGTCGAAGGTCATGGGCAGGATGCTCCCCGCCTCCGCCCAGGCGGCATCTACCACCTGGCTGTGGGCCCAGACCCATTCTTTGACTGTCTCGTCATCTCCCTGATATGGCTCCAGGGGGCAATCATGAACCAGGGCGCTGATGTCCTTATAGGGAATGATGTAGACAGCCTGGCCATCTAGCCCAATCTCCCCCCACTGCTTCTTCCCGGTATCGGGCATGATACAGTAAACGTACCTTCCCGGGGCTTCTGCCATTTGTCTCCCTCCCTATCAGATACTTCGGCTACGCTCAGTACAAGCCTTCTGCAGGTTGACGATCAGGATGCCGTTTTTGAAGCGCGTTACCACCCGGTCGGCATCCACCGGCGCGGGAAGCGGAACCTCTTCGTGGTAGGCGCCTCCATCAACCCTCACCATCACCTTCTCCCTCTGAGCGCTGACCCGAATGGCTTTCTCTTCCACACCCGGCAGCTCCACGATGACGTTGATCTCGCGTGCTTCGTTGAAGACTTCGATCTCCGGTTCCCGCCCCTCTGTGGCAGGAGCGGCCCTTCCGGCCAGCCACCAGCTAAAAGGGACCATTTCACCCGTCTCCCAATCGAATCTGGACTCTTCAAAAACCAGGATGGGACGCCCCAGCACCTCTTCGGCTGCGGGGTTTACGCCCCGCCGGATCTTGAACAGGACGTCCGTGTGGGTGGGGGCGGCGATCAACGCTGCCAGCTCGTTGATGGTGGCGTGCCTGTTCAGCCACAGATGCCACAAGATTTCCTGGCTGGCCGGATCCAGCTCCATGGCCAGGCGTTCCACCTGCTGGGCAGGGATGATGGGGGGCATGGGAACAGAGGTGCGGGAGGGCTGGGGTGCAGGGGAAATCTCTGCCGCTCCGCCGCTCCTCTGCTCCCTTGCTCCCATGCTCCTCTGCCCTGGGAGCGGACTCTGCTCCGAGACTATCTGGTGCAACTGTTCCAGCCAGTGGCCCAGGGAGGGGGTGATAAACCAGGCTTTAGCCAGGCCCTTCCGACGGGGGGCGCGGTAGGAGATGGCCATGGCCATCTTCCTCACCAGAGTGAAGCGCTTGCTCTCAGTCGTCACCTCGGTGATCAGGGTGAGGGGGGTGTCGAAGATGGCTCCTCGGGGCTGAAGGAAGAGCAGCCGCTCGCTGGTTAGACAGAGCTTGCCGATCTGCCAGACAGGCCGTCCTTCTGGCTGGTACACCCCTTGTTCGGCCAGCAATATTTCATCCCCCCCCCAACCCTCCCCCTGTGAGGGCAGGGCTTGCCCTGAGCTTGCCGAGGGGGTGGGGGGCCTAGTCCCTGACACTTCGAGTCTCAAGTTCCTCCCTCCACCGCTCCGGGTTGATCATCTTATCCAGCACCTCGTCCACGATGTCGTCCAGGCCATCTCGCACGCTCTGCACCGCCTCGGCCACACCGTGCTCCTCCTTGATCTGGTCGAGGGCGATGTCCAGGTCCATCAGGGCCTCCCCTAATCGGTTCATCTCCTCTTCGGTCAGGCGGCCCCCCTCCATCCGCTTGAAGGCCTGGGTCTTGAGAGCATCCTGGATGATCTCGACCAGGGCGATGACCAGCCCCAGTATCCCCTGCTTCAGGTTGCCCTCATCAATGTCAAGCATGGAAGTCGCCATCCTTCGATAAACTCAGGACAGGTCTCCGTAGTCCAGAACCTGCTCCTTGATTTGCCGTCGCCACTGCGGCAACATCTCCCCAGAGAATAGGGCTTCCTCCTGGCCCTGGTGGTTGCCGTAGACGATGGTCAAAACCTCCCGATTTTTCAAAAAGCCGCCCAGGTCTCGGGTGTCCAGGCTGATCCCCCGTATCTTGCCCAGGGGGACTTCCAGCCCCACCCGGCGGTCGAAATCGGACCACCACAGCAGACGTTCCACCGTCAGATAGAGCCAACCCGGCCGCCAGGTGGGGCCGTGAATGCCGGCGTTGGGGGCCTGGTACCACATCTTGCCATCAGCCACCGTTCTCTCTTTGATGACGACGCTGATCTCACTGTCTCGCAAGAAGGGGATGAAATCGCCAGCCGGCACCCGCCCCGTGGCAGCCATCTTCTCCTCGAGGGCACCTTTCAAGCCCCCCATGTCCTCGGCGTAGAGGGAGACCACCTCCCCCGTCGCCAGGGAGAGGTACAGCAGGTCTCGTTGGACGCCCGTAAAATAGGTCTCTTCGTTGACCATCAAATCCTGGATCTCCGCCAGGGGTGTCTGGAACAGCACCTCGGCCGGTTCCTGGCGATACAGGATCAGGCGGCGATCGGTCAGGTAGAGCCGTCCCGGCCGCCAGGCACGGTAAATGCCGTCGCTGTACCAGTGGGAGCCGAACATGTCCAGGCGGATGGCCTCGCCGGGGGCCAGGGCCAGCTTCTTGCGCTGCAATTCCCTGGCCGCGTAGTGGCGCAGCTCCTCGTCCCAGGCCTGCATGTAGCCGTACTCGATCATGGTCTCCACGGAGGCGATGGCCGCTCGCAGACTGATGCCGATGAGGGGGATGCCGGCCACCCCGATGATCAGATCCGTGCTGAGGACGATGCCCTTGTCCAGCACCCTCTCCAGTAGATCGTCTATTGTTGCCTGCTTGACCCGCGTTGCTTCCACCGTGGCTAAACCCCACACTCATCACTCATCGGCCGGCCACCAACCGCAGACGTAGCAACCGCTCTCCACCAGTTGCTCCCTGACCACCGTGGTTCCACATTCAGGACATGCAACCTTAAATGGGGCCAGCTCTACCTCTTGCTCTGGGTCTGATGGTGACCAGCCGCAAACGTAGCAGCCCTTGTCCAGCAGTTCCTCCCTGAGCACAGGGCTTCCACAGCCGGGGCAACGGACCCGGGTTGGAGGGGCCTTCTCGATCTTGACGCCCTCTCGTGCAGCCGTCTGATCCACCATCTCGGCGATGCTGTCGAGGATCGTTTCGACCGGCTTGAGCAACAGTTGATCAATCAACAAAGCGAACACCTCCCTCAGCCATCAGCTACCTGGCGGCGATGGGTATCGGCTCCTCCGCCCTCAGACGGGCCTTGGCCCTGGCGCTCACCCAGCCGCACCAGGGGCACTGGACGTTGAGCAGTTCCTCCGTCTCCACCATCTTGCCGCACTGGGGGCAGGCCTCCTTGCCGATCTGGGCCTCCTTCCAAGCAGCCGTCTCGATGTTAGTACCAGAGGGGAACTCCAGGCCGTACTTGGCGGCCGTGGCGAAGGAGGCCAGGGCGGCCCTGATCTTGATTCCCAGAAGCTCGACCCCGGCCACGGAGACGGTGATGTCGGCGTTGATGACCAGCCCCTTGTCCAGGATGACGTCAATCACGTCCACCAGGGACGAGCCTCTTTCCCTTACTGGCTGCAGCCCCATCTCAGCGCCCCCCCTTCGTCAATTCGACCTGCAGGATGCCATTACGGTACGAGGTCTTCGCCTCCCCCTCCACCGGGCAGGGCAAGGCCACCTCCTTGAGATATTCCCGGCCGGGAGCTTGAGCCGAGAGGGTCAATTGATCACCCCGTACCCCAATCTCGATGTCCTTCTCCTCAACCCCCGGTAATTCGGCGATGATCAGCAGGTGATCCCCTTCATCGAAAACGTCCACCAATGGCTCCCTCTGAGGTGGCCTTTCCACATCCTCGCCAACGGTCCTGGGGATACTGGTGGGCATTCGATCCGAGGCCAACGTCCTCACGGACATGCTACTGTGCCACTGCAAGCCAGGTCCCCCGCCACGCTCTACCTCTTTCAGGGGCGTCTCCCTCAACTCGGTGTCCACTCTCTCGTTGATAGCAGCTAACCTTTCCTGAAAGGCGTCCGATTCTTCCAGCCCCCCCAGGACGGCATCGAGCCCTGGGATCAGACCTCCCAACCCGCGCAGGGCCCCGCCCGCCGCTCCTGATCGCTTGCGCCTCGCTTCTCTTTCCTCAAGCTCTCTTAGCTTTTCCTTGAGCTCTCGCAGCTCCTCTTTGTGCTCTCGATCCTTGTTATCTCGCGTCATTGAACCAGCCTCTTCTCTCCTATTCGTAGATAGCCCCTCCCACCTCCCTTAGCCCCGCCAGGCCCCGGATCTCGTGGGGAAAGCGGGAGACTTCGGTGACAGCGTATAGAGAGAACTGCTCTCGCAGGCCCCGGATGTATCCTTGCTGCTCCTCCCGCTTGGCCAGGCAGAAGTCGCACTCCGTAGACGGCATGACCATGTTGATCACCAGATGCCGACAGGGGATCTGCATCTGGTCCAGGGTGGCCAGGAAACGCTCCGTCTCCAGGACGCCCATGGCTTCGGGGATGGTCACGGCCACGAACTCGCTCCGCTGGGCATCCACCAGGTGTTGTCGCACCTTTTTAACGCCCCTGAACATGTCGAGCATGAGATCGGCTGTCTTGGTCAATGTCACCAGTCCTCGATATTTCAACAGCATCCGGAAGAAGGTCTGGAACCAGTCCATGGCCAGTTCGGGGAGTTCCAGGAAGCGCAACATGTGGCCGGTGGGGGCCGTGTCCAGGATGAAGCGGTCGTAGGCGCCCTCCTCCAGCAGGTCCATGATGGAGATCAAAGCGATGATCTCGTCCAGACCCGGGGGGATGAGGGAGATAATCTCCAGCATCACCTCCCTGTCGAAGGCGATGTCCATGCCACCGCCGCCCAGGAAGCTATCGAAAATTTCGTCAATCTCCTCCGTGTAGCGCTGCTTGAGTTCCTCCAGCCGGTCTTCAGCGTTGATCTGCAAGGCGTAGAGGCCACTCGCCCTCTCTATTGGCGTCGGCTCATCACCGATGGGACAGCCCAGGCTGTCGTCCAGGGAGCCGGCCGGGTCGGTGGAGAAGAGGAGGATTTTCTCTCCGCTGTCATGCTCGGCCATGGCCAAAGCCGTTGCTGCTGCCAGCGTCGTTTTCCCTACCCCACCCTTGCCGCCGAAGAGGATGAACCGTAGATCCTTCCCCAGGAGGTCTCTCATCTCTGACGGGCCAGTGGATAAAACCTGGGGCGGAGATTTGGCGGTGATCGTCCATTCAGGTGGGCGGTCTTGATCGAAAAGGAGTTCAGCAAAGGTGGTCAGGTCTTGCAGGCCGCGGATCTCGTGGGGGAAGAGGGGCATGGTCACCAGGCTGTACCGGGCGAACTTCTCCTCGATCTCCCGCCGGTACGGCGCCTGGTCTTTCTCCCGGGCCTGGCAGAAGGGACAGGGGCGGGAATCCACCAGGCGGTTGAGAATTACGCTGCGCACGGGGATGTCACCCTCGCTCAGGGCCTGGAAGAGGGTCTCGGTCTCGTAGATGCTCATCGCCTCGGGGTTGACCACGGGTACGAATTCGGTGGTTGCGGCGTTCTTGAGCAGCCCTCGCACCCTCTTCACGTCGCTGGCCATCGTCTGCAAGAAGCGGTCAGCCTCATCAGGCACATATCTTCCCCGGAACGTTTGCACCATGAAGCGGTGCTTCTCCATCATCATGTCCATGACGTGGATCCACTGCTCCATATGCTCGGGCAGGGCCAGCAAGCGGACGGTGTGGCCAGCAGGGGCCGTGTCCAGGATCACCAGGTCATAGTGCCCCTCTCTCATCAGGTCCATGATCTCGATAATGGCCATCACCTCGTCCAGGCCGGGCAGGGAGAGCTCGAAGAAGCTGGCGATGTCCTCCTGGTCGAAGTAGGTCCCCCGGTCGGCGATCAGCTTGATCACCGCTCCGTGCTGCTGTTTGAACTCCTCCAGGAGCGCCTCGGCATCCAACGCCAGGGTGAAGAGGTTGTCCACGCCCGCGACGGGTGTGATCTCACCGCCCACCTCACAGTCGAGGCTGTCTGAGAGGGAGTGAGCCGGGTCGGTGGAGACCAGGAGCACCTTCTTGTCCGGCCGTTGCCGGGCGAAGTGCAGGGCCGTGGCCGACGCTGAGGTTGTTTTCCCGGTCCCGCCCTTGCCACCGAACAAGATGAAGCGCAGATGAGGGTTGCTTAGGAAGGTTGATGTCTGTTCAGTCAGGGTCTTTCTCCTATTCGAGCCCGCCAGCCAGAGCTTTGAGGGCCATGTCGCCCTCGAGTTGGATGATAAAGCCCCTGTGCTGGAAGCAGATGGGCACACTCTTCCCCTGGTCCAGCAACCTGACCAGGGTGTCCAACGGGTCTTCCCGCAAGCGCTCGATTTTCTCCTCGGTCAGGCGTGCCTCCTGCATGGCGGTGGTCGTTTTGTCCCAGGCGATTTCCATCACCTCTCCTCGTAACAACGCCCACTTTCAGCGGCCACCAAGTCTACTCCGCCTGGGCTTTCTTGTACTCCCTGATGGCGTTCAGCCACTCGAGCAGCTCCTCTTCCTGCCCCAGATACTCTTCCTCGCTCATCTCCTCTAGCTCATAGCGCAGTTGCAGCTCCATCAGCACGCCTCGCACCTTATCCTCGTCCAACCTCTCCTGGTTCACTGCGTCAGCGATCTTCTCGAACACAAAGAGCAGCCCCTTAATCGGCAAGGTGATGGGAGCAAGGAGTAGGTTCCTGAGGCTCAGATCTATGTCGAGGGCTTCACTTTGTCTCGGCTCAGACATTTCACGCACCTCCCGGATGCGCTAGCATCTCCTGCCGTCGGACGGCAATCAGCAGCGTCCGCTCCACCATCTTCCGACTGAATTGGATACTTCGGCCAGGCTCGGTACAGGTTTCAGATTGCTGAACATTCTCGGCGTAGGCGGTAAGCAGCTCGTAGGCCTGAGCCAACTCGGTCATGCGGGTCTCGGCCTCCGGGTCGTCGGGGTTGTGGTCGGGATGCGCCGTGCCAGCCAGCCGGTGGTAGGCCCGCCTGATCTCGCCAGGGGTGACCGTCTCTCCCAGGCCCAGGCGACGCCGGTCCTCGTCAATCGCCTCGAAGGATGGCATTTCCACCTCAACGGTAGCGAAGCTGTAGGGTGGTAGGGGGCCTACACAACGGAAGGTGAACTGGCCCTCGAATTCCTCATCCAGCAGCTTCAACTGACGGTCCAGTGCTTCCTGCCCCGCCTGGTCCACCAGCAACGCCACGTTGATCATCATGCTGTCGTCCATGAGTGGGTTGACTACCACGTCCAGAGACATCTTCCCCAATGAATAGATCAGGTAGTCCCGCACGGAGACTCTATGCTGTTCCAGCGACGCCTGGACCAGTTGGCCGATGGCCACCCGCTCGATCAGCGTCTCTTCGGAGGGGCGGCCTTCTATTTGGGCTTTGAGTTGGGCGATGTGGGGCTCCTGGCTGATTTCCTGGAAAACCTGCTGGAGATCCCGGAGGACCACCGTTTCCATTTGTACCCTATCGGCGAACTGCTCGAGGGTGGTGCGGAAGAGGGTCTCTCCCTGTTCCAGGAGGCGATGCACCCAGTCCTCATCGGGCAGGACGGTGCCGAACTTCACCGGCAGGACCGGGAAGGCCCGCATCACCGCTTCGACGACCCGCTGGTGCGCCACCAGGTAGCGCGCCGCCTGGTCTCGTTTCATACCCCGGTAATCCGCCAGGGGGCTGGCGCTTACCACGGCAGCGATATCACGGTGCGGGACGGTGTAGACCTCGTCCTGCTCATCGTCTACCCCGGCCACATCAAAGATAATATCGTTCCCTGTGGGGATGATAGCGTACACGTACGTTGCGGTCATTTTGTGACACTCCTGGACCTCAAATTAAGCGGAGAAACGATGAACCGAATCGCCCAACGGTCTATGTGGAGATCAAGCGTCTTCGCCCGATTCGCTCTCGCCTGGTTGGGCCACGGCTGGTGAGGCCCGCGCCCCCTGAAACCCAGTCAGCCTGGCAGATGGCCGATGGCCGATAGCGGATGGCAACCTGCTATCAGCCATCTGCTACCCGCCATTCGCTATCTGCGATAGACCGGCCTCAAAGTGCCGCCTCTCAATACGTAATTCGTCCAACGATCCCCCCTGCTCCCCTGCTCCTCCGCTCCCTTGCTCCTCCAGATACTCACGGATGGCCAGCATGGCTGCCTGGCGGCAGAGGCCCTCGATGTCGGCTCCCACCAGGCCTTCGGTGCGCTCGGCCAGTTCCGCCAGGTCCACGTCTGGCGCCAGCGGCTTGCCCTGGGTGTGCACCCGGAAGATAGCCAGTCGTGCCTCTCGGTCGGGCACGGGCAGCTCCATCAGCACCTCAAAACGGCCAGGGCGCAAGAGGGCCGGGTCCACGATGTCCAGACGGTTGGTGGCCGCCAGCACCACCACCCCTTTGAGTTCCTCGATGCCGTCCATCTCGGCCAGCAGTTGGCTGACCACCCGCTCGGTGACGTGGGAATCAGACCCGGCTCCCCGACGAGGGGCCAGGGCGTCTATCTCGTCGAAGAAAACGATGCAGGGCGAGGCTTGCTTGGCCTTCTTGAACACCTCGCGGACGCCCCGCTCGCTCTCGCCAACCCATTTCGTCAACAACTCAGGGCCTTTCACCGAGATGAAGTTCGCCTCACTCTCCTTGGCCACGGCCTTGGCCAGCAGGGTCTTGCCCGTCCCCGGCAGCCCGTGGAGCAGGATTCCCTTGGGAGGAGCGGTATGGACGTGGGCAAAGAGGGGGCCGTACTGAAGGGGCCACTCCACCGTCTCCTTCAGCAGGCGCTTGATCTCCTCCAGCCCGCCGATATCGTCCCAGCCCACGTCGGGCACCTCGGTGAAGACCTCGCGGATGGCCGATGGCTCCACCTCGGCCAGGGCCGCCACGAAGTCGGACGACGTCACCTCCAGGGCCATGAGCTTTTCGTAGGGGATGTGGGCCTGGGCGAAGTCAATGTCGGGCATCAACTGGCGCAGGGCGCTCATGGCCGCCTCCCGACCCAGGGCCTCCAGGTCGGCGCCAACGAAGCCGTGGGTGATGGCCGCCAGTCGCTCCATGTCTACGTCGTCGGCCAGGGGCATGCCTCGGGTGTGGATGTCCAGGATCTCGCGGCGGCCGTCTTTGTCGGGGACGCCGATGGAGATCTCTCGGTCAAAGCGGCCAGGGCGGCGCAGGGCCGGGTCGAGGGTGTTGGGGATGTTGGTAGCGGCCACGACGATCACGTTGCCCCGCGACTCGAGCCCGTCCATCAGGGCCAGGAGTTGAGCGACGACTCTCCTTTCCACCTGGCGGTCGCCGCTCATCTCCTCGCGCTTGGGGGCGATGGCGTCAATCTCGTCAATGAAGATGATGGCCGGGGCGCAGCGACTGGCGTCTTCAAATATGCTCCTCAACTGTTTTTCCGAAGCCCCGTACCACTTGTCAATGATCTCCGGCCCGTTGATGTGGACGAAATGGGCGCTGGTCTCCTGGGCCACAGCGCGGGCGATGAGGGTCTTGCCGCAGCCGGGCGGGCCGTGGAGGAGCACCCCCTTGGGCGGGTCAATGCCCAGTCGCTCGAAGACCTCCGGGTAGCGCAGGGGCAGTTCGATCATCTCCCGGATGCGGCGGATCTCGCGGCGCAGCCCGCCGATGTCCTCGTAGGTGATGGTGCCCCGTTCTCGCCTGGCCCCTTCGCCAGTCAGTCGGATGGCTGTAGCGGGCCCGATGAGCACGGGGCCGGCAGGCGCGGCCTCGGCCACGGTGAAGGTCTGGGCGCGGGTGCCAAAGAGATTCACGCGCACCCGGTCGCCGGGCACCACGGGGATGCCGTCCAGCAATCGGGCCAGGTAACGGGCCTGAGCCGCTTCCCGCGAGGTTCGCAGGGCCTCCACGGGCGTCAGCGCTACCGTGCGGGCCGGCTGTACCTCGACCCGGCGCACTGTCACTCGCTCATCCAGACCGGCGCCGGCGTTGGCCCGCAGGATGCCGTCCATCTGGATGAGACCCTGGCCTCGCTGGGCGACGTAGGCGGGCATGGCCCGGGCCACGGTGGATCGCTTACCGGCGATTTCCACCACGTCGCCGATGTCAGCTCCCAGTCGCTCTAGATCCTGAGGATCTAGTCGGGCCAGCCCCCGGCCCGCGTCCTTGGGGAGGGCCTCGGCCACCCGCAGGAGGTGATCTTGTTGTTCGATTTCCGATTTCCGATTTTCGATCAACTTTGCACCTTCAACTTTGCGGCCGTGACCCCTTTGCCGCCGCAGCAGGGACAGGAGAGCGGGCTGTCGGGCCAGACGTAGTTGGCGTCGTCAGCGGCCCGGCCGGTGCCGCCGCAGCAGGGACAGATCACCGCATCATCGGGGATCTCCACCATGCCCACGCCGCCGCAGGTGGTGCAGGTCAGGCGGGAGAAGGGGTGGACACCTGTGCCCCGGCAGAAGGCGCAGGGAGCCGTCGGCGGGTGGAGCGTCCGCCGTCCCGTCCCACCGCAGACCTGGCATGTGGCCAAGGGGGACATGATGCCGAAGGGGTCCCGACCCTTGCCACGACAGAAGGCGCAGGTCACGTTCGCTTGGTTTGCTCTCGTCATCGTACTGTCTCCAATCTCGCTTCCAAGCGGTCCAGTCGCTCCCGAAGCAGGCGGTTCTCCTCCTCCAGTTGGTGGGCCGAGGAGGAGAGGTAGGGATCGCTCTTCCACCAGTTGATGCCCATCTGCATGGCGGTCTCCACCGAGGCCACCACCAGGCGTATCTTGATGCTCAACAGTTCCACCTCCACCAGGGAGATGCCAATGTCCCCGGCGATGACGATTCCCTTGTCTAGCACCCGCTCCAGAATTTCGGCCAGGGTATTGGCCTGGATAGGATGCTGCATACGTGCATTTGGCATAATGCCCTCCTCTCCTGGAGGATGGAAGGTGGACAATGAAAACGGGAAGATGGACGGCGGAACTCCCTCCACCCCCCATTCTCCATCCATCCATTCTCTATCTTCCAGACTCAGCGGCCCAGTCGCCCCGCCCGGACAACCAGGGAGGCTGTCTTGCGGCGTAGCTCCGAGAAATTGCGGCAAAGGCGGCAATCCAGGCTTCCCGCGTCGTATTGCTCGCAGGCCAGGAGCACGTCCGCCGCCTCTATCAGGGCCTGGGCCCAGGGCGCTTTCTCGGCCGCCGTCCGGGCCTGGTTGATCGCCTGGGTCAAGCGGGCAATTTCCTCTTCTTGGCTGGGGAAGAGGCCGATTGGACAATGAATGCTCGCTTGTCTACCCATCTCTCTTTTTCACAAGATATCGCCCTCAGGGGTCACCCGATGCCCATCCCAGCGTTGGAATCGGGCCGCCCGTTCGAGCCGATCGTACACCGACACGGCCATGCGGCGTTGCTGGGCTTCTTCAAAGGCCTTAGCGATGGCCACCACTCCTTCCACCGCGGCCGGTGTCTCTTCGCTTTCGGGATAGTAGGCTACGATCTTCAGATAGGGGGTCAGGGCGTGATGGAGCAATCCCTGTTCCTGGTAGGTTTTGCCGATTCTCAGCAATGCGGCGCTGGCCTCCCGCGAGATGACCGCAGCAAGTTCTTCGCTGATCATTGTGATACCTCCTCTCGTGACCTATCACTGACCCTGATGGGCCGCTTCCAGCCGATCAAATGTCCTCATCGCCACGTGATACTGCCCCTTCTGGCGAAACTCATCGGCAATGGCCAGTACCCTTTCGATGGCGACGGGAACATCTCGGCCGTCCGGATAGTGCTCGATGAGTTTCAAGTAAGCGGCCAAGGCCTGGTGAACCTTTCCTTGCTCATCCAAGGCCTCTGCTACCTCCAACAAAGAGGCGCTGATCGCCTCGGGGACGGAAGTTCTTTGTTTTGCCATGATCATCCTCCTTTGCTCCTGGCCTGTTGGCTACGTTTCTTCTGTTACCTGGTCACGGCGGTATCGCCTCGTGCGCTGGTAACTGAGCAGGTTGCCCTCATCATCCAACAGTGTCTCGTAGGCGGCTAATACGTCCCTGGTGTCGGGGACGTACTTCATCTCGATCACGTCCACGGTGACGTGCCAACCCTCCTCATCTTTGCTGAGGGCCGACACAGTGCCGGGCTTGAGCCCGGTGAGCTGGGCCAATTGCTCCTTGGCACGCTGCACAATTTTAGATCCGGTCGCCATAGCATCCTCCTCTCTTGGCTGATATTAGTCCTCCCACGTCACCACGATGTTGACGAAGTTGTAGGGTGGGACGGGGCCGACGTATTTGAAGATGAGCCTCTTCCCCATCTCTTCGTCGAGCTTGTCCACCGCCGCATCGAACTCCGCCTGGCGAGCCTCATCCACCAGAAAGGCCACATTCAGGACCATCCGGTCCATGATCACTTTGTTGACCCGGGTCTCGCGGACCAGGGGACGCAGGGGGGTGAGGATCTTCTCTGCGTCCTCGTCCCGCCTCTTCCACATAGCCGCCTCGATCATCTCCCCCAGGCGGATGCGGTCGTAGTAGGTCTCCTCGGACGGGCGGCCCATCAAGCCATCTCGCAAGCGGCGGATGGGTGGGTTCTCATCCACGATTTCCTGGAAGATGACATCCTCGTACCAGAAGGTCTTCAGGCCTAACTCCACTCGGCCTTCCATCTCTTGAAGAAGGCCGTGGAACTCCCCAAAGCGCCTCTTGAGCAACTTATCCTGGATGGCTTCTGTGCTGGGAGCTACCGTGCCGAAGCGCACCGGCAGGATGATGAACTCTTGCATCACCTCTTCCAGCACCAGGGTGTGGGCCATCATGCTGCGCCGCCTGCTCTCGTATTCGACCATGGGTGAATTGCTGACCACCACTGCCAGATCCTCGAAGTGGACGGTGTGGACGACGTCGCCTCGTTCGCCAATGCCCAGGTTGGTGAACTGGCGAGGCTCCGGACAGCGAATGATGCAGTACATGTATTTTCCTATGGGGGCTTCTGATTCGGGCATGGTTTACCTCCGTGAAACGTGATGACGTGAAACGTGACGACGTGAAGCGTGATGCGTGAAACGTGATCAGGGGAGGGGGACGTTTTGAAGCAAAGTGTCCAATTCCTCCCGATTGATGGTTTGGTCTGGTTGAGCGTTCTCGGAGTCGGTCTGGTAAAAGGTGCTTTGCTCACGCAAGAGGCGTCCACGCTGCTGCGGGATCATAGTCAGGAGCAAGCGGATAATCTGGGTCAGCAGGCGCAAGCGATGCTGGATGGCGGTCTCTCCCAATACGTGCCGTCCCTTGTAGTACCAATCGCGACTCTCTCTGGCCGAGCCGAGAGCGTATTCGTAGAAACGCGCCCGATCCTTGCCCGTGCCGCGCGAATAGCCCTCGGCAAGATTCGCACTAACGGAACCCAACGCCCGATAGAGCTGGTCTGACAAACCAATGGTGCGTCGATCCTGCATCAGCTTCGTTACATCATGCCAGCTCACATCCGCGACAAACAACCCCAGGCGATAGCCTTCCATCTTCCACAACGAATCACCCGTGATTTCCCCTGGAACCGACTCCGCCCACTCCTCGTAATTCACCTTGCCTCTCCTCTCACGTTTCACGTTTCAGTTTTACGTTTCACGCTTCACGTTTCAGCATCACTCGTTAATCTGCAAACGATATCGCAGGATCAAGCCCTTCTCCGCCAGGGTCTCGGCCAGGATGTTCAACACCTCTTCGCCCCAGGCCATCAATTCGGGCTGTGTCAGGTCGGCACGCAGGGCGATGTACTGTTCCCGCAGGGCGCTGTAGGCCCGGCGCACCTCCGGCTCCAGATGGGGGAACACTTCGGCCTCCAGGGTCGCTTCCAGCTCTTGGGCGTTGCCTTCCCGTCCGGTGCGATAAAAGGGCGCTATCTCCAGGGCCAGGTCCAGGTAGCCCTTCAGATCGCCGATGAGCAGCAACAGGTCAGATCCCTGGGGGGTAAGGTTGCCGCTCGCTACCTCCTGTTGCAACTGCTGGCGCAGCTCTTCTCGCCCGGCCACGCCACGGCTGGCATTGGCCAGGGTGCATCGATCCAGGTGGAGCAGAGCCTCGCCGAAGCCGCTGCGGATGGTCATCTCGTTGGCAAAGAGCTCCCGAGGCGCGTAGAGGCACAGTTTGTCGGCTAATAAGGTCAGCAAGTTCTTGGTCCTAAGTCCTAAGTCTGAGCTCTGAAGGCTTAGGACTTGGGACTGTGGACTTAGGACTACGTCAAGTCGGCGGGAGGTCTGGGTCGTCTCGTTCTCCGCCAGGGGATGGGCGTGCTCGTGGGCCAGGAGCGCCATAATAGCATCCTGGTCGTTCCAATAGCCCTCTTTCTCCATGGCCCCCTGGTTGATGAAGACGTGGCAAGAGACGGGATTCTTGAGGTCGTACAGGTTTACGATGGGCCTGTGCGGAAGACCATCCAGGCCACCGGGGGGCAAGCCTGCAGCCTGGGACAACTGCCGGGTCAGGGGCTCAAGATCTCTCAGGATGAAAAGGGTGATGACTTCCTGTCGCCACCGGGAAGACTCGGCGTATCTCCCTATGACCTCCTCTTCGATCTGAATGAAAGGAATCACCCCGGACTCGACGTCGGAAACCACCCGTAGTTCTGTCCCGGCGATGCGGTGCAAACTGAAGTGCTTGACAGTGCGAGCCATTCTCTAATCTCTAACTTCTAATTTCTAATTTCTAATCCCCCTTCTTCAGGCGGATCTCCAGGATCCCGTTCTTGTACGCCTTCTGCAGCGTCGCCGCATCTACCGGCACGGGCAGCAGGATCTCCTTGGCGTACTTGCGTTCGCCGGTGGTCTCCAGGGAGAGAATGTCGTCCTGGACTTCGATGTGGACCTCTTCCTCGCCCACGCCGGGCAGCTCGGCCACCACGACGATTTCTTGCTCCTCGTCGAAGAGGTCCACCAGTGGCTCTCGCACCTCGGCCACCACCGGCCCCTCCTCGGTGGTGCGAATGTTGCCGAAGCGCTCCACCCGGGGGATGCCCCCGATGCCGCTGCGGACGCTGAAGCCGTAGACGCCCCGGCCCTTGTCGCCCAGCCCTTTGACGCGGAACTCACCGCTGCGGGTGACCTCCTCCTCGCCCGTCTCGATCATATCCCCCAGCAAATCAATGAAATCGCCCAGACCCTTGAACAGGCCGCCAAAGCCCAGATCAAAAGTAACCTTGGCCCCCTCTTTCGTTTCCCCTGGCTGACTTTTCTTCTCTGACATCTCTCCACTTCTCCTTGCTCACTTTTCTGCCTTCAGTATCTCTTTACTTCTTCTTCATCTCCAAACGTCGGTCGCTCACTTACTTCGTCGAGCTCAAGGAATTGCTCTCCCCTGCTCCCATATCGCCGCACCTTTGCTCCCTGGCACCTCGGCTCAAGGCCAAAGGAGCGGTGTTCCGCAGGCTCGCCGCTGTTCATGCAACCGCTGGTGTGCTTCCAAACGTTCCTCCTCCAACATCAGAGATTCCGTTTCCTGAAGCCTTGGCCAGGCTGCCCGAGCGGGCCTGGTGCTGGTGGGAATGGAATGTCTGGTGCGGATGTGCTTGCGCGTCCGGATACGCCACAAAGCGCCGAAGCCATTCATGATCATCCTCCCTTCCGTGTTGCGTGAGCAGAGAATCACGGATCACGTTTCACGTTCAATACTCCAGCCGGATCTCCCGCCAGCTCTGGGCCTCGCCTTTGCCGCTATCACCTTCCTCGGTCGGTGATCGGCCGACTTTGGCGCGCCTTCGGGCCGAAGGCTTCGTTGAGTCGTCATCGGCCGTCTGGTCCATCATCTGTTGCAGGATGGTAAGTCGCTCTTCCACTTGCTGGAGTTGGCCCTCCGTTCTCTTCTGGTGGTCCATCCACAGTTTCAGCTCCCGGTTCAGACGGGCCTTCTCGTGTTCCAGGCGGGCCAGTTCGCCCACGGTCTGTTCTCGGGTAGTCGGCAGTGAACGGTGCCGGAGCCCCTGTATGGTGGGAATGTTCCGCATCCCTCTGGTGCGCTGGGTCTTCATCCCGATCCTACTCCTTTCTGCTGGCCTATGGCTAATAGTCCATCGGCCATCTGCTATCTGCCATCAGTGCCACTATGGTGCTCGATCAAGCTGAGGAGCATTTTGCGCTGCTGAGCGCGCCGCTCGCGGGCCTGGCTGGTGAAGACCGTCTTGGATTCCAGTACGTCCAGGCAGATGCGCACGAAACGTGGCTCGTCGGCTGCCGGACGGAGACCCTGCATGGCCGTCACCTGGCCGATCATGATACAGGCCCGCAGGGTAGGGGCCTGATCATACTCCCCCGACGCTCGGAAGTCCCGCACTATATCCACGATCCTGGTTGCTTCCTCCGTGGACAGGCCAGAGCGGGTGGCAGTGATGGCGACCTCCGTCTCCCGGTCGTAGAAGTCCAGATCAATGGTTACCAGCCGGTCGCTGAGAGCGTCCTGAGCTTCATGGACACCAGCGTACTCCTGGGGGTTGCTGGTGAAGATGGCCCTGAACTCAGGATGGACCTTGACGTAAGCATCCCGCCGGTTCATATCGGGCAGGATGAGCAATTTCTCCTCCAAAACCGCCAGGAGAACGTTGTTGGCCTCGGGCCGAGAGCGGGTGAACTCGTCGTAGACCAGGGTGAAGCCCTGCCTACAGGCGGTGGTCAGGCGGTTATCCACCCAGCGCTGGACAGCGTCCTCCTCGTACTTCATGACGGTGTGGATGAAGCGGTCCACGACCTTGCGGTAGCGGTAGCCATACTGCCCACCGATCAGGTCCGAGGTGGCGAACTCCTCGTCGCCGGCGATGAGCATCACTGGGTTTCCCAACTGGGCGGCCACGTGTAAGGCTACGGTGGTCTTGCCTGTGCCAGCCGGCCCGCGAAAGTGGACGGGGAAACCGGCGGCCAGGTAGGCCAGGGCCCGCTCCGTCAACTCCTGGATGGTGGGCGTCTCCACGAAGTCGGGCCGCGGGCGCACAGACAGGGCGGACGGAACTCCCTCGAACACGGTTCTCTCTGCAACTGCCATCTTTGTGCCTCCTCTTCCAATACCCAATATCTAATATCTGAGAACCCACAGCCGATAGCAGCAATCGGCTCTCAGATATTGGTTATTGGATATTGGTGATTAGATATTGGCTATCTGCCAACGTATTCCTCCACCGATGATACCCGCATCCCCATCTCCACCGTCAGTGCCCGGTACCATTTGTCCCGGGCGGCAGCACAGACCTCGGGGTCCTCCTGCCAGGTGCGAAACTGATCATAGACCCGCCGAAAGCCGAACCGAGCCTGTAGCCACGTCTGATCGTCGAAGGGAGGGCCCAGGCGTTGCTGCGCACGGCCCTCGCCCCAGAAAGTCCGATGGGCCATCCCCCGCTCGAAGTCGGTGCCCAGCCCCGCCGGGGTGCCGGCTATGAGATAGGCCACGGCATCGCCGAAGGCCAGGGCCAGATTCCCATTTAAGCCGAGCCGGTAGCTGGCGGCCACGGCCAGGAAGGCCAACAGCCGGGACAGGGCCTCCTCGCCCTCACCCCCTCCCCCCTTCGCCCCCCTCCTCTCCCAACGCTTGCCCTGAGCCAAGTCGAAGGGTCGGGAGAGGGGGAGGGGGGTTGGGGAGAGGGACCGCTGACGAAGGACGGCCAGGGCATCGGCGTAGGCCAGGGGAGGCCGCTCTTGCCAGTGGCGAGGAGGGAAGAAGGCCAAGGTGAAATCAGCGGGGGAGAAATCACCTATCTCGTCAATTTCTCCCAGGCCCAGGCTCAGCTTCTGCCACAGGGCGTCGAAGAGGGTCTGGGCGGCGGAGAGGTCTGGCTGCAACACGATCTCTGGCCTGGAGCCATCTCGCACCATCAAGCGGCATTTTATGCCCTCCAGCACCTGCAGTTGGGCCGGCAGGGTGATCTCAATGCTTCCGCTGGTGCGTCCGGCGGAGCGGATCCTTCTGGTCGCCAGGTACATGGCAACTCCTGTGCGCTATAATATCTAGCAATTTATCTAGCAGAAATTATAGCACAAGAAGTACCCCCTGTCAAATTGCCCCAACGCGGGATTCCAGGGGGATGCCTTTTGAGCAGAGGTGCGGAGGTGCACGGGTGCAGAGGTCAATGCTCCCCCGCTCCCCTTGCTCCTCTGCCCCTCTGCTCGAAAGTTTTATCCCAGCACCAGTTCTCGGGCCTGCTCGATCCACTCCTCTACCTTGGCCAATCGAGCTACCGCCCCCAGAGTCTGGCGTAGTTCATCTGGCGTGCCGGCGGCCAACTGAGCATAGGTATAGATCCCGGCCTCGTTCAGGCGCCGCTTCATGCTGGGGCCGATCCCTCGGATGGTCGTGAGATCATCGGGGGCCACCTCTTCCGCCGGCGGCGCTTTTTCTATGGACGGAGGCGCTGCCACTTCCTCTACCGTCGGTGAGGGCGGAGCTTTTTCTACTCGCGGTCGCGGTGGGGGCGGTGGGGCGGCCGGCTTCTTGGCCCTGCGCTGCTGCATGAGCATGGCAAAGTTTCTCCACACCCGTCGGGCATCGTTCAACTCAGCCTGCAGTCTGTCGCGCTCTGCCTGCAACCTATCGCGCATCGTGACTACATCCGAGGCCAGGTGGCTGCGCTCCTCAGCCAGGCTATGGCGCTGCTCCTCGGCCATGGCCTGGTGGGCGGCGTCCAGTTCCTTCATGAACGTCTCGGCATCGCGGCGCAACTCATCCACGTTGTGGCGAAGCTCGTCCATGTACTCGCTCAGTTGTTGTTGCTGTTCGACAGACATGTCTCGACGGGCAGCAGCCGTGTCCTCAAGGAAGGCCGCCGTGTCCGATGCCAGGCCATCGCGGTCCCCAGCCAGCCGCTCTCGCTGCTCGACGGCCATGGCCTGGTGTGCGGCGTCCAGCTCTTTCATAAACATCTCAGCACCACGGCGCAGTTCGTCCACATTGTGGCGCAACTCGCCCATGTATTCGCTCAGTTGTTGTTGCTGTTGGGCGGCCATGTCTCGACAAGCAGCAGCCGTCTCCTCAAGGAAGGTCGCTGTGTCCGATGCCAGGTCGTCGCGATCCTCAGCCAGCCGCACTCGCTGCTCGGCGGCCATAGCCTGGTGGGCATCTTGAATGTCCTTCATGAAGGTTTCAGCGTCAAGGAGCAGCCCACCCACGTTGACGCGCAGGTCGCTCATGTATCTGCCCAGTTGCTGCTGCTGTTCAGCGGACATGGCCTGGCGAGCGGCGTTCATCTCCTCGGTCAAAGCCGCCGTGTCCGAGACCAGGCGGTTATGATCCTCGCTCAACCGCTCTCCCTGCTCTGCGGCCATGGCCTGGTGTGCGGCGTCCAGTTCCTTCATGAATGTCTCGGTATCGCGGCGCAACTCATCCACGTTATAGCGCAACTCGTCCATGTACTCGCTCAGTTGCTGCTGCTGCTCGTTGGCCATGGCCTGGCGGGCGGCGTAGAATTCACCCAGTTCCTGCGCCGTGCCGGTGCGAATACCAACAACCACTCCCATCCGGGTGTCGTAAGCGTCCAAGAAGTGCTGGGTGAGCCGGCGCATTTCATTGGTTAATGCCATGGAATCACCTCCTCTCACTAATGGTTGTCCGCCGACCGCCACCGCTGGTACAGAGGCGCTGAAGGCCAGAGGAGATCTCTCCCCTGCTCTTCAGCACCCCCGCACCTCTCAAGCTCAGAAAGCGGCGGTCGGCGGACGGTGGTCGGCGGTCGTCTAGGCAGGCGCTGCGGCCGCTGCCGTCAGGCCTACGGCCTCGGCGTACTTCAGATAGGTGTCCACACCGGCCACAACCACCCGAGCCTCGACGGCCAGCAACTCAATGCCCACCAGGGATACGCGCACCCAGGCGTCAATGACGATGCCCTTGTCCAGGATGCGGTCCACGACCTCGGCCAAGCTGGTGGACGCAATCGTCTTCTCAACAGCCATTTCTGATCACCTCCTTTCCTACAGAGAAATTGAACACATCGGCTTTTAGCCACTCTTATTATATCACAAAATCGCCGTGGTGAGCGTTAGCCTTGGGTTAGAGTTGGGTTAGGATGCGTTAGGACGTAAAACGTGAAACGTGGTCACCACGCATCACGTTTCACGCATCAGGAAGACCCGCGTCTCTCAAACACATAGCCTCGGTGGGGTATGGTGCGGATGTAGACAGGGTGGGCGGGGTCGGGTTCGATCTTGGCGCGCAGGTTCCTGGTGTGCCAGCGCACTGTGCCGGGGTCACCCGTCCTCGGGGGATAGCCCCATACCTGCTGCAGTAGTTGCTGGCTGGAGAATACTTCGCCGGCGTGGGTCATCAGGTAGTGAAGGAGGTTGAACTCGGTGGGCGTGAACTGCACCGTCTTCTGCCCCACCCTCCCCTGGCAGGTGTGCAGGTACAGGGCGAGGTTGCCCACCACCAGTACGGGGCCCTGGTCTTCGGCCCGCGGGCTTTCCTCTGGGGCGGATCGGGCCCGGCGCAGCAAAGCCCTGACTCGGGCCATCAACTCCTCCAGCTCAAAGGGCTTGGTCAGGTAATCGTCGCCTCCTTCATCCAGCCCTTTGATCCGGTCCTTGATGGCACTGCGCACCGTCAGGAACAGGATGGGCACGGCGGCCAGGGTAGGGTCCCGGCGCAGCCGGCGACAAACCTGCAGGCCATCCAGCCGGGGCATCATGATATCCAGGATGATCAGATCGGGGCGATGGCGCCACGCAAGGGCCAGGGCCTCCACGCCGTCGTAGGCAGTGAGCACCTCCCAGCCCTCATCGCTCAGGCTGTGTTGTACTGCCCAGACCAGGTCCTTCTCATCATCCACTACCAGAATTCGGGCCTTTGGCATGATTCTCCTCCCTCGCTCGCTCCACGGCCTGGCGGGCCATCAGGCGGACTTCCTCCAGATTGAAGGGCTTGGCGATGAAGCCAATGAAGAGCTCCTTCTCCAGTCCTTCGTTGATGATTTTGTCTTCCTGGTAGAAATAGCCGGAAATCAGGACGATGGCCGTGTGAGGGCTTAGTTGGCGGATCAGGGCGGCCAGCTCCAGTCCATCCAGGTCGGCCAGCTTGACATCCACGAAGGCGACGGCGTAGGGCTCTTCAGTGAGCAGTTCCAGGGCCTCTGTGCCGGTCGTGGTGGTAGTCACCGCATAACCGGTGAGGCGCAGGATGTTCTCCAATACCCAGCACATGTCCGGCTCGTCGTCTACGATGAGAATATGGGGTAGTTCCTGCTTCATTGCCAAACTCCTTGTTACTTGCTACCTGGCGTGACGGGCAGCCTGACGATAAAGGTGCTCCCCTGGCCTTCCCGGCTCTCCACCTCGATGGTGCCCTGGTGTTGTTGGATGATGCTATAGCTGATGGAAAGACCCAGTCCCGTCCCCTTGCCAACCGGCATGGTGGTGAAAAAGGGATCGAAGATCGCGACCAGGTGTTCCGGGGGAACGCCAACCCCGGTGTCAGCAAACCGTATCTCCACCCCCGCCTTGGTCGCAAGAGTGGCCACCGTCAGCGTCCCACCCTCAGGCATGGCGTTGCAGGCGTTCAGGATCATGTTGCTGAAAACCTGCTCCAACAGGCTCTTGTTGCCAACCACCGGCAGCAGATCAGGAGCGAGATCCTTCCGCAACTCTACCTGTTGCACCTTGAGCTGATTGGCCAACAGAGATAATGTCTCCTCAAGAGCCTCGTCTATGTCCATGGATACCATGCGCTCCTCAGGGGGACGAGCAAACTTGAGCAGGTTCTCTATGATGTATGAGGCCCGTTGGATCCCAGAATGGATCCTCTTCACCGCTCCTTCCCTCAATTCCTCATCCTCGGGTCTTTCTAGTAAGAGCTGGGCCGCAGCAGAGCTTATCGCCAGGGGGTTGCGGATCTCGTGGGCGATGCCTCCGGCCATGACCCCCAGGGAAGTGAGCTTGGCCGACTGAATCAGTTGAGCCTCCAATCGCTTCCTCTCGGTCAGGTCCCTCCCCACGGCCACGAGGCCCACGGTGCGGCGCTCATCGTTGAGCATACGGGAACCAACCCAGGAGATGGGGACTTCCTCTCCCCCCTTGGTCCTCAGGTTGATCTCTATGCTTTTCTTAGCGAACTGGCCTCTTGCCAACTGCATCAGCCATGACTTCATCTTCTGCTGATCCTCTTCCACACAGAGGCCAGGCAGATACTGCCCCTTCACCTCCTCAGGCCTGAAGCCTGAGGTGCGTTCGGCGGCCCTGTTCCAGGTAAGTATTCTCGCTTCAGCGTCCATCGAGGCCACCAGGTCATAGGCACTGTCCACCACGCTGGCCAGGTGCCGTTCGGCCCTCCGCACCTCCTCCCCCAGCTTCTCCCGCTCAGTGATGTCGTCCATCAACAGCATTACGTTCTCTACCCCTCCCTCTACCTCGCCAGGACGAGGGGAGAGGGAGAGGGGGATGAGGCGGTAGTAATAGGTGCGGGTGGGCAGGCTGGGAGCACGGTAGGCAAATTTCCCACCCTCTACCGGCTTGCCCGTGCGAAAGATCTCTTGCACCTTTTCATCCAATCGGGTGTACTTCAGCAGCACCTGGGGGAAGACTTCTTCGACCTTGCGGCTCAGGGTGGCCTGCTCCTCGCGTCTGGTTTTCTCCAGGAAGTTGCGGTTGACCGACACGACCCGCAAGCTACGGTCAATC
>Ga0268277_1000313_pt1 | contig 39962 bp, 29 predicted proteins | sample saktaG_5_FD_190132 | JGI IMG/M metagenome (GOLD analysis project Ga0268277, IMG submission 190132) | Saline water microbial communities from Sakinaw Lake, British Columbia, Canada - sak_2010_1_5_50m | ecosystem: Environmental > Aquatic > Non-marine Saline and Alkaline > Saline ... | reverse complement strand
ATCCTGCTGAGATCAAGGCATGCGATCGCTTGATTCTCCTGGTCGAGGCCTGTATCCATCCCGGAGAGTCGGAAGGGAAAGATGCGGGGCTGATGCTGATCAGGGACCTGATTACGAAGGACGAGGGACGAGGGACGAAGGACAAAGACCAAAGCACAGGGCTCAGGGCTCAAGGCTCACAAGAACAAATCGAACATCGAACATCGAACATCGAAAATCTATTGGACCACGTCTCCATCCTTTTCATCCCCATCTTCAACGTGGACGGGCATGAGCGGTTTGGCCCCTACAACCGGATCAACCAGAACGGGCCGGAAGAGATGGGGTGGCGTGTGACAGCCACAAACCTCAACCTCAACCGTGATTTCCTGAAAGCCGATGCGCCGGAGATGAAAGCCTGGCTGAAGATATACAACAGGTGGAACCCGGATTTCTTTATCGACATTCATACAACCGACGGTGCCGACTATCAGTATGTGCTTACCTATATGATGGAGACCCTTGGTCAAATGGATCCAGGGTTGACAACCTGGTGCGATTCGATCTTTCTTCCTGCCTGGACGACCAGCATGGAATCAGCCGGATATCCGGTATTTCCTTATGTCCAGTTCCGGCAATGGCACGATCCTAAAAGCGGCCTGGAGAGAGAAATTGCCCCGCCGATGCTTTCCCAGGGTTATATCGCGCTGCGGAATCGTCCCGGCTTACTCGTTGAAACCCATATGCTGAAGCCCTATAAACAACGAGTGGAGGCCACCTACCAGTGCCTGGTCACCACACTCGGAATCCTCAACAACCAAGCACGTGAGCTGAAAAAGCTAAACCAATCTGCTGATGCGTTTGTCCAGTCGCCGGGGTTCAAGAATGTTCCTTTTACCCTGCGGTTTGACCTCTCCTTGTCTGACAGCGTTATGGTTGAGTTCAAAGGAGTCATGTACGATACCATCAGAAGTGACATCACCGGTGGCCTATGGTTTAAGTACAGTTCTATCCCTGAAACATTCACGGTCCCCCTCTTTTCGAAATCCGTTCCCGCAGAAACCGTTATGTTGCCTGAAGCCTATATCATCCCGACGGAATGGCAGGATGTGATCTCCATCCTGCGGCTTCATGGTATCCGGATGAAAGAGGTTGAAAGGGATACGATCATCCGGGTTACTTCATACAAGTTCATTGCTCCCCGGTGGCGCTCTTACCCTTATGAGGGGAGGTTGCCTCTGTCACATATCGAGTATACAACGTTCAATGAAGAGAGGGCTTTTCCGGCCGGTTCCAAAATCGTTGAAACATCCCAGCCGGCAGCCAGGGTCATTGCGCAGTTGCTGGAGCCCAAGGGGGACGGGTCTCTTCTTTACTGGGGATTATTCAATCCCATCTTTGAACAAAAAGAGTATTTTGAGATGTACGTCATGGAACCGATGGCTAAAAAAATGCTGGAGGAAGATCCTCAACTGCGTGTAGCTTTTGAAGAGCAAAAGAAGGCAGACAGCACCTTCATCAAAAACCAGTGGCAGGTGCTGAACTGGTTTCTGGAAAAAACGCCATACCGGGATACAAAGCGAATGGTTTATCCTGTCGGGAGAATAGAATGACGAGGAAAAAGAAAGCGAAAAACGAAACTAACTATGAAATACGAAAGAGATAAAAGTATTAATGAATTGATAAGAGGCATTAGGGGTATGATCTCCTTCCTGTTAATTTTCCTTTTTTGGGGGATGGCTGTTTCAGTAATCGGACAGGAAAGAATTGCCTCAGAGAGCAGGCGGGACAAGGAACGGAGAGCGGAAACCGATCCGTGGGCCGAGTTTGAGGATGAGGCGGACTCCATTCACCGATGGGATTTCGGGATCAATTTAGGCGCCTATTTCCCCGATAAATATTCAGCAAATTTCTACAATGGGACACCTGACAACGTGAATAACGTGAATTACATCATGTTAAACAAATACTGGTACCAGGAGATCAAACAAGTGTTAGGCGCTTCAGATACCATATTTATTTCGGGATATCCTGCAGACATGCATTACCAAGTTGCCTTTACCGGCGGGTTGTTTGTTCGGTTTAACTTCAACAGAAAGAACGGAATCTTCCTGGAGGCCAATTACACCCAACTGAAGGCAACCGATGCAATCACCCTGGAGGTCGACCCGCAAAGTTATCCTACATTCCAGGATTTCCGCACAGAACCCATTCAGGGGAAGGAGGCCAGGGTCCTGATTAACCTGGGCTACCAGCGATCCTTCCCACTGAAATCCAAAATCTACTTTTTTCTGCAGGGCGGTGGCATCATGTGCTATACCCAGGTGCTTCAATCTATCTTTGTAGTGGAGGGGAAAGAGTACAATCTGGTTAACGTTTACGGAAGTCAGGGGTACCAGCCTGGACCCAACAGCCAGACGTTTAAAATCCACCAGAACGCTTTTGGGTTCGGTACCTATTTCGGAGGCGGTGCCGGAATCCCGCTAAATGAAGCTTTTGGAATTGAACCAGGATTCTCAATCCAATATTATCCGGTTAATCTGGAGCATTATTCTCAATGGAAGCCCTCTTTCTCCCTCTATCTCAGAATCCTTCTGGGGGCCGGACATACAAGTGAATAAAAATGGGACTTTTACGAGCAATTATTTGTATCATCTTTCCTCCCCTGGCCGTCATTGACCAGGGCTGCGGCGCTATCCTGCTGGTCTTTCTACTCACCCTGTGTGGCTGGATCCCAGGAGTGATTGCGGCAATCGTATTCAATACTAGAGGAAGCCTGTAAGGGGTTGAATCTTATTGTTCACGATGGACACCAATAAATTTATACCTAACTACCTGCATGATGAAAACATTCCGGGGGCTATTTTATTCGGTAGTTTATTTATCCTGGTATTTGGGATTATCATAGTATTCGTGAATATCGTTTACCGGTTAATAACAAAATCGTGGAACCTGAAACGAGTTCATTTTATCATCGCGGACATTCTTCTTGCATCAGCCCAGTTAGTCAATGTTCCCGTGCCAAGGTGGACAGATTATCATCCGGGACCTGCCAACTCATTGCGAACATCCGCCGAAGATCTGGGATGGGGGATGGGTCCGGGGATTTTGTTCTCCAACCAGGGTTACGCCCTGTGGCAATGGGGCCAGGATATAGATTTTCAGAGTTTTATGATAATTTATCCGGAATATAAATTCGGATCTGCTGAGCCCCAATGTTGCGCTTGAAATTGCGCAACATGCAGCAGGTGGAATCATTGAGCCGTTAAAAAATGCAATCCACCTACAATACGATTACAAAGAGTAACATTAAACTGTGTTCGCAATTAAGCAAATTAAACCATTTCTTCCCCAGTAAAAAGAGGACGAACAATTCACCCGTAAACATCCCGTATCCTCTTTCCAGGATGCCAATACCAACCCAAAACAACACCAGGTTTTCTATTCCCCGAAATAGTGTATTTTTGGGACTTGTAATAAAAGAATATGGTAGAAAAGATCGGTTTTGACAACGAGAAATACCTGGAAGAGCAATCGGCAGAGATCCTGAAAAGGGTAGACCGGTTTCAGGGAAAGTTATACCTGGAATTTGGAGGAAAGCTATTGTATGACTATCATGCTTCAAGAGTGCTTCCAGGATTTGACCCTAACGTCAAGATGCGTCTTCTACAGAAACTGAAGGAGAAGATTAATGTAATCCTTTGCATCTACGCCGGAGATATTGAACGAAAGAAAATGCGGGCCGATTTCGGGATCACCTATGATGCCGATTCACTTAAAACTATCGACGACTTCAAGGAGTGGGGGATTGATGTCAATGCAGTGGTCATCACCCGGTATTCCGGACAGCCATCGGCCCGGGCGTTCAAGAACAAACTGGAGCGACGGGGGGTAAAGGTCTATACTCATCAGTACACCAAAGGATATCCCACCGATGTAGACCTGATTGTCAGTGACGAAGGGTATGGGTCAAACGAATATATTCCAACTGACAAACCGATCGTGATCGTTACTGGTCCCGGTCCGGGAAGCGGGAAACTTGGCACCTGCCTGGGACAGCTCTACCATGAGTACCGAAAAGGAGCCAAAGTGGGCTATGCCAAGTTTGAGACCTTCCCAATCTGGAACCTCCCGCTGAGTAAAAAGGTAAATATTGCTTATGAAGCCGCCACTGTTGACCTGAAAGATGTTAACCTCATCGATTCGCATCACCTGGAAGCCTACAATGAAACTACTGTAAACTACAACCGGGATATCGAAGCCTTTCCGTTGCTGAGAAAGATCATTGAGAAGATCACCGGGGGGGAGTCGTTTTATAAATCGCCGACTGATATGGGGGTGAACCGTGTTGGATTCGGCATCACAGATGATGCAGTGGTTCAGGAGGCTTCACATCAGGAGATCATCCGCCGTTATTTCCGCTGTGCAGTAGAATATGCCATGGGTTTTGTGGATAAAGAGATCCTGGAGCGGGCTGAACTGATCATGGAGAAAGTGGATGGCAAACCTGAAGACAGAAATGTTGTATTACCTGCACGAAAAGCGGCTAAAGATGCAGAACTGAACGGTAAAGGAAACGAAGGGATCTTTTGTGGAGCAGCTATTGAGTTAAAGGACGGAACCCTCATAACAGGTAAAAATTCCGCGTTGATGCATGCCGGCTCCAGCCTGGTCCTCAATGCAACCAAGCACCTTTCCGGCCTCCCTGATAACCTTCACCTGATACCCGAAAATGTTATCAGCTCTATTTCCTTCCTCAAAAAGGAGGTGCTCCTTGGCAGGGTGATCAGTCTGGATGTTGATGAGACTCTGATAGCCCTGAGTATCAGCGCTATATCCAATCCTGCTGCCCAGATGGCCGTGGAGTGCCTGAAAGAACTCCGGAACTGCGAGGTGCACCTCACTCATATCCCAACGCCCGGTGACGAAGCAGGTTTGCGGAAGCTGGGGGTCAATCTTACTTCTGATCCCGATTTCTCTTCCCGAAGCCTTTTTATAAGCTAACCATCCTCTGACCTATCTCCTCCAATAGTGTTCCATTGGTTACTGGTTACCGGTTCACTTGTTCACTTGTTCGCTATTTTTCTTAAATATCAAAGGCAACAACGGCAAGGCTAACAGATTCAGGCAAGCAAAGAGTATGAAGGTCCATTTGTATCCGATCAGGTCGCTAAGAAGTCCCCCTCCTGCGAGGCCGATTCCCGAACCGATATTGGCAACAGCCATGAGGATAGCAAACATAGAGGCGGCAATCCGCATGTCTGTCTTTCCCATTGAAGTAGCGAAATAAACTGTTTCAAAATAGCCGTAGGCCAGACCGAAAAGAAAGACCAGTGGCCAGGCGAGGAGTGGATTTGAAATCAGGGCGATGAGGAAAACGGTAATGAGGGCGGCATAGATGGCTGCTTTGACAGATCTCGGATGGCCAATTTTGTCGGTGAGCCGCCCTCCGGTGACACCTCCCAGGATAACACCCATTCCCCATACAGCTGCATAGAAGCCAGCCAACATATAGGAGATCCCGAAAGTCTCCCGGAGGAATGGATTGATCAACTGGTTGGCTCCACTGGCGACAATGAAACCTACGATACCTAAAAGTCCGAGAGCGATGATCTGTCTTTTTCCGAAGGCCCTGAAAGCTCTCCACTCGAAAGTCCGGCCGGGCGGGCGCGAGGGTTCTTTCAGGAGTAAGACCATTGGAATCGGGATGAGGGTCATCCCCGCAAGTGAATAGAATACAGCACTCCAGTTGGCCATCTCCGAGAGTATTCCTACCGTAGCCGAGATCAACACGATGCCGAGCGCCCGCCCGGCCACCATGATACCTTGTACCGTCCCTTCATCCTCTTTGGGAGTGGTATCCAGGGCAAGTCCGTCGGTACACGTGTCGTACAAAGCCATGCCAGTAAGAGATAAAAAGGCTACCATGGTAAGCAGGACAAACGACTCCGAAGGGTTGATCAATGGAAATACAAGCTGTCCTCCAGCCTGAATCAACAACCCAAGAATGATATAGGGTTTCCGGTAACCCAATCCGAACAGGTTGATGCGGTCACTCAGCATCCCCAGGAATATTTTCAGGATTAACGGCATCAGGGCAATAGCAGAGAAGATGCCAATCTGGGTCATCGAAATCCCGAATGAGCGCAAGTAAATCGCATTGAGCGCAGTAAAATAGCCCAGGATAGATCCCTGCGCAAAATAGAGCATGGAGAAGGTCGCGTAGCGCATCCGTTTCGTTCGGGTCACAATCTTGCTCTTTCGATGATTATTTTTCCCTCTCCGGCTGAGAAGTTTCCGATAAGGCTTGCATTCTGAACGCCACAGTGCTTCAGGCCGGCAACCAGGTCATCTGCCTCCGTTTCGGGGAGTGCAATCAGAAGCCCTCCGGAAGTTTGCGCATCACACAGGATCATCTTCTCCATGTCGGAGATCCCGGCTCCCCATATTACATCTGATTCAACATACTCCAGATTGTTCTTTGTTCCTCCAGGGATGATCCCTTGTGCGGCCATCTCCTCCACACCATCAAGTAGCTGAACATCCGATGTATCGATCCGAACATTGACCGTCTCCCCAGCAATCATCTCCCGGAGATGTCCCAGTAATCCGAAGCCGGTCACATCGGTACACGCATGCACTGTGAATCGGAGCATTACCTCTGCTGCCTGCCGGTTCAGTTCCGACATGCACTCCATCAGTTTCTGTGCTTGCAGCTGATCAAGTAATCCACGTTTCAACGCCGTAGTGAGAATCCCTGTTCCTAATGGCTTTGTTAAAATCAGCGCATCCCCTACTTTCACCCCACGGTTTCTAATCACCCTGCCAGGGTCCACCACTCCGGTCACCGACAGGCCGAATAGCGGCTCTGTAAGTTCAATGCTATGTCCGCCCAGGATCTGGATCCCAGCTTCTGCTGCTTTATATGACGCTCCTCTAAGGATTTCCTGCAGTACCTCCACAGGCAATCTTTTATCGGGGAAACCAACGATATTCAATGCGTACAATGGCTTCCCTCCCATTGCATATATATCGCTAATCGCGTTGGCCGCAGCAATCATGCCATATGTATATGAATCATCCACAACCGGTGGGATGACGTCGACGGTCTGAACCAGCGCCTGAGTATCGTTCAGCAGATAGATAGCGGCATCATCGGAAGTTTCAGATCCTACAAGGACATTTGGATCCGTAACCAGAGGAAGCTTCCTGAGGACCTCCTCCAGCAGTTGGGGCCTGATCTTGCAGGCACAGCCGAGGGCATGGGTGTACTCTGTTAACCGGATGCCGGATGCCGGATGCCGGATGCCGGAGGGTGCCCCTAAATCCCCCGCCTGATTGGAGGACAAGCCTGAAGGGGACTTGTTTCCGCTTTCGCGGGACGACCCCTCCCTAACCCTCCCCTTGAAGGGGAGGGAGTTAACCCCCTTCAGGTGGTTTGGGGGTACCTGGGGGTTTTGGGGTGCCTGGGGGTTTGGGGGTTCTAATTTGGCTCCGCCGAGCTCCGCTTCGCTCCGGCTCCACTTTTCAATCTCTTTATACGCCTTTACAATGATCGGCACCGCTGCCCTTATCTCCTCCTCGGTAGTCATCCGTCCCAACGAAAAACGGATCGTCCCCATGGCAAATTCCATGGGAACATGCATGGCTGACAGGACACCCGAAACACTTTCTTCCCCGGCATGGCAGGCGGCGCCGGCAGAAGCAGCAATCCCTTTCATTGCCTGCAACAGGGTGTTTGCCTCCACTCCCGGGAAGCCAAGACTCAACGTATTTGGAAGTCGCTTCTCCACATGACCGTTTAACCTGACTTCGGGAATCTCATTCCTGATCCCGTCAAAGAGGAGATCGCGAAGGGATTGAAGGTCGGGTAGTGAAGGTAGTGAGGGTGGTGAGGGAAATGACTGCCAACTGCCAACTGCTAACTGCCAACCGGAGACTATCTCCGCTGCTTTCCCGAGGCCAACGATCCCGAGAACATTCTCCGTCCCTGGTCGCCGATCGGCTTCATGACCGGCACCGTGCATCAAATTAGTAAGCTTCACGCCACGCCGGATGAAGAGTGCTCCTACCCCCTTGGGAGCATATAATTTATGCCCTGCCACGGATAACAAGTCTATTCCAGGTTCCTTGATATTGACAGGGATCTTTCCGATGCTCTGAGCTGCATCGCTATGAAAAAGCACGCCTGATTCACGGGCAATCCGGCTGATCTCGGCAATCGGCTGAATGGACCCGGTTTCGTTGTTCGCATGCATGATGGAGATCAGCAGAGTGCCGGGATGAATTGCCCTTCGAATCTCATCCGGATCGACTATCCCAGATGAGTCAACGCCTACCCTGGTGATTTCGAATCCCTCTCCTTCCAGATAATTACACACTTCCGTAACAGCGGGATGTTCAATCGCCGACGTGATGATATGGTTTCCCCGGCTCCTGCATGCATATGCAACACCTTTGATTGCATAATTGTTCGATTCTGTCCCTCCGCCGGTGAATACCACCTCATCGGGAAAACAGGCAAGCATGGAAGCTACCTGTTTTCGGGCTTGAATGACAGCTTGTGCGGCAACCCTCCCAAAATCGTGAATGCTGGACGGGTTTCCGAACAAGCCATCCAGATATGGCTTCATCGCCTCGGATACACGCGGATCCAGGGGGGTTGTAGCATTATAATCCAGGTAGATCGGATCCATTTTTCAGATGTTTATGGGCAAATTCCGATAGTCCTTCGGCAATCTCCCGGGCATCAAACTTCCCAACAGGAAAATGGTACCGGGACTGACTTTCACGGCGATTTACCGAATATGAATAGGTTTCGTCGTAATAGGATAATACCTGGTTGGCAACAGCACTATAATCCTTCTCCTGGATGGATACCAAAGCTTCCTTTGCACGTGGCTTTCCCAACCGGGTCTCGATCTTCATTACCGCTTCACTCAGCAACCTATCGTCAATTCCGGCATATTCATTTACCAGCCTCCTTATCCGAATCTCCTTTGGTACATCCAGGATAATCAACGGGGCCTTAAGGATCTTTTTAATAACCGGATCGGGCATTGTAATCCGCCCAATCATCCTGCTTTCATCTTCCATCCAGATGAATCGTTGTTTATCAAGCTGTTGCCATATCTCAAAGAGATTATTTTCGAATTGCTCATTGGTAGGCTGATCAGGCAACCCGAGGCCTCCGAAAGCTGATCCCTTATGAGAGGCGAGCTTCTCCAGATCGATTACCTGTTCATTGATCTCTGAAAGAAAATTCAGAACTTCCGTCTTTCCGCTTCCTGTGAAGCCTCCAAGAATAATCACTTTAGCCTTTTCATCCAGCCTATTACGGATATACTTCCGATACGCCTTATATCCTCCGTTGAGAAGGGATACCTGGTAACCATTTGTTGCGAACATCCAGGCCATATTCAGGCTGCGCATGCCTCCACGCCAGCAGTACATCCGTAAACTCTTCGTTTGTGTATGTTTTCGAAACGTGTTTAACACCATTCGAGTCTTAGGGAGGATGATATCCAAACCTCGGAGGATGGCATGGTCGCGGCCCGAATGGACATAGAGCGTGCCAACTTCCGCTCGCTCCTGATCTGTAAACAGTGGGATATTGATTGCACCCGGAATATGACCCTGCAGGAATTCAGCCGGGGATCTTACATCCACAACAGGCATAGAGCCGCTTGCTGCCAAAAAAGTCGGTGTATCCAGGTTAACAGGCATAATTTGAGCTGTGGTAAACAATCGCAAATGTACCGAAAAAACACAAACGTCCCCTGTTGGCAGTTGGCAATCATCACTACACCACTGCACCATTCCCCCTATAATTTTATATCTTTGCATTTATATTATCATCCCCCGATGAGTGACTTTATCCATCACGAGTGTGGCATTGCCCTTGTCAGGTTAAGGAAACCGCCTGAGTATTATCTTGCCAAGTACGGGACCTCATTTTACGGGCTCAACAAACTGCACCTGCTGATGCAGAAGCAGCACAACCGTGGGCAGGATGGGGCAGGTATAGCTACGATTAAGTTTGATGTTGATCCGGGGCACAGGTATATCAACCGGATCCGGTCCAACTCTTCTACGCCTATCAAAGATATTTTTTCCAGCATTGGCAACGCCGTCAAGGAGATTGAAGAGAAATACCCTAAGCGGCTGCGGGATCCCGATTGGTTAAAACATCACCTCGAAATGTATGGCGAACTCTTACTTGGCCATCTGCGATACGGAACATTTGGCCTGAATACGGTGGAGAGTCTCCATCCTTTAATCCGTGAGAACAACTGGAAGACAAAGAATCTTGTACTCGCCGGTAATTTTAATCTTACCAATGTAGAGGAGCTTTTTCAGAAATTGATCGATCTTGGTCAGTGTCCGGTTGAAACCTCCGACACCATTACGATCATGGAAAAAATCGGGCATTTTCTTGATGAGGAAAATGAAGAGCTATATCAGAAGTTTAAAAAGGAAGGCTACGAAAAACATCAGATCTCCAATTTGATCGCCAGAGATCTTGATGTCAGGAAGATTCTTGAAAACGCTTCCGAAAGCTGGGATGGTGGTTATGTGATCACAGGGCTTATTGGCCATGGAGATGCCTTCGTGATGAGAGATCCTAACGGAATCCGGCCTGCATTTTTCTATGCTGATGATGAGGTTGTGGTAGCAGCTTCGGAGCGGCCTGCCATCCAGACTGCCTTCAACCTCAGTATTGACAAGATCCGGGAACTGAAACCAGGTCATGCCCTGATTATCAAAAGGGATGGGACGTTCGATGAAGTTCAGTATAAAACCCCTGGGCCTAAAATCGCCTGTTCATTTGAACGGATCTATTTCTCCAGAGGTACTGATCAGGATATCTATCGGGAGCGGAAGAAACTTGGTAAATTTCTCGCCCCCGCTATCCTGAAAGCAATCGATTACGACATTGAGAACACAGTCTTTGCCTATATCCCGAATACAGCCATTGATGCCTATTATGGGTTGATCGAGGAACTTAATCTCTTTTGTGACACCATCAAACGCGATCGTTTACTTGACCTAAAGAACAACTGTTCGCCAGCTCAGGTAGAAGAGATACTGAAACTAAAACCCAGGGCGGAGAAAGTGGCTGTAAAGGACATGAAGCTTCGCACTTTCATCACCCAGGATAGTCAGCGCGACGACCTTGCAGCACATGTATATGATATCACTTACGGCAGTATAATAGCCGGAAGAGATAACCTTGTGGTTCTCGACGATTCAATCGTTCGGGGAACCACTCTGAAACAAAGCATTCTCCGTATCCTGGACCGGCTGGGACCTAAAAAGATCATTATTTCCTCTTCTGCGCCACAGATCCGATACCCCGACTGCTACGGGATCGACATGGCCAAACTAACTGATTTTATTGCATTTAAAGCAGCCATTGCTTTGCTAAAAGATACACATCAGGAACACATCATCAATGATGTTTATAAGCGGTGCAAAGAGCAGGAGATGTTACCCAAAGAAGAGATCGTTAATTATGTGAAAGAGATCTATAAGCCATTTCCTCCCAAGAGGGTCTCTGAAAAGATCTCCGACCTGTTAACTCCACCCAACTGCAATGCACGGGTTGAGATCATTTACCAGACAATAGAAGATCTTCATGATGCCTGTCCTGATCATATCGGTGACTGGTACTTCACTGGCAATTACCCAACCCCTGGGGGTAATAAAGTTGTCAACAAATCCTTTATCAATTATATTGAAGGAAAGAATATCCGGGCCTATTGATGTAACTTACCCGGTTTTACCTTACGGAAGTTCGTTTTTGGAATGAGGCCGAGATATTTTCGGCGATCGACTTCAGTTCCTCCGTTGAAAATTTCAACTTTGGTTTTTTAAAATCGATGTCGTAGATTGTCTGAAGCGGCACCAGGTGAATATGTGCATGAGGCACCTCCAGTCCTATAACAGCAATACCAATACGTTTACAAGGGATCACATCTTCTATGGACAGAGCCACTTTTTTTGAAAAGGCGATAAGATCTGAAAGGAGAAGATCCGGAATGTTAAAGATATAGTCTATCTCCTCTTTTGGAATCACCAGTGTATGACCTTCTGCTATGGGGTTGATATCCAGGAATGCAAGAAAACGGTCATTCTCAGCTACTTTGAAGGATGGAATCTCCCCCGCTATGATTCGTGTAAAAATGGTTGCCATATCTAACCGTTCTTTCGGGAGATCTCTAGAATCTCAAATGAGATCCACCCTGCTGGTACTTCAATGTCAACTTTTTCGTCGATCGTCTTGCCAAGGATACCCTTAGCAATTGGTGAATTTACAGAGATTTTACACTCTTTGACATTGGCTTCGTTTTCAGGCACCAGGGTATAACAAACAAGAGCTCCGGTTTTCAGGTTCTTCAGTTTAACCGTAGAAAAGATCAGCACTTTAGAATTGTCCAGCTTTGTTTCATCAAGCAACCGTGCACTACTAATGATATCCTGAAGCTTTGAGATCCTTAACTCCAGCATTGATTGTGCCTCTTTAGCAGCTGAATATTCAGCATTCTCCGACAAATCTCCCTTGTCTCTGGCTTCAGCGATTTGTTTTGAAATCCCTGGCCGCTCCACTGTTGTCATATGGTGGAGTTCATCCTTCAGTTTTTGTAATCCCTCAGGAGTAAAATAGTTAATTTCCGACATGGCTCCCAGTTTATCTTGTAATTATAATAAGCCAAAAGACCCTTTTACAAGGGTCCTTATGCGCTATGTATAGAAAGGTTAAGAAAACCTAATCTACAGAAGTTTTAAAAATTAAGTGTTATCCCTATGTTATGAACGCCTCCAAACGGATTGGTCGACCGGTAGGAGTAATCGATGCCAATTCCGGATTCCTTCTCTTTGTTGAAAGGAACTGACACTGTAAATCCCGCGGAAAGTCCGGTAAATACAGTACCTCTGTCGGCGGCATTTGTCTCAAAGATACCTTGCTGATAGGTATAAGCAGCCCTGATAGAAAGATAATATTTGAGTGCATACTCGAGACCCAGGATGAATTGGTCTTTAGTAAATGAGTTTGAATTGAAGTTTCCAGCCAGCGTGATGCGGTTCATTTCACCGATCAGGAAATCATAAGAAGCGCCGATTCTCAAGGTAGCGGGCAGTTCAAATTTCTCAGAACGTTGCGACACAGTAAAGAGGTCATTATCATTACCATGTCCCGGAATGATTCCACGGAAAGAGAGTCCATCGCCAGAAAATCTCATCGGAGTTCCGACGTTTTTCAACGCGACGCCGAATTTTATCTGGTCACGCTCACCGGTCACATATTGTACTCCAGCATCAATTGCAATTCCCAATGCACTAGCGTCAGAGATCGACTCAGAGATAATCTTGAAATTGATACCTCCATAGATGCTGTTGGAGAAAGCTTTTGCATAACCAATATTGATGTTCATGTAGGCTGGCTTATAGGTCCCCAACCCTCCTTCGGGAGAGTTTGTTGTAGTAATTTCAATCTCACCGAAGTTCATTGACATCACAGCAGCGGTTAGGACTCCTTTATTTTCACCCAGTTTCTGGCTTAATCCGAACGAGTAGATGTTAATCCCAGACCCTTGCAACCAGTTTGTATATGAGAAGACGATCTCGGTCCCAGTGGTAAAGGCTGTGCCAGCGATATTGGTAAAAAGGGCTTCAAGTCCGTGAGTGCAAGCGGTTCCCACACCACCCCATCCTGAACTCTTCGCCCATGGGTTGATGAGCAACTCAGATGCTCCTGCCTGGCCTGAACGGTCTTTGTTCCCGGCAGTAACCTGGCTAGCAGGATACACAATTAAAACTACCAGGAAAAAAGCCAGTAAAATGCTATATATGTTCTTCATGATGCTGTATTTTTGTTGTTGAAACATGTTATAATCATTTACATTACAGTGAGTTCAGGTCAACAGGTCGTAGAATTCCGAACCATTTAAGGGTTCGTTCACCAAGCCCTTCAGCTTTCACATGGATCAGGTAGACTCCACCTGCAATTGGAATCCCGGCAAAATTCTTGAGGTCCCAGTCGATGGATGTTTTCGCATCGGTATTTATACCAGCGTTAGAGGCTCTTGGCAGCGGGATGCCCGATTTATCAACATTAAACTGTCGGATCATGGTACCGCTGAGGTCATAGATTGTAACTGTACACCTCGTTGGAAGATTGACAATCTTGATCCGGTTATCAAGCTGGTTCCTCTCATAATCATCATACGCGTAATAAGGATTGGGTACCACATTGATAATATCAAGATCGCTCTCCATTTTAGTTTGATTGTTCTTTGATGTTGCGATGGCATCTGTATTAAACGTATACATCGGCCATGCTCTGTTTTGAGCTGTATCAACACTGCTATCTGGAATAGCCTCCGAATAGTATCGCTGATAAGGTTTAGCCACCCGGATGTAAATCGCTACAGGAGTACTGAGCCACGTTTTGCCTTCCACAGCAAGTGGAATATTGACCCACATGGCCGAGGCATAGGCCCGGGTTTTATAAATATTATCTAGTTTCTTCAATTTCAAAACACTGAACAGCTTCTGCCCTGCATCATAAGCCGGGAAATTTAAGTTTATCGTATCAAGAGTAAGATCCCTGTGAGCCATGATGTAAACATAGTGCTGCCCCCCGAAAACCGGGTTGAAGCTCTCGTCATGCATCCGGGAAGAGGGATTCCAGATCATGTCGCGTCCATTATCAGCTACAAGCCAGGAGTTCTCTCCAAACATGATATTCAGCCGTTCACCGGTTTCCACATTGATGGCATAACCGGGAAACCAGCCCATACCATATTCTGAAATATAGTTTGAGTGGTACATTGGATTGAAAGGGTAAACCACCCCGGTATCTCCATCAACATTCACCGATTTCCCTTTACGAAGGTCGAACATGCGTGCACGTCCTTCGGCCAGCAAGGAGTCGGGACACATCTCAATCACCGGCGCCCTGGTCCAGAGACTTTTATCACTAGTGATGATGATATCAACGCTTGCCAGGTTCTCCATTTTGTTGAATTTTTTGGAGTTTGAACTGAAGGCCGGGCCAACCGAAAGCTGCTGTGAATAAGCGCAGAGTGCGTAAGGGGCCCAGGTACCTCCAGAGATTCCACCAACAAAAGCATGGTTGGCCGACATCACCTGGATCTGTTGGAAATTCTTATCAGGATCCCATGGATCATCAGCAGCCATATCCCAGTCATAGAGGGCCGAGTTTCCACCAGCCTTATAGGTGCCTGCTCTGATCCAGTTCACATCAATGCCCGGAGGATTATCCCAGTCGGGAACACCACCATACCATTGATTGGCTGGATCGGTGTAGACGGCAGGCGGAGCAAAAAGCAATCCATTATCATCCGTGTGAAGAGAGCCTGGGAGTGTATCTCCAGGATTGGGGATCTGGGAAATCTCAAGGGCAATACCCAAATCGAGGAAGAGCTGTTCATAAGGATAGATTGTAGTGGTATCAGAATAATAGGTAATTCCTGACTTGGTATCTACCATTCTCCAATGGCCAAAACGAATATTCTGATTGGTAAAGGTCGGATTAGCAGGTCCTGGCACCATGGAGTCAAACGACACGATATACTGGCTGGCAACAACATTCAGTGGATCAACAACCTGAACGTTCAGCGGGCCATAACCTGTCATATACTTTGCCTGATAGGCGATTGGATAATCAGAATTTCCGTAGGTATTGGTTGCACTGGCAGGGGGCTTACTCAAAATCTCCTGTACAGTGGCAGGATCCAGGAAGAGAATCTTTCCGCCGTTACCCTGACCCTGTATTCTTGTGATCGTAGGTCCATCTCCATACATCGAGTTAGGTACGTCATCCAGTGGGATGTGTGGAATTCCTGTATAACTTTTCAGGTTGCTCCGGCCGGCAAGGTAGGGCTTTTTCTGCCCTGCCAGTCCTTCCGGATCTATTTGGTTATAAGGCGCATATTCATTATAGCCATAAGCAATAGCCATGTAGTAGTATTGTTTATGGTTGATCAACGTGAGGTCGTCTGTAGCAAATTTATCTTCTGTAAGCTCAAATGAGTGAACAATACCTGTATTGTTTCCATCCACCATCACCTCTCCGATGTTTCCATTCAGGGTTTGGTCAAACGTCCAGTTTACCAGCTTCGTCACGTCGTTTTTGATATCACACTGGAAAACAAGACGTGAGTAGCTTGCATTGTAAATATCAGCAGCGCTGACCGTAGCATCTTTCAACTGGAAGATCTGATATCCTTCAAAGCGGTAAAGGGAGTCGTTCCGCAGATTGTGCGGCAATGTATCCGGGTTTGGGATTTTAGGGTCGTACTCAACATATCTCTCCTGATAGTTATTCCCCTTATCATTTACTTTGCGGTTAGTGATGTATATGATCAACTTCCCATCCAACTCCTGAATGGTTAGATCGGGAGCATTCGGACCATTGAGAACAGCAAAGCAGTTATCAAACAAACTCTGGCAAAGGTCATCTACGACCCGAAGTTTCTCAACTGCTTCAAAAGGTGTTCCTGAAATCGTACGAGCCCATGGAATACCAACTGTGATGTAGTTACAGGCGCCCGGGCCCAGTGTGAACGGGCCAGCCGATTGCATGAAACGACGGTCGCTCGGGTTGTTTCCAGCCGTCTCCTCGGTCCAGTATTTTTGTCCGTTAGGCGGTTGTCCTGCGGTACCCCAATCGCAAGGATCTGAATCTCCAGGGAACATGAAGGTACAGGCAGGGCCAACGCCACCAGCGCTGGCATGTGCATTTCCTCCATAAAGCATTGTGGTATTGTCTTTCCAGATACCACGGAGGAATAGGTAGTATTCGGGGGCATAATCAGGGTCCTGCATATACCAGGGAACCCCTGAAAAACTGTTATTATGGTAAACAAACCGGCGCATTCCATAGCGTTCATTATCGATAATCCCATCACCATAACCACCGTCAGCACCATTTATAGCCATCTGGTCTAATGGGTATTCGCTGGTTAAAATTGAACAATCACCCGTAAATTTTGGATTATCCCTTAAATCCGGATCCATATAGGGTCCCTGGAAGAAGTCAACACCCACTGCAGGAGGGTGAGCGCCATAGGCCTCAATCTGGCCAGTACCGTCAATTGGCTTTCCGTTATAACAGTATCCAAGTCCGCGTGCTACATCACACCCAACATAGTCGTCCTGGGCATATCCAAGGTCGGGATCCACCCACTGGCTGAAGTAGGTGCCGGTGAGGGTGTAGGTCGAACGGTTGATGACCTCATAATTGTAAAAGGTCATGTCGTTGATCTCGTCGTTTGTAGCGAATGAGAAATATTGGGCCCTGATCTCCATACCGATGGGTTCTCCTTCAGTTTCGGAGTGGTAGTTGCCCTTGTCGTTATAAACACACCACAGTGTTTGGTCTCCCTTGATCACCTGGTCAACCAGGATACCTAACGTATCTCCTGCTTCTCCATTTCTCAGAGGGGCTCTTGCGACCCGTTCACCCGGTTTCAGATTATTCGGACAAAGTTTGTTTGCAAGATCGTAGTAAGGATAGTCACCCTCTGTTGGGTCATAGGTGCCATCTCCACCTTCATCAAAAAAGGGCGCCAGATAGTAGGCCTGTCCGGCTCCTCGATCTCCATGAGCCGGCCATTCCAGGATAGATGGAGGGATCTGATAGTCGGGATAGGCATCCTGATTATCCCACCATGCGAGAAACTCCTGAACCTCTGCACGGGTTATTGGATAAAGTTTGTCGTACTTGGCACAAACATCAGCTTCGATAGCAGCCGATCCGTCAATAGTGAGGGGGCCGGGCCAGAAGTCGTTTTTCGTATGTGCGGTAGCTGTGTTAGGACCCTGTCCGTAACGGTAAGCCGCAAGTTTCAGGTTGTTATTGATATCGATCCCTCCAATCCAGAGTGAGAAGGAGAACATCGACATCTTCCTTGAACCTTTCGGGATCTCATACTCTGCATTCTCCAGAAACCATCCGTTTCCAAAGGAGTAGACGATGGCCCTTACATTGTTGAGGTCAAGGTATTTGTAGGCTGAACCAGCCTCGCAACTTGCTGCAGTTTCCTTGATCGCATACGTACTCTTCGTGCCGGTTTTAACCTTCTCCTTTGAAAATGCCGAAGGTTGAAGCACAAACAGGCAACAGAGCGAGACGAATAAGAAACGAAGTATATTTTTCATAGTGCTGATATTTTTGAATATACTGATACTACTTGTGTTCACCATTTAACTGATCCTCCCTTGATTAGAAATTAAACATTAAACCTAACCTGATCTGGCGGGGGGAGCTATAGTTATATGGATTGTCGATCCATACCGAATAGAGATCCCTGTATGATTGCGAACTGACTTGCTGATTAATTTGGTTCTGATACTCGGGCGCCGAGAGGTATCCATCATCCGAAGCACTTCCAGTAGCCGGATAAACACCAGTTACGTTTTTCGTATTCAACAGGTTGAGGATATCCAGGTATACATTGAGGCTACCTCCTTTTTTCTTCTTGCCCATATTAAAGAGGAAATCCTTATCAATACGCATATTGATTACGAACTGCCAGGGGAGCCGGGCACCGTTGATAGATCCTTTGATCGGACCCATGGCGCCGTAAGGCATAATCTTGCTCGACTTGGTGTAGGGGGTCCCGGAACCACCGGTGATGGTGAAGTTGGCTCCGAAATTTGAAAGGAGTTGAACCGGAGCTTTTCCGCTCTTCTTTCTGCGAATAACCGGTCCGTTATATTCTTTTCCAACACCCCATCGGTAGTCGATGCTGATGTTGAACTGGTGGCGACGGTCAAAACTCAGTGGGTTGAGCGTTCTCAAATTCGGCTGTTCCGACCTTACAATAGCAGCTGCTGCGTTGGCGTCAGAACCAGTTCCGTCAGCAAACTGTAAGGTATAGTTGAATCGTACCCGTGCATTGTTTGTACGTCGAAGGTCATAGGTCAATGTCAGACCTTTGACTGTTCCAAAGTCGATATTTGTATAGGAGTAATAGGTTCGAGGATAAGCGCCCGTCAATCGGTACTGTTGGATTTCATCCCTCATCTCGCGGTAGAATACGGCCAGTTTCAGGGAAGATGCATTGTTGATCTTCTGCTGGAAGCCTAACTCATAATCGATGGTCTTTGAGGGTTGAAGAGCCGGGTTATTCAGTGTTCCGCCAGCAGAGGTACGAATAAAGTAATAAGACACCGGATCAATGATGTTCCCTCCGGTTGGCCGTTGGGTTAAAATGTCGTAGTGCGCGTAAAAGAGAGCATCATCAGAGATCGGGAATGAGAATGAAATACGTGGCATGAAGTTGGTCTGTGGCTCGTAATCCTTGAATACGTCAGCCTGAACTGTATTTACTGAGGGATCTACAAGGTAAGGAGATATCCCGTTTCCACGGTCGAGAATCTTTGGGTCTGTGATTACTGTACCTTCTGCATTATACCAGTCACTGCCCAGACGGTAACCTGTGATCTCAGTCGGGCTGTTGATGTTATCAACATAAACCACATAGTCGCCTCCGATATTGGCAGGGTGGATGATAGTCTGGCCGTTTAGTTCACCAACCTCTCCAGCTGTTTTTGCAGAATTGAAAAGATACGAGTCCTTCAGCACCGGTTGATTGGCATCAAACCTGTCAACACGTAAACCTACGTTAAAGATCAGATCTTTAAAAGCGAATTTATCCTGGATATATCCAGCAATGTAGATTGGTTCATAAGCTCCAATCGGACGGGTATAGTTACCATTTTCATCTTTAGCCGTGAAGAAATCTTCCCATGCAGGTTTTGTGGAGAGTTTTTGCCCCATGTAATCATACCCACGATAACCCACTTTGGCGTCACCGTTGTCAAGCAACTCGTCGGCATTAAACATATCGATGGAGAAGATGGGATCAGTAATTGTGATTGTATGAAGGACTTGATTGGTATCGTAGTAGTTAATGGAGTTAGAATTGTAATCAAACGAATTGATGTCGATAAATTCTCTGCCATCATAAAATAAGCCAAGCTTTTCCCTTAGATTTTTATCAAAATTCCGTTGAAGCTGACCTACATATTGTCTATGATAATAAATGGTATCCATAAAAACATTTTCCCACTCCACCTCATGCGGATGGGCAAGATCCAATTCGGCCAGTTGGGCGTTAGTCAACCCATTCATCAGGGTCCACAGGGAGGTTGCATTATATCCATAACTGGATGAACTTCTCTGCTGATACTGCAATCCGAGCTGAATTTCATGGTTTCCAAAGTCGGCAGCAAACGATGCGTTGATGGAGAGCTGGTCTGAGGTCCCAACGTTATATCCGTTTGTTCTGTTTCCCGGGCTCTGCCACATGCCGTAAATAGCATCTGGTTCCATCCCGTTAATCAATGCTTTCCCTGAGATGAGTTCATCTGTATTCCTGAAGTGTCCGTCGGGATCGTTTTCAAAGAGGCTGTAATACTGGGAAGTCCAGGCTGAAAGTTCAGGATTGATGCTGAAGGGCGTATATAAAACAATGGTGTCACGGAAACCGTTCTGGAGATAGGCATACTTGCCGGCAACGGAGTCGTATTCAAGTTGTGGTGTATAGGCACGGATTGTATTTGTTTCGAATTTCCCGATGTAGCCATATTTGAAGATATCCTCTTTATGCTCAGCGTCCTCCGTTTTGTCATAGGTTCGGGTGTAGTCGGCGCCGATAGAATAATAGATATTATCGACGAAGCTCTTCTCTTTTTCCGGGTTGCGGAACCGTTGGGTAAAACGTCCGTTCACACGCCATGTGTATCCGGTGGAGTGGCTGTTATTGGCATAATTGAGCAGGGATCCTCCATAGCTGAAGTTATTCCGGTCATACATCTGGAATGTACCGCCAAACGACATGTTGATGGTGGGTGAAAGACGGAAGTCCAGTTTGCCTGACACCAGCACTTCATACCGTGAGGTATTCATGGTGGTCTTGGTCCTCTCAAGGTCGTCCGTAGTCAGGAATTCACCGTTGAAAAGAACCCCTTCACCAGTGGTATTCAGCCGAAGAGGATTGCTCTCCAGGAAGCTGATCACATCATCTTTCGCATAATACATACCCGTTGCGTTTGGGACTCCATCTTGCCGATAGGTAAAGTCGCCGGCTAAGAAGTAACCCATGATAGGGATTTTGGTTTTAGCAACTGTATCTTTTTTTGAAAAGAGGGGTCCGGTAAGGTTCAGCCCCACACGGTTGTATCCGAATGGATCCAGAAACTGCGATGTCTGGATATCGATCCCGGCAGAAAAGTCGCGGGAAGGACCTCTTGTTGTTACACTGATGATACCCCCGGCAGCGTCACCATAAGAGGCCGGCGTACCTCCCAGGATAACCTCCACCTGCTCAATGGCAGACTGCGGGAGAGCAACGCTTCCAACAACGCGCATACCGTCAATGTAGTAAACCTCCGTATTTGAACGGGCGCCACGGATCGAAGAGATACCCCCACTTGCGTTGGTAGTTACACCACCCACGGTGGTGGCCACAGACGAAGCCGATTTATTGGCCATCTTGGAGATCTCCTCCTGGGTGACAGTACCACCGGAAACCGTCTGGTCTTTTGAGATCAGGGGGACTTTATAATCTACTACCTCTACCTCCGAGAGAGTGGTTGTTGATGTCTCCAGATCAATATCCTGGAAAGTGATCTTGTCAACAAAGATGATGATCCCTTTCATGGTATAATCCCGGTAACCAACATAGGTTGCTTTCAGGTCAACTCTACCTGCCGGCACAGGCTTGATCTGGTAATTTCCATCAAAATCCGATGTTGAACCACCAATCTGAACACCACCTGATTCCACCACAATATTGGCAAAAGGAATTGGCTCCCTGGTTTGCCTGTCAATGATTTTCCCTTTAAGAGAACCGGATCCGGATTGTGAAAATACCAACACACTCGATGTCAGTACAATTCCAATAGCTAATAGTAAATTTCTTAACATACCATATAATTTTATGTTAGAACACTGTGCTTTTAAAGGTGGTAAAGATAATAATATTTTAATCTAAGATACAAAATTATTTAATGATAGCAAGGAAATCAAGACCCAATCCAAATAACAGGAGAGTTAATATACCAGCGTGAAATAATAGCTGTCAAACAGCCTCTTTTCATGGACGAAAAGAGGGCGCTATTTGACTCCGCCGAACTTCACTTCGCTTCGGTTCGCTATTTTCTCAGTGGAGTGACTCGTTTGGACTTCCGGCGTGAATCCTTCATCATGGTCCGGGTCCCTTTCGACTGTCTTTTATGATGGCGTTTCAGGTCCATTTCATAGGATTTCCGGGCTTTTTTCTCCTTTAGTTTGCGTTCGCGATCAATTTTTTTCTGACGAACAGCCGATTCGGGGAAACAGGATGTATAACTTAACGGAAGGAGAAGGGTTAAGCACAAAAGAGCCAGGAAGCGGAGTCGTTTCATACAAACTATTTTCAGGGGACCAATGTACAATTAATCTTAAACCTGTTCGTTACTATAACGGTTTTACTCCTGAAAAATTTTACCGATGACACTTCGATACGCATGGCTGATCCTGTTTTGCGGTCTGGCATTTGCCTCTTGCAAAAAGGAAAGTCAACAGCCCGTCATTCCGGAGGTCTATGTAAATTTCTTCATCAATCCAAATTCGACAGAGTACCTTGAACTGAACCACCCGGGAGGGTTTGTTGCCGTTACTGGCGGATACAGGGGTATTATCCTGTACAGGATCATGAATAATGAGTTTTTGGCTTATGAACGGACCTGCCCCTGGGATCCATGGGAGGAGGGAGCGCGGGTTGAATTGGATGAGACCGGAACCATCGCAACGTGTCCGGTTTGCGGATCGCAGTATATCATCACCGACGGTTCACCCTTTGTAGGTCCTTCCGTTTATCTGCTGAAACAGTACCATACAACGTATGATGGGAATCTGTTGTATGTTTACAACTGAAGGACGCAGGACCAACTGCCAACTTATTTTAATACCGGTAATGCTCCGGCTTGTATGGGCCATCAGTCGGCACACCGAGGTATTCAGCCTGTTCTGGGGTTAGCTTTGTAAGTTTCACCCCTAACTGCCCGAGATGCAGACGGGCAACTTCTTCATCCAGTTTTTTGGAAAGCCGGTAAACACCCACTTCATAATTGTGTTCCCAGAGATCGAGCTGAGCCAGGGTTTGGTTGGAAAAGGAGTTACTCATTACAAAGGAGGGGTGGCCGGTAGCGCATCCCAAATTCACGAGCCGTCCTTCAGCAAGCAGGTAGATCGACTTCCCATCCGGGTAAATAAACTTATCGACCTGCGGCTTGATGTTGATCCTCTTGATTCCCGGCCAGTTGATGAGCGGCTCCACCTGAATCTCGTTATCAAAATGGCCGATATTACAAACAATCGCCTCATCTTTCATCTTCGACATATGCCGGGCTGTGAGGACATCTTTATTCCCGGTGGTAGTCACCCATATATTGCCTTCTGCCAGAGCATCTTCCACGGTGGTCACTTCAAAGCCTTCCATGGCTGCCTGCAAGGCGCAAATCGGATCAATCTCTGTCACCAGCACCCGGGCGCCATAGGATTTCATCGACGTAGCACATCCTTTCCCAACATCCCCATATCCAAGCACTACGACTACCTTCCCGGCAATCATCACATCCGTTGCCCGCTTGATCCCATCAGCCAGAGACTCACGGCATCCGTAAAGGTTGTCAAATTTCGATTTTGTAACCGAATCGTTCACGTTGATTGCGGGGACAAGCAATTTACCACTCTCGTTCATCTGGTATAAGCGGTGAACTCCCGTAGTCGTCTCTTCAGATACTCCTTTCCACTCCTTGACAGTGCGGTGCCACTTGTTATTGTCTTCTACATACACTTCCCTCAACTGTTTCATCAATGCCCGTTCATCAGCGGCGGGAAGCTCTCTTTTCAATAGCTCCGGATTCTTTTCAATCTCATATCCTTTGTGGATCATCAAGGTGGCATCGCCGCCATCATCAACGACCAGGTTTGGCCCGAGCCCTCCAGGGAAAGTAAGGGCCTGGTTTGTACACCACCAGTATTCATCGAGGGTCTCCCCTTTCCAGGCAAACACCGGGATTCCTTTTACAGCCAAAGCGGCGGCGGCATGGTCCTGGGTGGAGAAGATATTGCAACTTGACCAGCGTACATCAGCACCCAGTTCAATCAATGTTTCAATCAGTACGGCTGTTTGGATTGTCATGTGTAGTGAACCCGTCAGCCTGGCTCCTTTGAGTGGCTTTTCGGCAGCAAATTTCCGCCTGATAGAGATCAGTCCAGGCATCTCTTTTTCGGCAATGTCAATCTCTTTTCGTCCCCAGTCGGCCAGAGACAGATCGGCGACTTTGTATTTCATATCTTTATCAAGAGTTATATTTTCCATTACATACAATTTTTCAAAATGAGCCGCAAAGTTACTCAAAATAGAAAAGCAGCCAAATGAATTTTGTACTTTTGGGGTTCAGCAAGAGTTTTCAATTCTCGGATATGCCTGTTGTTTATACCAGAACAATCATCCCCGACAGCATGCTCAGCGTTTGGCATGCAACAGAGGGCGCCGATACGCTGCTCGGGCAGCTTGACCTTGATCAGGAAGATGAAGCGATCTATTCATCCATCCGGAACCAGAGCAGGAAACTGCAGTGGCTCGGTTGCCGGATGGCCCTTTCCCATCTGATGCAAACCCCGGAAATCGGGATCCGGTACAACGAATATGGGAAGCCTCTCCTCATTTCAGGCAAGGCTAACATTTCATTTACGCATTCCGGAGCTTATGCAGCCGCCATCTTGTCCACCACTTCGAATGTAGGGATTGACCTTGAGCCGGTGAGGGAGAAAATAAGCCGGGTGGCGGAACGGTTCCTCAGCACACAGGAACTATCACTGGCATCAGGAAAAGAGCGCCTGGAGATATTAACCCTGTTCTGGTCGGTGAAAGAGACCCTCTTTAAAATCAACGGGAAGCCCGATTTGGATATACAACATGACATATGTATCGAATCGTTTGACTACCTTTGCAACACCAATGGCACGCTCAAAGCCCGGATGAAATGGCTGGGTCCGGAATCCGGAATTCCGGTATCCTATTACCGGCTGCAAGATTATATACTGGCATGGGCGACAGTACCGGAAAACAACTAGCAGATGTCAGTACAACCTGGAAAACACCTGGCAAAACGAATCCTTATCCTCGACGGGGCCATGGGGACGATGATCCAACGCTACAACCCTGGAGAAGAGGAGTACCGGGGAGAGCGTTTCAGGGACTTCCATGCCAGTCTGAAGGGAAACAACGACCTGTTGGTGCTTACGCAACCTCGCATCATCCAGGAGATCCATGAAAAATACCTCGAGGTAGGCGCCGATATCATCGAGACCGATACCTTCAATGCCAACCGCATCTCAATGGCCGACTACCAGATGGAGAGCCATGTTTATGAGATCAACTTCGAAGCGGCAAAACTCGCCCGGGAGGCTGCCGATCGCTATTCACGCTTTACCCCCGATAAGCCACGATGGGTAGCCGGTTCGATGGGGCCTACCAACAAAACAGCTTCCCTCTCCCCCGACGTACAGGATCCTGCTTACCGGGCAGTGACTTTCGACGACCTTTACCATGCCTACCGCGAGCAAGCCACGGGACTGATCGACGGAAAAGTTGACATGCTGGTGGTGGAGACCATCTTTGATACATTGAATGCAAAAGCTGCACTTGTTGCAATCTACGACATCTTTGAGGAACGGAAGATCAATATTCCTGTCGTTGCCTCTGTTACCATAACCGACCTGAGCGGAAGAACCCTCTCTGGACAAACCCTCGAAGCATTTTTATACTCTATCTATCATTTCGATCTATTTGCCCTGGGGCTCAACTGTTCACTCGGAGCCAAGGATCTCCGCCCATACCTGGAGGAGTTCTCACGTATCGCACCCTTCCCATTGATGGTCTATCCAAATGCAGGTTTGCCAAACCAGTTTGGGAACTACGACGAAACTCCTGAAACGATGGCCGGCTTTGTAAAGGGCTTCCTGGATGAGGGCTTTGTCAATATCATTGGTGGTTGCTGCGGAACGACCCAGGAACACATCAGGAAGCTGGTGGATCTGGCTGCCGGATACAAACCCAGAGTGGTCCCAAAGAAGCGACATGAATTGCGCTTGAGCGGGCTGGAGCCGTTGCTTGTTTATAAGGGAAGCAACTTTATCAATATCGGCGAACGTACCAACGTAAGCGGTTCGAAAAAATTTGCACGCCTCATCCGTGAAGAAAAGTATGAAGAGGCCCTTTCGGTGGCCCGGCAACAGGTTGAGAACGGAGCTCAGATCATCGACATCAGCATGGATGAAGCAATGCTGGATGCAGAAAAAGCGATGATCACCTTCCTCCATATGCTGGCATCCGATCCGGATATCGCAAAGGTTCCTGTGATGGTCGACTCCTCCAGGTGGCCGGTGATCGCCTCGGGGCTGACCTGTATTCAGGGGAAACCGGTTGTGAACTCGATCAGCCTGAAAGAAGGCCCTGATGAGTTCAGGGAACACGCCCGTTTTTTGAAAAAAATGGGAGCTGCAGTGGTGGTGATGGCCTTCGACGAAGATGGACAGGCAACCACCTTCGAACGGCGGATCGGGATTGCCCGCAGAGCTTACGATATCCTTACCAAAGAGATAGGCATATTACCCGAAGACATCATCTTTGATCCCAATATCCTCACCGTTGCTACCGGAATTGATGAACACAACACCTACGCCATAGATTTTATCCACACCGTAACGTGGATCAAGGAGAACCTTCCTTATGCACGTGTCAGCGGAGGCATCAGCAACCTCTCTTTCTCTTTCCGGGGGAACGATCTTATCCGGGAAGCGATGCATTCGGCATTTCTTTATCACGCCGTCAAAGCGGGCCTGGATATGGGAATTGTCAATGCAGGGAATCTCCAGGTCTATGACGAGATCCCGAAAGATTTGCTGAAGCTGGTTGAAGACGTGATCCTGAACCGGAGGAAAGATGCCACAGAGCGGCTAATCGCTTATGCCGATGCGCACCAAAACAGGGAGAAGAGGGAGATCCTGGAGCAGGAGTGGCGAACCTTCTCGTTAGCTAAACGTCTTGCCCATGCGTTGATAAAAGGAAATACCGAATTCATCGATCAGGACATTGATGAAGCGCTTGTTCATTATGATCAGGCAATCCAGATTATTGAAGGACCGCTGATGGATGGAATGAATCACGTTGGAGACCTGTTTGGCGCAGGAAAGATGTTCCTGCCTCAGGTGGTTAAAAGCGCCCGGGTGATGAAAAAAGCCGTGGCCCGCCTGATGCCGGTCCTGGAAGCAGAAAAAGCCCTGGACAAGATGGCTGCCCGCAGCGCTGGAAAAATTCTCATGGCTACTGTCAAGGGAGATGTCCACGACATCGGGAAAAACATTGTAGGGGTTGTGCTGGGATGCAACAACTTTGAGGTCTTTGACCTGGGTGTGATGGTCCCTGCGAAGAAGATCCTTCAGGAAGCCATTGCAAATGATGTTGATGTGATTGGCCTCTCCGGCCTGATCACCCCTTCGTTGGAAGAGATGGTACACGTTGCGCGGGAGATGCAACGAACCGGGTTAAAAATTCCTCTTCTGATAGGAGGAGCCACTACTTCGGAGATCCATACAGCCGTTAAGATAGAGCCTCATATTGGATCGCCTGTGATCCATGTCAAGGATGCCTCCAGGGCAGTGGGAGTCATGCGTAACTTACTTTCAGCCGATCAACGGGATTCCTATGCCGACGCCATCAGGCAACACTACCAGGAGCTGCGGGACCAGCATGAAAAGAAATATAAGAAGGTGAATATCACCCTATCCGAAGCCCGGAAGAACCGGCTGAAAATCGACTGGGAGTCCTATTTTGTCCCCAAGCCCCAGATGACCGGAAATATGGTATTCTATGATTTTCCGCTCCATGAGATCAGCGACTATATCGATTGGACCTTTTTCTTCCACGCATGGAAGCTGAACGGTAAATATCCTGCCATCTTTGAAGATCCGGTCAAAGGAGAAGAGGCACGAAAGCTTTTCGCTGATGCCATTGAGATGTTGGATGATATCATCCGCAAGAAGATGTTGCTGGCGAAGGGGATCATCGGGATCTATCCCTGCAACTCGGTTGGAGATGACGTGGAGATTTATAAGGATGAATCCCGGAAAGAGGTTGTTACCACCCTTCACTTCCTCCGTAATCAGGAGCAGAAAGAGAACGGCAAGCCGAACCTCTGCCTGGCCGATTTTGTTGCGCCAAGGGAGACAGGACAAGCCGATTTTATGGGAGCATTTGTTGTGACAGCTGGGCTGGGGGTGAAAGAGTGGGTACAACAGTATGAGCAGGAGCTGGATGATTACCAGGCCATCCTGATCAAGGTGCTCGCCGACCGCCTGGCCGAAGCGTTTGCTGAGAAACTTCACCATCAGGTCAGAAAAGAGTTCTGGGGATATGCTAAGGAAGAAGATCTGGATATTCAGTCGATTCTGCGGGAAGGCTACCAGGGTATACGACCGGCTCCGGGCTACCCCGCCTGTCCCGATCACTCAGAGAAAGAGCAACTCTTTGATCTGCTGGCAGTAGATAAAAATATTGATGTCAGGCTCACCGAGAATTTCGCGATGTATCCTGCAGCGAGTGTTTGCGGATACTATTTCTCGCAACCTGAAAGTCGCTACTTTAACCTGGGAAAGATCAGCAAAGACCAGATCTCAGATTACTCCCGGAGAAAGAACAACACTACCGACCGGACTGAGAAATTGTTAAATACTGTTTTGAACGATACATTATGAGAGTCATTGACCAGATACAAAATTCAGATAAAACCCTCTTCTCTTTTGAATTGCTCCCCCCCCTGAAGGGGAATAATATCGAACTCATCTACAGGGCGATAGACCCGCTTATTAAGTTTAAGCCTTCATTCATTAACGTAACATACCATCAGGAGGAGGTCATTTACAAGAAGCATCCGAGTGGCCTTCTGGAGAAGAAGACCATTCGGAAACGACCTGGAACGGTTGCCATCTCCGCTGCAATCAAATATAGATACCCCGCGGTAGAGGTGGTTCCCCACCTGATCTGCGGAGGCTTTTCCAAAGAGGACACCGAGTATGCCCTGATCGACTTTCACTACCTTGGGATCAACAACCTGCTGGCACTGCGCGGCGATCCTCCGAAAGGGATCAGAGCCTTTATCCCCGAACCCGACGGACATCCTTATGCTTCGGGGCTGGTGAAGCAGATCACCAACATGAACAAAGGGAAATACCTTGATGAAGGCCTCCGGAATACAACTTCCACAGATTTCTGTGTAGGGATAGCCGGGTATCCTGAGAAACATCTCGAATCCCCCAATTTTGCTTACGACCTGAAGTACCTGAAGGAGAAGATCGATGCCGGAGCCGAATACATCATCACCCAGATGTTTTTCGACAACCAACGCTATTTTGACTATGTGAAGCGATGCCGGGAAGCAGGTATCACAGTACCGATCATCCCTGGGTTGAAACCGGTAGCTACGATACAGGATATCAACATCCTCCCGCAGGTGTTTAACATCGATATACCGGAAGATCTGGTAAAGGAGATCCAAAAGTGCAAATCCAACGTAGAAGCCTTTCAGGTAGGGATTGAGTGGGCCATCAATCAGTCGAAGGAGTTGATCTCTTTTGGCGTCCCGGTTCTTCATTACTTCACGATCGGTATCTCTGAAAATATCAGGCAAATTGCTTCTGCCGTCATTTAAACAAACGTTTATGCAGCTCTATTCATCCATGACCACCAGTTTGAAGGAAAATAAAAAGCGGTTTGCCGTATTGGTCGATCCCGACAAATACACTCTTGACCGGCTGAAACGGTTGATTAAGATCTCATGTAAATCGGGGGTCGACTATTTTTTCTTCGGAGGAAGTCTCCTTACCCGGGATCAACAGGATCTTTTTCTCACCCATATAAAAGAAAATTGTAACATCCCGGTCATCCTATTCCCAGGCAACCATTTTCAGATCAATACGAAAGCTGATGGAATCCTCTTTCTTTCCTTGATTTCAGGTCGAAATCCCGAATTGCTCATCGGGAAACATGTGGTGGCAGCGCCTTATTTGAAAGCAAGCAAGCTGGAGGTCATTCCAACCGGCTACATGTTAATTGACGGGGGGAACCGGACTACGGTAGCTTATATGAGCAATACCGATCCCATTCCTTCCGATAAAAGTGAAATAGCGGTTTGTACTGCGCTCGCCGGAGAGCTCCTCGGCTTAAGAATGATCTATATGGATGCCGGAAGCGGAGCCATCAATCCTGTCCCATTAAGCATGATCAAACAGGTGAAAAAGCACATCTCGGTTCCGCTGGTGATAGGAGGAGGAATCCGAACGCCACTTCAGGCTGCCAAAGCCTGTCAGTCGGGGGCCGATCTGGTAGTGGTTGGCAACGCCATTGAGGAGGACCTCAAACTCGTCCCAAAGATCTCTGAAGCAATCCATGGGTAACCCCATCAATACAACATTATGAAAAAATTCACGATCATCCTGTCCATGGCTCTCTTTTCAGTATGTAGCCATGCCCAAACCAAGCTATTTTCAATCGAAGATGCAACCGGGTTGAACCGGGCGCTTTACCCTAAACGGTTAAGCCAGCTTCAATGGTGTGGTGATTCTCCTCACTTTTCATTTGTTGATGGCAACTACCTGATATCAGAATCTATAAAATCAGCCTTCAGTGATACCATCCTCGATCTGGATGCACTCAACAAGCAGCTAACCGTAATGAAAGTAGATTCACTGAAACGGTTCCCTTCGGTGACATTCTCCTCTCCTACCGGATTATGGTTTGTACATGACGGACAGATTCTGAAATATTCGATGGATGACCAAACGATACAGGCAGTAAACTTATACAATCCCAAGGGCAGGAATGTAGAGATAGATCCGGAGAAGTTTCACGTTGCTTTTACAGTTGATCACAACATCTTTGTGTCCCTCAATGGGTTGGAGAAACAGGTAACATTTGATGGGAAATCGGGCCTTGAGTACGGTACGTCAGTCCACCGGAACGAATTTGGCATCAACAAAGGACTCTTCTGGTCCCCCAAAGGAGACCTCCTGGCCTTTTACAGGATGGATGAGTCGATGGTGACTGACTACCCTTTGGTTGATATCGACACCCGGGTTGCCGAAGTCGCCCCAACAAAGTACCCGATGGCTGGGATGACCAGTCACGAGGTAACGGTCGGTGTTTACAATCCGGCTGCCGGTTCAACCATCTTTCTAAACACCGGTAAGCCGGCCGACCAGTATCTCACAAACATCACATGGAGTCCCGATCAGCAGTTTATTTACGTGGCCGTTCTCAACCGGGATCAGAATCACCTCTGGTTAAATCAATATGACGCAACTGAAGGCACGTTTATAAAAACACTTTTTGAAGAGAGCAGCGAGAGCTATGTGGAGCCACAGCATGAGCTTTTTTTCCTGCCGGATGATCGGGAAACGTTTGTATGGATGAGTGACCGGGATGGATACAATCATCTCTATCTTTATAATACCACCGGAGATCTGATCAATCAGCTGACAAAAGGAGAATGGGTGGTGACAGATTTCACCGGCTTTGATCCCAAAGGAACAACAGCCTATTTCATGTGTACGAAAAATGATCCACTGGGCGATTTCTTCTATGCGGTGGACCTTCGCTCCCTTGAACTGACAGAGATCACAAAGACCCCTGGCAGCCACAGGGTGCTGTTGTCAGATGATGCAAAATATATCCTGGATACATACTCCTCTCTAACCGTTCCATCCCTGACAGAGGTGCTTGATAATCGGGGGAGGAAGATCAACGTGGTACAGCAGAGTCCGGATCCGCTGAAAGAGTACGAACTGGGAGAAACCATGATTTTTACAATTCCCAATGCAGATAGCATTGATCTCTATTGCCGGCTGATCAAACCGGTTGGGTTTGACTCCACGAAGCAATACCCGGTTTTCATCTATGTTTACGGAGGGCCTCATTCCCAGCTGGTAACAGACTCGTGGTTAGGGGGGGGAGGGTTCTTCCTGAACTACCTGGCTCAGCAGGGGTATGTGGTCTTCACACTGGACAACAGGGGGACGGCTAACCGTGGCACTGACTTTGAGCATGCTATTTTTAGAAGGGTTGGAACCTGTGAGCTGGCCGATCAGATGAGCGGTGTAACCTATCTGAAATCTCTTCCCTGGGTTGACACTTGCCGGATTGGCATCAACGGATGGAGCTATGGTGGGTTCATGGCGCTAACGATGGCCTTGCGAAATCCGGGTCAGTTTCCTGTAGTAGTGGCCGGTGGCCCTGTTGTTGACTGGAAATATTACGAAGTGATGTATGGTGAGCGATACATGGATACCCCGGAAGCCAATCCACAAGGGTATGATACTTCCTGCCTGCTGAATTATGTAAAGAACCTGACCGGCGATATCCTGATCATCCAGGGATACCAGGATAATACAGTCGTCCCGCAGAACTCGTTGAACTTCATTAAAAAATGTGTAGACGAGGGCAAGCAGGTCGATTTCTTCCTATACCCAAACCACCCTCATAACGTCAGGGGCAAGGACCGGGTGCATTTGAATACCATGATTGTTGACTACTTCAACGAGCATTTAAAGATTAGCGATTAGCTATTTCGCCATTTGGCTCCGTGAAACTCCCCGGAATTATACCGCGCACTGCGGGAAACCGATTCACCATTTCCATTTTCGCCGGGATCTAACCCGGTTTCGACTGGCTTTTTCTCCTTTTCAACGATTTTATTTATACTGAATCTAAATTAATCGTACTTTTGCTGCATGACTCATTGCTGTATCATTCATCAATCGTTAAGTAGCTGATAATCATTTGTTAATCTTTTGTTAAATCGACGATTTTTTGTAACCTTTTCATTTTATTTGCATCTTATTACCCAAACACAAAATCAGACAATCATGAAAACAATAAAATATCTTATCCTCTTCCTGATCCTTTTTCTGAGTGGAACTGCACTTTTCGCAACAGTCGACGGGACAACCATCAAAGAGACTACCCCCTTGGTTAAGCTGGAATTAAAACTATTGATTCCACAGATTCCTTACATAGCCTCGTTTGAAGAGGCAGAGATTGAAAACATGACCATTTTGTTAATGGATATAGCCAGGAAGTTTGCTCCGGTGATGCCAACGGAAGCATGTTTTAACGATATACTGCCTGATGACGATGGTCTTTCACCTGTTGTACCTCTGGTGGCCCCATACAGCGAGTCCCTTTAACATCCATATATATCCACTGTGCTAGTGAAAATGCCGCCCCGGTCTTCGGGGCGGTTTTTTTAATGTCTTTATATTGCTTATTCGATAACCAACTTCCCTACCTGTACCCCTTTCTCCCCAACCAACTTTACAAGATAGACTCCACTGGGCAAACTACTGATGTCAATCTCAGTTTTAGGTTGTGTGATCTGTTGGCTCATGAGTTCTTGCCCTTGCAGGTTTATGATAGATACTTGACCTTGGGAAGATGTTTCTATAGTGATGTGAGTGGAAGCGGGGTTGGGGTACACCGTCAAATCCGGCATAGCATCCAGGTCTGGAAAACCAACACCAAATGGTCTCATTTTATGAACAAACATATCTGATACACTCGCAGAGGTTAGTGAATATGTTCCGGCACCCGGGTCAAAATCGGCCGTTCCTTCAAAGGATCCAGTCGTGTACATATTTCCGACATCATCGACTGTAATACTCATACCTATATCATCTAATGTTCCTCCCAAAGACCCAGCCCATTCATGGTTGCCTGAAATATCCAATTTACTGATAAAAACATCCTTATTCCCATGTGATGAGAGCCAATAGTATCCAGGTCCCGGATCAAAATCTGTTGTACCCGAAAAATCCCCCGTTACATAAAGAGATTCATCAGGACCAATAGCCATATCATAACTATAATCCCCTCCAAAGTTCTTTACCCAGATAGAATCTCCCAAATTACTATACTTTGAGACATATAGCGCTCCTCCACCAATAGCTTTACCATCCAGATTCGTATAAATTGGGAGTCGACCTGTTGAGTAAACATTCCCATTATCGTCTACCAAAATCGCCTTTCCTATGTCATATGTGACGGTCCCCAATCTTTTTGCCCAAACAAAATCCCCCGATACATTCAGTTTTGACAGGAAAATATCCTCCCAACCTGCTGAAGTAAGAGGATATGTTTCGGGTCCCGGATCAAAATCAGCAGTTGTCATAAAACTGCCCGTAGTGTAGACATTCCCTGAATTATCAACATCAATACTTTCTCCCTGATCATCAGATCCACCTCCTAGCTGCTTTGCCCAAACAAATTGTCCAGATGAGTTCAATTTACTAACAAATATGTCGAAGTTTCCGAAAGAGGTCAGGGAAAAGACTCCTGAACCAGGATCAAAATCGACAGAGTACTCAAAATGCCCTGTTGAATATACATTGCCGGATCCATCTACGGAAATTCCATACCCTCGTCCATTTTGAGAACCAACCATTTGTACTGCCCAAACAAAATTCCCATCCTGATCTAGTTTGCATATATAGATATTACGTGCGCCATTCGATGTTAGATTGTAGGTTCCAGGACCTGGGTCAAAATCAGCAGTTCCGTATAACCATCCGGTTGTATAAGTATTTCCATCATCATCAATTGCCATGTCGTATGCATAAACCACTTCAGTTCCTCCAATCTGTTTTGCCCAAACAAGATTACCTGAGGCATCAAGCTTTGTAATAAAAACATCCCCGTTTCCTATAGAAGTCAGAGTAAAAATGCCCGGACCCGGATCAAAATCACATACTCCCTGGAACCAACCCGTTGTATATACATTACCAGATCCGTCCACTTCGATAGCGTTACATAGTCCGGTGGAGGGTCCACCAAATTGTCCAGCCCATTGTAGGCATTGGGTTTTAGCAGTCTGAAATGCCATTAAAGTGGTTATCAGAATAAAAAGTACTTTCATCAGATTATTTCCCGTTTTCATTTATGACGCTTATTAATAGTTGGTTTCAAAACTCGGATTCAACCTTTAATTCCATTTTGTGATAGTGATATTCATCCATCTTTCTATAGCATTTTAGTTGAAAATAAATTTCTTCTACTAATTCTCACTGTGTTTAGAAATTATGCGCCTTAACGGGTGGCAGCAGTCGACGTGGCGGGCGTTACTTGATTAAGCGTTTGTGTTCGTTTTTTCTTCATTTACTTTCGTTGTCGTTTACTTTGAATCACTTGGCCTACCTGGTTTCGGGTGCAGGTTTATTACCGGGTGTTATTTTATTAGGCAATTTCAAGGCGACCATCTAAAAGTTCCACCGAGAAGTTGATTTTGGTCTTTAATGCATTAAAAACTTTAATGATAGTATCAATCCTGGCATTCTTAGTACTCCTTTCGAGCTTAGAGATTTGAGCTTTTTGAACGCCAACTAGTTTCCCCAATTCCTCTTGTGTGAGATGTCTTTCTTTACGAATCTGTTTTATCATCTCACCAAGAAGTTCCAGCCTGAGTTCATTTTCATATTTATCCCTTTCAGGGTTTCCGATCTTTCCTAATGCTTCATCCTTGAGCTGTTCAAGGGGGAAAACCTCAACTTTTTCATTTTTCATATCGTTACTTTTATTGATTTTTAAAATATCTCTTCATATCATCAATCGCTTTGTCAATTTCGTTTTTAGGAACTTTGTCAGTTTTCTTTATAAACCCATGGGTTGATATTACCAAGGTGTTCTTACCATCCCTCTTGTCCCAAAAGGCAAGCAATCTTATTTGGAACGATTTATATTTTACTCTGAATTCCCATATCTCATCATCTAATTTCTTAAATAGCTTTGGATCATTGGTAAACGATGCTTTGTCAACAACATAAAATATTTTCGTCTGAGTTTTCTTGTCCATGCTAAGGATAAACTCCTTTGCCGACTTTAAAAACACGACTGAGAACCGTTTTATCATAACCTTTTCATATTCGTTACAAAGATACGATGATGTTTCCTAAAAGGGAAACATATACTAGGAATATTTTTATAATAATACCCGGTAATGGCCCGCTTGCACCCGCCGGGGAGGGATTGCTTGGCCGAGAGTTTGTATTCGTTTTTTGTTCATTTACCTCTTATTCTGCTTGCTTTGAATCCTTTGGCCTACCTGGTCTCGGGTGCTGGCTTGTTAGTGCCAGACCCAATTAGAAGTTAATGAAATCCTGTGCCGTCATAGTAGCTATTTGTGCTTTTTTATAGTCCCTCAGATTTCTTGTAAGAAGGATTTCAATATCATTTTCAGTTGCACAGAAATATTGTATTGCATCCTCAAAGTCAGAAAATTCAGAATTTAATGCTAAATCAATAATTTTCTCATTTAAAGGTAAGACATGCACCACAAGCCTGAGTTTTCGCAAGGCATTTTTTGCTCCTTCAGATGAAAGTTGTTTTGAGAGCAGATAGTGAAGATTTGCTATTGATAATGCAGAAATGAATATTTTGATCTTCCCTTCATCAGCTTTTGTGAACAACTTAGCTGCTGCCTGATAGTGAGGGTCACGGTTGGCAAGCAGATCAAAAATAATATCGGTATCAACAAAGACGTCTGTTTTCATAAATATTTTTCATTAAGGTGTTTATGAAGTTCTTCTTTGCTGTTGAAATCTGTTGGTAAATGAATAATCCCGCTCAGTGATTTTACTAAAGGAGAGATTTCTTCGTTTTCTTCAGATTCAGAAGTGATAGCGGCTAAATAGTTCTCGATTATCTTAGAGAGACTTGTTTCATGATCTGCAGCATATTTTTTTGCCTGATCAATAACCCGCTTTTTTAATCTCAAGGTCAGTTTTGTATCCATGGTTATAATAGTTAGACGTACAAAGATACATTATTAATACGTACATGTCAAGTAAAAAGTAAACATGGGTTTGGCACTAACGGTCGGCAGTAGCCGCCGGGGCGGGATTGCTTGGCCGAGAGTTCGTATTCGTTTTTTTTCATTTATTTTCTTTGTTGTTCACTTTGAATCACTTGGCCTGCATGGCTTCGGGTGCTGGCTTGTTATGTGTAATAGTTAATATTTTACAATTACTTGGTAATCATTAGAATTCTTTATTTTATCGTATATAGAAAGACAATAAAGTCCAGATGGGAATTTTGATAAATCGACAGAGGTTGTTGGCCTATCCGACATACTTTCAAAAAGTAATTTTCCATAAGAAGAATAAAGTCTAAGAATTTTTTCGCTTAAAGGGTAAATTTCAACATTAACTAAACCATCTGTTGGATTTGGGAATATCTTTACTTTAGTTTTTTTAGGTGATGTTATTGAAAGTGGATAAGTCACTACTATATTAGTGTCAAGCCAATCCACTTGATATCCCCAATTCTTCACAAACACCCAACAACGGAAATTTCCTGGCGTTACTGGATTCCCATGAATGATTCCATTAACTGTATCAAGCCAAAAGTTTTGCGGCATGATATGAGATGCCCATGTAACAGAGTCATTTGCGTTTGTATCTGTGCTACTTATGGGGAACTCATAACTCACCCCAACAAAGGCAGTGTCATAAGACTCATCCAAAATCTTAGGGTAGAATTCATCCATATAGCATTGATAAAATGGAGGATTCATATATATTAATGAATCATTTTCAGAGTAGCACAGTAACTCTCTAAATCCACCACAAAAACCAGTTACAGTATAGGCACTATTAAAAATGCCATATAAGCTACCTATTCCTTCAATCCATATATCATCTTCCTCTGGAAAGGGGCGATAAGCCCAACTAAGAAAATATCTTGTTCGAAAGTTATTGTTAATTGTAATTGAATCAATCTGATAACAAATAAGAGGAACAGCATAAGGGAATCCCATATATGTATTGAAAATAATGACTGTGTCATTAATAGATAAACTAAAGTCATAAATCATTCCCTCCTCGTTATTTAAATTTCGAAAATAGACTTCATGACTTAATGAATCTTCATGAATGAAACCTACGACATTCCAGTTTTGTGGTAGTGAATCAATAGATTCAAGGACTTTTAGATAATCTTTTGAATCAATTACCGTGTCTCCAAGAAATCTTATCGTGTGTGTATGACAAGCACAAACGATAAGCGTATAGCCACATGCGAGATTATTCCATTTTTTTATTGTATCTGCAATCTGATAGTTTGATTGACAATATATTAAGCTCAATGGAAATAAAAGAGAAATGAATAATACCGTTCTTTTCATCTTAAAAAACTATTACACATAACGTTCCGCGGGTTTAAGAAGTTCAGCAACATTTTTGTTTTTTTCTATTCGTTCTCTATCATCTCATCAGTATCACTTTCTCTGTCTTGCTGAATTTGCCAGATTCCAGTTTTATAAAGTAATGACCAGACCGAACCTTCTCTCCGTCCTGATTTGTCCCATCCCATCTAATAGTCCAATTGCCAGGCTCTATATTTCTATTTAGGAGTTCTTTGACCAGTTTCCCAGCGATGTCGTATATTCTCAAGGAGACCATCCCTTCTCTTTTAATGTTATAGTCACAGACAACCAAAGATGAATGGATTATGGTCGGTTTAACCGAGAGGCTAAAGAATTGAGGAATAGAAGATTGCGTCTCCTCAATACCAACTACAAATGAAACCTTGTAAATCTGCCGATAGCCTGTCGCATCCTTCTTCTCATACACAATCCAGTTCCCATCAGGCGACCACTGGGGAGCCCAATGGTTATAACTATCGCTTGTTAGTGCTGTCTCTGCTCCCCCTGCTGATGAAACCTTGTAAATCTGGCCGTAGGGTGTCACATCCCCCTTGTGATATACAATCCAGTTCCCGTCAGGCGACCACTGGGGAGACTCATGGTTATAACCATCGCTGGTCAGTGCTATCTCTATTCCTCCTGCTGATGAAACCTTGTAAATGTGGTAGTAGAGAGTCGCATCAGTCTTGGGATACACAATCCAGTTACCGTCAGGCGACCACTGAGGTTCCCAATGTTCATAACTATCGCTTGTCAGGGCGAGCTCTGCTCCCCCTGCTGATGAAACTTTGTAAATCTGGTGGTAGGTTGTCCACTTGCGATACACAATCCAGTTACCGTCAGGCGACCACTGGGGATAGTAATGTTCATAACCATCGCTGGTCAGTGCTGTCTCTGTCCCCCCTGCTGATGAAACCTTGTAAATCTCCCGGTTGCCTGTCGCATCATCATCCTTGTAATACACAACCCAGTTCCCGTCAGGCGACCACTGGGGCTCCCAATGGCAATAACTATCACTGGTCAGTGCTGTCTCTGTCCCCCCTACTGATGGAACCTTGTAAATCTGGTAGCTGTTTGTCGCATCCTCCTTGTTATACACAATCCAGTTCCCATCCGGTGACCACTGGGGAGACCAATGGTTATAACTATCGCTGGTCAGTGCTGTCTCTGTCCCCCCTACTGATGAAACCTTGTAAATCTGGTAGTGGGTTGTCGCATCCAACTTCATATACACAATCCAGTTCCCATCCTGCGACCACTGGGGAGCCCAATGGTTATAACTATCGCTGGTCAGTGCGATTTCCTGTGCCCACAGAGACACTGCAAGCAAAAATACACAAGCGAGAATCCCTGCCAACATCTTATAACGACTACTCATATCACACCTCCTTTGCAAGATAAATTTTGAACATTTCACCATTCTTCTCTTCTCTCTTTCTATCTTATTTAAAAAGAGTAGTTTCCTCTAAAATCCAAAAAACTTCTCATAATATCACCTCCTGTTTTTGTTGCTGAATTTCATATAACGGTCGGCTTTAAGTTTGCAAAGCGCAATAAACTGTTATAAATTTCCGGAAAGGAAACGGGTGAACTCTAACGTCCCGTAGAAATGATGTTCTTTTGCTGGCATTAGTCCCGTTTCCATCTCC
>Ga0268277_1000312_pt1 | contig 40019 bp, 30 predicted proteins | sample saktaG_5_FD_190132 | JGI IMG/M metagenome (GOLD analysis project Ga0268277, IMG submission 190132) | Saline water microbial communities from Sakinaw Lake, British Columbia, Canada - sak_2010_1_5_50m | ecosystem: Environmental > Aquatic > Non-marine Saline and Alkaline > Saline ... | reverse complement strand
GCACAGATGGAGGCCTTAAAAAATATTGTAGGCGCAGATAATTTCTTTACGGATACTTATAACCGGACGCGCACATCTTACGGAGCGGCAATTATCGATGTGCTGCGCCTGCGCAATCATATAATTGAGAACCTGCCTGACGTGGTGCTCTGCCCGCGAGACCGCAGGGATGTCCAGGCCGTGGTCAGGTTCTGCAATGAAAACCGCATACCCTTGTACGTAGTTGGAGGCAATTCCAGCGTTACGCGGGGTAAGGAGGCCGTCAGGGGTGGCGTCTGCCTGGATATGAATGTCCATATGAATAAGGTCATCTCCATCAACGAGAACAACCAGACGGTAACGGTAGAGGCCGGCATCATGGGCCCGGAGCTGGAGAAGATATTGAACGATGCCCCCGCAACACTTAAAGCTAAGAGACGTTATACGGTAGGGCATTTCCCGCAATCTTTCGAGCACTCCTGTGTTGGAGGTTGGGTGGTTACCCGCGGCGCTGGCCAGAATTCCACCTATTACGGCAAAATCGAAGACATGGTGATATCGCAGGAGTACATCACCCCCGTCGGCGATTTCAAGACACTGGATTTCCCGCGGTCTGCGACCGGCCCGGATTTCGACCAGATCATGATCGGCAGTGAGGGTACCTTCGGGGTGCTGACCAGCTGCACGCTGAGGCTGTGCCGCTATATGCCTGAGAACCGGCGCAGGTTCTCGTACCTGTTCAAGACATGGGAGAGCGCCCTTGATGCCTGCCGCGAGGTTATGCAGGGCGAATTCGGCTTCCCCTCGGTCTTCCGCATTTCCGACCCCGAAGAAACCGACGTAGCCCTGAGGATGTACCACGTGCACGGCACGCCCGTCGATTCTGTATTGCGTGCTCTGGGCTACCGGCCCATGCAGCGCTGCATGTTTATCGGCATGTCAGAGGGAGAGGGGGATTTCGCACGCCTGGTGGCCAGGAAGCTGCACAAGATATTCAAGAAACATGGCGCCTTCAGTTTGACCGTGGCCAAGGTCACCCAGTCATGGGAGAAGAGCCGGTTCACCGATCCCTTTATACGCGAGGACCTGATGGATTACGGTGTACTGATCGATACTCTGGAGTGTGCCGTTACCTGGGATAACCTGGCTAAAGTGCATTCAGACGTCAGGGCTTTCGTCAAGTCCCGCCCTAAAACGATATGCATGACGCATCTTTCGCATGCCTATCCGCAGGGCGGCAACCTGTATTTCATATTCGTGGCCAAAATGAAAGAGATAAACGATTACCTCGATCTTCAATACGGTGTGCTGGATGCTATCCAGAAGGCCGGCGCCACCATGAGCCACCATCACGGCGTAGGGAAGCAGACAGCTCCCTGGATGGTGGGACAGATAGGCAAGGAGCAGGTCGATGTAATACGCGTGCTGCGCGACCATTTCGACCCGCATCACATAATGAACCCAGGGGGTACGCTGGGGCTGGATATGTCCGAGGAGCAGATGGCGAAGCGCTGGGGCTTCAGAAAGTAAATCTTCAGGAGGGCTGCCATGGCTGAGAACTTGCTGTCCATCGACGTGGGGACGCAGAGCGTCCGCGTGTTGCTGTTCGATCCAAGGGGTAAACTGATCGCGAAGCAAAGGGTGCCTTATGAACCTTACTACTCGGATGCGCCCGGGCTGGCCGAGCAAAGACCGCAGCTCTTCTGGGAATCAATAGCCCGTGCCTGCCAGGGCCTCTGGCAGAATCCGGAGGTCAAGAAAGACAGTATAGCGGCTGTGGCGCTTACCACGCAGCGCGCCACCATGATAAACGTTGATGAAAAGGGTGAGCCGCTCAGGCCTGCCATTATCTGGCTTGACCAGCGGCGTACCGAGGGGCAGCCGCCTCTGGGCGGCTTCTGGGGTGCGGCTTTTGCCGTGGCCGGGGCCAGCGAGACTGTGGCCTATTTGCAGGCTGAGGCGGAGGCCAACTGGATCCGCAAACATCAGCCTGAAATCTGGAAGAAGACCCATAAATACCTGATTATCTCCGGTTACCTGACCTACCTGCTGACGGGAAGATTTGTAGACTCGGTGGGATGCCAGGTGGGGTACATACCCTTCGATTATAAGAGTCAGAACTGGGAGGCCAAACGGGGTTGGAAGTGGCAGGCCATTCCCGTTGACCTCAAGATGCTTCCTGATCTTATACCTCAGGGGAAGGTGCTGGGCGAGATAACGGCCAAAGCTTCTGAGGCCACCGGTATACCGGCCCGCCTGCCTGTGATCGCGGCAGCCGCCGACAAGGCCTGTGAAGTATTGGGATCGGGTGCGCTGGAGCCGAACGTGGCTTGCCTTAGTTACGGCACCACTGCGACTATCAATACTACCCATGATAAATATATCGAGGTCATACCACTCATACCTCCCTACCCGGCGGCCGTGCCCATGCTTTACAATTTCGAGATTCAGATTTTCCGCGGCTACTGGATGGTGAGCTGGTTCAAACAGGAATTCGGCTTGCGAGAACAGCGTATATCGGATGAAAAAGGCGTGGAGCCGGAGGTGCTCTTCGATGACCTGGTCAGGTCGGTTCCTCCGGGATCGCAGGGGCTGGTACTGCAGCCTTACTGGTCGCCCGGGCTGCGATTTCCCGGACCGGAGGCCCGCGGCGCCATTATCGGCTTCGGCGACTCGCATACCCGCGCCCACATCTACCGCGCCATCCTGGAGGGTTTGGCCTATGCCCTGAGGGAAGGAAAGGAGAAGACCGAGAAGCGCAGCGGTGTGAAAATCACCGATCTGCGCATTGCGGGCGGTGGCAGCCAGAGCAACGCCGCCATGCAGCTTACGGCGGATATCTTTGGCCTCCCGACTGCCAGGCCACATGTATATGAGGCGTCGGGGTTGGGGGCTGCTATGGATGCTGCAGTGGGTATTAGTATCCACCGCGATTTCAAGTCGGCGGTGAGCGAGATGACGCACCTGGGTGATTGCTTCGAGCCGAATAAGGACACGCACGCCGTTTATGAGAGGCTCTACCGCGAGGTCTACCTCAGGATGTATAACAAGCTGAAGCCACTCTACCAGGAGATCAGAGCTATCACCGGCCGGGCCGGCAGTTAGAGTGTGTTAAATTGGCCAGGGTCGGCTGGTTCCGGGCGCGACCTCAAATCTTTTTTATGGCAGGCCTCACTATGACCACCAGTATGGTGGCGACGGCCAGTCCCGCCGCGGCGGCTAAAAAAGATGCCTGGTAACTGCCTGTAGCATCGTATATATTGCCTGCTATCCAGGGCCCGACACCGAAGCCTATGCCATCTGACACCATGAGCGCACCGAATACCGATCCCAGTGCCCTGCCGCCGAAGACCTTGCGCGTGATGCGCACCATCTGTGTGACGAACCCGCTGTAGCTGATACCGTAAATGGCGGCAAATACGTAAAAGGCCCAGGGTTCGCTGTACAGGGCGATAAAGGCTATATCCAGCCCCAGCAGCACTGTGCAGAATAGCATGATCGGCTTAATTCCCACCTTATCGGACAGTACGCCTGAGCCCAGCCTGCCGATAATGCCGAAAATACCTATCAGGGTAATCAGCACGGCTGCCCGCACGGGCTCTATACCGGAATCTACCGCGTACGGCACCAGATGAAGCATGATAAGTCCCAGGCTGGAGAGGAAAAGCAGGAACGTAATAAAAAGCGTCCAGAACTGGCTGGTACGAAGGGATTGGGAGACTGTCAGCCCTGTATCCAGGTCGGAAGGCACAGCCTGCTTCGCTTCGGAGGATTCCAGTTTAGCAGCGGAGTACGCTGCCATGGTATGGCGTGGGGGATTGCGCATCAGTAACGTGGCAGGGATGCAGAAAACGGCAACGGCTATGCCTGCTATGATCAGGGCTGGCCGCCAGCCGGCCGAAGTAACGAGGTAACTTATGAGCAGCGGTATGGTGGCCGTTCCCAGGCTGATTCCGAGGGTGGCAACGCCCAGCGCCAAACCCTGCCTGCGGGTAAACCACAGCGCCACCAGGGCCACCGGTATGGCAAAAGAGGCGCTGATGCTGAGCCCCACCAGCAGCCCGGTGAATACATATAACTGCCATAGCTCCTGGATCTGTGAGCTCAGTATCAGGCCAAGGCTGAGAAAGCATGCGGAAACGGCCAGTACCCACTTATAGCCGTAGCGGTCGGCCAGTATGCCGGTGAAAGGTAGGGTGACGGCATAGGCGATACCGGCCACCAGCATGACAGCGGAGGCCAGCCCCCGCGACCAGCCGAACTCGTTGACGATGGGCAGGAAGAAAACGCCATAGCTGAAGTTCACCCCGCAGGTGATGAATGTGATGATAAAGGCGGAGGCCACCACCACCCATCCGTATTGCAGGCTTTTCTTAGCTGTCATGCTACGCCCTGCTTTGGTTTATTCTTTTTCCTGTGTATACCTGGGACGGCCCTCGCTGGGGCCGTGGCGCTTGATGTTGTACATGATGGCATCGGACTTGCGCATCAGCGTTTCCATATCTTCCCCGTCATCCGGGTAGATGGCCAACCCCATGCTGACCGACATATTCAGCCTGCTGCCATCTATTAAGAAAGGTTCTTTAAAGGCAGCGGCGATTTTATCGATGATCTTGTTGGCATCCTCTATAGCATGCAGCTCGGGCATCAGCAGCAGGAACTCGTCCCCGCCCATGCGTGCCACGGTATCGCTCGAACGTACATTCTCCTTCAGCCTCGTTGCTACCGCTACGAGCAGTTCGTCCCCTGCCTGGTGGCCCAGCGTATCGTTGACCGATTTAAAGCGATCGAGGTCAATCGCGATAATGGCCAGCCTGTTTTTATTGCGGTGTGCCTGAGCCAGCGCCAGGGTGAAACGGTCGTTGAGCAGGACCCTGTTTGGCAGCCCCGTCAGGAAATCGTGTGTGGCCATCTCAGATAGTCGCTGCTCGAATATCTTTCGCTCGGTTATGTCGCGGGCGATTCCCTGGATTGCATAGGGCTTACCGTCACGGCGGATGAGCGAGGACTGAAGCTCCACGTATACATAGCTGCCGTCCTTGCGGCGCAGCTTGAATTGCATCAAATCCTTGTATAATCCTGGTGTGCCGGCTTCCTTTAACATCTCCATGACTCCGGGGAGGTCCTCCGGGTCAAAAAGCGAGGTCGCGTTTAGTGAAGAGATCTCTTCCCTGCTGTAGCCAAGGAGTTCCAGGGTGGCGCGGTTGGCATCTAAAAACCTGCCTTCGAAATCGAGGCTATATACCAACTCGATCGAGCTGTCGAAGAGCGCCCGGTAGCGCTCCTCGCTCTGCTTTAAGGCCAACTCGGCTTGTATACGCTCGGTGATGTCCATACCCATGCCGATTAGATAAGTACTGTTTCCGATGCTGGTGCGGGCGCCGGTCAGCAGGTACCGCGTTTTAGTGCCGTCTTTGGCCAGCATACTGGCTTCAACGGACGCGTGACCCTGTGTAAATACATCCTGGATCCTGTTGTCTACAAGCTCCCTGTCCTCCTCGGCTATTGTGGACAGCGCATTCATGTTCTGCAGCTCTGCCCACGAGTATCCTACCAACTCCTTAAAGTTCTTATTCCACCGTAGTAACCCCCCATTTTCATCCAGTGTGTAGAAGATACCCGGCAGACTATTCAGCACTGAGTCCATAAAGTTTTTCTCAGCCAGCAAAGCCTCTTCCAGTTGCCTGCGCTCGGTCACATCGCGTGAGATGCTGCGGAAGCCGACAGGCTGTCCTGCCTCGTCCCTGCGCAGCTCGATTGACGACTCCGCGTACAGAGTTTTACCGTCGCTGCGCAGTATCCTGTGCAAGAAGGCCTTGTTCGGCTGACCCGTCCTGAACACCTCATTGAAGGCCAGGAACATATTCCTGATTTCATCCGGCGGGACGCTGAAATTGAAGCTCTTCCCCAGCAGATCCTCCCTGGTATAGAGCAGGTTCCTGCAGACAGAGTCGTTTACGAATGTAAAATTGCCGGCCAGGTCCACCTCGTAGTATGAGTCGTACATCTGCTCAAGGATTGTGCGGTACCTCTCCTCCGACTTGTTGACGGCCTGCTCGAGTTGCATGCGTTCTGTTACATCTCGTCCCAAGCAGGTGAATCCACTGGGGTTGCCCTTCTCATCCCTGAGCAGGGATACGGAGGATTCGGTGTAACGTATGGAGCCGTCCCTGCAAATCACCTTGTGGGCAAAACCCTTGTTTGGTTCGCCCGTCAGGAAGACGCGGTGAAAAATATCATACGCGTACTTCAAGTCATCTTCGTTCAAGACGATGCGGGCATGTTTCCCGACCAGGCCATCCTTCTCATATCCAAGGTTACGGCAGGTCGAGTCGTTTACGAATGTAAAATTGCCGGCCAGGTCCACCTGGTAATAGGAGTCCTGCATTTGTTCAAGGATGCTGCGGTACCTCTCCTCCGACTTGTGAAGAGCTGCCTCCAGGCGTTTGCTCTCAGTGACATCGCGGCTGACGCAGATAAAGCCTGCTATCCTGCCGCCCCTATCCCGGACCAGCGAGATTGTGGATTCCACCTGCAGCAAAATACCGTCCTTGCGTTTTACCCTGTGAGCAAAACCCGTGTTTGTCTTAACCGATTTATAGACCTGGTTAAAAGCTTTATAAACGGATTCCTGATCCTCTTCCGGGATGATAACACGGTAATTCTTTCTGTCCAACTCATTGAGCTTGTAGCGAAGGCTGCGGCACATGGAGTCGTTGACGAAAACGAAATTGCCGGCCAGGTCCACCTCGAAACAGGCGTCATGCATCTGGGACAGCATAGCGCTATGCAGCTGTTCTGATGCCGCCACGGCTTCCTCCAGCATTTTGCGCTGGTGGATGTCCATGAAGTTGCCAAGAGTGGCTCGTCGTCCCTTGTACTCGATCGACGATATCCTTTCCATCACCCACATGACATCGCCGTCCTTCTTGAGAAAACGGTATTCATAGGGATTTGCCACCCGGCGCCGCTTGAGATTACTAATAGCCGTCTTGCGGATCTTCTCGCGGTCGTCGGGATGTACAAGGTTGAGTGAATCCTGTCCCAGGAGTTCTTTGGCGGTATAACCTGTAAGGGTTTCAAAGAAGGGGCTGAGGTAGACGAATTTGCCGTCCTGGATGATGTAGATGCCGACGCTGGTGCTCTGAAGCAGGGCCTGCCCCAGTGCAGCCTGGTCAGCCAGGCTGGTAATCTTTTTATCGCAACGTGCACTTCCCCGGGGAGATGGTTTACGCGGATTTGCCATGCATTGCCTCTACAGTCTGCTTCAAACCTTGGCTACCTTGCCCGTATCCCTGGCCGCTATGCGTCATACAAGTAATACAGAGCACATAAACACGGGCTAAAAATAACTTTATGATTATAACATATAAACCTGTCGCATTGAACGGCATCGCAAAATTCAGCCGGGGCAGCCTGTTTCTATCGATTTCCGCAGGCAACCGCTAATCATACAGGCCGGCCTGGATATCCCGCACCGTTTCGAAGAGTATCCGTATGTTTTCATCGGGCATGGTGTACTGTATCTCATGTGTGGTACCGAGGATGTGGCGGTTTTTAGCCCGGCCGATGTGATAGCTCTCAAGTATATCCTGCCTGTATTCATCCGGCGTCATTGCTTCGCCCCTCTGTATATCGATGCCGGTGATAAAACACAGTTTGTCCCCGTACTTGTCCACGGCCAGCTTGAAGTCGTTCCCGGCAGCCGGCTGCAATGACTGCAGCATATCGATGCCCATTTCCACGTAGTATTCGAGAAATGACATCTGGTACCCGCATGAGTGCAGACATACCAGGGCGCCGTCCTCGTGGGCGGCATCGACCTGCTTTTTCAGCCTGGGGTACATGAATTCCCTCCACATCTTCATGGATATGAGCGGGCGGTTATTATACCCGTAATCGTCGTAGATAAATACGACGTCCGCCCCCGCTCCGACGCTCCTGTGCGCGATCTCGATCTCGTGTTCGATGAACCTGTCCATGAATAACTTGAGCTCATCCGGGTACTCCACCAGCCAGGTCATGTACTTCTCCAACCCTATCATCTGGTTGCTGGTCCAATCGTGCGGCCCCCAGGCTTCGGCGGCTATGCTGTGGTGGGGATACCGCTTCCTGTACTGCCGGAAGATATTGTAGAGGCTGTCCCGTGTAGCATCGGGGAAGCGGAAATTCTTCAGGTCATCAAGGCACTTTACAGGGGGATCTATCATATCGGGATAGATACCTCCCCCTATCTTGCGGCCTACACCGTAGATATCAATGACGTCGATGTGCCCCTGTCGGTAGCCCCACTTACTGTATGACGGTGTGGCATAGGAGGCCAGCACCATGTCAGCTCCCATGTCTATCCCGTAGGCATTGGCGAAATTATAGCTGTGTATATCGTACAGCAGGGGCAGGAATCTCCAGATCTCGGCGGCCTGCATATAGCCGCCCTTTTTAAACCGGCCCCAGAGGAACTTCGCCAGCAGGTTCCTGTTCCAGTTGCTTGAGGGCTTATACTCGGCCATCAGCCTGCAGCCGGTGTGCGCCTCGATCCAGTAAAATACGGGCACCCGGTCAGCGGGCAATCCCCTGGCTGCCGCGTGTATCCTCTCTTTGGGCGTCATGCCGCCTCTGCTTTTGCTGCTCATGCGCTGCCTCTTCCCCATGGGATAGGGACTGCTCAATTCTTACAGGCTATGATAGAGCGCGCGTAGTCTCTGCCGGCAATGCAGTCGGGACCATAAAAATCCGCGCCGATCTTTCTGGCATAGTCATCGGAGAGTGGAGCTCCGCCGACCATGATCTTCACTTCCGCGTGCAATCCCTCCTTATCGATGGCCTCTATAACATCCTTCATCATGTACATTGTTGTAGAGAGCAGGGCCGACATGCCGATCACGTTGGGCTTATGCTCTTTGACGGCCCCTACGAACTGCTCTGCTGAAACGTCTGTGCCGAGGTCCACTACCTCGAATCCGGCGCCTTCAAGAGACATCACCAGCAGGTTCTTGCCGATATCGTGAAGGTCGCCTTTAACTGTGCCAACCACGGCCTTGCCGTTTTTAGTGACTGATCCGGCAGGTGAGCGCTGCTTGATAATCTCCACACTTTTCTGCATGGCCTTGGCCGATACCAGCAGCTCGGGCAGGAAATATTCGCCGTCCTGAAAGAGCTTACCGACCACGTCCATGGCGGGAATCAACGCTTTTTCCATCAGCGCTTCAGCTGACCCGCCTTCGTCCAGTAGCTTCGCAACCAAGGCCGCGGCCCTGTCGGCCTTGCCGTCTATCACAAGTTGCTTCAATTCTTCCATGCGCTGTCCTCCAATTTTGCTGACGGCAGGCGGTTTCGCCCGGGCCGTGCATTGTAGTAATACGCCTAACATTCTACAAATAAGAGGCAGCAGTTACAAGCTGTCCCTTGTAGACGCGGTGATAACCTGTGTTGTTTGACGGGCTGTGTCTGCAGTAGTTTAATAGGAGCAGAATATGCTAGAGAGGTAAATATGCCGTTACAACAATGGATACTGCTGAATATCCCAACCTGGGAAATAGCTGTTGGCATGCTGGTTATAGCCGTGGGCACCGCCGTGGGTGGTGTCTTGCTGGTACGCCGACGGGTCGATATCAAGAAATTTAAAGAACACCATGATATCGCCGGCCCGATTTTCAGCACCATCGGTGTAATCTATGCCGTCATGCTGGCCTTCGTGCTGGTGATTGTCTGGCAGGACTTCGACAGGGCGCAGAATAATACTGTACAGGAAGCCAACACATTTGCCGACATTTATCGCGACACTGTGGGATTGCCGGAGCCGTTCAGGAGCGAGTTCCTCGAGGCCAATGCTAATTATATTAGCGCGGTGATCAAATACGAGTGGCCGCAGATGCAGTGGGGTGGGAGGAGCATGGAGGCGCAGGCGGCTGCCGATAAGGTCTGGGAAATAACCGGAAGGTTTGATCCTAAAACCGACAGGGAGAAGATATTTTTCAGCGAAATGTTAAACAAGATGAACGATGCGGTGGAGATGAGGAGGCAGCGCCTGCAGGATTCCAGGATGGGCCTGCACCCGTCGCTGTGGTTCGTGCTTCTTCTGGGCGGTATTATCACGGTGGTTTTCACCTTCTTTTTCGGGTCGCAGAACCTGTATGCGCAGCTTACTATGACCACAATGCTGGCGGTACTGATAGTGCTCATCCTCTTCACCATCCTGATAATGGATTTCCCCTACAGCGGTGATTTGAGTATCCCGGTAACCCCCTTCCAGCAGGTGCTGGAGTACTACGAGCCCTGATACCGGCCTAAAGTTATATTGAATTTTGATAGGATTTAACCGTCAATATTTGTCGTTCATATGCCCGGCGCAGTTGAAAAGCTCGGGCTCGATCCCGGAATGGTAGCGGAGTTATTGCCCATTATCCTGGCTTTTGTCCAGAAAAAGGGCGGCACTGGTCTGGACGACTTGCTGCAGGGCGCACCGGCACGGGTGCTAAGTAGGTTTGACTGGCCTGCGCAATCGGCCGTGGCGGGGTTTTGATCTGAAAGACGGCTTTACTTGCGCTTAAGTGCAGTTGTATACTTACTGCAAATTTAGATAGGATAAACGTTAATTGGATTCGATTAAGATACTGCTGGCAGAGGATCATGCTGTTGTGAGGGAGAGTATCCGCGAGGCGTTGTCTCGCGAACCCGAGTTCAAGGTTGTTGGTGAAGCGAGTGATGGTGATGAGGCCGTCAAGCTGGCACGTGATCTGAAGCCTGATGTAATCCTGATGGATGTAGCAATGCCCAGGCTGAATGGCATTGAAGCGACCAGGCAGATCAAGGCGTTTCAGCCTGCCGTATCCATACTGGTGCTCACAGCCTATGATGATGAGCAGTACATTTTCTCGGTGCTCTCAGCTGGTGCCGCCGGTTACCTGCTGAAGGATGTCGGTGTCTCTGACCTGGTAGAGGCGATCAAAGCAGTGCACAGGGGTGAGTCCATACTGCATCCCAACATAGCCAAGAAGGTGCTGCAGAAATTCCGCGCGGGCAAGGGCGAGGTCCCGGGAGAGCCCTCAACGGAGATGCTCAGTGAGAGGGAGGTAACCGTCCTTAAACTGGCTGCCGGCGGGCTCAGCAACAATGCTATAGCACAGGAGCTTCACCTGAGCGTGAGCACCATAGAGAGCCACCTGAGAACCATTTTCAGCAAGCTGGGAGTTGGCTCAAGGACTGAGGCGGTGGTCGAGGCCATGAAGAGGAATTGGCTGAGCCTCAAGGATCTGACCTGACCGGGCGGCCATGTCATACTTAACCATCATCTTTATCCTGCTGGTTGCCCTGGCTATCACGGCAGGTGTGCTTATATTTTTCGTGGTCAAGCTGTATCTTAACAGGGAAGACCTGCTTACGAGTTCCGACGTGATATTGGCCCGCGTGCTGGGCCGCTTTCCTCTTCCTGTTTTTGCCGTCAATAAGAAGCACCATGTCATCCAGTGGAATAAGGCACTGGAGGTCCTGTCGGGCATCAGCAAGAATGAAGTGCTGGGCACAGGCAACCAGTGGAAAGCTTTCTATGGGAATGAAAGGCCTGTGCTGGCCGACCTCATAGCGGATGGGGCTTCGGAGGAGGAGATATCATCCCGTTACCACGGCAACGCCAGGAAGTCATCTCTGATCAGAGGCGCCTATGAAGCTGAAGACTTCTTCCCGTCATTGGGGGATAACGGCAAGTGGTACCATTTCACGGCCAGCCCCCTGACCAGCCGTGGGAAAGTAATTGGCGCTATCGAGATACTGGAGGATGTAACGGAAAGGCACCTGGCGGAGCAGAACCTGCGCTACTATGCCAGACAGATCACACGTGTGCAGGAGGAGGAGCGCAAGTATATAGCCAGGGAACTGCATGATACAACAGTGCAGACGCTGGTGGCCCTGATCTACCAGATGGATAATTTCCTGGCGGGCAAACCTGATCTAACCGCCCCGGAAACAACCAGTCTCAACGCCATATACAAGAGGCTGAAATGGGCAGTGGAAGAGGTCAGGAGGTTTAGCCGTCAGTTGCGTCCGCCCGTCCTGGATGACCTCGGCCTGCTGCCAGTGCTGGAGTGGTTGAGCGGTGAAGTGAAAAAAATGTATGGCATGGAAGTGGAGATCGTCATCGCCGGCGAGCAAAAACGGCTCCAGCCGGACACGGAACTGGCGCTTTTCAGGATAATCCAGGAGGCCCTTATCAACGCTGCCAGGCATGCCAAGGTCTCCTCTGCCGCCGTGCGAATCGAATATCTTGAGAATAGCGTGCGCGTCAGTGTGACCGACAATGGCGTGGGATTTGACCTGGCCGGCAAAATCGATTCGCTGCCGCGGGACGGCAAGCTGGGGCTGGCCGGCATGGTAGAGCGGGTGCAGATGCTGGATGGGAAGATGAATATTGATTCGGTCAGGCGCAGGGGCACCACCATCAATGTGGAGATTCCTTTTTGAAATGACCGTGACTGAATTCAAATGCCGGGGCGGACATTTTTATCTGCCCGTGAACCGGTTTCTCTGACAGCTATCACGGCAGGGATGATTTGAAGATCACTGCCGCCAGCGGCGGCAGCGTTATGGTCAGTGAAAAAGGCCTGCCGTGAAAAGTGTGTGACGTAGACTCTACTCCCCCGAGATTGCCCTGGCCGCTGCCGCCGTATAACTCCGCGTCGCTGTTAAAGACCTCTTTCCAATGTTTTCCACGTGGAACGCCCACGCGATAGCCCGAATGGAGTACAGGGGTGAAATTCACGACCACTAAAAATATGTCTTCTGTAGAACTCCCCCGGCGCAGGTAGCTTACCACACTGTGCATCGAATCGTTGCAATCCACCCATTCAAACCCAGCCGGTTCGAAATCCAGTTCGTAAAGCGCCGGCTCGCCCCGGTATAGGTGCACAATATCCTGCACCAGCTTTTGCAGACCGCTATGAGGCGGGTATTGCAGAAGGTGCCAGTCCAGGCTTTTCTCGTGGTCCCATTCCTGCCATTGGCCGAACTCATCTCCCATGAATATCAGCTTCTTACCTGGCTGTGTGAACATGCAGGTGAAAAGCAGGCGCAGATTGGCGAACTTCTGCCAGTCATCTCCGGGCATCTTGCCGATCAGCGAGGATTTGCCGTGTACAACCTCGTCATGGGATAAGGAGAGAACGAAGTTTTCGCTAAAGGCATAGAGCATACGGAATGTCAATCTGTCATGATGGAACTTGCGGTAAATGGGGTCCCTGGTAAAGTACTCCAGTGTGTCGTGCATCCATCCCATATCCCACTTCATGCCGAAGCCCAACCCTCCAATGTAGGTAGGCCGGCTGACCATGGGCCAGTCAGTGGATTCCTCGGCGATCGTCTGCACATCCGGGAAGTTACGATAAACTTCCTCATTGAAGCGGCGCAGAAGCGAGATGGCGTCAAGGTTCTCCCGCCCACCGAACTGGTTTGGCATCCACTCCCCTTTTTTACGCGAGTAGTCGAGGTAGAGCATGGAGGCCACGCCGTCCACACGCATCCCGTCCACGTGGTATTTGTCCAGCCAGAATATGGCGCTGCTCAGTAAAAAACTGCGCACCTCGTGGCGGCCGTAGTTGAAAATGTAGCTCTTCCAATCAGGATGAAATCCCCTGCGCGGGTCGGCATGTTCGTAAAGGTGTGTGCCGTCGAAGAATCCCAGCCCGTGGTTATCGTTGGGAAAATGCGAGGGGACCCAGTCGAGTATAACTCCGATATCATGCTGGTGCAGGTAATCCACCATGTACATGAAATCCTGGGGTGTACCGTAGCGGCTGGTGGGAGCGAAATACCCTGTTACCTGGTATCCCCAGGAGCCGTAGAAAGGGTGCTCCATGACAGGCATCAACTCCACGTGCGTGAAGCCCATTTTATTTACATAATCAACAAGCCTGGGGGCCAGTTCCCTGTAGCTGAGATAGCGGTTATGCTCTTCCGGCAGGCGCATCCAGGAACCCGGGTGAACCTCGTAGATAGACATTGGGGAATCCAGCGCGTTGGCCTGTCTGCGCCTGTCCATCCACCTCTCGTCCTCCCATGTGTAGGATAGATCCCAGACCACGGATGCCGTCCTGGGCGGGGTCTCGCAGTGAAAGGCAAAAGGGTCGGCCTTGTCCGATTTGTAACGTCGTGTACTGGACTCGATATGGTATTTATAGAGGGCTCCCTGGCTGAGTCCGGGGACGAAGCCCTCCCAGATACCGGAATCACCGCGCGGAGTCAACCTGGCGCCCCTCTTTTCCCATTGATTGAAATCCCCTGCAACATATACATGTTGCGCATTGGGCGCCCAGACGGCAAAATAGGCACCGTCTTGCCCGTCCCGGCAAACCGGGTGGGACCCCAGTTTATCGTAGAGGCGGAGATGGCTGCCCTCATTAAAAAGATAGAGGTCGTCTTCACTCAGCAGGCTGAAAGCCGTGGTATCGGTGCTCATAATCGTTAAATGACCACAGTTTTTGGCAACTGGCAACGCACCGTTGCGCTAATCCTGGAACCGGAAACCTTTTTCTCTGAACAGCACCAGACAGGCGTCTACTGCCTGTGCGTCGTAGAGGACGTCGCGGTTGCTGATTATCTCGCCCAGCGCTTTCTCCACACCCAGGGCAGGACGGTAGGGGCGGTGCGAGCTCATGGCCTCGACCACATCTGCCACAGCTAAAATCCTCGCTTCCAGCATGATCTGGTCTCCCATAAGTCCCCGTGGATAACCGGACCCGTCCATCCTTTCATGATGCTGCCATACTATATGCGCAATCGGCCCTGAAAATTTTATGGACCTGACGATATTGTAGCTGGCTTCAGCATGGGCCTTCGCCAGACCGAGCTCGAGGTCGGTGAGCTTGCCCGGCTTGCTCAGTATCTCCGAAGGGACATAGACCTTGCCGACATCGTGCAGCAATCCTGCTACACCCAGGTCCTCTATCCTGTCATGCTCCATACCGATCTCAGTAGCTATGGCTACGGCAAGCTGGCTGACCCTGCGCTGGTGCCCTGCCGTGTAGGGATCTCGCAACTCGCTCATCATCGCTATGGCCTCGATGGTACCATCCAGCGTGGAGCTGGCCTTCTGCAGGGCCATTTTAAGGTCTTTCGCTGACTTCTTGCGCCCGGTTATATCCTCGGCTATACCATATATACCAATTACTCTGCCGTCGGTAATTATAGGGGTGCTGGTAATATTGATATCAATCCTGTTGCCGTCCCTGGTGATCATTGTAGCCTCGTACAGCTGGGGCTCGCCGTTCAGCGCTTTGACAAAATTGTTTTTAACCGTCTCTATGTATTCAGGAGCGACAACCTGGCTGAAATTCATCGTCAGTGCTTCTTCCTCGGTGTAGCCGGATTTTCTGATCGCCGTAGCATTGACGCTGGTAAAACGTCCACTCCTGTCAAGCGCATAGGTCATTGCGGGATTGTGGTCGAAAAGCGAGCGGTAGCGTTGCTCGCTCTCCTTGAGCGCCTCTTCAGCCTGTTTCAGTTGTGTGATATCCTGTACGATCACGCTGAAGCCTGTTAAGTGTCCCTCTATTACCAGGGCACTGGGACTGGTGAACAGCCAGATGGTGGAGCCGTCTTTGCGCACGCCGCGGAATTCCAGCGCCGGCAGCGTTTGCGACTTATCCACGGCCTCCATGAAATCTGTGATTATCTTTTCCCTGTCATCGGGGTGTACGAAGTCAAAGAACTGCCTGCCCATTACTTCATCTTTGCCGAAGCCATAAATCTGACATAGCTTGTCGTTGACAAGGATCAGGTTGCCCGTTTCGTTGGCCACCGCCACTCCGGAAGATGATGTTTCAACCATGCTGCGGTATTTTATTTCGCTCTCGATCAACGCTTTCTCCGCCCGCCTACGCTGCGTGATATCGCGCGATATGCCAAATACCCCGTTGAATTTGCCCTGCTCATCGCCGACGACCGTGAATGATGTCTCTGTCCATATGGTCGAACCATCCTTGCAGTAGACCTCCATCTCACCAGTATATGTGACCGGGCCGCTGCCCGGATGGCTTTCAAATTGCGATATGGCACTTGCTACTCCGCTGATTACCGGCTCCATAGATGAAGCTGCGACGACCTGATCCATCTTAAACTGCAGCATCTCTTGCGGTGTATAGCCCCGCTGCTTATAAACCGATGGGCTGAAGTAGTTATAATTAAGATATTTATCCGCTGACCATATCACATCGCTGGTATTCTCCGCGATGACGTTATAACGCTCCTGGCTTTGCTGCAGCTCATGCCTGGTTCTGATGCGTTCTATCACGATGCCAATATCGGCCCCTATGGCTTCCAGAGAGTTGCGGACAACATCGGGCATGTCCTTCAGGGTATGCGAATAAACACCCAGGGAAGCGAGTACCTGCTCCCTATGCAGCACAGGTATAGTTGCAGTAAAGGACAGGCCCTCCGGCCCAAGTTGTTCCTTGTAGGGTGATGTGAAATCTTCTGCTTTCAAGTAAAGGGGGCGGCCCTTCATGATCAAGCGAGCCCACTTGCTATCGGCCTGCAGCGCTGAAAGATGTTGCACTAAAGACTCAGATACACCCCGGTGACAGATTGCATTGAAGGCGTCGGTCTCTTCATCATGTAAATAGACCACTCCCGAATCGAAGCCTGATGAATTAATAGCGGCATCGAGGCAAAGCATGCTGGCCGTTTCAACATCGGTTATACCGATCAGTGATAGAGCCAGGTCACGGCGTATCCTGCCGCGCTCTTCCGAATGCCTGCGCTCGGTGATATCTGTAATGAAATTGAGTGTGGCCGGCCGTCCCTCCCACTCGATTAAAACCGCCTGTATCTCCACCCAGAGTACCTGGCCGTCGCTCCTGACCACGCGGAAAGGATATCCTGCCTCGAATATTTCACCCCTGAGGCGGCGCAGATGCCTTTCGATAACAAACTCCCTGTCATCCGGGTGGATAAAATCTGAGAAGGGTTTTGATGACAGGTCTTTTTGTTGGTAACCAATCATGCCATTGGTACGCAGATTGGCGAATTTTATTACGCCATCCTGCGCCACGAAGATGGCCTCGCGGGCGTTTTCCACCACCAGCCGGTATTTCTCCTCGCTGTCGCGCAGGGCCTGCTCGGCCTGCCTGCGGGTGGATATATCACGGGAGGTACCCAGCATGCCGTTGAACTCTCCCGATGCATCGTTTATTAAGGCCATGGAAGTTTCCATCCATATAGTGGAGCCGTCCTTATGGTAAGTCTCCATTTCAAGGGTGAACCAGTGCTTCTGGCCCGGTGTACCATCCAGGGTGGGGATGCTGCCTTTTTCCAGGGCTTCGACTATTTTATCCAGTGAAGCTGGCGTCATCCGCTGGGCTATCCCGCGCGACATTGCTTCTTCCACGCTGAATCCGTTCAGCCTGGTGACTGAAGGGCTGATAAAAGTGTAGTTCAGGTGCTTATCCAGCATCCAGATGACATCCACCGTGTTATCGGTAATAAACCGGTAGCGCTCCTCGCTGGCCTGCAGCGCCTGCCTGTAAGAAATACGGTCGATGATAATGCCGATATCGGCGGCTATCGCTTCCAGTGAATCCCGGATTACGACGGGCAGATTATTTTGTGTATGAGAGAAGATGCCCAGGCTGGCTATAACCCGGTCCTGGAACAGCACCGGTATGGTGGCATCGAATGTAAATCCCTCCGGTTTAAGCTGCTCGTCAAAGGGAGGGGTGAATTCCTCTGCCCTCGCATAAATCGGCAGGCCTCTCTTGATCAGGCGCGCATCCGGCGTACCGTCTTTCAGTACCGTGTAATGTTCCTCCAGAAATGCAGAGCTCCCGCGGCCGCAGGCGGCCTTCAGGTCACCGTTTTTTTCATCCAGGACATAGATCACGCCAGTATCGAACCCGGAGATCTCGATAGCCGCATCCAGGCAGTGCCTGAGCGCCGTCTGCATGTCTATGCGGCCGGCCAATTTTATAGCCAGGTCGCGGCGTATCTTGGCCCGGGCCTCGGCCTGCCTGTGTTCCGTGATATCAACGCAGGCTCCCACGGAACGGGTGATTTTGCCTTCTTCATCATAGATCACCAATCCGCGGTCGATCCAGTTGCGCAGCGATCCGTCTTTGCGTATTATGCGGTACTCGACGTTATAAGGCTCACCGGTTTCGGCGTGATGGTTGAGCGCCGCCATGACACGGCCATAATCTTCCGGGTGCAGCGCTTTTCCCCAGGCTTCCAGAGTGCGCGGGAATTCATCGTGTAGATATCCTAACATGCCATCGATGTCCCCGTGCCACTCTACATGGTTGTTGCCGATGTCCCATTCCCAGACGATGTCGGTGGTGCTCTGTACAGCCTTACGGAAAAGCTCCTCGCTCTTTTGTAATCTATGCTCTGCGTTTTTCCGTCCGGTGATATCGCTGGCAAAACAGGCAGCGCCGGAAATACCACCGGTAGGTGAAACGATGGGACTGAGGGAGAATTCCAGGTGGTGAGTCTCATCGAGCCATTCATATTGTCTTTCAAATGTAAGATGCTCTCCTTTGAACACCCGCTGGCCGACTCCTGTCCAGAAATCCCTGTTTTCTATTTGCATGAGGGAGCGCACGTCCACGCCTTCCATCGTGCCGGACTCGTAAACCATTTTATACAGCCTCAGCGCGGCGCTGTTGGCTGCGATAAGGTGGAAATCGCGGTCGACCGACCATATTGCATCCCGGGTATTTTCAAGGATGGCCGACATGCGCGATTCGCTCTCCTGCAGCGCCTTGAAAGCGAAAAAACGGTCGGTGATATCATCCAGGGTGGCATAGATCTGGTAAGGCCTGACTTCACCTGGGTGGAACTGGGGTATGGCGCTTACCCGGATCCAGTGCATTTTATCATCAGTGCTGCTGAAAAACCCGATTGTGACATCTCGCACCGGCCGGCCTGTTCTGGCAGCCACTGCTAACGGGAAATCGGCAAGGGCAAAGTTGCTTCCGTCTTCGTGAAAGCCCTTCCACATAGGATCGACTGCGGTCCGTCCCAGCAGATCTGAAGGCTCAATCCCCAGTATCCTGGCCGCCGCCGGGTTTGCCGATATCAGTTTGCCTTCATTCCAGAACATCACTCCCTGGTCCATGGTCTCGAAAAGCAGCCGGTACTGCTCCTCGCTTTTAGCCCGGGCTTCCTCGGTTTTCTTTCGCTCAACTATCTCCTCTTCCAGCGCCTGCATCTTCTGTTCGAGCTTCTGCATGAGTGTGGCATTATACAGGCCGTTCCCCGGGCTGAGCCTATTTCCCGCCGGCTTTCTCCCCCTCTTTGCGGCGGTGGGTTTTCTGGAGAGCACATCGGATAGTGCGCCTACCAGGTCATCAGGCTCGATGGGCTTGCGCAGGAAAGCATCGGCGCCGAGCTTGAGCCCGAGTTCCTCGTCTTTATTGTCGGTGAACGCGCCGGTGAGGAAAACAAAGGGGATTTGGCTCAGGGCCGGATCCGCTTTGCATTGCTGCAAAAGCAGGAACCCGTCCATCACGGGCATGAGAATGTCTGATAGTATTAAATCAGGCGGTTCCTTTTTCAACCTTTTCAGTGCTTCTTGGCCGTTTGCAGCGGTAGTGACCCTGTAACCTTTGTTTTTAAATAAGGTGCTGAGGAAATACAGGTTCTCCACACTGTCTTCTACTACAAGGATTACCGGCAGTTTTCTGGTCTTTTTCCTGATGCCTGCCTTGGATGCGGCTTTACGGCCTTCTTGCTTCACTTCACAATACCTGCCCTGTCTAATATCATCCTGATTATGAATATTAATGTCAAGTTTTTTCATAGCTGGCGGGCCAACTGTCAAATGTCCCTTCGCCAATGTTTTATACAATTTGCCGTTTGGTGTGTATCTGATATGCTATAATCAATTCGCCGGGAGGGATTATATGGGGATTCGCTATATAAAAGAGCCCGGGCTGATAGACCCGGTGATGATCGCAGCCTGGCCTGGTATCGGCAATATCGGCCTGATTGCCCTGGATACGCTGCGCAGGTCATTGGGCGCCGAGCAAATGGCTTATATCGAACCCTGCGAATTTTTCTATCCGAAAAAGGTAATTATACGCGGCGGCGAGTTGGTTGAGCTGGATTTCCCTGCCAGTGAGTTCTTTTATCACAAGAGCGGCAAGCGTGACCTGATCCTTTTTATCGGAGAAGAGCAGCCGTCCGAGGGAGGGGGCGTATATGCCGCGGGCAGCATGGCCTATGATATGGCCAATGTGGTTCTGGACGTGGCTGAAAAGTACCGGTGCAGGCGCATTTATACCTCGGGCGCAGCGGTGGCCCCTATGCATCATACCGCCAGGTCGAGGGCCTGGGCTGTGCCAAACTCGTCGGACCTCATCGCTGAATTCAAAGGTTATGACAACACTGTGCTGATGTCGGATATCGAGGGGCGGGGGGGCGAGGGCAATATAGCCGGCCTCAACGGGCTGTTACTGGGCATAGCCCGCCGGCGTGGCATCGATGCAGTCTGCATTATGGGTGAGATACCGGTTTACCTGCAGGGTTTTCCTTTCCCTTATCCCAAGGGATCTAAATCCGTGCTTGAAGTACTTTCGTCGGCCCTGGATATAGGTATAGACATGGCAGTTATAGATGAGCTGGCGAATCAAAGCGAGAGCGAACTCACACGGCTCTATGAGAAACTGCCCGATGAGATCAAGCAGCAGCTCGACCGGCTCAAAGAGTCTACCGTAGCTGCGGCCGAGAGCGAGAGGCTTATTACCGAGGAGGATAAGAAAAAGATACTTGAAGATATAGATAAATTCTTTAAACATGATGGTGGAGGAGAGCAGCATTGAGCGGGGAAGAGGCTATTAGATTGAGCGGCATTCCCGATCTGAAAGGGACTGTCTTGATAGTTACCTGGGCTGAGGATGCCAGCAGCCTGGCTGAACGGACGGCGGACTATCTCATTCAATCCCTGGGCTGCAGGGAGTTCGGCGAGATACTGCCCGAGGGCTTTTTCCCCATGGGTGGCGTGAACATAGTGGACGATGTCGCGTGCTTTCCCCAGAGCAAGTTCTACGTTTCCGACAGCAAGGGGCTGATCGTTTTCAAGAGCAGTATCCCCAGGATGGGCTGGCATCGGTTCCTGACATCGCTGCTGGATGTATCAAAGCAGGATTGCAAGGTCAAGGAGATATACACCGTGGGCGCCATGATCTCGTCCGCCGCCCATACCGTCCCGCGGCTGCTTATTTCGATCGTTAATAACAAGGAGATCAAGGCCGCTCTGGAGCCTTATAACGTTGTTGGTGATAACGATTACGAGACCCCGCCCGGCCAGAAGCCCACGATGAGTTCATATCTGGCCTGGCTGGCAGGGCAGCGTGGCATACCGGCAGTCAACCTGTGGGTGCCCGTGCCGTATTACCTGGTGCCCATAGACGACCCGCGGTCGGTCAAGCGGCTAATCTATTTTTTCAACAGCAAATTTGACCTTGGTGTGGATTTCACCAATCTGGACTCTGCCATAGCCAAACAGAACAATAAGATCGCCAGGCTCTTCGAAAAGTCTCCCGAAATCAAGAACATGGTACGCAGGCTGGAGGTGGGTGATGGGCTGGATGGCGAGGAAAGCGAGAGGCTGGCCCGCGAGATAGCCGAGGCCCTTAAATAGAAGCCGCATTTAATCGGCCTGTGTAGCGGTTACCTACCTGTCATTGTTCTATTTTGATATAATTCGGCGTTTATCAATCGATAGAAAAGGAGGATTTTCATGGCAGTAGCTTATCAGAAAGAGGGCAGGCTGGCTATAATAACTCTCAACCGCCCTGAAGCCCTTAACTCGTTCGACCCGCAGCAGATCAGCGAGGTCAATAAATGTTTTTACGATTTCAACGCCGATGAAGGTTTGTGGGTGGCTATCCTCACCGGGTCCGGCGAGCGTGCCTTCTCTGTGGGGGCCGATATCAAAACCACATTACCGCTGATACAGCAAAGCGCCCATCGCGGCGAGATGCCGGCGCCGGCCATCTGCGAAGATATGCAGATATGGAAGCCTATCATCGCTGCCATCAACGGCGCATGCCTGGGTGGTGGCTTTGAAGTGGCCCTTGCCTGTGATATCAGGATCGCCGCTGAGAACGCCACTTTTGGCTTTCCTGAGATCAACCTGGGCCTCATCCCCGGCTGGGGCGGCACACAGCGTCTGCCCAGAGCCATTGCGCTGGCAAAAGCTGCTGAGATGCTTACGTCGGGCCGGCCTATCGATGCACAGGAAGCCTACCGCATCGGCCTGGTCAACCGGGTCGTGCCTGCGGCTGAGCTGATGAACGAAGCTAAGAAGATGGCAGAGGCACTGCTCAAGCCGGCGCCGCTGGCCGCCAGGGCTGCCAAGCAGGCCATGATGCTGGGCTTGAATACCACGCTGCTGAACGGGCTGGAGATCGAGCATCAGCTTGAAAGGGCTGTTACCCACACGGAGGATTTCCAGGAGGGACGTCAGGCATTTATCGAGAAGCGCAAGGCCGATTTTAAAGCCAAATAACATTTTGCAGGAGGGTTTATCATGGAGATCAAGAAAGTAGGAGTTGTGGGTTGCGGCCTGATGGGACGCGGTATCGCCGAGGTCAGCGCCAGGGCTGGTTATGGCGTGGTCGTATCTGAAATTAACGGGGAATTGCTGGACAAGGGCATGGGTGCCGTGAGGGGATCGCTGGCAAAGGCAGTGGAGAAGGGCAAATTAACTCAGTCCGATATGGACAGCACATTGGCCAGGATCAAGGGTACTACGGACATGGTGGATTTCAAGGATTGCGACCTGGTGGTGGAGGCAGCCATTGAGAACCTCGATCTCAAGAAAAAGATATTCGTCGAACTGGATCGCGTCTGTCGCCCGGGAGCCATACTGAGCACAAACACTTCCTGCCTATCGGTCATGGACGTGGCGGCGGTGACCAAGCGGCCTGACAAGGTGCTGGGATGCCATTTCTTCAATCCCGTGCCGCTCATGAAGTTACTGGAGCTGGTTAAGACCATCACCACCAGCAAAGAGACCCTGGAGACGGCGGTGGATTGGGGCAAGTCGCTGGGCAAGACCGTTATCACCGCCCAGGACAGGCCGGGCTTCATCGTCAACCGCTCTTTCCTGCCCTACATGGTGGAGGCGTTCGAAATGTACGAGAGCGGTGTGGCCACCAGGGAAGATATTGATACCGGCGTGCAGCTCGGTCTCAACCATCCCATGGGTCCGCTTACACTGGCCGACATGGTAGGGCTGGATACCCTGCTATTCGTCATGGACGCCATCTATGCAGAGACCAAGAATCCCAAGTTCATCGCCCCCGTGCTGTTGCGCAAGATGGTTACGGCCGGCCACCTGGGACGCAAGACCGGCAAGGGATTTTACGACTATAAATAAACGCAGGGGCGGGCGCACCTGAAGGTACGCCCCTACGAGAGGTAAAAGGGGCGGGTTTTTAAACCCGCCCGCAGTGACGCAGCAAGCCCTGGGCGCTATAATCTAACCTGTATGAAGATAGAGAAAGCCCGCGAGCTGGGATTCTGTTTCGGCGTGCGGCGTGCTGTCAAGATTATCGAGAGTTCGGCACGCCGGGGGCGATGCATTGTAACCCTTGGGCCCATCGTCCACAACAGGACTGTCGTTGCGCGGCTTAAGGGGTTGGGAGTGGGAGTGGCGGATGATGTAGGTAAGCTGGAGGGCGGCGTGATAGCGGTTTCGTCACATGGTGTTTCTCCGGCCGTGCTGGAGAGGATCCAGGCGCGCGGGGCCGAAATAATAGACACAACGTGCCCCATCGTGCGCAGTGCACAGAAAGCGGCCCGTCGGCTGGCCAATGCCGGCTTCGGCGTTATTATTTTCGGAGAGGCCAGTCACCCCGAGGTGCGTGGCCTGCTGGGTTGGGCTGGTGATAAAGCTATTGCATCAATGAACGCAGACGATGTGCCGATTGAGAAGCTGCCGGCACGTATTGGCATATTGGCGCAGACTACGCAGAGCAGGGCTGAGTTCACTTCCTTTGTCAATAAGCTCAATCAAAGGCTGCTACCCTGGGCCAGGGAGATCAGGGTGGAGAATACCCTTTGCCAGGAGACGCAGAAAAGGCAATTGGCGGCCGAGGAATTGGCTGGGACCAGTGATCTTATGATCGTAGTGGGTGGGCACAACAGCGCCAATACGCGGCGCCTGGCCGAGGTTTGCCAGAATATAGTGGAGACGCATCATATTGAGAATGCCGCCGAGATAAATGCGGATTGGTTAAAGGGGAGGAAGGCCGTGGGCATAACTGCAGGGGCATCCACGCCGGACGAGGCCATCGATCTGGTCATTGAGAAGATTGGTACGCTCTCAGCCGTGGCTTAACCCAGTTTCTCCGAGAGCAGGCGTCCGCCCATTATGTGGAGGTGGAGGTGTGGGACAACCTGCGTGCCGTCCGGGCCATTATTAATAGCCAGTCTATAGCCCGACTCCGCGATTCCCTCTTTCCTGGCGATGTCGGCCGCTACCAATATCATCCTGCCGGCCAGCGACTGGTCGGCTGCGGAAAGGCCGTTTAAAGATTCTATGTGTTTCCTGGGGATAAGGACATCGTGCACGGGCGCCATCGGGTGGATGTCGCGGAATGCCAGAAGTTCCTCATCGCTGTAAACGACATCCGCCGGTATGGTCCCGGCCGCGATCTTGCAGAACACGCAGTCCATGGCAGGGATTATCAGGCGATCCTGATCGTCTGGCAGGTAGTTGTGCGCTCGATGCCGCTTATCTTGTGGAACTGCTCGGTGATGAGCTTGCCCACGTTGTCCACCGATTCTCCCTCTACGACAGCTATGATGTCATAAGGTCCCATCACGGCATCGACGCTCTTTATCCCGTCGAGCTTCTTCAGGTGAGTAAGGACTGATTTGGTTTGTCCCACCGATGTTGTCACCAGTACGAATGCTTTGGCTGCCATATTCCCACCTCCTGTATGCCAAATTTTAGCCTATTGCGTTAGCTTTACGCAAGCCGTCGATATCCTGTTCGTTGTAGCCCAAAGACCTCATTACCTCATCTGTGTTCTCGCCTGAGAACGGCGCCATGCTTCGCACGCTGCCCGGGTTCTGCGAGAGCTTGAGCGCGATGCCGGGCTGCCTGACCTTGCCCAGCTTTGGATGGTCGAATTCCAGCAGCATCTTGCGGTGCAGGAGCTGCGGATCGGTGAAGATTTCGTCTATCTCGTAAACCTTGCCGGCGGGCACATCGTGTTTGCACAGGATTTCGAACCACTCGTCCCGCGTCTTTGTCCGGAAGACCTTCCTGACTTCCTCAGCGGCCTGTTGCCATGCCTCATCCAGTTGCGGGTGCATGAAATGGTCCGGTACAAAGCTGAATCCTTTGAGGTCGTCCCGGCCGATGGCGCGGCACATGTTTTCCCAGAACCAGGGCTCGACGCATCCCAGGCTGATAAGCTTGCCGTCGGATGTCTCGTAGGTCTGGTAATAGGGGTAGCCGCCGGACAGTGCCCACTGCCCGCGGGGGAACTTCATGCCGCCCGCAAGATGTTGCTGCAGGAAGAAGGTCATAAGGGTTATTACGCTGTCCGTATAGGATATATCTACGAACTGCCCCTTGCCCGAAGATTGGCGTGCCAAAAGTGCCAGCAGGATACCCATCACACCATGCAGCGAGGCGCCGGCGAAGTCGGCCAGGAAATTCATAGGGATGGCAGGGGGCATGCCCGGCCAGCCGATGAGATCGAGCGCCCCGGCTATGGAGATGTAGTTGATATCATGTCCCGGGTTCTGGCTGTAAGGTCCGTCCTGGCCGTACCCGCTGAGTGAACAATATACAACGCGCGGGTTAAGCTTGCTGATTGTTTCGTAGTCCACGCCCATGCGTTTGGCCACACCGGGGCGGAAGCCCTCGATGACTACATCGGCCTCCCTGGCCAGTTTATAGAAAACCTGTTTTCCCTCCTCCGATTTGAGGTTCAGGCGGATGCTCTTTTTATTGCGGTTGAGTGCATTGAAGGCCATCAGCGACTTGAGCGCTTCGGCCTCGGCCGGATCGATCAGCTTGCGTCCGCCGGCCTGGGCTACGGCCTCCACCTTGACGATGTCCGCCCCGAAATCGCCCAGGATCATGCTGCACAACTCGCCGGGCGGCATATGGACAAGCTCAATGATCTTGATGCCGTCTAATACCTGCATGTCTCCCCCCTTTTCTTATAAAGAAGTTTCGTAATATTACAGGCTCGTGCTATGTCAGTCAAAACTGACACAGCATGTCATTGCGGGCGAAGCGAAGCAATCCTTGTATTCGAAGGCGGCATGCCATGAGATCGCTTCGTCGCTACGCTCCTGGCATGACAGCTTACCAAAGCGTGGAACCCAGGTTGGTCAATATGCGCGCTACAGCCTCATCGCGGTTGAGCGTGTAGAAGTGTAAGCAGCGCACGCCGTTATCCAGCAGGTCCAGGCACTGCTCCGTGGCCAGGTCGATGCCGGCCTTGATAACGTCATCTGGGTCTTCCTTCTCCTCGAACCTGGTGATGATTGGGATAGGTATTTCCACACCGGACAACTCGCTGAAGCGCTCGACCTTCTGAAAATCGGTGATGGGCATTATGCCGGCTATGATGGGTATGCTGATCCCGTCCCGCTCGAACCGGTCCATCATCCGGTAGAAATGGAAGTTCTCGAAGAACATCTGCGTGATGCCGAATTCCGCCCCCCGGTCTATTTTTTGCTTGGTGAAGGCGGTGTCCAGCCCCAGGTTGGGCGACTCCAGATGTCCCTCCGGGTATACGGCCACGCCGATGCAGAAGCTCTTATAGGTCGCCAGGAAGCGCACCAGGTCAGAGGCGAAGCGGAAGTGCTCCTGGCCGTCGAAAACGTCGGCCCCGTATTCTTCGGGGTCGCCGCGCAATGCCAGCACATTCTCGGTGCCCAGATCCTGGTAATAGTTGATGACCGGCTCCAGTTCGCTCCTGCGCGGGTCGGCGCAGGTGATATGCGGCATCACCGTCAGGCCGGTCTCATCATGCAGCTTCCGAACGATATGCTTGGTGTTGCCCAGCGTGTCGATCCCGGCGTGCTGTGTGACCGAGATAAAAGATGGTTTGAATTCCTTTAGTTTACCGATGCGCTGCAGCAGTCCGGCCTCGCCGGCGGGCGTTTTGGGCGGAAAGAACTCAAAAGAGAGGCATTTCCCTTGTTCCCTTATAATCTCCCTGATCTTCATCCTTTTACCTTAAAACAGCCCGTTTGAGGCCAAAAACAGCGTTAATCTTACATCTGCGGCAGTCGGAAATCAAGCTAAGGCAGCAACGACCAGCGGATTGACAAACATCGGGGTGGGCCATATCATGGTGGCCTTATGGAAGACCCTCTTTCAACCGCCAGGGTGCTGGTGCAGATACAGGAGGGGGAGCGGAGGGCTATCGCCCGCGAACTCCACGATAGGCTGGGCCAATCGCTGGCCGTGCTTAAATTGCTGCTGGGGGATGCCATGGCCTCTGCGCCGGACAAGGTACGCTACACCCTGGGCGAGGCGCAGTCGCTGGTCAACGAGATGATGTCGCTGGCGCGGGAGCTCTCCCTGGAGCTGCGTCCCAAGATGCTGGACGACCTGGGGCTGTTGCCGGCCCTGCTCTACCTGTTTGAGAGCTTCACGTCGCGGACTCACGTGTCGGTTCAGTTCGAGCACCAGGGGCTGCACAAGAAGATACCTGCGGAGACCGGCCTCGCTGCTTACCGCATCGTAAAAGAGGCGCTGGAAAACGTTGCAGCGCATGCGGGCGCGGGCCAAGCGAGGGTCAGAGTGTGGTCGGACCGCTGGGTGCTTTCCGCGAGCATCGAAGACAGCGGGTGCGGCTTCGAGGTCGACAAGATAACGGATAACTGGCCGGGTGGAATCACCGGCATGCGCGGCCGTGCGTTGATCGCAGGCGGCAGGTTGTCGCTTTCCTCTGTTCCAGGGAAGGGCACGTTGGTCACGGTGGAACTGCCCCTGCCGGTAAGGTCAAGAAAGGTGCTGATGGATTAGGCAATGATCAGTGTTTTGCTGGCTGACGATCATCACGTGGTGCGCAAGGGCATCAAAGCCCTGCTGGAGGCCGAGTCGGATATACACGTAAGCGGTGAAGCGGGCAACGGCTCCGAGGCCGTCCTCTTGGCCGGTCAGATCAAGCCGGATGTCATGATCATCGACCTGATGCTGGCCGATATGAGCGGGCTGGCCGTTGTACGTCAGGCCAGGAAGAGGTCGCCCCGCACTGCCGCGGTCGTGCTCTCCATGTACGGCAACGATTGCTACGTGGTGGAGGCCCTGCAGGCCGGCGCCTGCTCATACGTACTCAAAGATTCATCGCCCGAAGAGCTGGTGCGCGCTGTGCGCGAGGCATCGCTGGGCAGACGCTACCTGGCTCCGCCCCTTTCCGACAGGGCGATAGAAGCCTATCTGCAGAGGTCGGAGGAAAGCCGCCTGGAGCCGTACGACATGCTCACCTCGCGCGAGCGCGAGGTGCTGCACCTCGCAGCGCAGGGATTGACCTCCTCGGAGATTGCCGAGCGGCTTTTCATCAGCCCGCGCACCGTGGAAGTGCACCGGGCAAGGGTCATGCAAAAGCTGGGACTGCACAACCGCACGGAGCTTATCCACTTCGCCATCAGGCGCGGGATTATTCCCGAGAAATAGCTCTACCCTACATGGGCTTGTCTGCGATCGCCCCCAGTCCTGCGCCGCGTGTTTTTTTCAGGTAGCGGTCGCGGACCAGGTAATAAATGATGCCGATGACCATCCAGCCGACCAGTATCAGGAAGGCGGTCAGGCTCTCCATAACCAGCGCGGCGATGAAAAAGGCACCGAAGAGCAGGGCCAGTATGGGTATGATTCGCAACCACACGCCCTTCAGCTTGAAAGGGGCTCTGGAGTAGGCCTCGGGCATTTTCCCGGGAAAGCGCATGGCCGAGATCAGGATAGGGAACAGCAGCACGATGGAGCCGATGGAGGCCGTATAGGCCAGCACCTCGAAGGACGATGCCCCCAACGGCAGGAAGGCAAGTGAGAGTACAAACATGACCAGCAGCCCCCAGTGGGGTGTGCCGAACCTTTTATTCACACCTGCCAGCGCCTGAGGGAAGACTCCGTCCTCGGCGAAGACCAGTATATAACGCGAGGCGAACATGAAGGTGGCGTTGATTGTGGTGGCCAGGGCCAGCAGACCCCCGCCCACCGTGAAGAAAAGGGCCAGCCCGGGCGGCATGAAGTGGCCGGCGGCAATGGAAAGCGGCTGGTTGGCGCAGACGCTGGACGGCACGGTTCCGATGGTCACCAGCCCCATCAGTGTGTATATTATTATTACAGTCGGCATGCTGATAGCGAACGACAGCGGTATGTTCCTGCCCGCGTTCTTGATCTCGGCGCCCAGGTCGATGATGAAGTTGGCCCCCATATAGGCGAAGAAGAGCATGCCCGAGGCGATGGCCAGGCCGCCCAGCCCGCCCGGGAAGAGGGGTGTGAGGTTGGCAGGGTCTATGGCCGGTATCCCCCAGGTAATATAGACAACCAGCGCGGCCAGCAGCACGAAGAACATTGCCACCTGCACAACGCTGGCCGCCTTGACGCCCACCACGTTGATCACGAAGAAGAAGGACAGCGCTATCACGGCCACCAAATTGCGATCGAAGGAGGGGAAGATAACGCGCAGGTAGTCGGCGAAGTTGAGGGCGTACATGGGCATGCCGCCCAGCATGATGCCCATCATGATACCCCACACCCCGATAAAGCCCCAGAAGGGATTAAGTATGCGGCTGGGGTAGCGGAAGCTGCCTCCCACGGTGGGCAGTACGGATGCCAGCATGCCGATGGGCAGCAGTGCCAGCACCATGGGCAGCGCCGCGATAACGAAGGCGATGGGTACGCCTGGACCGCATTTGGCCACCGCCAGGCCTGTCAGGGCGAAGATGCCCGCCCCGATGATGGCGCCCACCTCGATAGAGACCGTGTCCAACAGCCCAAGGGATTTCTTGAGACCAGAACTGGTTGATATTTCCTTTTCCTTCATGGTCAGCCTCCCGTCTTGCTTGACGGGCAGGTTTTTAAACCCGCCCCTGCATCTTTTCGCCGTAGGGGCGTACCCTCAGGTGCGCCCGGATGTTGTGTCCACGTGAGCCCGCAATATGCTTCATTTATCCTTAAGGCAGGATGCCAGCTTCTCGTCGAAGCACCAGTGCAGCTCCCCTGGCAGCGCGGTGTAGTCATGGTTGTCCGCCAGCAAGCGGCCCAGGTCTGCGCCGTTGTAAGTGTGCCAGTAGAGTGTCGGGGTACTGCGCAGCGCCGGATTCCCGGCGATGAAGTCCAGCAGGGCGGCCATGGTCTTGCCGGTGTATACATCCTCGAGCCGTATACCCTCGGTCTTCTGCATGAGTTCTATGGCCTGCCGGCCCTGCTCGGTTACCCTGCCGTAGAGCCCGCCGAAGAAATCGTGGTTGACATGCACATCATCCAGCGTAAATTTAATCTCGGGGATGTCCTTATCGTGTTTGTGCAGCAGGGCGGCCATACTGTTGGCCAGGTGGACTATACTCTTGCTTTTTGTGACCCACTCCGAGGCCACCCTCACGCCGGTTACCTGTGTCTTCATGCCGGCCAGCCTGGCACCCAGCATCAGCCCGGCCATCGTGCCCTTGGAGCCCAGCGCGCAGTAAATATGCTCAGGCTCGGGCAGCATCCCGGCTTCCACCTGTTTTTTTAACTCCAGTGCGGCGTTGACATAGCCGATGCTGCCGAGCGCAGACGACCCCCCTGGCGGGATAAAATAAACTTTAAGGTGCCGCAGATAAACGCCGGCTGTTTGAATGAGGCCGGCGGCCATGTTCGGAGCATAGTGAATCTCCGCGCCGAAGTAGCGGTCCAGCAGCAGGTTTTCCTGGACGTGTGCGGTCAGCGGCTGTTTAATCAGTATGAGGGCGGTCCTGATGCCCAGCCGGGAGGCATGTGCGGTGGTAGCCAGGCCGTGGTTCGTGCCGATGCCGCCGAAGGTGACAGCCCACTTGATGCCCTTTCTGCGGGCGTCGGCCAGCATGAATTCCAGCTTGCGCACCTTGTTGCCGCCGTAGAAGTCGGAGGAAAGGTCATCCCTCTTAATCCAGAGGTTATCATGCCCCACGGCTTTGCCCAGCTTATCGAGCTTCTGCACGGGCGTCGGCCATTTGCCCAAAAGCATCCAGGGCAGGCCCTTCTCCAGAGCCGGGAAGGTTTCAAATAGCGGTATCGTCATCAATATAACTCCTATCGTACGTCGCACCTCCAGGTGCGCCCGCTGTTTCAATGTCGTTGCGAGCGTTAGCGAAGCAATCTGCGGATTCGAAGACTCCATAGTCTGAGATTGCTTCGTCACTGCGTTCCCCGCAATGACGGGTGTACTTAGTTGCCCACAGGCGCTGCGGCTGCCGCCCTGGACTCCAACCTGCCGGCAGTCAGGTGCCTGGCCAGGCGCTTGCCCAGCCCCAGTATCGAGAGGACCGGCGGCCTGCCCCATTCGTCGGGTATCACCGAGCAATCGCAGACATAGAGGTTGTCGTATTCCGTCATGAGGTCGGAGTTGACGATGTCGTTGATCTTGCAGGTACCTCCCGGGTGTGAGGCTATCCACCATGTCTTGAATATGTCCTTTGCGCCCGCGTTGACCAGTATCTTTTTAGCGCGCTCGTAGCCGTGCATCAGCTTGCCATGCTCATCCGCCGTGAACGGCTTCCTGATAAAATTGCCGCTGATCCTGCCGCCCAGGTGGTCTTTGGCCTTTACCATGACGGTAAGCTGTTTGCTGTGCTGCGCCAGCTTGTCCAGGCGGAAGACCTCGGCGGTGAAAATACTGTAGACCAGCCATGGTAGCGTCATGTCCGTCATCAGGTAGCCGTCATCTACCATGTGCTGTCCCATGGCCATGGGGAATTCATGCCCGCCGTCGATATCTTTGGCCGTACCGAAGACACCGATCAGCGGGTCGTAGAAAAAGTCTGCTCCCGCGTTCCTGATGCCGCTGTTTTGCAGCACCTGCGGCGAGCCGATACCGCCCGCGGCCACGATCACAGTATCGGCCTGGGCGATCTGTTTTTTGCCGTGCCGTGTGAACTGCACGCCGGTGGCCTTTTTATTCTCGATGATCACCCTGTCGACTTTGGCCATGTCCAGCAGCATAGCCCCCCTGTCCACTGCCTCCTCTACATATATGCGCGCGTTCCACTTGGCGCCGTAGGGGCAGCCCAGGTCGCACTTGTCGCAGCCTGAGCGGCACCTGTCCTGGTAGACGAATTTATTGAGCTTCTGCCAGTTGTAGCCCAGGTCGAGGGCGCTCTGCGCGATGCGCCTGGCCATCGGCCCGATCAATTCGTCCTTGAGCGGGCCTACGGGCACCTCCCGCTTGACCTCTTTGACATCGTCCCTGATATCTATGCCGAACTTATCCCACCACTCATAGGGTGGTTCGATAGCAGTGGCATAGTAAACCACCGAGCTGCCGCCCACCGTGACCGCGCGCACCAGCCCCAGCAGGCTATTTATTATGTAAAGGCTCTTGTACGGAATGCCGATATAGCCAAAGGCCTGGCCGTAGGCGCCCTTCACCGGAGCGTTGCTGCCCCATTCAAGCATCAGCACCTTTCTGTTCTTGATTGTCAGGTCCCTGGCTACGGTAGCGCCGCCCGCACCCGTCCCCACCACGATGGCATCGAATTTCTCTTTCAAAACTTCAACCATATCGCATCTTCCAGCCGCTTCAATCACAAAGCGGCCGCATTGTGAAATCAGCATACTCCAAAAAGAATTTGCTTTCAATACCTCAGCGCCACCCGGCTTTGTTAAAAGCCTTCATGTGCGGCGCTTCCCTCTTTGCTATACTTGAAATGCAATGAAAGTAGCACGCCGTATGGGGGTGTTGGCCTGGCTGATAATCCTTGCCGGGTGCCTGCCGGCGGATCAACCTGCGGTGATGCCGGCTGCTGAAAATGCCACGGCCGCGGCAGAGGGCGGGGTTGTCAGTCCATGGCCGGTGATCAAGGATTTCTCCGCCAGTTCCGGTAACGTCATGCCGGGCGACAACGTTACGCTGATCTGGAGCGTGTCTGACGCCGCCTCCGTAACCATCGATAACGGGCTGGGCAGGGTTGAGCCCGCCGGCTCGCTGGATGTCGCGCCCCGGAAAACCACCAGGTACACTCTCACCGCAGCCGGGCAGAAGGGCATGTCGACCGCCTGGGTGACGGTGGAGGTGGCGGACAGGAGCACCTTTCTGCCCGACCTGGTCATTACGGGCGTGACGCATATCAGCGGGCTGCTCTACTATAAGATCAAGAACATCGGCGCGGTGGATGCCGGCCCCGGCGAGGCCTGCGTCTATGATCAGAGCAATATGCTGAGGGACACAAGCTGGGTGGCCGGACTCAAGGCCGGCGAGGAGAAAACCCTGCCCTTTAGCAATTACGATTGGGGAGGAGATAAAATCAGGGTTTGCGCTGACTGCAATAATAAGGTTGTAGAGGCCGGTGAGGGTAACAATTGCTATGTCCCGTCATTCGGGTTCAAGTACAACTATGATTTCGGTCAGTACGCCTCCCGTGCCGGCTGGAGGAGCAGCGCCGGCTGGGTTAAATACTCTGAAGGAGATAGCGCTGCCGGCCTTGTAGTCAGGCTACCTGAGGTTGTGGCCGAGGATAATCTTACCTACCGCAATGTGATAGAGATGCTTCCGCCCGGCTCCGGATACGGCTGGATAGAGGGTTCCTTCGGCGACTGGCAGGAGCAGTGGCAGGCGGGCGGCTATATGCTGCCGCTGGAGCTGCCGTACAACACACGCTTTACTGCCCGGGTGGGGTTGTCCCGGCAAGCCCGGGGTGGTGGTGGAGCAACATTCCTTTTTGGCATCCAGGATGAGAAGGGTGGTATTAACTGGTGGCCGTCGGTCGAGACATCTTACGATGGCATAATCAATAACATGGATATCGATCTCTCAGCCTACGGCGGCAGGCGGGTCATGGCCATATTGCGGGTGGAATCCGGTGCGGACCCGGACAACAACTATGCCCTGTGGATAGAGCCTGAAATAAGCCAGTGAAATTCGCGCCGCTTATATGAAAAGCCTTTTACAGGACGACAGCGATCCGTTGAAGGCCATCAAACTTGCGTACTGACATGGCTTACAATGGCTGAGCTCCTGAAGTATGCCCTTGCGCTGGAATCGAGCTTCACCTGGGCACGGCCAACGCCATCGCAGGCAGGCTCAGGTTGTACCGGGCTGACGGCTCGCAGGATTACCGCGAGCTGATGTTCCGGCTTGAGCGCGCCTGATGCCCCGCAAAGCCGCAGGGAACGGTCAGGGGATGACGTTACTTCAGCCCAACCACTCGATATCTATCAATTTTTCTACGAGTTTGAAATCAGGGTCACCGGTAACCAGCACAGCCTCGTATTTACGGGCAGTTGCAGTTGCAAAGGCATCGGCATATGATATTGGAAAGGCGGCTTTTATCCTGGCTGACGCCATAACGTCCTGCAGGTTATTAAGTTCAACCTTGATATTTAAAGAAGGAATAATCAGGTCGAGAAAGAAATCCGCCTCTTCAGCCGACCTCTCCCTTGCCAGTATGTAGTAAACCTCCCCTGCATTTATGACATTCATGATCACCCGGCTATTTTCAGGAGGGGTAGACAGCAGGTCCCTGACGCGGGCACAGCCCCTTTCCTTTTGCAGGTAGGCAAGCATGGCAAAGGCGTCAAGAACGGTGGTGTTTTTCACTCTTAATTTCCTGCTGATGTTCCCTTAGCAGTACGCCGGTCAAAGACCTGCCCCTTTTGTAGATCCCGCAAAAGGCTGTGGAAGGATCAAGCGGCAGGGGGGTAAGCTCAATTTTACCATCTTTTGTAAGGTTGACGCTCAACCTCTGGCCGGCCTTTAATCCGAGCTTTTTCCTTATCTCGCACGGTATCACTACCTGCCCCTTGGTCGAAGTTCTTACTACAGCCATAACGTTCTACCTCGATAAATAATTCTTACTTAAACAACTTAGTATAACACATTGCTGTAAATTTCGCTTCATAGTGCAGGGTCGTACCTTCAGGTGCGCCCCTGCACTATCGGGTTACATACGAAGAGGGGGCAGTTTTAACTGCCCCCTCTTTTATTTTTAACTGATAACAGTGGTCTATATCAGGCTGGGCAGGCCCTTGGCGGCATCTTCCATGTCGCGCAGGCGGCCCGTGGTTTCCTTGAGGCGGTCCTTCTGTGTCATGGCGAAGGCCGAGGCCCTGTCGTAGTAGTCGCGTATCTTCTGCACGAAGGCGAGCTGCGAGAAGAGGATGGTGACATCCACCGACCCGCGGTCCCTGGGGAAGTCGCCGGCGCGTATGACGGCGTTCTCGGCCAGTTCGCGCAGGTAGTCGCCGAGGCCTTTGGCGATATCCATGCTCATCTCCTTGGTGGGCGCGGCCAGCAGGTAAAGCGCGCGGCCGGCATCCTCGGGGTTGAGAGCGATGGAAAGCTCGCTGACTGCGGCGTCCATGGCCTGCATGGCGCGCAGGGTCTCACCGCTCTTCTCGCGGAAGCTGGTCTTGGAAAGCTCCCAGGGGAAGCGGAACCCGCGCGGGATGTCGGTCCGGCCGGTGCCGATGGCAGTCCAGCCGTCGACGGACTGCATGATATCGCCTGCATCCATGGTCTTGGCGCCCACATGGCGCACGTTGGTTACCTCTCCCGCACACATCAGGTCGTAGAAAGGCTCCACGATCTGTCGGTTGATGCGTTGCAGGTTCATGGCCAGGCTGGCATCCTTGCGCACGTAGCGCTGGTTGTCGGCCAAAAATACGCCGTCGGCCACGGAATGAATTGACTTCAGGCAGGTAGCGGTGTTGTAGACGCTGCGCAGCTCGGCCACCTCCTCGTGTTCGAAGGGCAGCACGCAGAGGGCGTAGACGGGCTTGCCGATATAGCGCTCCTTGAGCATCTGGGCGATGATCGAGATTGCGCCAGAGCCGGTGCCGCCGGCCGTGCCGGCTATCAGCATGAATGCATGGGTCTGGTAGAAGAGGGGTGATGTGCGCACGGCGTCGATGACCTTGTCGCCGTCTTCCCGGGCCAGCTCGGCGCCCATCTCATTGACCTTGCCCACGCCGTGCCCCCAGGTTTTGCGCCCGCCGATGAGAATGCGGTGCATGTAGTCTGAGCCGATATGAGATAAACCGGTCAGGTCAGTCTGGTCTGTGTTGACAGCAAAGGTCCCCGTGACGATGGTCGTGCCGCGTTCACCGCGGGCCCTCTGGCCCAGGCGGGCAAACTCATCGGCTACACGGGAGCCGCACTGCCCCAGCCCGATAACCATTAATTTCATTCTGCAATACCTCGCTTAAACTATTTCGTTTTATATTTAGCTAAACGCGTTTATACTGTTAGATTAAACCCATATTAAAGCCGCATGGTTATTTTGTCAAGGTTGTGAAGTTACGATGACGACCAGCCGCCCTTGCGGCTGATGGCACGTATGCGCCAGATGACCAGCCCGATCACGGCCAGGCCGGCTATGACGCCTGCAACAGGCCAGATGAAGTCAAAGCCGGTGAAGGTGATGAGCTGCGACTGGCTCCACTCGCTGGCATTGCCGGCCAGGTCGGTCGCCTTCACGCGCCAGTAGTATTCGCCCTGCTGGGGTTTCTCACTGGCGGGCATCACGTACTCGGGCTTGTCCAGCCCTTCCTTGCGCACCACCGTCCCCGAGTAGTCGGCCTTCTGGCTCATCTCGAAGGAATAGGTAACGCCGCTGGGATCCTCGACCACGGACCATTTGAAGTCTATGGGCTTGCTTTCGAAAAGGTCTATCCTGGCGCCGGCAGCCGGCGATACAGGGGATGGCTCTGCGGGCGCAATCGATTCTATGGTGAAGGTTGCCGATGATACGGCCTGTGTGCCGTCGCTCACGGTCACCAGGTGGCTGCCTGCGCCGCTGGCCGGCGGTTTGAAGCTGGTGCTGAAACTGCCCTTGCCGTCGGTAGTGGCATCGCTGGCTATATTCTTTGCGTCATAGGTGATGGTCAACGGCTGGCTGGAGCCGAACCCGCTGCCCGTCAGCAGCGTGTTTTCGCCCACCGACCCGCTGATCGGGTTTATAGACACTTCGGGTGTGACGACAACGATGTAGTCCGAGACGTCGTCGGCCCTGGTGGCATCGCCGAACGAGTCCACTATGTGCTCACCCCTGGTGGCGGCGGGCACGGTGAACTGTGTCGACCATGATCCGTGCGCATCGGCGGTGATATCGCCCACGGCCTGCAGGCCGTCGAAAGTGACTTTAACGTTGGCCTCATTTTCCTGGAAGCCCACGCCGTTGACGAAGAGCGTGTCACCTGTGTTGATGACATCGCCCAGCCTCCCGCTGGCCTGCTCGACCTTGATGCCGGGCGAGACTGTGAAAAGGGCGTCCGGGACGTCGTCGATGGTGGTGGTAGCTCCTCTGGCGTCCACCTTGTGCGGGCCCTTGGATGATGCCGGGATGGAGAAGGAGGATTGCCACGAGCCGTTGAGGTCGGCTGAGATATTGGTTTTAACCACGGTCTCATCGTAGATAACAGCGATATTAGTCTCACCGCTGCCGAAGCCGGCGCCCGATACCGTGACCACGCGGTTCACCCAGCCCGAGTTGGGGTTGATGGCAAGGGATGGCGTTACAGTAAATATCTGCTCCTTGATCTCCGTGGCCGGTGTAGTTGAGCCGCTGGCTGCTACGGAGTGGTTGCCCCTGCTGCTGGGGGGTATCTTGAGTGTGTATAGCCAGCTGCCTCCGGCTGTCGCCTCGATGCCCGAGGCCTCTGTGTTGTTGTTGTAAATTATTTTTATGCCCGTCTCGCGGGCGTTGAAACCGTCGCCCTGCACCGCCAGTTCGGTGCCGACCGTGCCTTTTTTCTCGCCGATGGAGATGGTGCCCTGCACGGTGAACTCCTTCTGGAAGGATTTGCTGCCCACCTTGAGCGTTACCAGTTGTTTGCCGCGCGGGGATTGAGGCACCTTGAAGGTCAGCGGCTGGCAACTGGATTTGGCGATCGTGCCCTGCTGAATAAGCTGATTGGCGTCGCCCCAGTAGAGGAAGTACTCTCCCTCGCCGTACTGGCAGAAGGCAGGTATCTTGACGTTTGAGCCGACCGGCCCCTGCACCGGTTCCAGCGTCAGCGATTCCGCCTGCGCCGCGGCCGGCAGCATCAGGGCTGTCGCCAAAGAAAGTGCAAGTAAAGCCGCCTGGACCTTTACTTTCATCTCTTAATCCTCCGCGAAGCTTTTGAATGTATCATAGCACAAATAAATTAATAAAGTAGGGGCGGGCCAAAGCCCATGTCATTGCGAGCGCAGCGAAGCAATCTCTCCAATCGAAGGCGTCATATTATGAGATTGCTTCGTCACTTCGTTCCTCGCAATGGCAGGTTGAAAATCGCAATAAGATAATGTCTTAACCGTCCTTGCTGGTGAGCTTGTCCAGGAACTCGGCGTTGGTCTGCGATTTGGAAAGCCGCTCGATCACACGCTCCGAGGCGTCGGTGGGATTGTTGGAATCATCGGCCAGCATGCTGACCATGCGGCGAAACAGCCATACCTTGGCCAGTGTGGCCTCGCCCAGCAGCAGCTCCTCGCGGCGGGTGCTGCTGCGCATGATGTCGATGGCAGGGAAAACACGTTTTTCCGCCAGCCTGCGGTCCAGGTGCAGTTCCATATTGCCCGTGCCTTTGAACTCCTCGTAGATGAGGTCGTCCATGCGGCTGCCGGTATCCAGCAGGCAGGTGGCCAGTATGGTAAGGCTGCCGCCCTCCTCGATATTGCGGGCGGCGCCGAAAAAGCGCTTGGGCGGGTAGAGGGCCACGGAGTCGATGCCCCCGGAGAGCGTACGTCCGCTGGGTGGCATGGCAAGGTTATAGGAGCGGGTCAGGCGTGTAATGCCGTCCAGCAGTATGACCACGTCCTTGCCGATCTCGGCCAGGCGCTTGGCCCTCTCCAGGGCAAGCTCGGCCACGCGCGTGTGGTTCTCCACCGGCTCGTCGAATGTGGCCGAGATCACCTCGCCCTTGACCGAGCGCTTCATGTCGGTGACCTCCTCGGGACGTTCGCCGATCAGGCAGACCATGAGGTGCACCTCGGGGTAGTTGGTGGATATAGCGTTGGCGATATTTTTCAGCAGCAGCGTTTTGCCCGCCTTGGGTGGTGATACGATCAGGCCGCGCTGGCCGCGCCCGATGGGCGCAACCAGGTTGATCAGCCGCGCGGAGAGGTTCTTGGGGTTGCCCTCCAGGTCGAACATATCGTCCGGGAAGGTGGGTGTGAGCTGGCCGAAATGGGGCCGTCCCTTGGACTGGTCGGAGTCTATGCCGTTGACCGTCTCCACGCGCAGCAGGCTGCAGTACTTCTCGCCCTCCTTGGGGGGACGCGCCTGCCCGACCACCGTATCGCCGTTGCGCAGGCCGAAACGCCTGATCTGCGAGTTGGAGATGTACACGTCGTTGGGCCCCGGCAGCAGGCTCTCCTGCCTGAGGAATCCGTAGCCCTCGTCCATGATCTCCAGTACGCCGCCCAGGCTCATGTAAAAGCCCGCCTGCGGTTCGGGCGGGGTGGAGAGTGGCTGGAGTTTGGCTATCAGCTCCTCTTTGCTCAGCACATCGAAGTTCTCGATATTCTGCGCTTTGGCCAGGGCCATCAGCTCCTCAATTGGCTTGTTTTCAAGGTCGGGTAAATTCATCATAATGTCACCTCGGAAATTTGGTATTTATGTTTATCGTAATTCTCTATAATTTTCTTAATTTATTTATTGTCTGGAATTTGTATTTTGTATTTTGGGATTCGTTTAGGATTTAGATATTTTTTACATCCCCCATGACCTTTTTCCAATCGTCCGCGAAGCGGCTGATGCCGCTGTCGGTCAGCGGGTGCCTGGCCATCTGCAGCAGCACAGCGTAGGGTATGGTGGCGATGTGCGACCCGGCCCTGGCCGCCTCCAGGCAGTGCTGGGGGTGGCGGATGCTGGCCGCGATGACCTCGGTCTTTATCTCGGGGTACTGGCGGTAAATC
>Ga0268277_1000311_pt1 | contig 40040 bp, 25 predicted proteins | sample saktaG_5_FD_190132 | JGI IMG/M metagenome (GOLD analysis project Ga0268277, IMG submission 190132) | Saline water microbial communities from Sakinaw Lake, British Columbia, Canada - sak_2010_1_5_50m | ecosystem: Environmental > Aquatic > Non-marine Saline and Alkaline > Saline ... | reverse complement strand
ATATTGGAAATAATCCTTGCGCTTGTACGAGGCGAACAATACTGAGGAGCCCTGTGCGGGAAAACCGCACGCAGGGATCTGTGAGAGGGCGGTCGGGTAACTGGCTGGTCTATCTCGATGGCATTCCCATTCAGTAATTTCCTAACCGGAAATCACTGAATAAGAGCGAGTAAGCTGCACTAAATGTTGTATTGCAAGACCTGCTCCGGTTTTCTGTTTTCTGCGCCTGTTGCAAATATCAATTCGTATAAAATAGATTTTCCCGGACACTATTCCGAAAAAGTCTTGACTATCTCGGAATTTATATCAAAATAGTCGTTATTGTAATCATGGATGTCCCCTTATTTAGTATGCAAATATAAAGAAAATTGATAGGAATATGCTCTTTGAATCCTACAAGTTATTTTGATAAATCAAGAGGGTTCTTAACTTCCGGGGTGAATGGGTGCCCCCCCTTTTATGCACTCTCAATTGCTAAAATTCGACCAATTTACGATGCTTCGTAAATTAGTCGCGACTATTTTACGATACTTCATACGTAGGGGTGTAGCAACTGCTTACTTTTTAATGGCCGCTTTCGCGCCTTCGATCAGGCCGCCGGCACTTTCGGTTACGACTTTATCTCCCGGTTTTAGCCCATCCAAAACCAGGTTTTTCCCCATAATCACAAAAGATGTAATGTATGGTATAAACCATCCGTAATCTTGACAGTTGTGTAAACGTATGTTTTATGAACCGGAATGTATGAAGTCGCCGCAGGATGTCCAGTGCTGTAGTCGGAGAGGTTGATTGTAATAGTAATGTATGATGATATCCATCTGCGATGGGTTTCATAACGCTTCGAGTTTTCGCAAACGTTTCATTATAATCACTGTTGACAATTAGACATGTATTAACTAATATAGATAAATTAAGCGAGAGTGGCGGAATTGGCAGACGCACTGGACTTAGGATCCAGCCCGCTTAAGGCGGATAGGGGTTCAACTCCCCTCTCTCGCACCATTGCGTTTATAAAGGAGTTAAAATAGTGGAAGAGATTAATGCTAAAGTTGAAGAAGTTAGTCCGGTAGAAAAGAAATTGTCGTTCGATATTCCATGGAGTGATGTAAAAAAAGAGCTGGATTTTGTTTACAAGGACCTTGGCAGGAAGGCCAAAATCAAGGGATTCAGACCGGGTAAGACTCCGAGAAAGACGCTGGAAATATACTATAAAGATCAGGCAGAAAGTCAGACAATATCTAATCTTGTCAATAGATTCTACGGAGAGACTGTGAAAAAAAATGATATAGTCCCGGTAGCTGAGCCGGTTATAGATGATAGTGGAATCGAAAAAGACAAGAATTTTACTTTTTCAGCAATTGTTGAAATTGAACCCGTAATTGAACCAAAGGATTATGTTGGTCTTGAACTTGAAAAAGAGGAAATAGAAATTACGGATAAAGATATACAGGTGAGACTTGAGGAACTTCGTAATCTGTACAGTACTCTTGATGATATTGATAATGACAGGGGTATTATTGAAGGAGATTTTGCATATATAGATTTTGAGGGAAAGATTGACGGTAAACCTATCAAAGATCTTGCACAAAAAAATTATATGCTTGAAATAGGTTCTAAAAAGTTTTTTGTGGGGTTTGAAGAACAGTTGATCGACCTGAAAAAAGAAGAAACAAAAGAAGTTATTGTAAAAATTCCGGACGATTATTTCTCAAAAGAAATTGCAGGGAAAGACGTTTCTTTTTCCGTTACGGTAATAAATATTAAAAAGAAGACATTGCCGGAGTTAAATGAGAACTTTGTGAAAAATTTCGAAAAATATGAATCTATGGATGAGTTGAAAGAAGACATAAAAAAATCCCTTGAAGCAGAAAATGAAGATAGAGCCGATGGAGAGTTGAGAGTTTGTATTATTGATAAACTTCTGCAGAAAAATGAGTTTCAGGTTCCCCCTTCATTTGTGGAAAAGCAGGTTTTTTCAATGATGATGGATACTCACCGGAGAATGGTCATGGGAGGCATGGCTCCTGAGAAGGCCGCCGAAATCAGTTCAAATTTACGCGACAAGTTCAAAGGTGATGCAGAGAAGATGGTAAAAACGGTGTTACTTATGAACAGTATTGCCAAGAAAGAGTCCATCACGGTTGATGAAGGTGATATAGAGAAAAAATTAAAGGAATTTGCCGAAAAATATGCTCAGGATTATGAATCGTTAAAGAAATCTTATGAAGAGAGCGACAGAATGGAAAATTTCAAAGTGAAAATTTTTGAAGAAAAGATACTTGAATTTATAAAGGAGAAGTCTAAAATAAAACTTGCAAAAAAAACGGAGGGAAAGTAGATGGCCTTGATTCCGATGGTTGTTGAGCAAGATGGCAGGGGAGAGAGAGCCTTCGATATATATTCAAGGCTTTTAAAAGACAGGATTATATTCCTGGGATCTGCCATTGATGATGAAGTGGCCAATCTGGTGATAGCCCAGATGCTTTATCTGGAATCGGAAGATCCTGACAGAGACATTTTTTTCTATCTCAACACTCCAGGCGGTCTTGTTAGTTCAGGATTGGCCATCTATGATACAATGCAATATATAAAGCCGGCGGTTTGTACCGTTTGCATGGGACAGGCTGCAAGTATGGGGGCTTTAATTCTTGCTGCGGGAGAGAAAGGAAAGAGGTACGCTCTTCCTCATTCGAGAATACTCATACATCAACCGCTTGGCGGTTTCCAGGGACAGGCTACCGATATAGATATTCAGGCCAGAGAGATACTGAGATTGAAAGATGAATTGAACAATATTCTGGCAGAGGTTACCGGTCAGCCATTTGAAAAACTTACAGAAGATACGGAAAGGGATTATTATATGACCGGGGAGCAGGCTAAGAAATATGGGATAATTGATGATGTTATTACAAAAAGAGGGATATTAGGAGATAATTAGAAGGGAGAACTTCAATGACGAAAAAAAGTAGTGGTTCTCAGAATGGACAGGGGATGCTGTACTGTTCGTTTTGCGGCAAGACTCAGAATGAGGTGAAGAAACTGGTTGCCGGTCCCGCCGCGTATATCTGCGATGAATGTATAGAACTTTGCAAGTCTATAATACAGGAGGAGTCCGAAGAGCGGATTGCAAAAGATTATGAAAGGGGAACCCCTGAGCCTAAGGAGATAAAGAAATTTTTGGACCAGTATGTTATAGGTCAGGAGAAGCCCAAAAAGATACTTTCGGTAGCAGTGTATAACCATTACAAAAGGTTGTTTCCACATATTGATATGGACGGGATTGATCTTCAAAAAAGCAATGTTTTACTGATAGGTCCCACCGGTTCCGGAAAGACCCTTCTTGCCAAGACCCTTGCAAGGATCTTAGATGTTCCCTTTACCATTGCCGATGCGACAACCCTTACCGAAGCAGGATACGTGGGGGAAGATGTGGAGAACATTATCCTGAGTCTTCTCCAGAATTCCGATTATGATGTGGAAAAAGCATCGAGAGGCATTGTTTATATAGATGAAATTGATAAAATTTCGAAGAAATCCGGGAATCCTTCGATAACAAGGGATGTATCCGGTGAAGGTGTACAACAGGCTCTATTGAAGATGATAGAAGGAACGCTTGCGAATATCCCGCCCAAGGGTGGGAGAAAACATCCACAGCAGGAATTTATTCAGGTGGATACAACCAATATATTATTTATCTGCGGTGGCGCCTTTAACGGTCTGGAGGATATTATTGAAAAGAGAACCGGTGTAAATTTAGTGGGTTTTGGAGCCGATATAAAGAGCAAGAAGGAGAAGAAAATTGGCGAAATATTATCGGAGGTTCAACCGGAAGACCTTTTGAAATATGGATTAATACCTGAATTCATTGGCCGTCTGCCCGTTATTGCAACTCTGGATGAACTGGACAAAGATGGTCTGGTAAAAATACTTGTCGAGCCCAAAGATTCTCTTGTGAAACAATATGGGAAAATGTTTGAACTTGAAAATGTAAAACTTAAATTTACAGATGGTGCGCTCAGAGCTGTGGCAAAGTTGGCAGTAGAGAGGAAGTCTGGAGCAAGAGGACTTCGAGCAATAATGGAGAATACAATGCTTGATGTCATGTATGATATACCTTCGCGGAGTGGTATCAAGGAGTGTATAATTAGTGAAGATGTGGTTATGAACATGGAAAAACCTATTTTGCTTCTTGAAACAGAATCTGAGACGGCATGAAGTGAGGGTGAGCATCGAGTTATCAGCCGTCAGCATAAACAACAGTGGATGAGACGAAACACTTATTTGATGGTAAAACCGTACTTTTTTACCTCACTGATTGATGGTAGCTTATAAAATAACAGATAAGGAATGACAATTATGTTTAATTTCGGCAAAGATAATAAAAAGGAAAACGAGGAACTGGTAATTCCCCTGATTCCCTTGAGGGATGTTGTAGTATTCCCTCATATGATTGTGCCTCTTTTTGTTGGCAGAGAAAAATCGATAAGCGCACTGGAATATGCCATGAAGCATGAAAAAGGGATTTTTCTGTCAGCACAAAAAAGCGCTCAGAAGGATGATCCATCGCAAGATGAAATCTACGTATTTGGCACTATAGGGATTATTATTCAGCTCTTGAGGCTTCCGGATGGAACTGTAAAGGTGCTTGTTGAAGGGAAGAGGAGAGGAATAATAAAACAATATGTTCCTAATGTTGATTTTTACCTGGTGGATGTTGAGGAAATGGAAGACAGTGATGAAACTGTTTCCGTTAAAGCAGAAGCACTTACGAGAAATGTTACTGAAACATTTGAAGTCTATGCGAAGTTGAACAGAAAGGTACATGCTGAGGTGACTGTAACACTATCCACTATAGACAGCCCATCAAAATTGGCGGATGTGGTGGCTTCTCATCTTAATGTCAAGTTGGAAAATAAGCAGAAGATTTTAGAGATCGTGGACGTAATTGAGAGGCTTGAATCCATATATGAGGCAATGCTCTCTGAGATAGAAATTCTTGAGGTCGAAGAGAAAATAAGAAAGCGCGTTAAGAAGCAGATGGAGAAGACCCAAAAGGACTACTATCTGAACGAGCAGATGAGAGCGATTCAGAAAGAGATGGGAGAGAAGGATGATTTAAAAAGTGAAGTAGAAGAGCTTGAAAAGAGACTAAAGAACAAGAAATTATCTGAAGAAGCACGGAAAAAGGTAAAACACGAAATAAAAAAGATAAAAATGATGGCACCTATGTCTGCCGAAGCGACGGTGGTCAGAAATTATATAGACTGGCTATTGGATATGCCCTGGAGCGAAAAGACCGAAAACAAGCATAGCCTCAAGGAATCGGAAGCAATATTGGAAGAGGATCATTACGGACTGAAAAAAGTTAAAGAGAGGATACTTGAGTATCTTGCGGTTCAAACTCTGGTGAAGAAAAATAAAGGTTCCATACTCTGTCTGGTTGGGCCGCCGGGTGTTGGCAAAACATCTGTGGCCAAATCGGTTGCAAGAGCTACCAATAGAAAATTTATCAGATTTTCTCTTGGCGGCATAAGGGATGAGGCCGAGATAAGAGGTCATAGAAGAACATATATAGGGGCTATGCCTGGAAAGATAATTCAGTTGTTGAAAAAGGCAGGTTCAAATAATCCGGTGTTCTGTCTTGATGAAGTTGATAAATTGAGCTCAGACTACAGGGGGGACCCTTCTGCGGCCCTGTTAGAGGTGCTTGATCCGGAGCAGAATATTGCCTTTAATGATAATTACCTCGAGGTTGACTATGACCTTTCCGATATAATGTTCATAACAACCGCTAATATGCTGGATACAATACCTGCACCCCTTCAGGACAGAATGGAAGTTATCCGTATTGCAGGATATACGGAGCAGGAGAAACTAAACATCGCGAAGAGATTTCTCGTTGACAAGCAAATGGAAGCCAATGGTCTTACAAATAAAAACATAAGCTTTTCTGATGGAGCCTTGTTGTCTATTATAAGGCAGTATACCAGAGAGTCCGGGGTGAGGAACCTGGAGAGAGAAATAGCCTCGATATGCAGAAAAGTTGCCAGGGAAATTGTTACTGACGGAAGTGACAGGCAGCTTAAGATATCATCAAAATCCATTCAAAAATACCTGGGTGTTCCAAAATTCAGGCATGGAGAGACCGAGGGAAAAGACGCGATAGGGTTGTCTATAGGTTTGGCCTGGACAGAAGTAGGAGGCGAGCTTCTTATTATAGAAACATCTCTTATGCGTGGCAAAGGTAAGCCAAGCTGGACCGGAAAACTCGGAGATGTGATGCAGGAATCTGCTCAGGCTGCCCTTACTTATGTTCGTGCAAGGGCGGATATTCTTGGCCTTCCAAAAGATTTTTATGAGGAAACCGATATTCATGTGCATGTTCCCGAGGGGGCCATACCAAAGGATGGACCATCTGCAGGAATAGCTATAGCAGTATCGATTACTTCTGCTTTTCTGAAAAGAAAAGTCAGAGGTGATCTGGCTATGACTGGTGAAATTACATTGAGAGGGAGGGTCTTGCCGGTAGGCGGGATAAAAGAGAAATTACTGGGGGCTCACCGCGGAAATATAAAAACAGTGATAATTCCCAAAGATAATGAGAAAGACCTGGCCGATATTCCCAACAATGTCTTAAAGGCCCTTGAGATAATTTTTGTGGAAAATGTGGACGAGGTTTTAAAAGTTGCTCTTCTTCCAGTTGACGATGCGAAAGAAAACGTGGCGTATAAGAATAAAGATTTGATAAGTACTCGGGAACAGGAAGAAGTTAGCATAGATGTAAAGAAAAGTGAAGATGATATATTAGATACACCTCAAGTACATTAATGAGTGTGTCTGATATTTTTATTTATTTCTTGACAAGTAAAGCCATAGTTGTTACGAAGCGCAGCTTACCATACGAAGAGGTTTATGGGCGGGTAGCTCAGCTGGGAGAGCGCCACGTTTACACCGTGGATGTCACAGGTTCAAGTCCTGTTCCGCCTACCATTCTAAAAAAGCACAAGGTGAAAAACATATAGTTTTTGCGGGGTCGTAGTTAAGCTGGTTATAACGCCGGCCTGTCAAGCCGGAGGCCGTGGGTTCAAGTCCCATCGACCCCGCCAGAAAAAACAAAACGGGTTACGTCACTGACGTAACCCATTCTTGTTTTACTGAGTGAAAAACTGAGTGAACTGAACAGCGAGCGAATAAAAAATAAACATTTTCCTTACTCCGATAAACGGGATAAGTCCCACTAAAGGGGATAAATGCGTTAACGAATTTGCTTTCTACCAGAAAGCAAATTCTAACTTACTAAACAGTCGGAGATTCCCCGCAACTTGTTGCGGGGAGCTTCAATAATTCCGAATACTTCCTTAATAGAAATGAGATTTCAGGAGATAGAAAAGCTTTCAAGTGGTTATCAATAATAACAATTCCTTGACATAAAAGTCCCTTTTACTTATCCTTGACCCGCGTAAAAGCAAGATATTAACTTTGTTACTGTTGATCAGTTGTAATAATCATGTCAGGAGATTCCCGTCAGATGGAAGCCATATTTATCGAATCCATTCCTCAGATTAAAATTAAAGAGATTTTATTGAAATTGGTAGACAGCCGGGTTCTGATTCTCTTTGTAATGCCCCTCGCTCTTTATATTGCATTGTCTCATTTCATGCCGCTGATAGAACCCGATGAAAGCCGTTATTTTGAAATATCTGATAACATGGTAGATTCATGCGATTATGTCATGCCACGTCTCGCCGGTGTAATCTATCTGGAAAAGCCTCCCCTTTCCTATTGGGCGTCTGCCCTCATTTTCAAGCTCTTCGGTGAAACTGATTTTACAACGAGGCTTTATGTCGGCATTTGTGCCTGGGCTTGCCTGCTGTTGGTCTATTTTATGGGCTCCTTTCTTCACGACAGGACCACGGGGCTCTATGCCACAGGAATGCTTGGTACTTCCCTCTTTTTTTTCATCTTCGGAAACTTCAACATCCTTGATATCCCACTGACTTTCTACACGTGCCTGGCTGTCTGGGCGGGTTACCGCCATGTCACCGGCACCAGCGATAAAAAAGCATGGCTTTATCTCCTTTATCTGTCCAGTGCATTGGCTTTTTTGACCAAGGGATTGATCGGCGTGGTCTTCCCATTTGCCATTCTCGGGCTGTGGCTGGTTCTCAGCGGTCAGTGGAAACGAACCGCAGCGCTCTTCTCACCGGTAGGAATCGTGCTGTTTCTGGTAATCACCTCCCCCTGGCTCATTCTCGTGCAGCAGGAACATGAAGACTTCCTGAGATTTTTTTTCATTCAGGAACATTTTCTGCGATATACGACGACAATGCATGGGCGTGATAATTCGATATTACTCTACTTACCGGCTGTAATTATTGGTTGCCTTCCCTGGACGGCTTTTCTGGTCAAAGCTGCTTGGGAAGTACGTAAAGACAAAGGTTCGGCCTCGGCCCTGCGGGGAAAAAGCTTTCTTTGGACATGGATTATTTTTATCTTCGTTTTCTTTTCGTTGTCCTCTTCAAAACTTATTCCTTATATTACCCCGATATTCATACCTCTGTCAGTCCTGATCGGAAATGTTCTGAAAAATTACGATTTTCTGTCCCCACTTCCCCAAAAACGATTCCAGTCTTTTCTTCTACAGCTTCCCATTTTTCTCCAATCCCTGTTGTTCATTGCTCTGCTTTTGCTGCCCATGTTCTTCCATCAAGGTTCACGGTTTGGTGGCGACCTGTCCATCATGCATTCGCGGCAATGGGTGTGGCTGATTATCCTGCCTATATTCAGCCAGATGATGCTTGCCTTCCTCCCAAATATGGTTAAGAAGATATATCATCGTGGATGGTTTGTTACGATCTACATTCTCTCTGGACTTTTTCTAATCTCGATACTCCCTTCTGCTTCAGCATTCCTGACCCCTTACAAATCCTCATACCCCGTCTCTCAGGCCATCAAAATGCTGATTCCTGCAGACCGCGAAGTTTATCAATACAAGATATTACTCTACGGGATCGCCACCTATAATGAGATACGGACCCCCTTGGTAGGTGACTTCGGCGAATTGAGCTATGGCATGAAGTTCCTCACCCCGGAAGAGCGGGACCATTATTTCCTTTCGGTGGAACAATTCAAGGTACGGGTTGATCAGGAGGGGATTATTTACTGCTTAACTGAATATAAAGACCATTTCGACGAATTGAAGAATATGTTTCCGAACCTGGAAGTACTCTGGTCAAACGGGGCATATTACCTGATGAAACTAAAGCGCTGAGTGGATGATTCATAATCATATCAACTTTCCCTACAATGCCTCTATGGCCATTCTAATTACCCATGGAAGGCCTATATAACTTTATAAAGTCAGGTAAAATCCTGCACTCCAGCGGAGTCTGCCCAAATGTACCCTGAAAAATCACCTGTAAAACTATTGAGATGTATAATGCTCCATTTCAATTCGTAATCCTCATGGTTCATCACATGATGGCTACCAACGGTTGTAGGTGAAGCCAACAATAAATTCCTTTATTGAACTGAGTTCAGATAATCTTGACATACCTTGATTGAAAATATCAAATTTAAAAGTTTATACAGCTTTATTTTCAGACATCACCGATATCAATCTCAAATTTTCCAGATAGGGATTACCTGCCTTAAAAATTGACAGCAACGTTAAGATATTAATTCCTACAACCGTTCCTGCCACAATATGAGTCGTATCATTTAACCTTGACGCACAAGGCTAATTTTCCTATACTCCCATCCCAGAAAAATAAGTTCTTATCATCGAAAATGATGATTTCGATCACTGGGGTCGGATGTTGATGAAATACGCAACTATTGCCCTCAAGCCCGTCCCCTGTGAATTGGAAGTTGTTAATGAGGACAATCCGCCCTGAAGCGGGGATTTTTTAATGACCGAATCCAAGTGGCGCAGTCACTTTAAAGAAAATAAAACTTTATTCATCATTCTGGCCGTAGGTCTGTTCCTGATGGAACTGGAAATTTTTGCCATGGCTTTCATGAAATCGGGAAAAGAATTTCCGTTCCCATTTCGTGCCTGGTTAGCCGGAGCCGTGGGATTACCCATCGGTGCAGTACTCTTGTTCGGCTTTTTTATCAAGGCTTACGAAACCCTGTTTTTTAAAAACGATGGCCATGCCAATACGCCGCCGCCCCCCCAGGATTCGTCAACTGACCTATTGGACCGCATGATCGCACGGATCAGTCGATTGAACATATTCGTCATCGGCGCTTTTGTACTGTTGTTTGCCCTGGGGCTCTTTGCCGTCCCTAACCTGCTGTCGGAATTCGGCCGTTATGTTGTGCCCGTAATATCCAAGTATCGATGGGTGGTGCTGGCTATCATCGCCGTTTTCTTGGGGTTGATGATCTGGATAATCTTTTTGCGCTATCTTCTGGCCCGCAAAGCCATTGAAGCCCAGGCCGACATGGAAAAATACCGTCTGCAACTGGAATTATTGGGCAAAGATGATGCCGTTCCGCAACTTACATTGCCCGATCAGATACTTCAACTTCCCCAGCCGGCGACGTCAGACCCGCCCGCTACTGAAAAGTGATTGTTCAATGTCTTAAGGCTCGCGCAAATTCGTTTTAATGATCATCATCCGTTATAGATCAATAAAAGTGCCAAAAACGGCGCTATCACAAAAAATGTCACCACAATGGAGATGATAAACAGCTGATCCTTTAGCTTGTCTGTGGATTTATCAATCCGTTCAAGAAGCTCCCGGCGATCCTCTGCCTGTATCCGGCGCTTTCGAAGCCATGTCAAGAGGGCTAAAACAGTGGTCGCGGCCGGATAAATCACCGCCAGCACCGTAAAAAAGATAACAAGGTTAGTTATTGCAATCATAATACAATATCTTAGGAGGAGGCATTAAATAGTATGTTGAAAAGCAGGCGCGTGTTATCAGCCTCTGATAAGAACTTTCTTTTTCGTGAAGGGAGTATAAGAATAACGGTCTTGTGAGTCAATGGAATAATTGTCACAACATATGGGTATGGGGCTCCGATGAATCTTCATGGATGGTCGGGAGAGCGATCCGTTTTTCGACCATTTCATTCGTCACGACGGCATTTTCAGGCATATTTCGAACAGACCTCTCCTGCACGCTCATTATACATGAGGCGTCATGAAATGTAGGCATCCCAGGAGTATCAGGGTCAGCGTAGAGATGATTGCCAATTGAAGTCTTGCATGCCTTCAGTAAAAGAAGATTCATGAGCAAAGCGAATAATTGGAGATAGTGAGCTATTGAGAATAATATATTCCTTTTATATTAAGCTCCTTACCCCGCCTACAGGGCGAGGCTTGCGGGGTCGCTCCCGGTCAAATCGAAAATTGCAAACAGCTTTATTTTCAATTAACATTCTAATCCTTGTTTTGCCATATTCTCAAATTCCAACTGCAAATAACAGTTTTTGCTGTCGTAATCGCATTTATAATAATAAGATAAAAAAGATATAATGGATCGAAAAGGCAATATTCATTGAAAGCAATAATGAAATCATATATTAAATTACAGGCACGTTTGTCATATAAGATAATTATTATGAGACAGGAAAGTATAAATTTCAGGTTCTTCTACCGAAGTGATAGAACTGAACAGCGAGCGCATTCCCCGTTGCTTGCAGCGGGGTTAGCGAGCGAATAAAATCAACAAATTTCTTTAACAGTCGGAGATTCCCCGTAGCTTGCTGCGGGGAGCTTCAATCTCTGGAAAAAGATTGGCGGGAAAGTCTTGAGAGGTTTATTAAAGAACAGGTTCATATATGATTAATGACAAAAAACTATGGAGTTCGTCTGCATTAGAAGCCAATTTAGAGAAAACCTCTGTTGCCGTTCCAATTTCGGAAAAGCATAAGCCTCTCCTTGCGATCGTTAAAGATTCTCATGGTATTTATAAACGAACGGAAGAATTTTTGAAGGAATTGAATCACCCGTATATTAACTGGAAATATGTCGTAGAAGAACTGAGAACAATTTCTTTGGCTGATTTTCACCACCATAACTTCCATCCAAACGGGGAAAAAGCCATACAGATTATAACCGAAATTTATTTAGAACTTATAACTCGAACAAGAGATGAGACCGTAAAAGAAACAGGAATAGACTATCTTTTTGACTATATTCAGCAAATTTTATCAGACAGTGGTGAACATCTGTCAAGAAATTTACCGTTAGTTTTACAGGCTTTTGACTTTCTTAACCAGATTTCTTGGGAGAATCCTTATCTTCTCAAGAAAAAATCGAAGGATTTAAAAACAATTTTAACAATTTTGACCAATCATAATATATCGATTCAAGTTGAAAATCTGCAAAAGCTTTTTTATCTCGTTTTTAAGTCGACATATGACCATTGGTTGAACCAGCCAAACCCTGAAGATTGGTTAGATAATAGTGGCGAAGAGAGGGAAACCCTTTTAAATTTTAAAAAGCTTATTTTTTCTATCAGTCATTTTAACCTGAAAAAGCTGCTTGGTGATCTTGAAGAAATTGATCAATCAGTTGACGATAAGGGATGGGAAGCGATAACTCGATATCTGCAATTGCCTGATTATTCCCAGATATTGAATGGATATCTGAGAGTCGCAGATGAGCTTGAAAGATCAGATGCGTATTCAGGGCGTCAGCATTATACCAGGCTTAATTTCCTGTTTAAGATCTTTAATTTCGATGGTCTATCTGATATTCATCGCGAGGCTTTAATCGAAATAAATCGTTCCCTCAGCAGAGTTTTTACTGAAAAGTCGCATCAAGATTTGAATGAATTTGTAAAAAAGATATTTTATTTACTTCAACAAAGTGGCGCTCGCCATATATACCCGGATACAACTATTCATTGCATCAATACTATCGCAAAAGAAATATTCAAGCTGAACAATCATCAATTAGTCGATACTTTCATCGATCAGATCATTCTTTTTGGTTTTCAATCGCCTGATATTCAAGGCATAACTACAGATTGGGAGGTGAAATTCAACCGTTTCCATGTTCAGAATATTCGATCCTGGTTGGAGATTATCTCTATGAACCCCCGCTGGACTAGAAGATTATTATCGGCGCTTATTATTAATCTTAAAATAGGAGGCATTTTTGTACGTGATACTGACCTTCTGCAAAAAGATATTTCGGCGCTTTTGAATTCCGATATTTCCATCGCCGGCAATCTAATTATGCAGCTAAATAAACTCTTGCCTGTTTTTTTCAATGAAATTGGTGCTGAAGGAGAACTTCGTGACATTTCAACTAAAATGGATGAGGTTTCTTCTCGTCAAGATAAACTCATTCATTTTCTGCGAAAACAATCACATGTGGAAAGCAACAGCACGTTGGTCTCATTTATGGAAAGTATATTTCGATTCTGGAATTCCTGCGACAAGAAGGAGATAAGAGAGTATTTGCCTGACGAAATTTATGAGGAAATTGATAATTCTGGTGAATACTTTGATGGAATGCATAAGATTTTTAGAACGATGCTGAGAAAAGCTAATCAAAAAACAAGTACATTCCTGGAATGGGACGAATCAAAAGTTCAGAAAACCCTGCAAACAATTCGTCGTGTTTCGGAAAGAGATAAGGAGAGAGCTGCTCTCTTATTAAAATTTTATCAGCTTTTATACAAAAAATATTATATAGGGCATCTGGATTTAATAAAAGATTTAGAATCTTCTGCCTTTTTTGAGAAAACAAAAATAGATGCTTTGCAAAAATTCTCACAGCGCAGGAACTATTACAAAAGCCTGGCCATTCTTTTAGATTTCTTGAGCGTATTGAAAGCACGCATCCTTTCACCCGAAAAGACAGAATCTTTCGAAAACATTTACCGTAAAAGACACATAGCTGCGGGGATTCCATCCATGTATGGAACCTATCGCGAAGAAAAATTTGAGGCTTTAGGATTATCTTTCCGACTGCAAAGTCTGGCTACTGTTCTATTCGAGGAGATGATTAATGATTTAAACCATCAATTTATAACAAAGAGAACCCTGACAGAAATTAACAAATATCTTTGGCTGTTTATCAAAGCGCTTAAATTGGAAGGGATTGCTACTGAAGGTTTGGAATCAAAAATGAAATATTTTAACAGTGCACTTAGAATAAAGCGCTTTGGCATAGATCAGTATATAGATATCTTTCGTTTTCTTTTAAAAAGTATTCAAGATATTATCAGAGTTTATTATATCGATGCCCACCAAGCCAATCTACCTGTCATTATTAAGCAATGTATTGAAAAAAAACAGGGAGAGGGGGGGAAAGGCCTTTCTGAAATAGACAAAGAAACTGTCTATAAAATCTCGGAAAAATTTATCCGATCAATGATCACTTCTGCATTTGCGTTGCAAACGCTGGACAATTTTATTAGCGACATAATCGGGACGCTAAGTGCCGAGCATGGTAAATTTAAAGAGCGCAGGCACATACTGAATATTCTTATGAGCTATAATCCGAATATCACGATTCGTCCAATACACACAAAGCCCCAGAAAAACGATGATCAAGTTATTTTGGGGAACAAGGGATATTTCTTGAAACAAATGGCATCGTTCAATTTTCCCGTTCCTCCCGGTTTTATTATTACCACAGAAGTTTTTCGCTGCCTTGAGGCTGTTCTTGGATACGATAGCATCATAAAGGACCTTGATGAACGTATCGATAAAGAAATATTGAAGATCAACAATGTTACAGGGAAAAAATTCGGTGATCCTGAAAATCCTCTGCTTTTTTCCGTAAGAAGTGGAGCAGCCATTTCTCTTCCGGGAATGATGGGTTCGTTTTTAAATGTAGGAATGAACGAAGAGATAGCTGAAGGGTTGAGCAAAAAGGAGGGCTATGGTTGGGCAGCGTGGGATTGCTATAGAAGGTTTCTTCAGGCTTGGGGGATGAATGAAGGGTTGAATCGTGATTTTTTTGATGAAATCATAGATCATTTTAAAATAAAACATAACGTTTCGAAAAAGTTACAGTTTAGACCGAGTCAAATGAAGGAGATAGCAATATTATATAAGCAGGAACTGCTCAGGAATGGGATAGATATAGAAGATGAACCCCGTAAACAATTAGGAAAAGCCATATTAAAAGTATTGGAATCCTGGAATTCTTCCCGGGCGAGATTATACCGGCAGGAGCTGGATATTTCAGATGAATGGGGAACCGCCGTTATTGTCCAGACAATGGTTTTTGGCAATTTAAATGAAAGATCGGGTTCTGGTGTGGTTTTTACCCGACACCCTAAAGGTTTATCTACTTCAGTAGCGCTTAATGGAGACTTTATCTTCGGGATTCAGGGAGACGATATCGTTTCCGGTCTTGTAGATACTTATCCTATTTCAGAAGCCCAGAGAAAAACTGAAAAAAAAGATTATAATATTTCGTTGGAAAAAGATTTCCCCGAAGTGTTTTCTAAACTAAATCAAATCGCAGAAGTGTTGATTTACGAAAAAAAATATAATCATCAGGAGATTGAATTTACTTTTGTAAACGATTCAAAAGATGGCCTTTATATTCTACAGACACGAGACATGTCTCCTATGGAATCAGCGGGATTAAAACATTTTGCCAAGTCGAAAAAATTGGAGATGTCTTTGTTGGGAGTTGGTATCGGCGTTGGTGGTGGTGCGATTTGCGGAAGAATAGTTTTTTCAGAGGAAGAAATTAAACTTTTAAGAAAAAATGATCCAGAGACACACATCATCTTGATTCGTCCGGATACTGTCCCGGAAGACATTGGATTGATTCGTCAGGTCGATGGATTACTTACTGCCAAAGGCGGAAGTACTTCACATACTGCAGTAACCATTCCTCAGCTTAATAAAGTCGGTGTTGTTGGTTTGAAGGGTTTGAAGGTTTATGAACGGAAGGGTTTTATTGAAATCAATGACCGGAAATTAAAGGGTGGTGATTTTATTGGCATCGACGGATGGAGCGGAGCCGTTTATTTAGGCAAACATCGTATTAAATCGACAGAAACGTATAGAGTTAATATATGATTAAAGACTTAATGCAATACCCGAAGTCTTTAATAAATATTATCTATAAATTACGATTTCTGCTGAAATATAAAATTTATTCAGAAAACTGAGCTAATAAGCGAGTTTTCCAGTTTTCTATTTTAACGCCTTGTGTGTGTAAACTGTTAAATCCCCCATTCTATTTGTGTAGCTGCCATATTCATTATCATACCAGCCAAATATTTTTACATGAGCAACAGGAACCCCCATTTTTTTCAGAGGAAAAGATTGCAGAAAATCCGGAGACAGACCTGGAATGTGAGAAAGGTCAACATTTAAAAAGGCAATTCTGACATGATTGAATTGTCCTTCAATGACTACGGAAGCATTTATTCCGGAAACATCACTTGACACATTTTGCTCTTCTGAATAAACCAGAAGTCGTTCAGGATCACTTTCGTATGCCGTTTTATATATTTTATTGATTGTTTTGGCATCAATCAGGTTGATTTTTTCGCCTTCCCCTATTCTATTTTGGAGGGTTATATTTAAAATTATCAAAGATTCTGTTTTGGTAGGAATCCGGACAGAATCTGCCATAAAACCGATCTTGCCAACTTCGGGAATGACTTGGGCCAGGGCCTCAGCTGCATTAGTTGAGGTCAAAATAATGTTATCCAAAATACTTCTACTTTTTCTTAAGTCTCCTTCTCCGGCCTTTGGCACGCTGTCCAACACCTTTTGTGAGTTGGTCACAGAGTGGATGGTTGACATTGAAGCAGTAAGCATAGAGTTGGTTTTTTCATTTTCCAAAAGAGGTTTTATCATGTGTGCAAGTGCTGTGGTTGTACATGATGCAGCTGAAATCAGGGTGTGTTTCTTCGGGTCGAATGTTTGATGATTAATGCCGTAGATCAACGTAACAGCATCTTCCGGCATAGACAGCGCTTTGTTTTTAATCCTGAAGGCTGATGAATTGATTACAACTTTTGCTCCACCTAAATAATGTCCCCTTATTGTTCCCTTTTCGTCATTCGGTTCGGACGTCGGATCTCTAAATTTACCCGTACATTCTGCTACTACAGCTACTCCATAATCATGCCAGGGAATATCTTTAGGATTTCTCGCTTTTCTTAAGATGGTTACAGGAATTCCGTTAATTAGTAGTTTACCCTGTTTCTCATCAATAATTTTGATTATGGGTTTTGCATTTATTCCGTATAAGAACGTATGTATTAACCCATATGTCGAATCTTTTTCTATCATCTGTGCGACGGCATCTAACCCCGGTCCAATATCTCTTCCATGATTGACGACAATTTCCTCGAAATATTTTCGCCCGATATGATGCCACAAAGTCAGCTTGCCAATTCTTCCAAGGCCATTAATGCCCAGAATTGGCTTTTTTTCAGCAAATAAATCGACTTTACTCATATTTATAACTCCATGAAAGCTTTGAAAAAATGGTTTTTCAATGCACGGAACATTTTTTCGACCATTCTATGTCTCGCTTCGCTGCAAATCCAAAACTCGCGCTTCGCGCTCAGACATTCTCAAAACCATATTTTTCAGTTTTTCAACGATCTATTCCTTCAGCTTTGTCCTGTTTTAGTGGGTGTAATATAGAGCGAAATGCCCTTTTGTGTCAAGAAAAAGTGACCGTAAAATGTAGTGCCTGCTTGTAAAACTGTTATCAGATATCAGAATTAAGACATCGTCTCCTGTTCCATCAATAGAGATATTATAGCCGTAACCCTCGTTAAGCGCTTGCCTTTTCCTATGTCGTGGTATAAGGTAAACTCAAATTTCAAAGGAGAACATTATTATTTTTAGTAAAAAATTTAAAGTCTGGATTAAGGGACTCTTGCTCAAGAAAGATCACTCGCATCTGGAGAAAGAAATACAATCTATTATTGATGCGGGAGAGGAAAATGGCTTGATAGACCAGCGGTCTGGCGATATGATACAGAGTATCCTTGATTTCAGGGAGACACTTGTTCGCGAGGTCATGATTCCGAGGACGGAGATGATTGCGATAAGCAATAATGCCTCAATAGAGGAAATTCTTGATCTTATCATGAAACATGGTCATACAAGGGTGCCTGTCTACAGCGGCAGTGTGGATAATATTATCGGAATACTGAATGTAAAGGACCTTTTGAAGTTCTGGTCGCGACAGGTTTCCGAAGTAGATGTTCTTTCAAACCTGAGGAAGCCTTACTATATACCAGAAACAAAAAACATACACTTTCTTCTCCATGAGTTGCAGCAGAGAAAGTACCACGTGGCTATCGTTATTGATGAGTATGGGGGGACATCCGGTCTCGTTACATTGGAAGATTTAATAGAGGAGATTATCGGGGAAATTCATGACGAACATGATGTAAGAGAGGAAGAAATAACCGAACTTCCAGATGGTTACGTACTTGTAGACAGCAGAGTAGAGATTGAAGAGATTGAAGAATATTTTGGCATGCAGATTCCGGAAGGAAAGTTTGAGACCCTGGGCGGGTTGATCTTACATATAATCGAAAAGATTCCAGTTGCTGGAGAGGTTGTTTATCATGATGGTTTTGAGATGATAATCGAATCGGCTGATGAGAGAAGCATAAAGAAGGTAAAGATAAAGAAGGTAAAGGAAGACGGTAAAAAAAGTAGTCAGTAGGCGGTGAGTTTTAAGAAGTGATGATACCTGAAAGTTGCTGGAGGTTCATAGGGAATAATGCCTGATAACAGGGTCCTGACGCCCGTTAATTTAGCTCTATCTGTAGCTTCAGGAATCCTACTCTTTCTTTCCTTTCCTAAGTTTGGGCTGGGGATTTTTGCCTGGTTTTCGCTTATACCCCTTTTATATGCTCTCAGGGGGAAAAACCCTTCAGAAGGATTTATACTTGGCCTTATTACAGGTCTTGTATACAATATCGGTATAATCTACTGGATCGCCGTTGTGGTCGTAAAGTATGGTTATCTCCCTTTTTACCTTGGCGTTTCTGTCATGTTGCTCCTTGCGGTCTGTTTGAGCATGTATGTTTCCCTTTTTTCTGCCGGGGTGGTTTTCTTTGGAAGAAGAGGGATACCGGAGATAATCTCGGCGCCATTGTTGTGGACATGTCTTGAATATGGAAAATCGCACCTTTTTACAGGATTTCCCTGGGAAAACCTTGCCTATTCTCAGTATCTTAACACTTTTTTGATTCAGATTGCCGATGTAACTGGCATATACGGGATATCTTTTGTTGTGGTTTTCGTAAATTGCGTATTTTACGACTTGGTATTTAACCGTAATGATAAAAGAAAAGTTTTATTTGAAGTATTGATTGGATGTGTTCTGATCACGCTGATTTTATGTTATGGGGTATTACGCGTCGTTGATTTGAAAGAGACCTTGCAGGGTGTTAAATCGAGCAAAGTTGTACTTATTCAGGGGAATATTGATCAGGGCATAAAGTGGGATGTGAAGTATCAAAGGAAGACCCTGGATATATACAGAGATTTGTCTCTTGAGGCGCTGCAGGCAAAACCGGAATTGATTATCTGGCCTGAGACTGCCACCCCCTTCTTTTTTCAAGACATAGATGATAAACATATGGATGTCCTGGACGTTGCAAAAAAGTCGAATGCTTATCTCCTCTTCGGGAGCCCCGGTTTTGAAAGGGAAGAGGACAGGATATACTATTTTAATAGCGCATATATGATATCGCCGGAAGGTAGCGTTACCGGAAAATATGATAAGGTCCATCTGGTTCCTTATGGTGAATATGTGCCATTTAGCTCTTTGTTTTCCTTTATAGGGAAATTGGTGGCTGGTGTAGGGGACTTTCGTTCAGGCAAGGGATTCCATCCTCTTTTAATGGATGAAAAGAAGATAGGAGTCCTTATATGTTTTGAGAGTATATTCCCTAAGATCAGCAGGGAGTATGGGAGAAGCGGGGCATCGCTACTCGTAAATATAACGAACGATGCCTGGTTTGGCATGACATCAGCTCCCTATCAGAACCTTTCAATGACCGTGTTCAGGGCGATTGAAAACCGGGTCTCTATTGCAAGGGCGGCCAATACAGGGATAAGCGCCATAATAGGACCAACAGGGGAGATCATTTCGAAGACGGAATTGTTCAAGAGAACGGTACTGACGGGAACCGTACAGTTCTTTGACCGTAAGACCTTTTATTCAAGGTACGGTGATTTATTTACCTATCTTTGCTTTTTATTATTATTTTTGTTATTTATTAGTTCACTTTTGAGGAGGAGAGAAAAAAATGATCGAAGAGTTGTCCGGGATTATAAAAGATTTAAAAAATAGAGTCGGTATCCTTAGAGGTTGTCTTTGACGTTGCCGGTAAAGAGGTGGAAATAAAAAAGCTCGAAAAGCATTCTTCAGATGAAAACTTCTGGAGTGATCCTGAGAAGGCTAAAGAAATATTGAAGAAAAAGACAAAGCTGGAAGCCGTGGTAGAAAACCTGAAGCGGTGTGAGAGTACCATCGAAGATTTGGGAATTTTCTTTGAAATGGCTTGTGAAGAGAATGACGAGGAAACACTGAAAGAAGTTAAGGAGGATCTTGACAAACTTGAGGCGAAAGTAAAAGATGAAGAGTTCAAGATGATGCTCGGTAGTGAGCAGGATCCATTGAACGCCATAATGTCAATCCATGCCGGTGCCGGTGGTACTGAAGCACAGGACTGGGCTGAAATACTTTTACGGATGTATCTTAGATGGGCTGAGATGAGAGGATTCTCTACGAATATCGTTGACTTTCAGCCGGGTGATGAGGCAGGTATTAAGAGTGTTACTATGACCCTGGAGGGGGACTATGCGTATGGCTATGCGAGGGCAGAGGTTGGAATACACAGGCTCGTACGGATATCTCCCTTTGATGCAGGTGGACGGAGGCATACCTCTTTTGCATCTGTCTTTGTATACCCGGAAGTGAATGATGAAATAATTGTAGAAATTAATGAAAACGACTTGAGAATAGACACATACAGGTCTACCGGGGCTGGAGGACAACACGTTAATAAGACTGACTCCGCCGTCAGAATTACCCACATACCCACAGGAATTGTTGTACAGTGTCAGAATGAAAGATCCCAGCATAAAAACAGGGCTATGGCGATGAAGGTTTTGAAATCAAGACTTTACGAGCTTAAACGGGAGGAGCAGCACGAAAAATTGGATGAGATGAGCAAATCAAAAAAAGATATTGCCTGGGGGAGCCAGATACGCTCCTACGTACTTCATCCCTATAAAATGATTAAGGATCACAGGACAAACGTAGAGGTAGGTAATGTCAACAGTGTCCTGGATGGAAATATAGATGTTTTTATAGATGCTTATCTTATGAAAAGAGATTAGCTATCAGTGGTTAGCCGCTTATCATTTGTTTTTGCCGAAAGCTGGTGGCTGAATGCTTACTTAAATTCACTTAAACCTAAGGAGTTCTTTTCGATGTCGCGATTAAAAATATTGTTAACAATTCTTCTACTTGTTTTGTGTTCCTGTTCCTATCCGATGCATACAATTTACAAATCATCCACTCAGGACGTTCCCCGTAGTTCTTCTCCTGATGCGGCTGTTAGTGAAGAAAAATCGGAAACGGATGTCGCGGTTAAGAAGAGTCCGCCCGAGCAAAAAAGCAAAAATCATGAGCAGGAAACTATGGATGAAGCGATTGATCTGCTCGGTCAGTCGCAGGATTTTTGGGAAAAAGGAGATCTTGAAAATGCCCTGAAGTCACTCGATAAGGCGTATGATCTCATATTGGATGTTGACGGTGATCTGGATATTTCAAGGCAGAAAGATGATCTCCGTTTCATGATATCGAAACGTATCCTGGAGATTTATGCCTCAATGCACACCGTTGCAACGGGAAATCAAAGTGAAATACCACTCATTATAAATGATGATATTAAAAAGGAAATTCGACTTTTTCAGACTTCAGATCGTAAGTCTTTTATAAGCTCTTATCGCCGTGCTTTCCTCTACCGTCACATCATTCTGGATCACTTGAAAGAGGCGGGATTGCCTGAAGAGCTTTCATGGCTCCCCCTGGTTGAGAGCGGCTTCAAAGTCAAGGCGCTTTCAAGGGCCCGTGCCCTTGGGCTATGGCAATTCATTCCATCGACAGGCTATAAATTCGGTCTCAAACGTGACAGCTTCGTAGATGAACGGATGGAAGTGGTAAAATCAACAAAAGCAGCCATTGCCTATCTTAAAGAGCTCCATGGAATCTTTGGTGACTGGATGACCGTGCTCGCTGCTTACAATTGTGGTGAAGGAAGGGTTCTAAAAGCCATATCAAGACAGCATGTTAATTATTTGGATAATTTCTGGGATCTTTACCGACAGCTGCCTTATGAAACTGCACGATATGTTCCCCGTTTCCTGGCAACGCTTCACATCATTAAGTATCCGGACAAATATGGGATAGATCTGAGTGATAATTTAGAAAAACCGATCTGTTACAAACTGGTTCAGACGGACAAATGTATGCGATTGCAGGACATTGCTCTGTGTCTGAATATTTCAAAAGAGGCATTAACGTCGCTCAATCCGGAACTCAGGTATAACCTCACACCTGACAGGAAATATGATTTGAAAGTTCCTCCCGAAGTAGCAGAACGATTTGCCCTTGTCGCCAATGAAATCCCTGAATCGAGAGTTCCCCGTCCGGCCTTTATGAAGCACAAGGTAAAAAGTGGAGAGTCCATTTCTGTTATTGCGGATAATTATAAGAGTTCTGTGCGAGCGATTGTCGCCTATAACCGTTTGAAAAGCAGCCATAAAATCAGGGAAGGACAGCTGCTGAGAATTCCAGCCCGCGGTTACGGCTATATCCAGCCGAAACCAGAGGAACGTCTCAGGATTAAGAGTATCAGCAAGAGACCGTTACCCGGTAAAGTCGTTAAATACAAGGTGAAACGAGGGGATTCTCTGTGGCTTATGGCAAGACATTTCGATACGACCATCTCCGAGATAAAAGGGGTTAATAATCTTAGCAGCAACAGGCTTAGCGTCGGTCAGATCATCGAAATTAAGAGTCGTACTGCAACGAGGACTTATACGGTTTGTAAAGGAGACAGCCTTGACAGTATTGCCAGGAGACATCATATCAGTTTAAAATCACTTTTAGGAATGAACAGTCTCAGTCCTACCGACAGAATTTATCCCGGCCAGATCATAATTGTGGAAAGGTAGGTTTGTGGGGGCCGACGATCCATCGGCCTGTTTGGGGGGTGGTTCCTACTCGATCAGATAATTGTTCAGCGCGAAAAACAGTTCCGCTTCTTTCTTTTTCATCCGCTTTGCGTCTGCCTCGGATGTCTCGTGATCATACCCGAGAAGATGAAGAATACCGTGAATCATGAGAAAATCCAGCTCTTCCTCAAATTCAATATTAGCGCTTCTTGCATCTTCTAAAGCTGTTTCTACCGAGATAATGACATCACCAAGCATATCGGGACTAATGTCGCCAAATTCACCCTCGGTCATGGAGAATGCGATGACGTTGGTGGGGTAATCTCTGCCCAGATATTTTTTGTTGATTTCCCGTATGCCGTCGTCATCGACAAAAAGAAAGCTTATCTCTTTATCCTGATAATCAAGATTTTCCAATATATCGTGCAGAGCCTGGCGCACTCGCTCAAAATCTATCGCTATTTTTTTTTGACTGTTTTCTATCAGTACTGCCATTATTTCCTCAAAGTGAGACCTTTTTAAAAGGTCTCACTTTGTTGTGTTCTTTAATTACAGGTTCGGGGTAGTCTATCCTCTGATGGAATATACCGTTTAGAATCCTTATGAAACTTTCAGAGATACTGTTAAGGTCAGACAAAGTAAGCTTGCATTCATCAAGTTGTCCATCGGTAAGAACGTGTCCTATCCTTTCCTTAACGAGAGCCCTTATTCTTGAGGGTGTCGGGTTTGTCAGAATACGCGATGACGCTTCTACTACATCACCCAGCAAAACGAGACCGGCTTCTCTTGTTTGAGGTTTTGGCCCGGAATACCTGAAATCACTTTCCGGTATTGACCGGATGGAAGAGTTACTGTCCTTCTTTGCCTTTTCATAAAAGTAGCTTACAAGACCTGTTCCATGATGTTCCTTAATAATGTCTTTGATTGGTTTCCCAAGCTTATATTTATTAGCCAGTTCACACCCGTTTTTAACATGTGAAATAATTATCAGGCTGCTCATTTTGGGTGAGAGTTTATCATGTTTGTTTTCCCCGTTTCGCTGGTTTTCTATAAAGTAGGAGGATTTTTTCATCTTACCTATGTCGTGATAGTAAGCGCCCACCTTGGCTAAAAGTGAGTTTGCACCAATGACCTCGGCAGCGGCTTCCACCATTGATGCCACTATTATGCTGTGGTGATAAGTTCCCGGTGCCTCTATAATCATTTGTTGAAATACAGGTTGATTGAGGTTGGCGAGTTCAAGAAGCTTTATGTCGGTGGTATAACCGAAGAGGCTTTCAAACAGAGGGGCAATTCCCGCTACAATTATCCCTGAAACTACACCACCGATGATTCCCATAGCCAGTTTTATAAGTGTATCCGCAGAGAATGTGTTGCCCGTGAGTAGAGCGAGGCATGTAATAACAATAATGTTAATCATGCCCACCAGCAAACCGGCCTTAAGAAATACGGTACGCTGCTTGCAGTGAACCAGGTAGTTGATTGCTGCTACACTTCCAAGAAAGGAAAAGAGGAAGAAGACCATCTTTTCATTAAAGAGAAAAGTTGCAAGATACGAAGAAAAAACAGAAAAGATAGTCGCAATGCTCCTGCTGAGATGAACCGTGATGAGCATGGCACCTACCGTAAAAGGTATGGCATAAAAACCTGCGTCGGCAGGAATGAAGGTGAAAACGCGGGTTACCGATTCAGACGTGAAGATTCCTGCCTTTATCAGGAGTATCTGGACAATTATCGTGGTTCCCATAAATAATGCGTCCACGTTTGTTTTTCCAAGGGTTATCAGCCGGTTTTTAGACATATAGTAGAATGTGATGGAGAGGATCATAATTATGAGGAACATTCCCAGAAACGCGGAGTAATCTATTAGCCTTTTTCCCTCCTGTACCTTGAAAAAGGCTTCAAGCTTCTCCATGGCGGCAGGGGTAATCTTTTCTCCTTCACGAATAATCATCTCATTTTTCTGTACCTTGGAGTACACATGTTTTACATTGTCTAAAATAATCTGCTTTCTTATTTCTGTCTCATTTTTGTTGAAAGTTAGGTTTGGCCGGATCAGCCTTTTTGTTAATGAAACGGCAACATTTTTGATTCCAGCTTTTTCATTACCAAGATCTATCCTTGACTGTTTTTGCAGTAGCGCTCCCACTTCCTTTATATTGAAGATCGAAGAGAGGTCCTTTATTTCTTTCTCGTTTTGCGTCTTTACATTTCTGACAATAATACCGGTATCTTTCTCCCTTTTTGAAGGGATACCCTGACTTATCAAGTTGTTATTGTAGGTGGAGTAGATCAGCCTCACAATGTCATTACATACGTCGAATGAAAAATTGTACTTGCTGAGAATGTTAAATTCACTGACCGTAAGAACTGTCCCCAATGTTTCTTCGAATTGTTTTTCAGCTTTTTTTAAGATAGCCTGTTTATTTTCGTGAGATTTTTCTTCATCGATCTCGTAATATTTTTCTTCCATCGATGTAAATGCCCTCGCTATATTCATTCCGAGAGCCAAGGGGATATCTCTGTCATAGTCATAGACAGGCTTCATGTTTTCAATCGCCTCCATTTTTTTCTGTTCGGTTGACGCCCTGTCTTCAACCAGGAAATCACGGTCAGCCCTTATGTTTTTGGTGGCAATAGAAGCGACTTTATATGTTGGATGTATGAAATGAATATGGGGTGTGAGAAGTAAAGAGAGAAGCAAGCTCATACAGATTACAGTTGCCCATCTCTGAAACAAAATGTTTCTGGTGAATCCGAGTATAAGCCCAGTTTGAACTGCGCTTTTTTTTGCCTTTGTGAAAAGTTCGCTCGCAAGTATCTTCATATAAATAAGAAAGTGACTAAAGTTATAATCTCTATTTGCTTCGATCCAGGTTGTTATAAGCGCGTATGATGTCCTGGACGAGAGAATGCCTTACTACATCAATCTCCGAGAAGTAAACAAATTTAATAGTTTCTATTTTTTCCAAAATTCTTTCAACTTCTATTAATCCCGATATCTTGTCAGGTGGAAGGTCTGTTTGAGTTACGTCTCCGGTTATCACGACCTTCGAGCCAAAACCCATTCTGGTCAAAAACATCTTCATCTGTTCCGAGGTCGTATTTTGTGCCTCGTCGAGAATTACAAAGGATTCATTCAGGGTTCTTCCCCTCATGAATGCAAGGGGTGCGACCTCTATTATTCCCTTATTTATCAGCGTTGATGCCCTATCAAAATCCACCATATCATAGAGCGCATCGTAGAGTGGCCTGAGATATGGGTTGACCTTTTCCGAAAGATCACCTGGAAGAAAACCGAGTTTTTCACCGGCCTCCAACGCTGGTCTTGTAAGTACGATACGGTTAACCTTCTTTTCAAGAAGTAGCGCAACGGCCATGGCCATGGCTAAATAAGTTTTACCCGTTCCTGCCGGGCCGATACTGAAGACCATGTCATATTTTCTCACGGAGTCGATGTAAAGCTTCTGGGCAATACTTTTAGGAGAAATAATCCTTTTGTTCGCTGATATGAAGACTGTATCTAAAAAGATTTTCTCAATGTTTATTGAACTGTTCTCGGAAAGTATTCTATGGGCATAGTCGATATCGGAGCTATATACGGGGTACCCTTTTTTGATCAGGGAGTAAAGCTGAACAAGGAGTTTTTCAATGATACTAACTCCTATAACATCTCCAGATATTGAGACATTATTCCCTCTGACGTGAAGCTTTACCCTTTCTAATCTTTCTATTAGCTTTATGTTTTTGTCGCGTTCCCCAAGCAGTACTTTAATTGCAGCATTATCCGGGAAACTCAGCTTTTTAACTGAGCTGTCTTCAGGCTGTGATTTCAAAAATTCAACCTTCTATATAAAAGTTCCGAGTCGACGGTTGCCGGTCACCAGTTCACCGTAAACTGTTAACTGTAATATAACTTTCATACTTCGTTGTGGCCGAAAGGCCATGTGGGTTTTTATGGTTGGAATGCTACCATTGTAAATTTCTGATTGCAACCCCATTTTCACCCTTCAGATTCGAGTTCCGAGTTCAAAGTTCCGTGTTTGGGGCTTTAAACCTAGAGCTCAGAACCCAGAACCCAGAACTCAGAACTTTGAACTCAAAGTTATTTTTGAAGAAACAGATGTGTATATACCTTCGCATTTCCGACCATATTTGAAATTAGGCAGTTTTCATTCGGTTGATGTGCAGTCTGCCCTAATCTTGACCATACCGCTACTGGAAAACCTTCCTTACGAAAAAAAGCTGCGACAGTTCCACCACCTATTCCTACAGGAGAGGCATCAACTCTGTATACATCGGAAACGGCCTTCTGGAGGGAGGTTACAACAGGTGCATCATGGGGAGTTGGAGGAGGAGCCTGTGCTTGCTGAACGGCGGTAATTTCGATTGATACCCCGAATTTTTTCTCTATCTCATCAGCCATCGTTCTCGTTTCGGATATTATATCCTTTAATTCGTACTCCGGGAGGATCCTGCTGTCTACATAGAAAACATCCTCACCCGGAAGCGTATTAATATTGGGCACGTTGGCATCTTTTCTGGTTGGTTCAAAGGTACTTGTCGAAGGTTGATAAAGAGGATCTGATTTGTCAAAGATGCTGTGGAGATCATTCAGTCTCACAACAAGATGGGATGCTGCCGAAAAGGCATTTTTTCCAAAAGATGGTCTGCTTGCATGGCACTGCTTCCCTGTTGTTTTAAAGCAAAGCCAGAGTATACTTTTTTCGGCTACCTCTATCATATTTCCTTCTTTACTTCCAAAATCCGGAACTACAATTGTATCGGTTTTCTTGAAGAGACCCTTTTCGTTTTCAAGCAGGTATTCGAGACCGAATTTACTGGCGGTTTCTTCATCGGCCACAAAAGCCAATCCTATCTCATTTTCAGGGGTTATGCCCTCGTCAATAAAAGCCCTGACCGCAAATAATGATGCTACCAGATCCTGCTGATTATCTTCCGTTCCCCTGCCGAATATTCTTCCATCTTTAACATATCCCTTGTAAGGGTCCGATTCCCACAGCTTGATTTCTCCCGGAGGAACAACATCGGTATGAGTCAGTACCCAGACTGTTTTCCCCCGATTTTTTCCGGGTATGGTGGTGATAATATTGGGGCGAATACCTGAAGGGACCCTTTTGTCGGGGGCATTATATTCCCTGATATTGCTGAAGCCAAGATCATAGAGACTGCTGATGAGAAACTTTGCCTTCTCATATTCCCCATTCCCCCCACTATCAGGAGCAATGGCCGGAATAGCGGTAAGCTCAATCTGCATCCGGATCATATCATCTTTGTAAGAATCTATTCTGTTTGCTATCCGCTTAAAAACCTTAGTGTCCATTGTGGCTGCCCTCTATATTGTATACATTTCCAAAAGTGGAAAGTGGTTTATCAAAAATTTTTTCATTTCCAACGACAATTATGGTTGACTGGTTGCGGGAAAGGTATTTTTCTGCAACCCTTTTTAAGTCATCAGCGGTTACTTTTTCTATTTTAGCCGTGTATGTTTTCAGAAAATCCTCAGGCAGCTTATTATATCTGATCATCATCTGCTGAATTGCTATTTGATCCGTAGAGTCAAAGGTAAAGATGAATTTGTTATTAATGGATTTTTTTGCCCATAGGAGTTCGCTTTCAGCCACCCTGTTGTTTCTGACATCATTAATGATTGATATGATAAGGGATAAAACCTCTGCAGTAGAGGAGGATTTTGTTATGGCATAGGCACCAAAAACCCCATATTCGCTCCTCCCATTGTAAAAACTTCCGGTACTGTAGGCAAGGCCTAAATTGTTTCTTACCTCATGGATAATGCGTGATCGGAATCCTCCACTGCCAAGGATAAAATCGAGGACCGTAAATGGGTAAAAATCAGGATTATTCCTGCCGGGTGTCAGGTACCCTATGATAATGGTTGATTGGGGAACATTTTTATATGCGTAATTGATCGATTTATTTTGTTTTAATTGTGGGGGAGACATCTCTTCAGTCTTTCCCTTTTTATCCCATGCCCCGAAGAATAAATTTATCTTTGATACCGCCTCGTCTCTGGTTATATCGCCAACTATGGCGATCATTATATTTTCCGGATAATAGAATTTCCTGTGAAATTTAACCAGATCGTCTCTTGTGATTTTTTTAACTGATTCCATGGAGGGCAATCTTCCCCTGGTGTTCCCCCCGTATATTAGTCTTTTAAACTCCCTGAACGCCACCTTTTGAGGCTCGTCCAGTATTCTTCTTAAATCTTCGATTTTCAAATCTTTTGCCGTCTTGAGTTTTTTATCATCAAAGATTGGATTCATGATGATGTCGGCGAAGATATCGAGCCCCTGATCGAGGTCTTTTTGGAGTACGGAAAGAGTGGCTGATGCTGACTCCATGCCGGTTGAAACGGCAATTGAGCCTGCAAAGTACTCAAGCTCTTCGTCAATTGCACTACCTGTTCTTTTTTCAGTCCCGCCTGTTCTCATCACATCTCCTGTGATTTCAGAAAGCCCCTCTTTTCCTTGCGGGTCGTAAATGGAACCGGTTCTGATAACGGCCGATATATTGATGAGGGGAATCTCGTGATCTTCAAGAATGTAAAGGATTATGCCATTTTTAAGCTCCACCCTTTCGGCCTCTGGCGGCGCAAATGTCAGCGGTGGGTATTTTATATCATCCGGATTTATGGGCGGAGTAGATTCAGCTGAACAGATGCCTGAAATGAGTATGATAAGGAATATCAGTGCGTGTAAAGGGCGGATTATTTTTATTATTGTATACGTTGCTATGCGGAATGTTTTTTTCACTGTTTCTTCCTTTTTAATACGGCAACCGTCCGATTATCACGAATCAGGTATTTTTTTGCCGTTCTCATGATATCCTCAGAGGTAATTTTTTCTATGATCTTGATATGACTGGTTATATATCGAAAATCACCAGTGACTGCTTCAAAATATGACAACCTGCTGGCAAGTCCCGAGTTTGAATTGAGGCCCCTTATAATATTTGCCTTCAGTTGGTTTTTTATCTTTTCAAGCTCCTTTTTGGTCACCGGTTCCCTTTTCAGTTTTTCGAGCTCTTTGTAGATGGCATCCTCCAGTTCACCGGTCGTATGTGGATATCTCGGTGTCGCAAATATTGTAAACAGATTCGGAAACCGTGCGCCCGGAATGCCGTTTGCAGTGTTGACGCTTTCAGCGATACCTTTCTCCTCGACAAGTACTTTGAAGAGTCTTGATGTCCTTCCACCTGAAAGGATCGAATCGATGACATCAAAGACATAATCATCGAGTGAGGGCAATGTAGGTTTGTGATACCCTATTGTGAGGCGGGGATTCGCATCGTATGCCAGTTCGACTCTCCTTTCCCCTTTCTGCTTGGGTTCTTCCGTTATGTGCGAAGGGGGAAGCTTCCGGCTCGGTATTGCACCGAAATATTTTTTTATAGTATTAATGGTTACATCAGGCAATATGTCTCCAACTATGGCGATTACAGTGTTATTTGGGGCGTAGTAATATCTTAAAAACTCCTTTGTGTAATTGATGTTCAAAAATCGCATATCCGAAGCCCAGCCAATGACAGGTCTCCTGTATGGATGCGCCGTGAAGGCCGAGGCAAGAAACTGTTCCATAAGCAATCTGGCAGGGATGGATTCGGTGGTCTGTTTCCTCTCTTCTATGACCACATCCCGCTCGGTGTAGAATTCCCTGAGGACGGGGTTTGTCATTCGGTCAGATTCTATCCTTGCCCAGAGTTCGAGCTTGTTGGAAGGGAGGCTTACGTAATAGGTTGTAAGATCCTGGCCGGTGGAAGCGTTCAGGCTAACTCCTCCATTTTCCGTGTAGAGTCTGTCGATTTCGTTTTCCACAATCCATTTCTTTTCCCTTTTCTGTAAAATCTCTAATTGCTGTTTCAGTTTTTCCAGCTTTTTTTTGTCGGCGGTGTCCCCCTTCAACCTTTCGCTGTCGAAGGCATTTCCTAACGCTGTTATCTCATTGAGGGTTGTTTTCTCCTCTTTGAAGTTTTTTGTCCCAATAGTCGTTGTCCCCTTAAACATCATGTGTTCCAGTAAATGAGCGGTACCTGTCCGGCCGCTTATTTCATCAACGGCGCCTGCCTTGTGTGTTATGTAGAACGAGACCGTAGGGGCGAGATGTCTTTCAAGTATCAGGACCCTCAGGCCGTTTTCGAGGGAAAATTCCCTGACACTCTTTTCGAGGTCATAGCCGGATGCCGTTGCTTTTAAACTTAAGGATATTAAAATAACAAGTATGAATAAAACCGACTTGTTAGTATTTGTCTGTTTAAATATTGTCATTGTCTTCGTCCACATTTTTTGTTTTTAGGCGGGCAAATATTCTCATAGCAGGGTAGAGCACTCCGACAGCGCTTATCATGATTATCAAGTTTGATGCAAAAAAGCCCATAATAAATTCGTGGGGGTTGTTTAAACGATAAGTTGAAACGAGAAGATCAATCCCGAACATAAGGAAAAATACTGAAAGTATTCCTATTGAAAGCTGTTTTCCCCACCAGTACATTTTCGTTAACCACCTGAGACTCTTGAAAAAGCTCTCGTAAAGCTGCGTATAGCTTTGGTAATATGATTCAGTGAATGTTTTGAGCAGCGAAGAATTATATTTTCAAAACTCTCGTCATGTTAATCGGTTTACCTGTGTCGTGCAAGGGTTAAATATTGACACTGACCATTCAGTCCCCTATACTCTTTTTCTGGGAAGGTGTGAGATGAGCAAATCTATTACAAAGACCAAGATCGTCTGTACTATCGGTCCGGCCAGTGAATCGCCGGAAGTCATTCGGAAATTAATTCAAAATGGCATGAGTGTAGCCAGGCTAAACTTTTCTCATGGAAGATTGAGCGAGCATGAGGAAAAGATTCATACTATCAGAAATGTTTCCGATGAGCTTGGTAGACCCGTTGCCATATTACAGGATCTTGCAGGGCCGAAGATAAGGGTAGGAGATATTCCAGACCCCGGGGTGAGGCTTGAGGCGGGAGAGACCTTTATCCTGACCACACAGAACATAGAGGGGACGAGTGAACGGGTATCAGTATCCTATCCTGACCTGTGCGAAGCAGTGAAGAAAGGGGACACGATACTGCTTGCCGACGGGTTTATGGAACTGAAGGTTGTTGGCGTGGGGGACTCCGAGGTTGAGTGTGAGGTAATTACAGGGGGCGTCCTTACCTCCCATAAAGGGATAAATTTACCGACCGGGACAATTAAAACACCTTCCATTACTGAGAAGGACCAGAAAGACCTCCTTTTTGGCTTGAGAAACGGGGTCGATTATGTGGCCCTATCCTTTGTCAGGACTGCAAGCGACATCTTGAAAGTTAAAAAAATCATTCAACGGGAGGGGAAAGATACGCCGGTCATTGCGAAAGTCGAGAAGCATGAGGCTATCAAAAACATTGAAGAGATTATGAAAGCTTCTGATGGTGTTATGGTGGCGCGCGGTGACCTTGGCGTGGAAATCCCTCTTGAGCAAGTGCCCGGCATTCAGAAAATGCTGATTCAGCGTGCAAATGCTCTGGGTAAACCGGTTATAACCGCAACCCAGATGCTTGGGTCGATGGTTTCTTCTCCACGGCCTACAAGAGCTGAGGCCACAGACGTGGCCAATGCGGTCCTCGATGGGACCGATGCAGTCATGCTTTCCGAGGAAACAGCCATTGGAAGATATCCTGTGGAGGCCGTTGGGTTTATGACTCGCATCATTGAGAGCGCAGAGAAAAACTACCCTCATGATCGATATTTACGTATGATACCGGAAAAGGATGTTTCAGATTCTGTCGCTCATGCTTCCTGCGATTTGATGGACCACCTTGATGCCTCTGCCATTGTAGCGCCCACTCAATCGGGCAAGACAGCCGAACATATCTCCAGATTCAGACCTAAAAGATTGATTATTGCACTTTCACCTAATCTGCTGACGGTGCGGCGGCTCGCTCTTTTCTGGGGATGTCTTCCCCGTCTGGTGACGGATCTCAGGGATACGGACGATATGATTGAGAAGGCCGCTATGGCAGCCCTCAAGACAGGATATGTCTCAAAAGGTGATTTAGTGATAATAACGGCAGGGCACCCGGTATGGGTAGCTGGAACCACCAATATGGTTCGGGTAAAAAGACTGTAGCTTCAAAAACCATATTTTTCAGTTTTTCAAGGCTCTCAAGCTTTCCCCTTGCGGAGAAGTTCTGGTAAATATCTTTAATTCCCTGTACATTTCATAAGTTAGCTTTTCCCCCTGGCATGGGAGAATGGAATTGTTATGGTAAAGGGGTTCTTCACTGATATTATAAGGCGATGCCTTTACCGATTCTTCCCAGATAAGAATTCCAGGAATAGGGGAAAACTCCGCTATAATCGGTTTTGCCCCGCACGATTTAACAAAGCTGATACTTTCACGTACTTCGAAAGCGGTCTGCCCCGGTAACCCGCAGAGAATATATATTCCGATGTCACGGGATCGATAACCCGCTCTTTTGAGGTGAATTACGGCATTTATCAATTCTTCATTGGTGATCTTTCCGCCCGTCTCCATCTGCCTTTTTACATTTGAGGTCTCAAGACCAAAACGGATCGTTTTAAATCCTGTATGGAACATCAAATTGCTGATTTCTTCAGTAATTTCCCTCAGGTGGAGACCATTGGGACAATGAAAACTACACATCAGCTTCCTCTTTGCTATCTCTTTTAACATCGTGACGGCTCTTTCATCGGAACCGACGAGAAGTGCGTCATCATAAAAAGAGAAGTTTGTGATGCCATAGTGTTTATTCCAGTGCTCTATTTCGTCGACAACCTTGATTGGATCCCTTTTCCTGAAGCCGCTGTTCAGAATATGGGACGCGCAGTAGGTGCACCTGTAAGGGCATCCCTTTGAGGTAAGAATGGGGACCTGGTTTTTATCCGGCATAAGATCAAAGGCGGGGTAGGGGTAGGAATCGAGGTCATTTACATCCACAGTAAACTGGAGATCGTCGCCGAAAATATCCTTCAAGAGAGCGGGAATACTCCTTTCACCTTCACCGGTTACTGTAAAGTCTGCGCCAGAATTTTCGGATGCGTGTAACGGGCAGAGAGTAGCATAGTTGCCACCCAGGACTATCGGTATGCCTGGAAGGGTTTCGCGTATGATCTGGATTGCCTCAAAAACTCCGGGATACCAGTAAGTCATCATAGAGGTCATGAAGATCAGGTCGGGCCTTCTTGTTTTGAGAAGCTCTTTTATGAAGATTCGAGGGGTTATGCCGTATCTGTTATATCTTTTTGGTATCTCTGAAAGCGCTTCAGGCCTCGGGATGCTTTCCTTTGGGTACTTGCCACTACCCCAGGGTTTTCTCTTCGGTGGTTTGATATGTGTTTCATGTTTCATTTCCGGATGTGCCGGATTCAGACAGTCAATGAGATGGACGTCATGTCCGTTTTTTCTCAGGAAACCGGCTATGTAGAGAAGACCGAGCGGTTTTATCCAGAAATCATAAGCGGCGAAGTCGTATATCCAGGGGTTGATTAAAAGAAAGTTTTTCTTCATGATAAAAATTTACTATATTGAACTGAACAGCGAGCACATTATTCTTCGAATTACTTCGTTCCCCGCAACTTGTTGCGGGGAGCTTCAAAAATTTTACATAATCGAGCTTGCAATCTGTACTTGACTTTTGGGATTTTTATGTTAATTTTAATCAATTATTTTGTCTACCTTTATTTAAAGGAGTTGAAATGGCAGAAAATGATTACACCCTCCTTATTATACCCCGGAAGAAAAGTTCGGTTAAGAAAGTAAATATCTCGGGCTTTTTTGTCAAATTTATCTCCTTTTTAGTTGTTGTTGTTTTTTTATCTGCTGCATATTTTTCATACGATTATATCATGATCAAAAAGGAAGTAGTTGAAATTACCGGTTTGAAGCGGTTGACTATGGTTCAGAGGGAACAGATTGATTTATTGGTCGGCAAGATTGACGAATTTGATAGAAAAATGGCGGATCTCCAGCGATTTGATAAAAAAATAAGGATTATGACCAATCTTGAGGGAGGTCCTGATAATGATCAGATCCTTGGAGTAGGTGGACCGATACCTGAGGAAAACAATACAGGATCTCAGGAGATTCTTATCGGAAATATTCGTAAAAACATCGACAAACTTCTGGAAGATGCCACATCCCGGGAAAAGAGCTTTAAAGAATTATTAGAATTTTTGGAGAAACAGAAATCGATTCTTGCTTCTACCCCATCTATCTGGCCGGTTATGGGTTGGGTGACTTCGGAGTTCGGGTATAGAATTTCTGCGTTTACCGGGAAGAGAGAATTTCATAGAGGGATAGATATTGCAACGAGAGTGGGAAAAGAGGTAGTAGCGCCGGCTGACGGTATTGTGACGGATGTGTGTAAAAAACCTGGTATGGGAAATATGGCAAAAATAGATCACAGGAACGGGACAACTACTTATTATGGTCATCTCATGAAAGTTGCTGTCAAAAAAGGGAAAAGAGTTAAGAGGGGAGATGTTATAGGTTATATTGGTAATTCCGGTCGAAGCACGGGGCCACATCTTCATTATGGTGTTTTTCTTAATGGAGTTCCTGTAAATCCCCGGAGGCATCTATTTTAGTATTGCAGTATTTCAGTCACAAAACCATGATCTAAGCTAATACATGACCCCGGTATTTTATTGCCGGGGTTTTTTTGAAAAAGGATACTTATGTTAGGTTCAATATTGAGAAAGGTCATTGGGAGTAAGAATGACAGGGAGTTGAAGAGGTTGTCTCTGCTTCTTGAGGAGATAAATGACCTTGAAACTTCTATGGGAGCTCTCAGTGATTCTCAACTCGAGGCGAAGACCGGATATTTCAAGGAAAAGCTTGAAAAGGGAGCGGGACTTAATGATATTTTGGTAGAGGCCTTTGCCGTTGTCAGAGAGGCGGCAAGAAGAACGTTGATGATGAGACCCTTTGACGTTCAGGTAATCGGTGGACTTGTCCTGCATGAGGGAAAGATTGCAGAGATGAAAACTGGCGAAGGAAAGACTTTGGCTGCAACTATGCCCGTATATCTGAATGCTCTCACGGGCCGTGGAGTCCATGTTATTACCGTTAACGATTACTTGGCCAGAAGGGATTCCGAATGGATGGGGCCTGTCTATAAACTTCTCGGTCTTTCGGTGGGGGTGATTATCCATGGCATGAATGATGATGAAAGGCGAGCCGCATACAATTCGGATATCACTTATGGTACTAATAATGAGTTCGGTTTCGACTATCTTAGGGATAACATGAAGTTCAATCTCGAAGATTATGTGCAGAGAGAGTTTCATTACGCAATTGTTGATGAGGTGGACAGTATATTAGTTGATGAAGCAAGGACACCACTTATAATATCCGGCCCCTCGGAGGATTCTACCGACCTGTATTACAGGATCAACCAGATTATTCCCAGGCTTACAAAGGAACGGGATTACACCATAGATGAAAAGAGCAGAACGGTTGTCCTGACCGAGGATGGAGTGGCAAATGCCGAGAAGTATCTCAAAGTTCAGAATCTCTATGAACCGAGAAACATTGAGATACTCCACCATGTTAACCAGGCCATGAAAGCCCATACCCTCTTTAAAAAAGATGTCGATTACCTGGTGAGGGACGGGGAAGTCCTCATCGTTGATGAATTTACGGGCAGAGTCATGCCGGGGAGAAGGTACAGCGACGGCCTCCACCAGGCCCTTGAAGCGAAGGAAAGGGTAAAGATAGAGGGTGAAAACCAGACGCTCGCATCGATTACCTTTCAGAATTACTTCAGGATGTACGAAAAACTGGCCGGTATGACCGGTACCGCGGATACTGAGGCTGCTGAGTTCAAGGAGATATATAATCTGGATGTCATCATTATTCCTACCAATATGCCGATGATAAGGATTAACCATGCCGATGTTATCTATAAAACGGAAAAGGAAAAGTTTGATGCTGTTATAGAAGAGATAAAGGAATTAAACAGGATTGGCAGACCGGTCTTGGTCGGGACGATATCTATTGAAAAGTCTGAGCTTCTGAGTAAGTACTTGACGAGAGGGGGCATAAAACACCATGTACTCAACGCAAAAAATCATGAAAGAGAAGCCGAAATAATTGCTCAGGCCGGTCAACCCGGGGCCTTAACTATATCGACCAGTATGGCTGGAAGAGGAACCGATATAAAATTGGGGGAGGGCGTTGCTGCGCTCGGTGGACTTCACATACTGGGGACGGAGAGGCATGAAAGTCGACGGATAGATAATCAGCTCAGGGGGCGGTCGGGGAGGCAGGGTGATGGAGGGTCGTCAAGATTTTATCTTTCCCTGGAAGACGACCTTCTCCGCATATTCGGTGCCGAGAGAATTTCATCCGTGATGGACAAAATTGGCATTGAAAAGGGGCAGCCGATTGAACATAATCTTATTTCAAAGGCGATTGAAAATGCCCAGAAAAAGGTTGAGGGACAGAATTTCGATATACGGAAGCACCTCCTCGAGTATGATGATGTCATGAACAGACAGAGGGAGGTTATATACGATCAGCGTAAGAATATCCTGAAGGGTGAGGAGCTATGGTCGAATATTGAAAATATGCTGGAAGAAGTTGTTGGCAATATCCTGGATGAGTATATTGATGAAAAACTTCACCCGGAAGAGTGGAACCTCAAGGGTCTTGATGAGAGGATTTATAAACAATTTTCTTTAAAATTTAACTTCAGTGAGTCAAATCGCGATGATATTAATATAGAAACCGTTGAGGAAAAGATAATTTCAGGGGCCAGGAATCTGCTTCGTGACAAGGGAAAAGACTTCGGCGAGTCGGTTATGGATTATCTTATGAAGATTATTATGCTTCAGTCGGTGGACACGCATTGGAAGGATCACTTGCTTGGGATGGATCATCTTAAAGAGGGTATCGGTTTGAGGGGATACGGACAGAAAGATCCCAAAAGGGAATATCAGATGGAAGGGTATGACATGTTTAGCGATATGGTATACCGGATTAAGGAAGATACCCTTGAAAAATTGTGTATGGTTCAGATTCGGAGGGAAGAAGAAATAAAACGGATATATGAGCCGTCAACTGATAAATATGTCTTAAGTCGTGGGGATGATGCAGGTGTATCAAAGACCGTAAAAAGAGAAAGTGAAAAGATTGGAAGAAACGCTCCCTGCCCCTGTGGCAGCGGAAAGAAATATAAAAAATGTTGTGGGAAATGAAAGCAGTAGGCAGTAGGCAGCAGGCAGCAGGATTTGGTTAGAAGTGTAAAGTGAGCTAAAGTGCCTAAGGTTAAAAAATGCGCTTTCAGCGCAACCTGTTTCGAATTTGACTGCGCCGAAGGCGTGTACATTAACTTTAGTTCACTTTAGGCACTTCAAACTTTAGGTACTTTTGGGGTTGCGGCTTTGCCGCCTTAGAGGTTTTTATGGTTCTGGATAAGAAGGACTTAAGAGTTCCCGGATTTCTTGCGAATGGAATTGACGTTGGGATCAAAGACGATGGCGGTAAAGATCTTTCCTTGATTTTTTCCGAGGTTCCGGCGGTAGCAGCAGGGGTGTTTACTAAAAACCTCTTTAAGGCAGCACCGGTTATTCTTGATATGGAAAGGATAAAGAAGGGGGTAGCTCAGGCTATTGTTGCTAACAGTGGCAATGCGAATGCCGCTTCGGGAGACAGTGGGTATGAAGATGCTCTCGCGATGTCGGAAGCTGTTTCCGGGAAATTGAGTATCAAAGATGATCTGGTCTTGGTTGCTTCTACAGGCATTATTGGCCATGCCCTCCCGATAAAAAAAATTAAAGATGGGATCGACAGGTTGGTTGAAGGATTGAGTCCGGAAGGAATTTTAAGTGCTGAGGAAGCAATTATGACAACCGATACGTTTCCCAAGGTTCAATATCGGAAGGGACAGATCGGCTCGAAGGAAGTTACCATCTGTGGAATAGCCAAAGGAGCCGGAATGATAGAACCGAATATGGCGACCACGCTTTCATTTATAATGACGGATGCAAATGTAAGTAAGCATTGTCTTAAGTCTCTTTTCAAGCAGGCGGTAAATTGCAGTTTCAATTCTATTACGGTTGATGGATGCATGAGCACGAATGATACAGCCATAATACTGGCCAACGGTGTTGCCGGGAATAAGCAGATTGCCGGGCCGTCAAAGAATCTGACGATCTTTAAAGAAATGCTTTTTGATTTAATGGTTGGTTTATCAAAGTCTGTCGTCAGGGATGGTGAAGGGGCAACAAAATTGATCGAAATTGTGGTTGACGGTGCAAAAACACTTCAAGATGCGAAGAAAATTGCATATGGTATTGCCAACTCTAATCTGGTGAAGACGGCATTTTTCGGGGAGGATCCCAACTGGGGAAGAATTGTATCCGCCATAGGTGCATCCGGTGTAGAGCTGCCAACCGGTAAAATGGAACTAAGTATTGGAGGGGTTCCTGTTTTCGCTGGTGGGAAGGGGGCAGAGGTTGGTGAAAACAGGCTGATAAAAATAATGGGGGATGATCATATCAGGATAGTTGTAAAACTGGGCATGGGCGGTAAATCCGTTCGTATATATACAACTGACCTTTCGTATGATTATATTAAGATCAATGCGCACTACCGAACATAGAGCTATCAGCTATCAGCTTTCAGTAAAAACAGGCAGTTAGGTGGAAACTTGACCGCTGATAGCTGAGCGCTGAATGCCGTTACTTCTTTTTCCCCTGTTAGCTAAATTTTAAAAGTGAACTGTTTAAAGATTAAAAGTGAACACCCTTCAGGTCACTGTTCTTAACTCTCTGGACATCGATAAGGTTATTTTCACACCAGAATCTGACCTCAGATATATC
>Ga0268277_1000310_pt1 | contig 40167 bp, 37 predicted proteins | sample saktaG_5_FD_190132 | JGI IMG/M metagenome (GOLD analysis project Ga0268277, IMG submission 190132) | Saline water microbial communities from Sakinaw Lake, British Columbia, Canada - sak_2010_1_5_50m | ecosystem: Environmental > Aquatic > Non-marine Saline and Alkaline > Saline ... | reverse complement strand
ATGGCCACTTATTCCAAACTGTATCTTGATTCATATAAATACATAGGTTAATAATTAACTCTTTAGATTACCAAAATTAATGATTTTGGTAAATTTAGAGTGTTACCTATGTATCTCATCTTCTTCACCCAGTTAAATAATCCTAAATTTTGTAAAAATTTAGGATTAAGATTTGAATATAAATTTATATAGTATTGTAATGTGGAAATAGAGTTAGTATTAAAATTAATTTATGACAATATATTTAAATCTTATTTCAACCTGTCAAATAGTATCGCAATTAAGCGATAATTTAACAGGTTTAACAGGGTCAATATTTTTTTCAACAAAAAAATCCCCGAATTAAGCTGGGGATTTATTAAGAAAAACAAATTTCATTTCTTTGAGTAGAAGAGCAATATATTGTCCTGACTCATCAGAGGGTTCAAAAATTAGTTTGTTGGCGGATCTTTTTTCAAGTTCAAGGGTATATTTAATATCCTTATCCCTAGTGAATAAGATGAATTCTTTGAACATTTTTCTTTTAACAAGCATTTTTATAACCGCTACCAATTCAGGACTAAGTTTTTCTTCTGGATTATTTTCTCTTCCAATGTTTTTTTTATAAAAAAACATCATTGGTCCTCCTTTGTTGTTATATCAACAAATTTTTGTCCGTCCAGTTGTAGAACGGGTTCGGCACATAAATTGGGTTTAAAAATATTAGCCCCAATATGAGTATAGATAATTTTATTTTTTGGAAATTTTCTTTTTGGAAAATGGGCAGTAAACTCCCCGCGCTTTTTAATTATTTCAATAATATTAGCGGGTAATTCGCAATTTATTAATTCAGCTCCTTTTAAATATAACATTATTATTCCTCCAGATTTTTATTAGTTAAATAAGATTATTATGTTTAAGAAATAAAGTCAAGAGAAAAAAACAGAAAAAACAATACCTGGGTATTATTTTTTTATGGTGCTGAAAGTGGGACTCCCATTATTCAACGAGATAAACTTTACGTTTCACTTATGGAAATATAGAATTGTCAATTATTTCTCAAGTTAAAATATAACAAAGTTTAATTTGGTGGTGCATTATATTGAAAGTAGTTCGAACATTTTTTGTCGCTTTTGGCGGCGACAAAGGATTCAAAAATTCAAAATGGCTTCGTTGCAATCTTTGACAATCTCAAATTTTTTTTGCCGGTAAATTCTTTTTCGAAAAACCATGAGGAATCCTCTGCAAACTGGAAAGTTTTTAAGAATAAACCAAAAAATTAAAGGCCCTGACTCTCCTTTTTCTTAGATATTAGATTATAGATACCTCCTATAAAAAAACCGCCCAGAGTAAAAATAACTGAATTAAATGCAAAAGCCTCAGTTACTGGTTTTGTAAAAATACAAATTAATGTTCCTAAAAATCCAATTACCATACCAAAAGTAAGTGTCTTTCCTTTTACTTTTTTTACTAACCAAGAAGCTATACCAGTAAGAGCCATTACGCTAGCAAATCCTGTGAAAATAAATACTGTACTCATTATGTTTTGTAAGAGAATGGCAATTATAAATCCTACTAACATCAAAACTATTAAAGCATAGCGAAATAAAGTTACTAATTTTTTGTCATTAATTTTTTTAAATCTTGAGTAAAAATCTTGGAGTAAAATAGAAGTAGTAGTAAATAAATAGGTATCAGCTGATGACATTACGGCAGCAAAAATAGTTACCACACCTAAGCCGATTAATCCTGCTGGAAGTAATCTAATAAATCCTTCTATTAAAGCAATGTCAGGATCAATCCCAGCGACTTTTGATTTTATTGCTAGACCGACAATTGAGAACAAAACTCCAATTAGGATATAAAACAATGCTGAAAACATTAAACTTTTCTTGATAGTTTTTACATCTTTAGCAGCATAAACCCTTTGCCAAAGTTCAGCCGAAGCAAATGGCAAGATTATTCCAAATAGAAAAAAGCCAATGGTAATTTTAAGAGGTAATGCCCCAAAGCTGATATCAGAAGGAGATATTTTTACTCCGCTAAACAGCAAAATACCTAAAAGCCCAGCCAGAATAATAATTGCTAAAAATTGAGCTATATCAGTTTTTACAACTGCCTTAAAACCACCCATCACCAAATAAATTAATATTGTAATACTAATTAAAGACAGAGAGATGATAAATGAAAATCCTGTAAGACTGCCCAAAACCTTAGTACCACCGATAAGCTGAATTATAAAATTTAAGAGCATAACAACTAAAATTACAAAAGCAGAGATGAAACCTACTTTTTTCCCATATTTGTGAAAGAAATAATCTGAAAGAGTATAAAATTTTTCTTCTGTGGATTTTTTTCTTAACTTTGTGGCAAAAAGTATAAATATAAAATATCCAAATGCAGCACCAATAAAAAACCACATTGCAGAAGTACCGTAAAGATATACTAAAGCAACAAAAGTAAGTACTAATCCTGCACCAGTTTTACTGGAAACAATAGTTGCTGTGTTGGTTAATACTCCTAAATTTCTATCTGATAGTAAAAATCCTTCGCTGGTTTCCTTTTTTGAAGAACGATAGCCTAAATAAAGAATAATAATTACATAAATCGTGATTAAGATTAAATCGAGAAGTGATAGTGTCACCATAGTTTTAAATTATAAAATTTTTTTACTAAAATATGATTCGAGTCAATATTTTTTCAGGTTCGTTGCATAAACTACTTATTTATTCGGAACAATTGTATATGTATGATGGCGAAGTCATGAACTCGAGACAAGCGAAGCTTGGCGAGTAGAAAAAGTATATGTCCTTTGATTCGTTTTAGACAAGCCAAGACTCACTCATGATATTCGATTCATAAGAATTGAATGGTGTAGCATATTTAAAATAGTTTGAACGCATTTCGCCCCCTTCGGTGGCGATGAAGCCTCAAAAAATTCAGAGCGGCTTCGCCGTGTTCTTTGACAATTTCCAATTTTTCTTTGGCGGCAAATTCTTTTAATTCTCTTTATAAAAAAGAGTCAAACAAGAAATTTAGGTCGCCAGCCATCCACCGTCAATAACCACCACTGCTCCAGTCATATAACTTGAAGAATCTGAAGCGAGAAAAACAACCAATTCTGAAACTTCTTCTGGCCGACCAACTCTTTTAAGGGGCACTCTTTGAAGCATCGCTTCTAGTGTCTTGGGGTCTGATTTAACTACATCGATCATTGGAGTTTCTATCATTCCAGGAGCAATGGCGTTAACGCGAATATTGAAAGGCGCCAACTCCGTAGCCAAAGCTTCAGTCATTGCAGCTATACCTCCCTTAGAAGCGCAATAATGAGCAATATTCGGCATACCAATTCCTTGCTGACCCATAGCCACAGAAGCAATATTAACTATTACTCCTCCCTTCCGTTCTTTCATAACCTTTGCTGCAGCTTGGGCGCATAAAAATTCTCCTTTAAGATTAATGTCAATTGTTCTGTCCCAATCTTCTTCTGATAATTCTAAAAATGGCTTGAATTGGGCTATTCCGGCATTGTTTATTAAAATATCAAGCTGCCCGAATTTTTTAACGATTGTAGCTACAACTGAATCAACTTCTGATTTGTCTGAGACATCAAGCTTAAAAGCAATCGCCTCACCACCAGAGTTTTTAATTTCATCAACAACTTTTTGGCAGTCAGCTTGATTAATATCAGTAACAACAACTTTTGCTCCTTGCTTAGCTAAAGCAATAGCATGAGATTTCCCCATACCCTGCCTTGCGCCGGTTATGAGTGTCACTTTGTTTTTAAGATTTTGCATAATTTTAGCTTTTAAAATTTTAAGTTATAGAGTAATTACTCCCGACTAAGAGAAATTTAATGAAAAAATTTTCTTTTACAAAATGTGGTTCGAGCCGACCCCAGTAGCAGAATAAGTTCGCTACGGGGCAGGTATTTTTTACAGGCTTGCTCCGTAGTTAAAGCGAAGCTTTATGCTTCGGGGTTCTTTGGCAGTTTTTAAGAATGTGGCGAAGCCATAAACTCGAGACAAGTGAAGCTTGGCGAGTAGTTCATGGTGCTGTGGGAGAGACTCGAACTCTCATGGATTTGCATCCATTGGATTTTAAGTCCAACGCGTATACCAATTCCGCCACCACAGCGTGTTTTATTTAGTTTTCAAATTTAAGATTTAATAAGCAAATATGATACCAATTCTTTGCCTCAGCTCTCACCTTGCTGAAGCTTCTCACCTTGCTGAAGCTTGGCGAAGCGGGCGGCGAAGTGGGTCGCCGAAGGTGAGATGAGAGTCACTTTAGTGATTTATTTTTCATACATACTATTATACCTATTTTTGTTTTTTATTCAACCCTCTCCAACCCCTTACTTGCCTCGCATTAGAAGGGTTTAGAAATTTTTTATAGAGAGATGTTTTGTTTTTATAATTATTATGGGATAAATAATTTAATTAATGTGTGTGGGTTTACTTTTTGTCAAATATAGCATATACTTATGTATAGTTAAAAGTTATCCACAGTTTATAGAAAATATAATTATTAACTAAAAATAGTTGAAAGAAACAATAAAAAATTTGGTTGTAAAAGATAAATCAAGCGGATTTTAGTGCTATTTAATTTTAGATAGTAGAGCCGCTTGTTCTAAGCGGTTTTTTTGATAACTAAATAATATAAATAATAACTAGTAGTAATTCCTAGTAAGGAAAAGGAAATTATAATCAGGTCTTTTCCGGCCCCTCTATTTTCAAGGACAGCTTGAATGATTCTGAATATAGTTTCTGATTACTACTAATTATTGCTTATATTAAATGTTTTTTAGACAATTCAAAGACAAATTAAGCAAGAAGTTCTTTGAAAAAAAAGCATAAAGAAATATTTTATGTTTCAGTGATTGCAATTTTAAGGGCATATGGTGGATACCTTGACATCAAAAGACGATGAAGGACGTAGTAGCCTGCGATAAGCCTCGGGTAGGTGGCAAGCAACCTTTGATCCGGGGATTTCCGAATGGGGTAACCCACTGACAAAACAAACTGTCAGTATCATTAACTGAATACATAGGTTAATGAAGACAACCTGGGGAACTGAAACATCTTAGTACCCAGAGGAAAATAAAGAAGAAACAGTTCTTAGACTAAGGTTAGTAAGTTTTCTTACTGACTCTCAGTCTAAGGATTTCGATTCCCTTAGTAGTGGCGAACGAAAAGGGAAAAGCCCAAACCTATAGAGTGTTGATGTTGAAATTTAGAAACTTCGGTTTTTAAAAGATTCATCTTAAAGGTCATAAGCCGTTGCTTTATGGGTGTAGATTAGTAAATTATGTTCGGAACTTATGAGTCCAAGATAGAGTATACTTAAAATGACTTCCCTAGTAGAATAGACTGGAAGGTCTAACCAAAGAAGGTGATAGTCCTGTAAACGAAAGGGGTTATTGCTCTATGGTAATTTACTTGAGTAGGCCAAGACCCGTGAAATCTTGGTTGAAACAAGTGTGACTATGCACTAAGGCTAAATACTTTTGATGATCGATAGTGAACTAGTACCGTGAGGGAAAGGTTAAAAGCATCCCGGTTAGGGAGATGAAATAGTATTTGAAACCATATGCTTACAAGCAGTCGGAGCCGTGTACCGCTCACTGCGTTCGGATACACGGCAAGCTCCATTTACATATTTATATGATAAAAGAAGTGGGCTTGCCAAGTACCCGAGCATAGCGAGTGGTACGTGGTGACGGCGTGCCTATTGAAGAATGAGCCAACGAGTTTATTTTTGTTGTTTGTTTAATCCCGATTTAGGGAGAAGGCAAAGCGAAAGCGAGTTGTAAAAAGCGTATTTAATTAAATAGTATGAGTTAATCTTAAACTTATGCTATTTAATTGAAAGACAGCATGAATAAGACCCGAAACCGAGTGAGCTTACCATGACCAGGATGAAGGTACAGTAACATGTGCTGGAGGTCCGAACCCACTAGCCGTGCAACACTAGGGGATGAGTTGTGGTAAGAGGTGAAATGCTAATCGAACTCGGCTATAGCTGGTTCTCCTCGAAACAGTTTTAGGACTGGCCTCATTGTGGAGTCTAGGGGTAGAGCGCTGAATGGGGTGGAGAGAGAAATCTTATTCACTCCAACCAAACTTCGAATACTAGATACTCTATACAATGGGAGTTAGACTATGGGGGCTAAGCTCCATTAGTCAAAAGGGAAACAGCCCAGATCCTAACTTAAGGTCCCTAAGTCTCAGTTAAGTGTAAAAGGCGGTGTCATTACTCAGACAACTAGGAGGTTGGCTTAGAAGCAGCCATCCTTTAAAGATAGCGTAACAGCTCACTAGTTAAGTGATAATGCGCCGAAAATGTAACGGGGCTAAACTGAGCACCGAAAGTAGGAATCATAAATTAATTACGATTTATGGTGGTAGAGGAGCATTTTATATTTGTTGAAGTTAGATCCGCGAGGACTAATGGAAGATATAGAAGAGAGAATGTTGGCATGAGTAACAAAAAGATGGGTGAGAAACCCATCCACCGAAAACCTAAGGTTTCCTGAGCAATGATTGTCAACTCAGGGTTAGGCGATCCTAAGCCGAGGCCGAAAGGCGTAGGCGATGGATGAGCAGGTTAATATTCCTGCCCTATTTTAGATTATCGATGGGATGACGCAGTTTAAATTTGATAGCGTTTTTTGGCTATAGACGTTGGCTGAAAAGTGGTGTTTCTTTGGTAAATCCGGGAAACATTAGCCACTAATCAGTCAGAAGGTTGAGACTTCGGTCAAAGCCAACTATTGATGATAGATTGCCTAGAAAAATCTCTAAGAGCTAAGGTCTAAAGTAATCGTACCGCAAACCGACACAGGTAGGTAAGGCGAGTAGCCTCAGGTGTACGAGAGAACCTTCGTTAAGGAACTCGGCAAAACAGTGGCCGTAACTTCGGGATAAGGCCTCCCCCCACTTTTAAGTTTTTTAAGATTAAAAAGTTTAAAAGTGGGGGGCGCAGCGAAAGAACCCAAGCGACTGTTTATCAAAAACATAGGTCCCTGCAAAAGCGTAAGCTGAAGTATAGGGGCTGATGCCTGGCCAGTGTCAGAACGTTAAGGTGAAGGGTGCAAGCCTCGATCTGAAGCGCTGATGAACGCCGGCGATAACTATAATCGTCCTAAGGTTATGTAATTTATTTTTTAGATTACATAAGGACTGGGACGATTATAATAAAGTTCGTTGCCTGGTTTTGAAGAAATTCAAAATTGTCCAAAAAAACTCAGTAAAATGCGTGGAAATCCTCAAAAGATTTTTAATACTTATCAATTACATTGGTAAGTAAAAATTTAAAAATACACGGGGGCAACGCGCAGGATTAAAAAATAATTAATCCTCAGAGACTTAACACTGAGGTCCGCAAAAATATGAAATTAAACCCAAATTGGGTAACAGGATTTACAGATGGTGAAGGAACGTTTTATATCGGAATTAATCAAAATTCAACAATGAAGATTGGTTATCAAGTGTTGCCAGAATTTAGAATAGTGCAACATCAGAGAGATATAAAATTACTATATGAATTAAAAAAGTTTTTTCAGGCTGGAGTTGTGAGAATTAATCATGATGAACGATATGAATTGAGAGTCAGGTCATTAAAACATATTAATCAAATAGTTATTCCTCATTTTGACAAATATCCTTTAGCAACCCAAAAAAAATTTGATTTTATCAAATTTAAAAAAGTTATTAATTTAATGAATAAAAATCAACATTTAGAAATTAATGGCTTGAAAAGTATAATTCAAATATCTAGTAAAATGAATAGATGTCAGAAGAATAAAGCTTTAAGAATTTTATCAGAATTGAAATAAATTTCATGTTAGGATAAGATAAAGTCCATGCTTAATAGAAATATTAAGAAGGTACAGAGCGAAATTCCTTGTCGGGTAAGTTCCGACCTGCACGAATGGCATAACGACTTGGGTACTGTCTCAACGAAGGACTCGGTGAAATTGCAATACCGGTAAAGATGCCGGTTTCCCATAGCCGGACGAAAAGACCCCGTGAAGCTTTACTATAGCTTGATATTGGTTTAAGGGTATATTTGCTTAGAATAGGTGGGAGACTTTGAAATTTCATTTTCGGATGAGATGGAGTCGCTAGTGAAATACCACCCTGATGTATTTTTAAATCTAATCCTATGCCTTGAATCAGGCTAGGAAACAGTATTAGGTGGGTAGTTTAACTGGGGCGGTTGCCTTGAAGAATAATTCTTCCGTTAGAATTAGTGGGGCAATATAATAGTAATATTATATAATATCGTCGCAGATAAAATAAAATATAAATTACTTGGCTTATATGCTGGAACACCCGCGAGTATCTTGAAATACCTTTGGTAAAAATTTTCAAGTGATGCGGACAATCAGCAGGGAATTTAATTATTTAAAGCCCTCAACGACTAGACGCCAAGCTCCAATATTTTGTAAGATATTGGGTGAAGATATAGTCTGGACTCTATGGCGACATAGAGATAGGTTATGAGGCTAATAACCTAATCTAAATGATTAATATTATGAACAAAAGAATCAAAATTTCGTTACGTCAAAAGAAAATTATAATGGGTAAACTATTAGGTGATGGTCATCTAGAGACCGTTAATGGTAGAACTATCAGATTAAAAATTGAGCATTCTTTAAAACAGCGTGATTATGTTGATTGGTTGTATAATGAATTAGAAAATTTAGCATCTAGTAAACCAAAAATTAAGCAACAAAAAGTAAATGGTAAAATTTACAATAAATATTGGTTTAATAGTTGTTATAATGTTTCATTGCGTTTTTATTATCATCAGTTTTATAAGGATAAGAAAAAAGTTGTACCAAAATTAATTCACAGATGGTTAACACCTTTGACTTTAGCTATTTGGTATATGGATGATGGATCAGTTAAATCTAAATACCATCGAGCTAAAATAATAAATACTCAATCTTTTGACCAAGATGATTTAAAGAGATTACAGTTAGCATTGTTGCGTAATTTTAATATTAAGACGAAATTACGTAAACAAAGAGAAGGGTGGCAAATTTATATTTTAGCAACTGAGATTAATACTTTCAATAAAGTTGTTAGAAAATATATTTTACCATGCTTTGAATATAAATTAGATTAACAATATGCCTAAAAAGTAACGGAGGCGTTTACAAAGGTTGGCTAGCTCCCGATGGAAACGGGATGTTGTCGTGCAAACGCAAAAGCCAGCTTTACTGCAAGGGGTACAGCCCGAGCAGTTGCGAAAGCAGAAGTTAGTGATCCGACCGTATTCGATATAGGACGGCGGAAGCTCAACGGATAAAAGTTACTCCGGGGATAACAGGTTAATCAGGTCCAAGAGTCCACATCGACGACCTGGTTTGACACCTCGATGTCGGCTCGTCGCATCCTGGGGGTGAAGAAGCTCCCAAGGGTTTGGCTGTTCGCCAATTAAAGCGGCACGCGAGCTGGGTTCAGAACGTCGTGAGACAGTTCGGTCTCCTATCCGCTATGGGCGGTTGGAATTTTGAGGAGTCCCTTTCCTAGTACGAGAGGACCGGAAAGGACAAACCTCTAGTGTACCAGTTGTTCTGCCAAGGGCATTGCTGGGTAGCTATGTTTGGTTTGGATAAGTGCTGAAAGCATCTAAGCGCGAAGCCGTCTCCAAGATTAGAATTCCTTATTTAGGCACCTTATAGACTATGAGGTTGATAGGCTCTAAGTGTAAGATCAGTAATGATTTTAGCTGAGGAGTACTAATTGCCGAGCGATCACTGAAACATAAAGTATTTCTTTGACAATTTTCAATTATCAATTTTCAGTTTGAATTTAATTCACAATTATTCAATGATCAATATTTTATTAAATTGTTTTTCGATTTAGGGATATTGTAAATTGAGTCATTGAAGTTTAACCCCATCACCTTTTTTGCAAAATAATATCAAAGAATTATTTTAAAAAAATTATATAATAAAATTAAGATATCAAATTTTAAATTAAAAGGTGAGGGGTTAAATGAAAATTTAGAAATGAAAATTGTAAATTTAAACTATAATTATAAGAATTATCAAAATTTTGTTATTGACCACAGACGTTGATAATAGAATTTTGGTGATTCTAGCGATGGGGTAACACCTAGTTCCATACCGAACCTAGCAGTTAAGACCATCAGCGCCGATGATATTGCCTCATTAGGGGTGAGAAAGTAGGTCATTGCCAATTATAACAAAAAACTCCGATTTAATCGGAGTTTTTTGATTTGTTTAGATTTATATTTATTATTCTTCTTCTGTTTTTGTTAATCCTTCCCAATAACCTTCTCTCACCTTTAACTCTTTATTGTTTTTTTCTGCTAGTTCTTTTACAGCGTTTTCAAACAATCCCATATTAGGATGTCCTTTCATAGAGTCTCTTTCTAGAATTTTTAACATAGCTCCCCAAGTATTTGGTCCAGGATTTTCATTATCAGCTAATTTTTTAGCTAGTCTGATAAAGGCATCTGATGATGTTTCTCTGTCTATTAATCCTTCGTGAGCATTTTTATCAAAATCTTCATCATTAAGACTTAGTTCCATGTTTTTAATTTTTTGTAAAGCTGGAGATAATTCTTCATTTTTTTCAATTTGAGATGGTTGTCCGAATTTGTTCATAGTTTTGTTTATTAATTATTAAGTTAATTAATATATAAAATAAATTGCTAAAATTGTAATTTATCTTATCTTATTATTTAGACTATCAAGGTTATTTAGAAAAGTAAAGATTTTTATTATGGCGCATAATGTCATCAGTATATCTGATGTTTACTTCCATTCTATTTTATCATTTCAATTTATGGAGGCAAATATGGGTGAGGGGCGGAGTCGAGCCCCGAACTAGATACAACTTATTAGGCGAGGGTGAGTGAGGTACGAACGAAAGTGCAACGTCCCCTTTGAGTCGCGAGCTCCTTTGTTTATATTAGAGGCATGATTTGAGCCGAAAAATCACATAATCATTATTTCCCCAAGAAGTATAAGCATTACACCCTTTGCAGTAGCTATCATCGCCACAATAATATTTGCCGTATGTGTGGTAAAAAAGGTCCGGACAATCTGGAGAGCAATATAAAACCATTGATTTAACAGAACAATCATTGTTGGAACTGCAGGGAATATTTTTTATTTCCTTATTTTCGCTACCCGGATGATAACAGGTGACTGTATAGTGACTAGAACAGGTAAAAAATATAAAATATATCGCAAAGGCAATAATTAATAATATTCCTACGCTAAAATAAATAATTTTTTTGTTCATAAGTATAATCAAGGATTAAATATTTATAATGTTTTCCAGAAGTGGGCTCGCGATTTCACTTAACATTAGGGATAAAAGAATTTTTTCTGGAACAAAGTGGAAGAAAAATTTGGGAAAATTGCGAGCCGAGTAATTTTCCTTTTATCTCTTGTTATACGCCCCGACGACTGAAAGGCGGAGAGCGCAGCGTGGCATGGAGCGCAGCGGAGTGAGTTCAAGAAATATTTTTCGTTCTCATTTTCAGATAGGCTTTCTTCGTTAACAAAACTATGCTTCCTGTTGTTCCAACTAAAAACACAATGGGACAAACCATAGTCGCCAGGATAAAAAACACGGGCTCGTCCCCGCCATTCCAAAATCCCTCACCGAATAAGTAAATTAGCAAGCCATAAACGAAATTGTGCAAAAGGACAAAGATTAAAAATCCTACAGCCGAGCCCCCTGTTAAAAGTAAAAATATTCTCAGCATTCCTTTTACTTTTGATTTTAAGGTCAAAAAAATTAATATCGCTCCTAATGCGAAAAAGAGAATAAATGGAATAATGAAGAGAGCAAAACGTAGGTTAGCCATGATCTCGCTGTCCATTTCGTTGATTACCGGACCCGTCTGTAGCATTTGAATCATACTCAAGATAAAAGTCGCTATTAGTGCGTAAAATACTATTTTCAGCCATATTGGGAGTTTTTCATTCATCTTGTGGTCCTTTGGATTGAAATGTTTGTGTACCATCATAATATTAGATAATTACAGAATTTATAAAAATTGTTTTTTCTGCAATTCCATGAATAGAAAAAATACTATATTCCCCTCTATAATTAAAGAAAAAAACAAAATGGAATTCTTTTTAAGAGTTGCCCCGCCTTTTGCGGGGCAAAAGAAAAACATATATTTCAGCTAACGGGGCGCGGATATCAGAAGTCACGATTTTTACTTATCTTAGCTTTATATTATCAATTCTTTTATTTTGTCATTAATTTTGTATTCCCATTTGTCTTGATTTATTTTTTTAAGTTCCATAATTATATTTTAATAATTTAATTTAGCTCACAAATCAGATATACGCTGTTAGTTGGTGTTATTTAGATTCATTAATGTTTATTTTATGCTTCTTTAATATCTTTATTATTCTATTTCTATTATCATTCCAACCATTTGCATATAGCGTTAATACTGGTATGGTTATTTCCCCAGTTAATCTTTTAGAAATTTGATGCCAGATTTTTAAATCATTTCCCATGTTTTCTTTGATTTTTTTATGAAGGATATTTTTATCTTGAATGTTTACAAGTTTATGAATTATATTATTTCTATTTTTTCTACCTTTTTCTAATATCTAATAATTGATATAATTTAGTATCATGACTTAAAGCGAGATAAAAACTTTGAACAACTACTTGATTAGAATTAAAAATAAATTTTGGAATTGAAATTTTTAAATTATTTGCAACAAAAATGATTAATCGTGGCAATAGAACTTGTTCAATTAAAGACCAGAGATAAAAATATCCTTCCATCATATTACTTTTATCTATGCTATTTACTGCACGTTTAAGAGTATCCATCTCAAGTTTCTGAATAAATTCTATTTGTTCTTTGCTTGGTTTCTTTATTTTTTTTATATCAAAATCCATAAATCTAAATAATTTTAGCTAACGTTCGCGTATATCTGATGTTTTGCGGAGCGCCTGCCCGTCGTAGCTTTTAGCGAAGGAGGGTAGCGGAGCAAAATATGGGTGGAGGTTTTTGTAAAAAGCCGTAACCAGATATCCCGTGTTGTGTGATGCTCTCTTTTATTAGAAAATCCGATTTAATTTTGATACTTCCCAATTATTCTAGTTTGGGCGTTTTGGTAATAAGTGTTTTTTACTATTAGAAACATTTTTTGCTTTCATTGAAAATATAAGCATAACAATTATTGTTAAGGGAATAATTGCTAATTCCCAATCATTTATTCTTCCTAAAATAGCGAGTATTGTAAAAATGAGTATACTTATATTTTTATTAAGACCGCACACCACACTACGTCTATAACTTACGATGAAAATTGAAAAGTATAAAGCAAACTGAATTATAATTAAAGCCCATACAAACCAAAGTGGTGCAGTTGTACGAATAGCGTTGAGCCAAAATGTTATACCTATATAACATATAGTAGTGGCAATAATATGAACAGTAAATGATTTTTTTTCTAATTTAAGAAGCTCACCTTTGATAAAATCACTTGCTTTATTATCTGTTTTATTTTCCATAATTTTATTTTAATAACATTATTTATTATTAATTTTTTTATATGCTTGTTTAATTTTTTTCTGACCCTCTGGAGTTACCCAAGTAGAAATACAATGAAACAACTTATCTTCGTCATCCAATTTCATTTTATTCAAAAGTTCTAAATCCAGATGTTTTCCATGATCACCAAGATACCAAATTCGAAAACTATTTTTGTTGAAACCATAAGTTTTTCGAATAAAAAAATTAAATATTATCATTAAAACGCCTAAAATATATCCAATAATAAGATATTGGAAAAAATTGTTAATAAAAAAGAAAAAAATTAGTGTTATCAAAATAATAATTAATGATGTTCTATATAAAGGCGTGAGAAAATATCCATCAAAGATGATATCATATTTTTTAGATCTGGCTCGAAATGATTTTAATACATTTAAAAATTCAAGTGTTCTTGTAATTGGTAGAGCCACAAAAATTATTAACATCATGTGTCCTATGGTGCTTAGAAATATTATAAATCCCAACAATATTGTTATGAAATTTATTATGTATGTAATAATCATATGATTTTAATATTTTTTTCATTATAGAAAAGTGTCACCCGCCCACAGCGGGCAAAAAAGAAAAGCATATGTCATATAACGTTTCGGCGTATCTGATGTCTCGCGAAGCGAGATATGGGCGGAGCTAGTAAAATATTAGTTTTTATTTTTTATCAGTTAATTTTTTTACAATAAGACTACCTAAAACCTGAATTATAATTAGAGTTGGTATGCTTATTAAAAATATTTGCCAAGCTTCCGATAAATTAGGCCACCATCTCCCAAACTGTGATAGAAACTTATTAAGTGGTTGTAATAAGAATAATTTTCAAAGAATTATTGAGAATAAAAAAATAAAAAATAGTGATAGGCGAAATAGAAATATTATATTATCAACAATTTTATTCATGCTATCATCCATAGTTTCCAAAATTTTTGTTGTGCTTTCGTTTGTTTTTATTATTTTGTTGATATAGTATATATCTTTGTTTTTGTTGTTCATATATTTAATAAAGAATAATATTTTACTGACGTAGTCAGATACGGCGTGTTGGGCGATGTAGCTACTTATTTTTTCTTTTACTAAAGCCGGAAAGTAAAAAAATAATACCCATAAGAAATATAATTATAATTCCTACACTAAATATTTCTCGAAACCATCCTGATGATAATATTATACCATGACCATTAATTGGTTTATTAAAGCCTCCACCTATGAAAAAAGCAATTGGTATTATTGTGAATATAAAACCTAAATAATATTGTATTTTTTTATTTTCTTTTTTTAGTATAAAGTCTAATAAATTTCCAATAGACATATTTGTATTTTTATTAATTAGGTAGCTATTTCATATAACTCCTTATATACGAATTTATTGACTTCTGGGCTTAAATAAAGGGTTTATTTATGTAAAATTGTAAATCATAAGGAGTTATAATTATATTATGATTTTACTCTTTTAAATCTATTCCTACAATTTTATTTTTCCCAGCTTTACCTTTAATAATTTGAATATTGGACTTGGCGGTTTTAAAGTGTTTAGACAAGAACTTAATCAATTCAGCATTGGCCTTTCCTTTTTCGGGAACAGCTTTAAGTTTAATTTTAAAAGAATTGTTAGATTCTTCAATAATTTCGGTTTTAGAGGACTTAGGAATAACTTTAATATTATATTTGGTCATTTGGATTTGGAATTTATTTAGATATTAGAAATTAGATATTAGATATTGAGCTCTCCTTTTCCTTGTCTAATTATCTCCACCTGGTCATCAATTAAGCTGACTATGGTAGATGGCTCACCGTTAATTTCACCAGCATCTAAAATTAAATCTACCTTACCAAACCAATCTTTTTTAATTTTATCTGGATTAGCATAGTTTTGTTTACCGCTCTCATTAACACTAGTAGTGATGATTGGATGGCCCAATTCTTTCACTAAATTTAAACAAACTTGATGATTAGGAATGCGGATGCCAATAGTTTTTCTTTTGGGGTCTTGAAGGATTTTAGGGGCTTCTTTACTGGCTTTTAAAATAAAAGTAAAAGGACCAGGTAAATGTTTTTTTAGTATTCGATATTGGAAATTAGAAACCATAGCCCAACGGCTAATATCTTTTAAATCAGCACAAATAATACTTAAAGGTTTTTGTTTTTTACGATGTTTAATTTTTTGAATAGTTTGAACGGCTTTTTGTTTTAAAATATCACAGCCAATTCCATAAATAGTATCCGTGGGATAGACAATAATTTGGCCATTTTTAAGCATTTCAACAGCACCGTTGATAATTTCTGCGTCAGGATTTTGCGAATTTATTTTTTTGATAATCATGTAATTAGTTTAAAGTTAAAAGTTGAAAGTTGCAAGTTATTTTAGGTAAAAAAAGAAGCCCTGTCGAGTCAAACTCGATCAGGGCTTTTAAATTGTTTAAGGAGTTATTATTCCTCTTGGGAGGGCACCTTGTTGAGAAGCGCAAAGCCAGGGACATTCATATGCTGAACAGATTTGAAAATAACTATCAGTTTTATAGTCATACATTTTGTATGTTGGTGCCCCACATTCTGCACAAGAACCGTTTTTCTTTAGTTCTTTTCCATTATGATCAAAGATGAAATATTGGCCGGGGCGTAGTCCATTAGTTTTCTTTTCAGAACTTCCTAATTTGGAACTCAGCCATATTGTTATTTTTTTTTCTTCTTTTTTTTGAGCAACAAATAATTTAATTGCTGGGGCACCATCTAGTTCTACCCCTAGATCCAATAGAGATGCCCCTCCCTTTTCTCTACTGGGTTCAACGAAGATTCCCTTAGTTAATTCTTTCATTTTTTTACTCCTTTCTTTTTTAACAAAAAATACCAGTAAATTTACGTCTACCATTAAAGGGAATATAATTTTTATAAACTTCCCTTATTGTTTTTTCATGAACATTTTTCTTTTTAAATCCATGTCGATGACAGCCAAATTCATTACAAAGATTAATAATTTCATCATCTGTTAAGAGCATTATTGTTTGTCCCTTGCAACTGATTCTTTGACATTTTTGGCTACTAATAAGAAATTCTTTTTTACATTTTGGACAGCTTAATTTTAGAACTGTGCCTTTGGGAATCAGAAGGTCATTTTCAGCTTTTATTTCATAATCCTCCCAGACACTACTAAGATAAATACGGGTATTTATCTTTTTTTCCAAATGGTTAGTGAATTCAGCAATCATTTCAACGCTCGGATAACCATTGACTAAGGTTTCCTTATTAAGAATAGATTCACCACATTTTGAACAAATTATGCTAGCAATTACTTCTCCTTTTTCAGTCATTTTTTTCTCCTTTTTATTTTTTGATTGACATAAAAAGATTTTTCCTCCTGGATTTATCCACTCACCTTTTTAGTAAAAAAGGTGAGGGATTTAATTTTGAAATTAGCAATTAAAAATCCCGGTTATCTTTTTGACCGGGAATGATTTATATAAAATTTGAGATTAATTATGTGTCATTTTGAGCCCCGGCCTTATTTAAAATAAAAACAATAAACAAGATAAAAAAGATTATCCAGAGAATGCTCATTAAAATTGTGTATAAACCGGTCATAATTTAAAAATAATTTATGTGTTTATAATAATATATTTTTATTTAATTTTTGTCAAATAATTTTTATTCAACACTGATATTAATTCCTGGTCCTTGATAAACATTATTTTCATAATCAGTGATGATTGTAAAAATAGTATATTTTCCAATAGCGGGCGGATTTACCCAATCAGTATCAATGCTGGAATAGAGAGGATTGCTAATAGTATTTATCCAGCGCGACTGACCGCTGTTTTCATTAAGATAATAAAAATCTATTTTATTAATTAAATTAATATTATCAATGCTAATCTGAATATTTAAAGGAAACTCGTCTTGTTTAATAATGGAATTTTCTTGAGGTATTATCCAATTTAAATCATAAGATGCATCTCTTTCTATATTAACTATAAAATTAAGCTTCATTTCTTGAAAATTCTCTTGCCCATCAAAGGCCATTACTTTCAATTCATGAGTGCCATTGGGAAATAAGGGACTAAAATTATAATTGTAATTATATGGTTCAGTTTTAATACTGCCGATAAATTTATCATCAATTTTGTAGACCACCCTATCTAAATTACCTATTTTAGCATGGGCTTCTACTTGAATATTTAGATTTTGAGAAATAATTTCTTGATTGGATATGGGATGTTTTATTAACAAAGTGGGTTTTTTAGATAAGGTATGAATATTGTCATATGCTGTTGGGGGGTCGCTGGTATCTATTTCTTGACCAGCATTTTCTTGTACCCATTTTAAAACTGCTTCTTCCCAGGTAAGATAATTTGGGTCTAATTCTGGTTGAGCAGGGATTGGTCCCAAAGGATTATCCTTATTTACATAATGTAAAATACTATGTACTTTATAATATATTTTTTCTTCTAAAGTAGTCGGTGGAGTATATTCGGTGGCCAAAAGTCCAGACATTTTATCTATTTTGACTTTATTTTTTTGAGCCATTTCGCCGTTTAACATTGGTTTATTTATTCCTTCTTCCTCTTCATTAATTTCATCAGCAATAAAGCCGGTTTTTGGATCGTCAGCCGTAGCTACAGACATATAGTCCCTCCAAATAGGGGCGGCAATAGCTCCACCAGCAGCACCTTTAACCATTTTTTGATTATCATTATTTCCCACCCAAACAGCAGTTGCCAGATAAGGCGTAAAGCCAAGTGTCCAGGCATCATTAAAATCAGAAGTAGTCCCGGTTTTAGCACAAACTGGCCTATCTCCCAAAGTTAAATAATTATTTTCTCCAAAGATGAAACTGCGGGCTTGATTATTAGACAAAATGCTATTAATTTTATTAGCGATTTCTGGTTCAATTATTTTTTCTCCTTTTTCTTCTTCGGCCTCATACAATATCTTTCCTTGCGAGTCCTCAACTTTTAAAATAGATTGAATGGGTTTTTTTACGCCTTGACGAGCCAGGGTGGTAAAAGCATCTAAATGTTCAATCATCTTAACTTCTAATCCGCCCAATATTAAGGACAAACCGTAATTTTCTGGACCCCTTATTGTGCTATAGCCAAATTTTTTAAGATACTCTAAGGCGTCTTCTACTCCAACTAAATACATTAATTTTACGGATGGAATATTTAAAGAACCAGCCAGGGCCTGTCTCAAGCTGACCGGACCGTGAGTTTCTAAATCATAATTAACCGGTTCATAATCTTCAGTTTCAGTTTTAAATACTGTTTCTACATCAAATAAAATAGTTTCTGGTTGATAGCCCTTTTCAAAAGCCAAAGCATAAATTAAGGGTTTAATAGAACTTCCGGGTTGTCTTTTAGATAAAGGAATATTTACTTGGCCATCAATATCATCATTAAAAAAGTCGCGGGAGCCCACCATGGCTAAAATATTACCGCTTTTTATATCAATACTTAATAAAGAAGCATTGTCAGCTTTATATATTTCAGGATATGCGGCGGTTTTTTCTGCAATGATTTTTTCGGCCAATTCTTGTTTTTCAAAATCTAAAGTGGTAATTACCTTCAGTCCTTTTTCTTCTACATATCTTTCACCCAAAATAGCATTTAATTGTTCGCGAACATAAAAAACAAAATGAGGAGCATAAATATTTTCAGTTTGTTTTTTGAAGATTAATTCTTGTTCTTTGGCAGTTTGAGCTTCTGTTTGGCTAATATATCCTTGTTTGAGCATTAAATCTATAATATATTGTTGTCGACCAATTAATTCATCTTGATGAATTCCATAAGGGGAATAATAAGTAGGGGCTTGAGGCAGAGCAGCTAAAATAGCTGATTCAGCAATACTTAAATCTTTAGCGCTTTTATCAAAATAAAAATTAGCAGCTGATTCCACTCCATAAATTACCGAGCCATAAGGTATTTCATTAAAATACATTTTTAATATTTCGTCTTTGGAATATTTTTGTTCTATTTTATAAGAAAGGATCCATTCTTTTATTTTTCGAGAAATATTTCGCTCATTACTTAAGACCGCGTTTTTGACAAATTGTTGAGTTAAAGTTGAACCTCCTTGGGCTCTTTGACCGCGTAAGCGAGGCATTATTTGACCGCGAATTATTCCCCAAATAGATATTCCTTTATGATTATAAAAATTTTTATCTTCAATCGCAATGGTGGCTTGAACAACATAATCAGGCAATTCATCAATTTCAATTAAAGTTCTTCTTTCATTACCATGAATATCATAGAGGATTTTTTCTCCAGTTTTATCGTATATTTTAGTGCTTTGAGCTATAGAGCGCTCAATAATTTTATTAGGACTAGGCAAGTCCTTGGAGCACCAAGCAAAAAGGCCAGCTAAAAATATAATGCCAATTAAAGAAAGCGCTAGAGCAAATTTTATTAAGCTCGGAAGAAATTTTTTAAATTTTATTTGAGAAAAGGATTTATATTTTTTAGCTTTATTTTTTTGATGCAAGTTTATTTTTAAATGAGGTTTTATTGTTCTTTTTTTCCTTTGAATGGTAGAAATATGAGGTTTGAAAATTAATTTTCTTCTTTTAATTCTGCGGATTCTTTGATTGGTTTTAGGACTATAAGAACCTATCCGCTTATTTTTCCAAACCGGTGTTTGAGATTTAGATTTTTTAAAATAATCAATGGGCACAGAATAATAGGTTAATTGTTAATAGAATAATAGGATAATTGTTTGATAATTTTATTATAGCAATAAATATACTTAGTTAGTAGTTTACCCCGTTAAATAGTTTTAATTTATACTTATTTATATCTTATTTATTAGATTATAGTCAAGTTTCATAGTAAGAAAATGTAAAATTTGAATTTAACGGGGTGAAGTTTATTTTAAGTTTTTTGACAATAAAAAAATCCCAGGGCTAATTATAAGCTTGCTGGGATTAATAATTTTTCTCGTCAATTGTTTTTTTTATAACAACTACAATAACAATTAGAGAAACAATTATGAAATTTGCTATGTAGTTGTCATAAATTTTACACAATAGGCAGGGGAGAAAAATACAAATTAGAACAGCAATAACAATTCTCAGAATCCATTTTAGAGAATTAGTAATTTTTTTCATCTATGCCTCTCCTTAGAACAATAAAGTAATAATAATTCCGGTAATGATTGGAATTATTATGTTATCGTCTAAAGGAATAAATTCAGATACAAATTCAAGGACAGTTATACTTAGAGAGACAATAATAATGAAGAGCGAGGTGAAGGTATGTTGAAGTATAATAGGATATATGAAGACCATTAACAATACACAGAGAGAAAGACAAGCCACAGAGCCCTCTAGGGTTTTTTTGCCAATTTTTATCCTGCCAATTTTTTGTCCAGCAAAAGCAGCTACAGCATCTCCCCAAATGGAGAGATTTATAATTAGAACAGCAGTTTCTTTTTTGAAGAAAAAAACGCAAACCAAAGAAGAAAAAAGTATCCAAGATGCACCAGTCAATCTTTCCTTTTCTTCTTCACGGAGGAAGATCCCAAAAAATTTATTAAAAATTTTTTGGAATTTAGAAAAGTTCAGTCGGAGCATTTCAATTCCACCAACATAAACGATAGTAGCAATTCCTAAGCCCAGAGCAATAACAAAGCGAGGAAGAGTGAGAATAGCTATGGGAATTATGGTTCCTGAAAAAACGTGGAGCCATTTTCGGTTCCTCTCAATTTTTTTCATTTATCCTCCTTGCCCTTCGTAGCTTTATGCGAAGAAGGGTAATTTTTTATTTTTTGTTCAAATAACATTATAATATTTTGTAAAAAATGTCAAGGTATTTTCAAAGCCCAAGCTTATTGTTATACTAAAACAGTAGAAAGTATAAAGTAGAAAGGAAAAAGTACTTGTAACTTTCTACTTTTACCTTTTACCTAAAACACTATGGATAAAAATATACACGAATTATTAACCCGCGGGGTGCAGGATATTATTGGCCGCGAGGATTTAGAGCAGAAATTAAAGTCCGGCCAGAAAATGAAGATTTATTTGGGTGCAGATCCTTCTCGGCCAGATATTCATTTGGGCCATGCCGTGGTTTTAAGAAAATTAAAAAAATTTCAGGACTTAGGGCATAAAGTTATATTTTTAATTGGTGATTTTACTGCTCAAATTGGTGACCCGAGTGGTAAAGACGAGGCCCGTCAGCCCTTATCCTTTTCAGAGATTAAAAAAAATGCCCAGACCTATAAAAAACAGGTGGCTAAAATTTTAAATTTTTCTGGCCACAATAAAGCAGAGATAAAATATAATTCTAAGTGGAATAAAAAATTAAAATTTCAAGATTTAATTGAACTTTCTAGCAATTTTACAGTGCAACAATTTTTAGAAAGAGATATGTATCAAGAAAGAATCAGAGCTGGTAAGCCAATTTCTTTGCATGAATTTTTTTATCCCTTGATGCAGGCCTATGATAGTGTGGTCATGGATGTGGATATGGAAGTCGGAGGCAATGACCAATTATTTAATATGCTTTGTGGTCGCACTTTAATGCAAAAATTGAAAAAAAAGAATAAAATTGTAATGACCTTTGAGATTTTAGAAGGCACAGATGGTCGGAAGATGTCTAAAAGTTATGATAATTATATTGCTTTGAATGATGAAGCCAATGATATGTATGGCAAAATTATGTCTATTACTGATAATTTGATTATTAAATATTTTACACTTTGTACAGATATTGTTTTGGAAGATATTAAAAAAATGGAACTTGAAATGAAAGATGGGGCTAATCCAAGAGATTTTAAAGCAAGATTGGCCTATGAAATAGTTAAAATTTATCATGGAGAAAAAAAGGCCCAAGAAGCAGAAAAAGAGTTTAAGAAAATTTTTCAGCAAAAAGACAAACCTAGTAATATACCAGAAATTAGTTTAGAAAAAGACATGGAAATTGTAGAAGTAATGACTAGATTTAATTTAGTTTCTTCTTATTCAGATGCCCGGCGAATGATTAATCAAAATGCTGTTAAAGTAAACGAAGAAAAAATTAAAGATTATGATTTTAAATTAAAAAAGGGTCAAGAATATATTATTCAAGTAGGCAAAAGAAGATTTTTAAAGATTAAACAATAGGATAAGTTTTTATTTTATTGTATAATTATATTAATAAATGAATAAATCCCTCATCTAATTTATTGAAAAATAGAGGAGGGTAAAATAAATATTAAAATAATAATTTAAAATCACCTAATTTATCAAATTAGGTCTAGGGATAAAAATATGGTTTCAATTTTTAAAAAACAGGCAAATAAGAAAAAAAAGGAAGACAATATTTTTTCCGAAGTTCAAAAATCGAAAAAAAGAAAAAATAAAAAAATAAAAATTAGTTCAGAAAAACCAGTAGAAGTAGAAGAGAAAAATTGGATTGAAGAAGAAGAGGAAGAAGGTGAATTATTAGTTGATGTTTATCAGGAAAAAGAGAGTGTTGTAATCCGTTCTACAGTAGCCGGTGTTAGTCCAGAAGATATTGATATTGATATTAATAATGACATGATTACTATTCGAGGCAAAAGAACCTCAGCAGTTGATATTGAAGAAGAAGATTATTTTTATAGAGAATGTTATTGGGGCAGTTTTTCTAGGTCCATTATTTTGCCCTGTGAAGTCCAAGCTAATAAAGTTAAGGCCGCTTTAAAAAACGGAGTTTTAACAGTTACCCTACCTAAGACCAAAACGCATAAGTCCGTTAAGATTTCTGTTCAGCCAAAATAAATTTTATTAAAAATTTAGGCCCTTGCTTTATGTGCTGGGGTTTTTAATTTAAAAAAGATATTGAGATGGTTACAAAATTATTTTTGCTGCAATTTGTCATTTTTAGGCAATACTTCGTCAAACTGACGCAAAATGATTTTTACCGTAATTTTATTACGTCTCAAATCATTTTGCTTGTTTTCCTTGTCTTGTCTAAAAATATCTAAATTTCGCTATAAAATAATTTTGTAACCATCTCATTGCTAAATATTTCTAATAGTTTAATAATGATAGGGGGTTTAAATTTTAATTAATATGAAGAATAAATTTTCTTTTAAAAAATATTTAAGAATTATTCGTAATTTTTTAATTATTATAATAATTTTAGTGGGTCTTATATTAGCTTATAATTTATTTTTTACGCACAAGGTTTTTGTTGGTGTTTATTTGGATAATTTCCATATGTATAATCAAAGCTATTCCCAGGTCTATAATTTTTTGGAAGAAGGAAGTAGGTTTTTAAATGAAAAAGGCCTGGAATATAAATTTAAGGATAAATCAATTTTCATTCGGCCTATAACTACCACTTTAGACGACCCGGATTTAAGTCATAATATTTTAGAATTTGATAATCAAAGTACGGCGGAAGAGGTTTTTAAACAGGGTCGGAATTCAGATTATAAGGATAATATTTTAGAACAATTAAAAATGCTTTTTATTCGCCCCCAGCAAATTAAGTGGAAATATAGTATCAATGAAGCAGAATGGAAGAATATTTTAGAAAATAATTTTAAAGAATTTGAAACTGAATTTAAAGCTCCAGCCATTAGTTTTGAAAATAATAATATTGTCATCAGTGAACCAGCAGATGGAGAAGAATTTAATTATGATTATGTATTAGAAATTACTAAAGCTAAAATAGAAAATTTTGATTTTAGTTTGATAGAGTTAGATTTAAATGAAATTGTTTCTAATATTGATTTAGTGGAAGCCGAAGAACAAAAAGAAAAAATTCAAGAGATAATTGATTTAGAAAGCATTACCTTAAATTATGACCAAAGATATTGGAAAATAAGTTCTTGGATTTATCGGGACTGGTTAATTTTAAAGAGAAATGAAGTGGGAGAAATAATTGTGGGTTTTGATTTTGATAAATATGAAAAACATTTTCAGGAGAATATTCTTGATTTTATAAATAGAGAGAGCAGAAATGCTAAGTTTAAAATTCAAAACGGCAGAGTGATTGAATTTCAAGGTAGTCAAGATGGCCGGGAGCTTGATTTAAAAGAAACTTTAAATGTTATTGAAGAAAGTATTAATAATTTTGAACCCTTCGACTCCTTGAGTTCAACTCAATCCGCTCAGGGCAAGACAGAAATTGATTTAGCAGTAAATATTATCAAAGCCGATGTAGAAACTGTTAATGTTAATGATTTAGGTATTCAGGAAGTCATTGGTATTGGAGAATCAGATTTTAAGGGTAGTCCACCAAATAGAGTTCATAATATTGAAACAGGAGCTGCAGCTTTAAGTGGTTTATTAATTGCTCCAGGCGAGGAGTTTTCTACTATTGGGGGCTTGAGGCCAGTTAATGCTGAAAACGGATATTTACCGGAATTGGTAATTAAAGGCAATAAAACTATTCCAGAATATGGTGGCGGTTTATGTCAGATTGGCACTACAATTTATCGGGCTGTTTTACATAGCGGTTTAAAAATTACTCAAAGAAGACCGCATTCTTATCGAGTTTCTTATTATGAACCAGCCGGAATGGATGCTACTATTTACGATCCTTGGCCAGATATGAAATTTATTAATGATACCTCTAAACATATTTTGATTCAAACTAGAATTATTGGCACTAAATTATATTTTGATTTTTGGGGAGCTAAAGACGGCCGACAAATTACGGTTACAGACCCCATTATATATAATATAGTTGGTTCAGGACCAACTAAAGAGATTGAGACCGAAGATTTAGAGCCCGGAAAAAGAAAATGCACTGAATCAGCACACGCAGGAGCAGATGCATATTTTGATTATAAAGTTGAATATGCTGATGATAGGGAAATTTATGAAGAAAGAGTGTCTTCCCATTATGTTCCTTGGTCAGCAGTTTGTTTGATTGGAGTAGAAAAAATATCTGAAGATGAAGAAGACGATGAAGTCAAAGCAGATGAAGAAATAATTGCAGAATAAGGAATAAAGATTTGTTAAGTTGAAATTAGAGACATAGTAATAGAAAATCGAAGTTAGAAATTAGTCAAAATTTAAGTTTTTAGTTTTGATTACGAATATCTATTTTCGAGCAACTAATTTCAACTTGTGTAATATTTATAATAATTAAAAAAATCAGTTTAGGGCTGATTTTTTAAATTTTCAGTATAAGTTGATTTTAAAGAATAATTAACTCTAATTCCTTAGTATCAGTATTTAAAATAGCAAAAGTGCTTTTAGTAAATAACCCAGCCACAGTGCCGGGGTTTATTAATTGGCAATTACCTATTTTATCTTCCCATGGCTGGTGAGTGTGGCCGTAAAAAACAAAATCATATTTATTTGTTTGAGCTAATTTTTTGGCTTGGTCAGAAAAATGAGTAAATGCTATTTTTAATTTATCTATTTTAAGTTTGCCAAACTTTTCATAAATTTTTATATTTTTTAGTTCTTCTTGAGCCATTTTAGACATCAGCTCATGGTCATTATCAACATTTCCTAAAGATAAATAAATTTGACCAGAAAATTTTTTAGCTAAGTATTTTAAAACATTGGGAGCACAAACATCACCACAATGGATTATGGTTTTAATTTTTTCTTCTTTCAATTTTTCTAACATTTGATCTATCCGCGGAATATTATCATGTGTATCAGCAATAATAGCGATTTTAGACATGGTGTTTAGTTAGTAGTAAGTGGCTATAAGTTAATTCTTGATTTTTGAAAGCTGATGGCTGTCCCGCAAGGCGGGATCCTGTTTGCCCCGCAGACGGGGTTTGCGGGAAGAGCTAATAGCTAATTATCTACTATCTTTAAAAATAAAATTAATGGTGGAAATTATTAAGGCAAATAAAAATGCCCACCAAAAATTAGTAATTATTAGACCCGGTACTAAATAACCAACAATCATCATAATAAAGGCATTAATAAAAAAGGTGAAAAGCCCAAGGGTGATTATATTTACTGGAATGGAAAATAAAAGCAGTATGGGTTTTAAAAATGTATTTAATAAACCCAAAACTATGGCGGTGATTAATGCTGTCCAAAAATTATTCACAGCTACCCCAGGTAAAATATAGGAAAGTCCAAATACGCTTAATGTTGTTATAATTAGTTTTTTAATCATATTTTTATTATAGCACTTTGATATTTTTGGTAAAATTTTACAAAAGGATTTTTTTTGCCTTTTTTGCTTGACATTTGTCTTAAACCATGATATATTAAAACATTAAATCGGGATTATGTTATTTCCAATTCCCAAAGGAGATGACATGACGATTTAGGTATAAAAGAGGGAAATAAAATTTATCCTAGGAGGATAAGAATGAAAAAAAGTGGTCAAATTCCTAGTTTCGGACAAGGGCTGGAGCTTGCCAATATTGTAAATAAGGCAATTGCTAACGTTATAAAGGAAAACAAGATCAGTAGCGATCAAGTGCAGGCGGTTATCGGAAAACCAGGGCAGATTTTTGATTATTTCAAAAAACTGTTTAGTAGCTCGTCAGAGAAAATATCATCTATTCTTTCTTTGTTATCTATTTCTGAAACTTTGGTTTTAGAATCTTTAGATGGTAAAGCAACCATTGCCAATACCAAAAATACTTTTAAATCTTATTTAGATCTGGATTTCAAAAATTGGCATTTAGATAATAAAGGTAGAGCAACCAAAGAAACCACGATCCAGATTTATGAAATGGGGCATGATGATGCTAATTTTTCACAGACGTTTAATTCACTTTCAAATGATTTAGATAGTCTGTGTTTAACACAAAATCAAATTATCAGATTTTGTGAAAAGTATCCTAGTCATTTAAGACAAGATGGGTATGCAACTTTTTTCCTATTTAAGGAAAATAATGAGTATTTCGTTGCCCGCGTGCGCGTGTATTCTGGTGGTTTGTTTGTTGGTGTCGGTCGTTTTGCTGACGACGGTGTCTGGTCTTCTGACGTTCGTCATCGTTTGGTGGCCCCGCAACTAAATTTAGAATCTTAGATCCTTTGATTTAGATTCTTTGTCCCTTGGATCCTTAGAACTTTTTGTTCTTGCGGTCCAAGGGATTTTTTTGTATAATAATATGATATTTTTGAATTGTTCATTGGTTAAGGCTGATGAGCCGAGAGTATTTAAAAATATGTCTTTAGAATTTTGTTGGTTAAGACTTGCAAAAGAATGGGAATATTTTTATTTTAAATTAATTTAGTTGGTATAGTATGCTGGTAGACTTTTATGTCTCAAATTATATACAGTTGTTGCTCTCAGGTTATTAGGACAACAGTGAAATAGATGGCATGTTATACATTTCGTTGCCAACGTGAACGTGAATTCCGATGGTTTGAATGTCAATGTCAACCGTTTTGATAACGACAATGTCTGGAATGCTGACAATCGTCATCGCTTGGTGGTTCCGCAACCAAATTAATTTTCTTATTAGTGATAGATAATAACTACATGAATTCTTTATTTAAAGGAATTTGTATTGGGTTTTTTATTTTCTAATCCACGCTTCCAACCACCCAACATTCTTCCTATTTCATTTAGTTTTTCTGATAGTTCGGAATATTTTTGATTGGATAAACATTTGTTTTCCCAAGCTAATTGTAGAAAGAATTTCAAACTATCTAGTTTTATAATGGCTATAGCAAGTTTTTCAGCCTTTTTATCTTTAGGTAAATATAGAGAAGTAAATATATTGTCTAGTAGTATTAAAAAATACTCTTCAATTTTTCCACCTAAATTATAGCGATAGATTTTAGGAAAGTCAGCAAAGGTTTTAAACCATAAAGTATAAGATTCTTTGGCTTTTGTTAATACTGTAGGTGTTTTTAGTGGAATGTTCATAGGTATAAAATGAATAAATTTATAAAAAAATATAAAAATGTTATCACTATTCCAAATATTTTGTTAGCTTGGGAGGAATTTTTACCTGGAAAAAGAAAAAGAAATGATGTAGCAATTTTTCAGAGTCGTTTAATGGATAATGTGCTTAGTCTTTATTATGATTTAAAGAATAAAAATTATAAACATAGTGAGTATCAGGCCTTTAATATTTCCGATCCTAAGCCTAGAAATATTCATAAAGCTATTGTTCGTGACAGACTTCTACATCATTTGCTTTATAGAGAAATTTATCCCTATTTTGATAAAAAATTTATTTATGATTCTTATTCTTGTAGAATTAATAAGGGTACGCATAAGGCTATATATCGTTTAGCTGATTTTTCTAGACAAGTGTCCACCAATCATACTAAGACAGTTTGGGTTTTAAAGTGTGATATTAGAAGATTTTTTGCTAGCATTAATCATGGGGTATTAAAAAATATTTTAGTTAAATATATTGAAGATAGGGATTTGCTTTGGTTGTTTAATCAGGTTGTTGATAGTTTCCATACTGATAATAAAGTTGGCACAGGGTTGCCTTTAGGAAATTTAACTTCTCAATTATTGGTGAATGTGTATATGAATGAGCTTGACCAATTTGTTAAAAGGGATTTAAAAGTAAGATATTATATTCGTTATGCCGATGATTTTGTTTTTTTGAGTCAGGATAAAAATTATTTAATTAATTTACAGTTTAGCGTTTGTAAATTTTTAAAAGAAAAACTTAAATTATTTTTACATCCTAATAAAGTTTTTCTCAAAACCATTGCTAGTGGAGTTGATTTTTTGGGATGGAATCAATTTGTAAATTACAGGGTGCTAAGGACAATTACTAAAAAACGAATGCTGAAGCGGGTACAAAGCCATTATCAATTAGAAACTATTAATTCATATTTTGGTTTATTAAAACATGGCAATACTCATAAATTAAAACAAGAAATAATTGCAAAAAAGTTATTTTTATAACAAATTAGTATACCATTTTTTTATCCCCACACCTAATTGTAGTCTTTAAATTAAGTTTAATGTTTAGATTTTATATATTTTCTCACATGGTATATTTTGTACTTTTTTAAAAATCTACCTTTCAAAATTCCCCTTTTATTTTTCTCAATAGATGTTAAGATATAGAATAGACAGATTATTAAATAAGTTTAATCTAAATGGATGAAAAATTTTTGAAAAAATTGCCTTTGATGATATTTGGTATTATTATTTTGTCTTCTTTATTTAAAAAAGGAGCGGGCGGTTTAATAGTTTTTGTAATTTTAGTTGTAATTATTATTTTAATAGTTAATAAAAAAAACAAATCCTTTTTAAATATATTTAGCAAGTTTAATAAGTTTAATCAATTAAAAAATAAAACTATGAATGAAACAATAGATATGGACAAATTAAAATCCAAAATTGGTTATAAAAAATTATTTGGCGGAATCATTATTGCCATTTTATTATTATGGCTTTTCTTTTCTTCCATAATAGTTATAGATGCCGGGGAAACTGGCGTGTATTCTCTTTTTGGAAAGGTTAGTGATAAAGAGCTAAGCTCTGGTTTTCATTTGGTGATTCCTTTAGCTCGAATTCACAAAATGAGCATTAGAACCGAGGAGTATACGATGAGCATATTAACCGGAGAAGGTAAAATGGCCAGAGATGATTCTATTGCCTCTCTTACTAAAGAAGGTCTAAACGTTGATTTAGATATTACCGTGCTTTATAAATTAAACGAAGAACGGGCCTCTGATGTTTATAAGGACGTTGGTTTGAATTATGAAGAAAAGATTATTCGTCCTTTAATCAGAAGTTCAATTAGGGGTGTGATTGCTCAATATGAAGCTAAAGAGCTTTATTCAGAAAAACGTCACGAGGCAACTCAGGGAATTGCAGATAATTTAAAGTCAGAGATTGAAAATAGGGGTATTATTGTAGAAGACGTTTTATTAAGAAATATCCAATTACCAGCTAATTTAGCTAATTCAATTCAGGAAAAATTACAGGCTGAACAAGAATCCCAAAAATATGAATTTTTACTTCAAATGGAAGAAAAAGAAAAACAAAGAAAAATAATTGAAGCCGAGGGTCAACAAGAAGCCCAAAGAATTATTAATCAAAGTTTAACTCAGAATTATTTATATTATCTTTATATTAAAGAATTAAAGGATAGAGAAGGAACTATTTATATTCCAACCAGCCCTTCTACTGGAATGCCAATGTTTAGAAATATAGGGAATTAGGTCTTAGGTTAATAGATAATAGGAAAATAGAGATTTTGAATTTTAAGATAAAACAAAAAATTCGGTTTTAGCCGAATTTTTTGATGGTATCAAGTTAAACTTGATGGTACCGCTACGGGGGCCTGACTACATCTTTGATTTTGTCAGATAAAAATCAAACAATTAATCTATTAATCTATTAACAATTATATTTGGTATCGCCTAGGGGAATCGAACCCCTGTTGCCAGGATGAAAACCTGATGTCCTAACCACTAGACGAAGGCGACTTGGTATTAATATAAAAAATTTAATTTAATTAATTTTTTGGTGCGGGGATGAATAAAACCCGATGTCCTAACCACTAGACGAAGGCGGCTTAATTTAAAAAAGTAATAACAGCATAGTATATTTTTAGAAAAAAATCAAGGATTTAAGACGTTCCCAGGGATTGACTTTTATATTTAATAATGATATTATCTACTTACTTTAATAAATAAGCGCCTACTCGGTTATACTGGTGTCTAACTCAATATTACTTGGTATGCGAACAAAGGACTAATTTTATGTTAGACAAAAAGAAAAAGGAAGAGATTATCAAAAAATTTAAGACACATAAAAACGATACTGGATCATCAGAGGTTCAGGTCGCTATTTTAACTGAGGAAGTTAAAGAGTTAACCAAACACTTAAAATTTCATAAAAAGGATTTTTCTTCTCGGCGTGGTTTAGTTAAAAAATTAAATCAAAGAAGAAAATTGCTAAGGTTTTTAGAACGAGATAATTATGTTTCTTTTGAAAAGTTAATTAAAAAATTAGATATTAAGATAGCCAAAACTGCTGACATGGCTTTAGAGAGCCAGACAAAAGTTCGAAAAGATGTGCAAAAAGAAGTAGAAAAAGAAGATGAAAAAAACAGTTTAAAAGACAAAGAAGACAAAAATAATTAATTATAAAATTTATTATGTATGATAAAAAAGAATATAAAATAGAATTTGCCGGTAAGGAACTGAAAGTAGAAATAGGCAAATATGCTCCTCAAGCCACGGGCTCATGTTTAGTTAGATATGAAGGAACCTCTGTTTTGGCTACAGTAGTAAAGGGTGGAGCAAGAGAAGGCGTTGACTATTTTCCTTTAATGGTTGACTACGATGAAAAATTATATGCCGCTGGTAAAATTAAGGGCTCTAGATGGATTAAAAGAGAGGGTCGTCCTACTGATGAAGCAGTTTTGACTGCTCGGATTATTGACCGCTCTATTCGGCCATTATTTAATGAGACCTGTCGAAAAGACATCCAAGTTGTGGCTACTGTTTTAGAATATGATGGAGAAAATGATCCCACCTTTGTAGCTTTAATGGGGGCTTCTATTGCTTTATCAATTTCACCTATTGAATGGAGGGGTCCGGCTATTGGATTTTATGTTGGTCAAGTAAATGGAGAATTGGTTTTAAATCCAACAACTACAGCTAAGGCCAAAAGTGATTTTGAAGTTTTTGTAACCGGTACTCCTCAAGGAATTAATATGTTAGAAGCCAGATGTAAAGAATCTAAAAATGATGAAATTATGCAAGCTATAAAATTTGCTGATAAGCATATTAAAAAGCTTATTAAATTTGTAGACAGTATCCAAAAGGAAGTTGGCATTGAAAAGATTATGGCTGAACAAGAATTATCAGTAGATGAAAAGCAAGCCCGAGAATTAATTGATAAAAAGATTGAAGAATTTTTCAAAGATATTGATGTAGCTAAGATTTTTACAGCCGACAAAATTAAGACCGAAGAGAATATTAGGGGCTTAAATGAAAAATTAAATGAAGCTTTAAAAGAAGATAATGAGGTTTCTAAAGAATTAAGGTCTTATGGTATGAGAATTTTAGACGAAAAATTAACCCAAAAAGCTCGGACCATGATTTTGAAAGATAATCATAGACCTGATGGTAGAAAAATAGATGAGGTTAGGGCAATTGAATGCGAAGTGGGTTTATTTAATAGAACTCATGGTAGTGGTTTTTTTCAAAGGGGATTAACTCACGTACTTTCTATTGTTACTTTGGGTTCTCCAGGAGAAGAACAATTTTTAGATGGTATGGAAATAGAAGGCAAAAAAAGATATATGCATCATTATAATTTCCCAGGTTTTTCAGTGGGAGATGCTGATATGCGTAGATACACTTCGCGCAGAGAAATCGGCCACGGGGCCTTAGCGGAAAATGCTATTATTCCTGTTTTACCAGACAAAGAAGATTTTCCTTATACCATTAGAGTTGTTTCGGAAGTTTTATCTTCCAATGGTTCGTCCTCCCAGGCATCTACTTGTGGCTGTTCTTTGGCTTTAATGCATGCTGGAGTTCCAATTAAGAAAGCAGTAGCTGGAATTGCTATGGGTTTAATTACTGGCGCAGACCAAAAAGAATATGTTATTTTGACGGATATTCAGGGAGTAGAAGACCATAGCGGAGATATGGATTTCAAAGTTTCCGGGACAGAAGATGGCGTTACCGCCATTCAATTGGATATAAAATTAGATGGTATTAGTTTAGATATTTGTCAAGAAACATTAGAGCGAGCTGAAAAAGCCAGATTAGAAATTTTAGCAGTCATGAAAAAAACTATTGCCGAACCAAATAAAGAATTGTCTCCTTATGCGCCAAGAATTATCACTATGAAAATTGATCCAGAAGATATTAGAATAATTATTGGCCCAGGTGGCAAAATTATTAATCAAATGATTGATGAATATGATGTCCAAATAGATTTAGAAGATGATGGAACGGTTTTTATTACATCAACAAATGAATCAGGAGCTAAAAAAGCAGTAGAACACATTGAAGCTTTAACTAAAAAAATTCAAGTTGGTGAAATTTATGAAGGTAAGGTAACTAAGATTGTTACTTCTCAGTCCGGGGGAGAGGTAGGAGCTATTGTTGAGTTTTTGCCCGGTAAAGATGGTATGGTTCATATTTCTGAATTTAAATATGAGCGGATTGATAGGGTTTCGGACATAGTTAAAGTAGGAGATGTTTTAAAAGTTAAGGTTATGGAAGTTGATGAAGAAAGGGGTAGAATTGGTTTGTCGGTCAAGGCCCTATTACCACAACCAGAGGGTTGGCAAGACCGTCCTCCTAGAACCTCTCGACCCAATAATTTTAGCAGAGGACCAAGAAGAGATTTTAGACCCAAAAAATATTAATTATTACTAAATAGCTATTAAACCCCCCACCTTCTGAAAGAAGATGGGGGTTTTAACTAATGATTTATTGTGTTAATCTTTTATATATAGAATATAATATTGTGTAATGATTTTATAAATAGCATTATAAAATGTTTAGTGAAAAATTTAATCCAGAGTTTCATTGGCAAACTATTCAAAAGCATATTTTAAATAAAAGAATATTTTTTATTGTTTTAGGATTAATATTGGTTTTATCTATCTTTTTTATTTTTCAGAGATATTATTTTGTATCTGGTCGAAGTATTGATTTAGACCAATTAATTCCCGAAGATTCTAAAGTTGTTTTAAAATTTTACACCCCTCAGTTATTTAGTGAAGAAATTGGTTTATCAACGGAAGATTTTCAGTTTATTCTACGGGATTATTTTCAGGGAGACGTGGCTAAATCAAGTTTGTTTTTTAAAAATATTGAGAAAAATATTTATTGGATTGAAGATTCTATAAATACCCAGTCCTTTTTATTTAAAACTAATAATATAGAAAATATAGAATACTTATTTTCTTTTTTCGAGAAACAGGAAGTTTTTAAAGAGAACGGAAAAGTGATTTATGAATTAAATGTTGATTTTCCAAAAAATGAATTATTAAACTCCCGAGAAGATAAATCCCCAGATTGCGGGGACAAGTGCGGGGGTAAAATTTATTTGTCTTATTTAAATAAATATATATTTTGTATCAGTAATGATTTAGATTTAACAAATAAAATTATTGATAAATATAAAGAGGCCTCTAAAATTGGATATTTAAAAGCACTTAAAAATGAATTAAGTAATTATTTCAAAGAAAGCGTGCCTTTAAAATTAGAAATTAAGAATTATGAAAATATTCAAAACAGTCAGAGTTGGATAAAAAATTTAGCTTGGGCAGTAGAAAATTTAGAAAATAAATCCTTAACTTTAAAATTAAAAACATTTTGGGATAAATTAAAAATTTTAGTTTATAATTCCAATGAATATTTTCCTAATTTTAGTATTGATAGAGAAATTAATGAAACCTGGGGAGATTTTTTAATTTATTATAATAATAGAGGAATGTATGATATGGCAAATTTGTATTTTTCAGATAATATAAATTATTTTTTATTAAATAATATAGCCGGACTTTATAATATTGATTTTAAACAAGAATTATCAGAAATAGACCAGCCCTTTAATTTTTTACTTTATCCAGATTCTAAGTTTTTATTAATTAGCAAAGATTCAGAAAAATTAATTTTTCTTTATAAAAAGATTCTGGCTCATTTTGATCCTCAAACTAGAAAAATGATATTGCCAGACAACACAGAAGCGCAAGAATATTATCTAGATCCAAGTTTAATTCAATTAAAACAAAAAGAAGATTTAGGAATGACTTGGTATTATGGTGATTTTGATCAAATTTCAGAGTTTTATCTTTTAAAATTAGATAATCAATATATATTGTCCAATTTTAGAGAAAAGGTTTTAGAAATAAATCAAGAAAAAGATAAATTTAATATTATTCTTGATTTATTAGACAAAAATTCTATTCAAGAAATACTAACCATAAATCTTAAAAATATTATAAACAAAGAAAACTATTTTAAATTAAATACTTTATTTTTTGCTTATAATAGGTTAAATCTTATTAATTTTAGTGAAACTAGGGATAAAAAGTCCCAAATTAGGTTGTTTTTTGAACTTATCCACTAATTTGTGGATAACTATTTAGATTTATTAGACCATTAAAGTAGATTTTTTTCAAATATTTTTTTGTTTTTAAATTTTTGGCTTAAATAAGCTAAAAGACGACATTGACTTTGTTGTTTAGATATGATATACTTACATTGTATTTGAAAATTGTTATTGTCTTTTACTTAATTTCTCCTACACATGTCTGAAATTAAAACAAAAACAAAAATATAGAAAAATTAATTCCTATGCTTAACAGATAAAGTATGAGAATTAATACCAAAGCTTCATGTAGGAAAATTAAGTTGAGAGTATAAATAATGCTCTCTAGTTCTATCATATTTTTCGGGGGAAAAACCCCAACTTGGGCTTCGGCCCGAAGAAAAATTGAGAATTGGGGAGTGAAGCTCCCCACGGTATTTAAAAAATAATTTATGACCGGATTAGGGGAGCTTTCCTTTTTTACCCTATTAAATAAAATTTAAATAAATAGTTTATTCGTAAGTATCGAAATAATTGTTTTCAAACAGTTATTTTTTTTATTGTTAGCAATATTTGTATTTAAATCTTAATTTTATTATTCCTTTGTTTTAGAAAATAGTAGTTGGGTGAATTTTGGTATTTTGTATCAACAAACTAAATTAGAAATAAAATTATTTAACAGGGTAAAAGTTTTTATAGAGATCGAGTTTAACTCGATTTTTTTGTTTGTTGTAATATCAGGATTAAATGATTTTATGGGCGAAATATGACAAGGCTATTAATTATTAATATATTTATTTTATTTTTATTCCAACGGATACAGTATAGCTTTGATTTTGGGCCTGACAGGTTTGATAATTTATGATATGCTTATTTGTTAAGCCGATTGGTTTAATAAAAAATATCTGTGGAGGATAACATGTTAAAACTTGAAAATCAAGTTAAAAAGTTTATTAATGACAACTATTTATCTCGGGAGGAGATGCAAAAATTAGTTGAGAAAAAAGCATCTGAAATTATCCAGTTAATAGATCAATTTATAGAATCTGAAGAATTGGCTGAGATTGTAAAAAAGGGTTTAGAGGCTGTAAAAAACGATCCGGTAAATCATTGGAAAGCCCTAGAAGCTCAACACTTACTTCCCCATCCCGATGATACTAGTTCAGAAAAAACTAAACATTTGATTAATAGGCTGATAAATTATCAGAACCTTCTTAATCATATAGAAAGATACAGAAAAACCTCATAATTTTGTTTTGTTGTCATTACATCCGGCTAGCGTTTATTGGCGCTAGCTTTTTTTTAAAAAATCTCTAAAATTTTATTAAAATAGACAATTATCTATCTATTCCTTTCACGAAACCAAATACACAGTGTTGAGTGATGTAGTAAAATGTATAAACTAAAAACAGACTTGTATGGCCTATTTTTTGTTTAAGACAGATATTCTTTACAAAGATTACAATTTGCTCTAAAGTTATAACGAAATAAACAAAAAAATGATAGGAGGATGTCATGCATAAAGACATTGAAGAAATTTTATTAGACAGAATAGAAATTGAAAAAATCGCAAGAGATTTAGCTGGGAAAATTAGAAAAAAGTATGAAGGACAAGAAGTCGTATTTTTAGGAATTTTAAAGGGCTGTTTTGTTTTTTTGGCGGACCTAACCAGGGAATTGAGTTTAATGGATTTAAAAATAGATTTTTTACTTGTTTCTAGTTATGGTAATGAATCTAAAAGTTCAGGAGAAGTAAAAATTCTTTGGGACACCAATATTGATCTAAAAAATAAAAATGTGATTATTGTAGAAGACATTGTTGATACTGGTTATACGCTTTCAAAGCTCGTAGAGATACTTCAAAAAAGAGAACCAGCTTCTTTAGGAATTTGTGCCCTCTTAGATAAAACAAAAGCCAGAGAAGTAGAAATAAAAATTGATTATGTTGGCCGTGAAGTTCCAAATAAATTTATAGTCGGTTGCGGGCTTGATTATGCTGAAAAGTATAGGCAATTGCCTTATGTAGGAATCCTTAAGAAAGAAATTTATGAAAAATAAGGAAAATAATAATTTTGAAGCCGTTATTTGAAACGGCTTTTTTTGTAGAGTAATAAATTTTTAAATTTTTATTTTAACCCAGGTTTTTTAATTTACTTTTAGTATAAAAGAGAACAAAAATGGCTGCGGACCAATTAATTAATACTAATGCCCACCAAATATTGGTAATAGGAGAATGAATTAATTTAATTAAAATATAAAGAATAATGCCGGGCATGATTAATTGACGATAGAGCCCAGCCCAAAGAGCAAAAAGTGGTTTTTTTAATCCCTGTAAAGTAGCAATACAAATATTTAAGATTATATAAGTCAAATACATTAAAATTGAAATTCTTAAATAAGTAAAACCAATTTTAATTACTTCTAAGTCATCACTAAAAAAATTCATTAAAGCTTTAGATAAAATAAAAACTACAATTATACCAGCGCAAGTTAAAAATATTCCATATTTTAATCCCTTAGAAAAAATTTCTTTAATGCGTGCGAATTTTTGAGCGCCATTATTTTGCCCAACTAAAGTTAGGACAGCTATATTTAATCCAATGGCCGGCAAAATAGCGATTTGTTCGATACGAGTAGCAATGCCATAAGCAGCCACAGCTGATTTTCCAAAAGAACTAATAAAATAAGTAATAATAAAGACGCCAATAGCAATGCTCATCATACTTAAGCTGGCCGGAAGACCCTGTTTGATAATTTCTAAATAATATTTTTTGTTAGGGATTAAATGTTTAATATGAAGATGTTTAAATGGTTCGCGAGATTTTATTTTAAAAAACAAAATAAAGCATAGAATAGCTTGAATAACAACGGTAGCCCAAGCTACTCCGGCTAATCCCAAAGTTGGTATTCCTAATCCACCAAACATAAACCAAGGATCAAAAATTAAATTTAAAAAGAATCCCAAGATTAATAAATTACGAAAAGTTTTAGTATCTCCTTCGGCGATTAAGATTCCATTTAAAGAGTGAGTTAAAAGGAAAAATATAGCTCCATAAAAAATAACATTAGCATAGCTTAAAGCAATTTTTAAATATTCTCCTTGGGCTCCTAAGATTTTAAATAAAGTTGGAGCAAAGATTAGTCCGGCCCCAGTTAAAAAGATAGAGAAAACCATGGAAAAAGAAATGGCCTGACAACCATATTTTTCCGCTTCTTGTTTTTGACCAGCTCCTAAAGAATTAGCAATTAGAACTGTGGCCCCCCGGGAAATACCTGAACCTAAAGCTAAAATTATAAAGAAGATTGGAAAGGATAAAGAAAGGGCAGCTAAGGCCTGAGTAGATTGTAGGCCACCAAAATAAGTATCCACTACATTATACATAGTATTAAAAAAGAAGCCGATGCTGGCCGGTATAGCGATTTGTTTAATTAATTTGGGAATGGGTTCAGTAATTAATCTTTCATGTCTATCCATATTTGTAATATTAAAAAATAGTATAAAGATTATACCATATTTTTAAAATAGTTTTTAGAATTTATTTCAATTGTAAAACTATTGGGCAATGATCAGAACCCATGACTTCATTCATAATATAAGAATTCTTAATTTGAGAAATGATTTTTTTAGAAACGCAAAAATAATCAATCCGCCAGCCAATATTTTTCGGTCGAGCCCCAGCACGATAAGTCCACCAGGTGTATTGAATTTTTTTTGGATGAAAATATCGAAAGGTATCAATTAATCCCGATTTTAAATATTCTTGAAAAGAATTTCTTTCTTCGTTGGTAAATCCAGCATTACCAATATTATCCTTGGGGCGAGCCAAATCAATTTCTTGATGAGCCACATTAAAGTCGCCAGTAATAATAACGGGTTTTTTCTTTTTTCCCTCCTTCGTCGGGATCTTCGATAAGCCCTTAATATATTTTAAAAGCTTTCGATTAAATTTCATTTTGTAAGGTAAGCGAGAAAGCTCCCGATTAGCATTGGGAAAATAAACATTAATTAAGAAAAATTTATTTAATTCTAAAATTTGGACCCGACCTTCATTGTTAGGATAATTTTTTTTAGAAATAATTTCTTTTTTTAAGGAATCCTTGATTAAAATCATAGTTCCACTATAACCCTTACGCTCCGCAGAGTTCCAAAATTCTTCATAGCCAAAAAAGTTGAAGTTTTCTTTATTGCGGACAGTGTCATCAATTTTAATTTCTTGCAAACATAAGATATCTGGCTTTTCTTTTTTTAAGAAATCCAGAAAGCCCTTTTTAAGCACGGCGCGAATGCCATTGATGTTCCAAGATACTATGTGCATAACCTAATTATAACACATAGAATATTAATAGTTTTATTAGAGGTATGATATATTTTTTAAAAAAAGAACTTTTAAATAAGGAATAATTAGAAATATTAAAAAGGATAGAAAAATCAAGACAAGCAGAATTTGATTCAATCAATAAAGAAAATGCTCAAGATTTACTGAAATTAATAGAAGAAAGAGGAACACATAAATAATTAGTTTTACGGCTCTCTGTCAAACACTGTGGTGCTTAAGACAATAAAATATAATTATTACAGTAGTTTTTTTTATAGTATTTGTATTTTAGGCGCCCTTACAACAATTTAGATACAATTCGAATAAAGACGAATAGAATTTCTACGAGGAATGAGAATGACGAGTATTGAAATTCATTTGGCTGAATGATGAATTGTCTAAATTCTTGTACAGGCGCG
>Ga0268277_1000308_pt1 | contig 40401 bp, 39 predicted proteins | sample saktaG_5_FD_190132 | JGI IMG/M metagenome (GOLD analysis project Ga0268277, IMG submission 190132) | Saline water microbial communities from Sakinaw Lake, British Columbia, Canada - sak_2010_1_5_50m | ecosystem: Environmental > Aquatic > Non-marine Saline and Alkaline > Saline ... | reverse complement strand
GCTCGGTTTGTGCGGAAAGCACTGTCATTCTCGAAGTCTGATGTTTACCACGAAGCGGCGCTCAAGTTGTATCTCCACTACTACAACACAGAGTGGTGTCCCATCAGTTAACATGTAACCACTACCGCCCAGGGATGCTCAGCCTCGTCCGCCGTGGCCCCCACCACCTGGAATGGCTGATCGGCCAGGGTCAACTGGTCGGGCAAGGCGGGCAACACCTGCTCCAGCACCACCTGGGAGAGCCGTGGCGACAGCGTCGTCACTCGCCACCACAGCGGGCGTTGGGGATCGAGACTCACCTCCCCCTTCACAGCCCGCCCGGCGCCGTGCAAGCCAGACACCGTGAACGGCTTGACCCCTTCGATGTCGTGCAACTCCTGAGCCAGCCCGGGGTCCGCCTGTCGCACCCAGTTCAGGAACAGGCCGTGGGTGGCTCGTCCCTGGTCAGCGGGGATGGTGGATGGTTGGGTTGGTTGGAGGGTCAGGACAGCCGAGACGAGCATCAGGCCGCCTCGCTTTCCGCTTCAGCCGATCGAAAGCGCACCAACATGGGTGTAGAAACTATCTCTCCCTCGCGTCCAGACATGTACTGCATCGGCCAGCGACCTTCCCGGCAGGCCAACACCATCCCGGCCGTCATTGGCTTGGTACCGCCGGTGAAGTCGGCGATGATCTGGTCAGCATCCAGCCCGTGCTCTGCCGCCTCTTCGGCGTAGATACGGCGCACCAGGAGATACGTCTCCTGCACGTCAAAAGCGCTGTTCAGAGTATGCAGGATCATCTTGTCACAACGACTTTCGTATCGCTTCCGCACTTCTCGGGCTACAGGCACCGAACCCTTGACCCCTCCAGTGGCGATCAGCCAGCAGACCCGCAGCGTCTCTCCGCCGGCCTCCTCACAGGTCAAGTGATACTCGACAGCTTGGTTGTGAGAGAGTTTCTCCGGATTGGTGTCCTTGCGTCCAGTCCCTACCAGCACGATCAACCCGGGGAAGGCAGGCGGTCGCTCCTCTTCGGGCACCAGCTCCAGCGGTTCCTGTTTTCCCAACACCAGATGGAGCACCCACAGCCCCACGATGAGAGCCACGCCGATGGCCAGCAGTTGCATCAGGCGGTTCGGTGTCCGCCCGATGGTCATCTCCAGCCAACTGCTGGCCAGGTTGGTGATCAGCGGCGCCAGCAGCCCGGAAATGAGCAGGAGCACCAGGTTGCGGTGGCGGCGTAGGCGATCTTGCCAAGTCATTATCCACCTCCCTCAATCAGGTCCCGGCACTGAGCGTTGATGGCGTCATAGGGATTGGGACCTGGTTCGACATCGGTCAGAACTTGGAACATATCGGTTAAGGTCTGGCAGGCTGCTTCCAGGCTGTCGCCGAAGCTCTCTTCCAGGTCCGCCAACTGGACGCCCTGGTTGCGATGTACCCAGTGATTACGCAGCGACGCCAGCGATTCCAGCCGGTCGGCCAGCGCCAAAAAGCTGCGTAGACGATCATCGTCTCGCTGCTCGGCCAGGAAGTCCAGCACAGCCCGCAACAAGGGACGCGACGCCGACCGACACGGATCCAGGCCAACACCGCCGCCTAGCCTGGGTGCTCGAGCCAGGTAGTCCACCAACCCTGGCTGGGCCTCCACCCAGTCCTGGGCCAGGTACTCCAGGTTCGGGTCTCGAAAGGCCACCCCCCGGTTGACGGCGGCGTGGCGCAAGGCGCTTTCCTGAAAGCGAAAGACCCGCTCCAGCCAGCCGGCGTAGGCATGGTTCAGACGCTTGATCTCGGCGCTGAAGTAGAGCTCGCGCAAACGGTCGGTGTCCGTCGGGTTGAGTACCTGGTTCTGCCAGTGCAGCAGCCGGTCTTTCACGGGGCCAGCAGCGTGGGGCAATGCGGCATCCAGCGCCTGGGCAGCATCGGCGAAGTTGAAGGCCAACCGGTCGCGCGCGAAGGTTAGGAGGGCAAGCAGCACCCGGCGGGTGCTATGGGCATCCACCAACACCGACCCTTCCGTCTGCAAAAGCGCCAACGCGGCCGCATACTGGTAGGTCTGCAGGTTGGCCAGCAGGGCCACCCGCAACGCACGGCTGGCAAGCCGTCGCCCCACCCCTAACGGGAAAGGCTGTTTGCGCTCCCGGGCGTCGTACAGGTTGACTGTCTGAGGGCCAAAGACTTCGTTGCCCACCACCAGTAGCATGGCGTTCATGGCCGGGGTGCCGCCGGTGAGGGAAAGGTAGACCTTCAAAGACGCCGGATCGTAGTAGCTGCGGATACGAGGCAACCCGGCCTCGAAGTAGGTCAGCATAGTGTCGTAATCGGCCGGGTTACCGAGGATGGCTTGCAGACGGATTTGTCTGGAACTCCATCCCTGCATCTCGTACTGTTTCAGCAGTTTTTCTTTGACCAGTTTGCCCAGCTCACAGGTATCTTTGGCCCATTCGTCCTCCCCAGCCAGTTCCCTGTCCTGATCCGAGACAAAGAGGATGACCGTCTTGATCGGTTCCCCCTGGGCCAGGATGTAATCCAGCGCCTTGGTCAAGATGGGCAGTCGGATGCGGTCCCAGTAGGTCTCCCGCTCGGCGTTCAGGCGCGCCGCCAGCGGACGTGCCTGCCTGGGCAATTCGTCTCTGGCGACGCCCTCTACCGTTAGGTCGCTGTTGCCCACGTTGCATAAGACTAGGACAGTCATTGCACAATCCCCCTGTAGTCGCTTCGCCGCCTGGTCAAACTGCCTCTTGCTGCACGCCCTTCATCGTCAGCCCTATTCGCCATTTGTCGCCGCGTCGCTCCACGTTGAGCACTCGCACCCGAACCCGCTGGCCTACCCGCGCCACGTCTTCGATCTGACGCACGTAGCCCTCGGCCAGTTCGGAGATGTGCACCAGGCCGTCGTGGCCCACGCCGATGTCCACGAAGGCGCCGAATTTAGCGACGTTGCGCACCGTGCCCTCCAGCATCATCCCTTCTTGCAGGTGCTCAGGGCGCGATACGACCGGAGTAGCGACGGGCTCTTCTGTGGGCTCTTCCTCGACCTCTGTGCACCAGCCTGAAGAGCTGGTGCTGGGTGACAAGTTCACCATCACCGCCTGTTCACGGCGGGGCTCCAGGCGTACCTTGATCCAGCCCAGGGGCACCGCCGGATGCTCGCCTACGCGCACCAGGTGGCGGCTCCTAGGGAAGGAATCGCCCACCTTGCGCCCACTCTCCATCGTCAGGCGATAGTCCTTCACTATGCGCTCGAAGGCCCGCGCATCCTCCTGCAACAGCTTGCCGAAGGTCTTGCTCAGCCAGCCAGTGCCCCAGCCCACCTGGAGCAGAAACTCGTTCTCCCCCAGCCCTTCCCAGGTTTGAGCCAGACGGCTGTAGAAGCCCAGCACCACGCGCCCGTCTGCCCGCTGCTGGAAGAACTCGATCTCATCGGCGATCCGCTGCCCCGCTACCGTGCGCCCCCATTTCGGGAGATTCAGTAGCCAACCCCTCCGCTTGCCGAACTTCAACTCTCGCTCCGCCTGATCGCCAAACAGATAACCCTCGATCTTGACCGGTACCTGGAAGATAGTACCCAGGCGCAACGTCTCCACATCCAGGTCCAGCCCGCGCTGGCGACCATACTGCGTCCGCTGCCCCGCCGTGGGATAGATGTTCGCCCGTTCCAGGCTGAGCTGGTCCGGGCTCACCGGCCCGCTGTCGCTCACCTGCAAAGCCCGCAGCAGGTCATAGTTGGGGTTGCGCCCGAAAAGCTCCCGCTCTATGGGCTGCGCGGCCCAGCTTCGGCTGCGGCCCAGGCGGTCGAAGCGCGGCTTGCGCACCGTCGCCCCGCCCACGGCCAGCACCGTGCGCAGCGCTCCTTTCAGGCTGGAGCCAGGCAGATACGGCTGCCCGTACACGTCCTTGATCTGCTCGCTGATCTGGTTCATGGCTGGCACGCCCCGCAGCCGATAGCGGAACAGTGGCGATTTCTTCTTATTGTTAGGGGCGAAGTCCTCTTTGGTTAGATAACCGGCTTTCACCAGGTCGTTCAGCGTCATGCCGGCGATGGCCGTGGCGATGGCTGCGTCGTTGCGACCCTCCTCTCCCGCCCGGTCGAAAACTGCCTCCAGCAGCGCGTTTTGATCAGCCACGTACACGTAGTCGTCGTGCTGAATCCAGTCCACACCCTCCAGCAAGTTGGTGCCTGTGCCGATGTGCAGGGGCGACAACAACTCGATGTGCGCCATCCATTTCACATCTCTCATGTCGCCACCTCCTCACCCTTTTCTGGAACGGGGATGCCTACCGGCACCGGGAAGGCGATGCCGTAGCGCCACACTTTGTGGCCTGTGCCTCCCGCTGTCGGGTACATGACCTTCGGGGTCACGTCGGCCAGGTCGCCGTAGCTTTCCCGCTCTCCTTCCTTCGGATGATGCAGCACCGAGCCCTCGCCCAGCATCCGCACCAGCGGGCGGCGTAGGGACATCCCCTCTGGCGAAGCCACCCAGCCGCGACGGAGGAGCAGCGTGTAGGCACTGTCCTTGCCCAGCACGCTATCCCCTCCCAGCTCGTCGGAGCGGGGATGATAGGTAGCCAGGGTCAACCATCGCTCATGCTGCCCCTGGATGCCGAAACCCGCGAAGTCAGTGGATTCCTCCAGATCAAACTGGCCATAGCCCGCGCTGCGCTCGCCGCCGATGCCGCTGTCCCCCAGTACAGCGAACAGCTTCGTCAGCCAGCCAACCCCCCCTCTTTCCCCCCCAACTCTGGGGGGGATGAAGGCTGGGTGCTCGTCTCCCAGCCAATCCACCAGCACCCACAGTCCCGCGCGTAGTCCATCCTTGACGCGCCGGTAACGCACCCGCCCCGCCTGGTACACCGCCGACCTGCTGGTCACCCTGTCCACCGTCACCCGAGGCACCGGGTCGGACTTCCAGAGCCGAACTTTGCTCGCGTCCTCATTACGGAAGGCTTCCAGCGCCTTACGCTCGGCAGGCGTCACCCATAGATCTCCGCCATGCAAGAAGTTCTCATCTTCCTTCAGGTAGTCATCGAGCGCCTCGTTGTTTAGCCAGGCGGTGAAGATACCTTGCGAGACGAATTCCACTTCTTTCAGCGTCTTGCCGTGCTCCTGCCTCGTCGCCGATCCCAGGTTGCCCAGCACCAGTGGTTTGGGGAAGAAGAGCACCTCCCCCGCATAGGGGAAACCCGAGGTGAGACGGAAAGGTGGTGGGCCTGTCGAGTGACCTTGCCTGGGGAACTGTTCCAGAAGTCCGGTGAGGGCGGTGCTGCCCTCTGGCTCCAGTTCTCGCAGGGTCAGGCACAGGGCGGAGAAGAGGGTATCGGCGTGGCAGAAAACTTGTGCCCCCTCCACACCCACGCCCCGCTGGCCGAAGTGGAAGGCGGTACGCGGCGCGAGCTTGAAAAGCTTCATCGCTGCCAATGTCAGCCTCCTCTCTTGTTAGCTTGTGGCGATGGTGTCTCGCGCCCACTTGAGCAGATCGCCCTTGTGCTTGAGCACCTCTGCTACTGTGATCTCCTTCTGGTCCTTCGTCAGGGGGCAATCCATCTTCTCTCCGTAGTCCTCACTGCTGCGAGCGTAGATAGCCAGGTTTTGGAAAGCGATCTTGCCGCTACCGCGAGAGCCCAGGCCGCCCAGATAGTCATCTTCGAGAAGCTGCATAGCCTCCACCACCGTGATCAGGCGGGCGATGTCAGCCTCGTGGTAGATACTGTAGACCATCTCGAAGTTCTCGAACTCCGCCCCGGCCGGCACCCGCTCGATCTGTCGCGGCACCGCCGCCGAGGTCACGCGGTCAATGGTCGCCTCCCATTTCACCTCGCTGAAGGGAAGGTCGGTCCGGGCTGCCTGCAGCTTGTCCGCGCTGCCGTCGCTCATGAACACGTCACGCACCACCAGCCGCGTAGGGTTGGAAGCTGGCTTGTCCCCCGGCACACCAAAGATGGGGCACACCGGGCAGGCGCTGTATTCATCGGGTTCCTCGCAGACGTGCACATGAACCCCCTTGCCGATGCGGAAGTTCTGAACGCTCCCCGTCTTCTTCTCCGTTAGCGAGCGCATCTTGCCCCGCAGGGAAGAGCCAGGTACATAGGGGCGATTGGTCAGCGGATCGCGGATTACGGGAGCATCTACGCCCCCCACCGCCAATGCCCCAGACGCCCCGCCGATATGCAGGCCGGTCATCGCCTTGATGTCGCCGGTGATGAACACCCGCCCGTACAAAGTCACACGCTTTTTTTGATCAGCCATGATTGTTCCTCCTCTCGAGCTACTTGCCGCCTTCGGCGGTGTGATAGGCCAGGATGGCCTCGAAGAAATCCACGAAGCGGCCGAACCGCACCTGGTTATCCTCCACGTAGTCAATGGCCTTGTCCAGAACATCGGCCAAAGGCTCGACCTCCCTGGTGCGCGCGGCCTGGTAGTTTATCTTAGGCTTCAGCATCAGGAGTTGCCGGTATGACGCGGCCTTCTGGGCCTCTCCCGTCCAGTTCATCTGAATTTGCCGCACCGTGCCGAAGATGTTGCGGATCTGCGACTTAGTCAAGGTTCCGCTCAGTGCTCGACCGATTTGCTCGGCCTGATCCACCAGGAGTTTTGGCTGGTCCTGGGTGATGATGGTGCGGATCTGGTCATCTGTGATGCTGAGGCGCACGCCTCCTCTCCGCTCGCTCATTTTCTATTCCTCCTCCTTAACTCTTGTCAGGTATTCGGCCCAGCGCGCCGCCAGGCCAAGGTATTGAATCCGATGCGTCAGGGTCCATCCCTGCACCGCTTCGACCTCGTCTTGCACCTCCTCTGGTTTGCCGTTGGCGAACCGTTTCAAGTGATACGCCTGCCGCCACATCCAGGGACCGTAATACGTCTGATCTTCCCTCAGCCCTCGACGCCTTGCCTCCCGCTGATCTTCAAGGAAACGATTGTAGATCATTTGCAGCGTCTGTAGCAGGCCACGGGGCACATCATCCCGCTTGACTAGCCTGGCAAGCATGTCGGCTTTCTCCCGCACTTCGGCGAAGGTGTCCCAGCCCATGGTCTGGCCCAGGAAGTGCACGGCATTCTTCTTGAGCGGCAACTCATTCTCCGTGTACTCGTGCTTCTTGGCTCCACCATCCAGAGCCTCGCCAGCTCGCGTCGCCGCCTGATAGAGTGGGAACTTGCGCCCCTCCAGCGTGATGCCGGCGGAGATGTGCATGAACGGGTTGCCGCCCGCGTATCGCCCGAAGGCATCACGCACTCGCTCGGCCAGCAATGGCAGCAAGTGCCAGGAGCCAACCACGAACAGGTCGTCGCCACCGGCGTATATGACGTAAAGCAAGCCTTCGTCCGCGTGCTCCCGCAGCCCGGCCATGTCCGGCCTTGCGGTTACCTCCCGGCAGAGCACGTCCAGGTAGCCCGCGAAGAAGCGGTCCAACGCCGTGCTCAGCGCAGAGGTGGCGGCCATGCTGCGGTGAGGCTTGCCTCCCTCTCTGACTAGGCCGCGCGTCATCACCCGGCCCAGGTCGTCCACATCCATGCGCAACACGCCGACCCTCTCCAACGCGCCGTCCGCCTTCGCGGCGTGGGCCAGCAACTCGAAACTGCGGATGCTGCCGGTTTTGACTTGCTCCTTCTGGTCCGAGTACGTCTCATTCCACCACTCCTCGTCTTCCTGCGTAACCCGTGGCGTGGTGTTGGAGAGGAACAGGAACCCGTGGGCGCCAAGATTGACGAAGCCCACATCGTTGAGGATGTACTTCATCTCGTCGGTCGCCACGTTCTCGGTCCGTTTGGCGAACCGATACCACCAGTCGCCAGAGAGTTTATGCAACAACTTCTGCCAGTCCTGCCCGCCTTCGCCCCCCGCTCCCTCATCACGGCGCAGGCACAGTGCTCGGTGCGGGCGGCCCACCGCTTCCGCCAGTTCACGGAACGTGGCGCAGTCGTAGCAGGCGCGGGGCGCGGTCTCCCCCGGCTCCAGCTCGCCGACGTCTACCAGCAGGAGCTTCTCATCCCGTAGCTCCTCGTCGCTCAGTTCAGCCTGGCATACAGCACAGAAACGGGCTCGCTCGCCTCCGCCACCCTTTGGCTCGAACACATTCTGCCAACCCTTTGACTCGTTGGCGATTTCGACGAATCGCTGCGCCTTCTGCTGTCCCACGGCTTGCTTGAGTTGCCGCGAGTACCTCGCGCCAAACTCAGCCGTGCCCGCCGCTTTGGCTGGCATCGGTATGTTGGCAAGACAGAGGGCAATATCGCCGTCGTAGGTTTTCAACAGCGTTCGGTTGACATCATTGTTGACTTCGCTCAGGACGTCTTGTGTGCTCTGTCCTGGTGGTGCCAGCAACATGAAGTTGCCGCCAGCGGCGTAGATCACGTTGGTCTGGCTCAGTTCAAGCTCCCGCACCAGCCGCCGCACCACCGCATCACCCAGTAATTGGATAAAAAGCGACCGTCCGCGCAGCGCTTTGGCCGCCCCCTTGGATGTGATGGTGTAGACGAAGTTCTGGATGCCGGGAATATCGCCGCCGATGAGGGTGAAGTCCTTTGCTGGCTCCACCGCCCCGCCGGAGGCGAAGACCAGTGCTGCCACCGCCTTCCACTGCTGAAACAAACTCACCCCCGGCTCGCCATAGGTGCAGGGCACAGCCCAAGCGTACTTGTGGTACAGATGGTAGAAGCCCTCGAAGAAAGCGTCCTCGTCCGAACCAGGCCGCTCCACGAGAATCCTGTATTCCTCCTCAAAGCCTCGCCACAACCCGGCCAGGTCTGAAGCTTCTCGTGCTTCTCCAGGCGTTGCCAGCCGTTCCTGACCATCTTCGTCTTTCACGAGGTGGGGAAACAGCACTGTCTGCTTCAAAGCCAATCGCTGGGCCACGTAGTGGGCAGTATCGGGCAGAGTCCGCTGCCCATCCTTGTCAGGCAAAGCGATCCACGAGAAGATACATGACAATGCCTCCTCTTGATCGCCACGCCCCCCCAGCAGGCCCTCGTAGTCCTGCCAGTTCACGGTTGGGATCTCGCCCAAGTCGGATATAAGTTGCCTTGCGTCACCTCCTGTCAAATTTGCCAGCTTCTCCAGCCCATAGGCCGCCAGTGCGCTTCTTACTTCATCCAATGGTCCACCTCCTTGTTTGGCTCTGGCAGGGTATCCTGATGATTCCCGCCCAATGCACCCCGCTCGTTCACAGCGGGGTCATGTGCACAGCCTAATCTCCGTATACTTCACCCCTCCTGCTGAAAACAACAGAGGTCAGACGACGAGACTTCCGCCGACTAACCTCTTCTGCACACTTGCTATCATCTCTAGCCGCCTCCAGAGAAATTGATGTGTCGCAGCCTATGTTTCCTGACCTGTATTATACACCATACTGGGTCAAACCGCAATACCTACCGTTGATGAGGTGCATGTCAGTTGTGGGGCAGGTTCGAAGGGATGGACGATGTGTCATTACTGAGGAGCGTTTTTTGGCGACGAGGCAATCTCCAAGTGCAGGAGGGGAGATTGCTTCGCTCCGCTCGCAATGACACTTGCCCCAAGGCTGAAATACACCTCGTTGATGCAGGTGGCCTCTCATAAGAATTTGCACAACTGCGATAATCAGCGTATAATAATCTCGCCGTAGAGCTTACCCCAGTACAATTCGTTCGGAAAAAGGTGATGGGTTCGGCATTGTGTCTATTACCTCTTGGGGTAGACTATCTATAAATGCCCCCGTAGCTCAGTGGATAGAGCGGCGGCCTCCGAAGCCGTGTGCGGGCGTTCGAGTCGCCCCGGGGGTGCTGGAGCCACCTGATGTGCAGTCAGGTGGCTTTATTTTACTGTGATGTGCACGGGCTGACTCTCCAGCCGGTTGCCCGCTGGGTCGTAGCCAACGGAGATGATTGTATGCTCGCCTGGTTCCAGTGGCCACAAGGCTCTGTAAGGCGGGGTAACGAAATCGGCCAGGAACTCCTCATCCACATAGATGGTTACGCTGGCCACGCTGACCTCATCGCCTGCCCGCGCCGCAACCTCTATCCTCTGATCGCCCCGGGGCAGGGCCGGATCTAAACGATAAACGCTGCCCTGGTGAGGGTTGGTGATGACAAGCGGGTTTAGGGTTTCGGCTGGCAGCACTGTATAGACGCGCTCCACTATTTGCTCCGGCGGCGTATCGGGGGAGGCCAGTTGACCGGTGGCGGCATCGAGCGCGAAGAGTTGGTGCATCTGGCAGGTCTCTGTCGGCTCGGTGCCGGCGATGAAGAGCTCGGTCCGCCGATGGGGGCAGTAGGGGTTGGGGAGCTGGCCTGAGAGAGTGCAGACCTCCACCTGGGTTAAGCCCTCCGGCTCGACGAACTCCTCCGCCGGTCGGGCCTCCAGCGCTTCCTCCACGAAGTCGTGCCAGATGGGAGCCGCCCCGGTGACGCCCGAAACGTCGCGCATGGGCGAATTGTCGGCGTTGCCAGCCCAGACGCCAACCGCGAGATGCGGGGTGTAGCCTATGGTCCAGTTGTCCCGCCAATCGGTGGTGGTGCCCGTTTTCACCGCTGCTGGCCGGCTCAACTTGAGCACACTCCCCTCGCCGAAGGCCGGCATGCGGGCCAGGTCGTCGCTGAGGACGTCGGTGATGAGATAGGCGATCCTTTCGTCGAGGACTCGCTCACCCAATCTGGGCTTTCTCTCATACAGGATGCGGCTCTGGCTGTCCTCGACGCGCAGGATGGCCACCGGCTCCACTTTGTACCCTCCGTTGGCGAAGGCGGCGTAGGCGGCAGTCAGTTCCAGCAGGCGCACCTCGCCACCTCCCAGGGTCAGGGACAGGCCGAAGCGTTCGCTATCGTCGAAGGTGGTGATGCCCAGGCTGCGGGCCAGCGCGGTCATGTTGTCCAACCCCACGTAATCGAGAACTTTGACTGCCGGCAGGTTGTAAGACGAAGCCAGGGCCTGGCGGGCCAGCACGGGGCCGTGGAACTCCAGGTCATAATTGAGCGGCACGTAGGGCTCTCCTTCCCTGGTCGTAAAAGCCGTGCGCACGTCCAGGATCATGGTGGCCGGGGTGTAGCCCTGAGCGAAGGCGGCAGCGTAGGTGATGGGCTTGATGGAAGACCCAGGTTGACGGGGAGCCAAAGCACAATTCACCGCCCCGTCAATCTCAGGGTCGAAATAATCGGGGCTGCCCAGCATGGCCAGCACCTCACCCGTGTTGGGATCCAGGGCCACCAGGGCAGCATTATGCACGTTGGGGTCTGGCAGATCGCGCCGTGGTCGGTCGGCCAGGATTGCCAGGCGGCAGCGGGCGATGGACTGAGCCAGCTCTTGCATGTCCACGTCCAGGGTTGTGTAGACTTCCAGGCCGCCGTGGTAGAGTTCCTCCAGACTGAATCGTTTCTCCAGGAGGCTCCACACGTACATCACGAAGTGGGGGGCGCGGATGGGGAAGGGCACGGCGGCGAAATGGAGTTGTTCCTCGCTGGCCAGCCTGGCCTCCTCTTCGCCTATGTAGCCGTTTTTGACCATCAGCTCCAACACCACAGCCTGGCGTTCCCTGGCCGCCTGGGGATTCTCCAGGGGGTTGTAGAGGGCGGGGGATTGCGGCAGGCCAGCCAGAAGGGTGCACTCGGCCAGGTCCAACTCGTCCACCGACTTGCCGAAGTAGGCCTGGGCAGCGGCCTCCACCCCATAGGCCAGGTTGCCGTAGCAGGTCTGGTTCAGATAGAGGGCCAGGATCTCGTCCTTGCTGTAAGTTCGGGCCAGGCGCCAGGCCAGAATGGACTCGCGCAGCTTGCGGCTCAGGGTGCGCTCAAAACGCTCCTCAGGAGACAAGAGGAGATTGCGAGCCAATTGCTGAGTAATGGTGCTGCCACCAGAGATCACCTCACCGCCCCGCAGGTTGATGACCAGGGCGCGCAGGATGGCGCGAAAGTCCACCCCAGGATTGGTATAGAAGTTGGCGTCCTCGGTGGCGATGGTGGCCTGGCGGAGGTGAAGGGGAATCTCGTCGAGGGGTAAGGGGGTGTGCTTGCCGGCGTGGGGGTCGATGATCTCGTAGAGGAGGCGGCCCTGGCGGTCGTAGATTTTAGTGCTGGGGGCGATAGCCTGGCCGTACAGATCGTGGAAAGAGGGAAGATCAGCGACGAGCCAGGCGTACAGCGCCCCGCCCGCCACGAGCAGGGTTATTGTCGAGATCAGTAGCAGGAAACGCCAGTTTCGTAACGCCATGATGCCATCCTCAGTAGATCCGATTCTGCTCCAATAGTGGTTGAAATCGCACCTGTGAGGGCACTCCGTGCCGGGCGACTACCTTCGTGGTCGCAGAAATCGTCCGCGTAGGTGGACGACCGGCGCATTCGCACCCTCCAGAGTCGGTTTCAACCACTATTTTGATTATACACCTTTTCGTCAACCTTAACAAAGTTTGCCTCTTTGGTTGGCCTGTGCTATAATACCAGCGAAGCTCCGCCTCAAACCGACAAGTGATGGGACGCAGATACACGCAGATTTTCGCAGATGAAAAGAAAAATCAGCGTTCATCAGCGTTTATCTGCGTCCGAAATCTTGTCTCAAGTGGTGAAGAGCCGGAGGATGATGCCTGGGTGTTAGATTGGGCCGACTGGGCCGGAGCGTACAAAATCCTGCTCCGTCGCCAGGAACAGTATCGTCGTGCTATCCAGACCTTGCGAGAACAATCGCAAACGCTAACCAGCGTCATTGAAAGAACGGCCCGTATTGCAAAAGCCGTAGTTTATAGAAGCAGACCGGGGAGGGTGCCGGAGTGGACGATCGGGACGGTCTCGAAAACCGTTGTGGGGGCAACTCCACCGTGGGTTCGAATCCCACCCCTCCCGCCATAGACCTCCCACTCAATTGGATAACGCGGAGAGGTAGCATAGTCTGGCCTAATGCGCACGCCTGGAGAGCGTGTGAGCAGAAATGCTCCGTGGGTTCAAATCCCACCCTCTCCGCCATTTGACTTTTTGCTGCTTATGAAGTACCATATCAACGGTCGTGCTAGATGGGGAGCTAGCGGTGCCCTGTACCCGCAACCCGCTATAGCGGGGTCGAATTCCCCCTCGAGGGTCGGTGTTTTCTGGGACTGCCGCGGTTAAGTGGCGTTGAAGGTTGGGTCCTGCGCGGCGGGAGCCTACGAACCCCGTCAGGTCCGGAAGGAAGCAGCGGTAAGTAGCAACTCCTGGGTGCCGCAGGGTAGCCTGGCTGGAGTTGGCTGGCCTCGGTAAGCCGGGGAGCCCGATTCGACAGGGGGTGCACGACCATCGCTTTGACCAAAGGAGGGGGCGGGGGATCGGATCTCGCTCCCTCTGTCGTATGGAAGGAGAACCAGCCGGGAAGAGCTTCGGCGGCTAAGCTTCGGGTTCCGAGATCGTGGAGGACGCTTGTTAGAAGAGAGCATCCAGCCCCAACCTGAACCACTTCGATGGAACGAATTCATTAAGAATATAGCAGGCTGGCGACCTCGAAAAGAGCTGCTGGCGTTGGCTGCGGTGTTGACCCTGGCCGGCATCCTCACGGTCGGGTATCTCCAAACGCAAACTCAAGTGACCCTCATGCTAGATGGTTACTCTGAGCCCTTCCGCACTCACCAGACCTCGGTTGAATCCCTTCTGAAAGAGGCCGGCCTGGAGCTCTGCCCGAAGGACACCATCTCGCCAGGGTTAGAGGCTTCCATTGCGAACGGGGATGTTATTTCCGTCCGCCGGGCCAGGCCAGCCACCATCCAGGTTGATGACCGCACGGTTGAGACGCGAACCCACAGCCAAACGGTGGGCGACCTGCTGCAGGAGTTAGGGATAGCCCTTCAGCCTCGTGACAGGGTTATCATAGATGGGCAGGAAGCGAGTTTGACAGCCAGCCTGCCGGGGCACAGCCCAACCAATCGGCTTGCCAGTAGCCGCAGCGGTAACAATAGTTGGAACGGCCAGGAGGAAGGTGCTCCCTTGCATGTCGTGATCCAGCGGGCAGTGCCTATGTATCTCGATGATGATGGCAATCTCGCGACTCTTTATACTACCAAAGCCACGGTGGGCGAGGCGTTACGCGATGAGGGCGTCAATCTCTACCTGGGCGACCGTGTTGACCCCAGCCTGGGCAGCTCTATCTCGGCGAACATGCAGGTCTCCATCCAGCGCTCCAGGCCAGTAACTATTCAGGTAGATGGTCGCCTCATCAGGACACGCACTCAGGGGGAGACGGTGGCTGAGACCCTGGTCCAGGAAGGGGTAGTTCTGCTGGGCAAAGACTACACAGTGCCAGGCGTAGACGTGCCCATAGACGATGATGCGGCCATTCGCGTGGTGCGAGTGACGGAGGAAATGGCCATTGAGCAAGACCCTATCTCCTTCGAGACGGCCTGGCAACCCGACCCGAATCTGGAGCTGGACCATCAGCGACTCGATCAGGAGGGCGAGGACGGAGTTACCAAGCGGCGCATCCACGTTGTCTGCGAAGATGGCCAGGAGGTCGAGCGATCCCTGGAGGCCGAGTGGGTAGACTGCGAGCCAACCAACAAGGTTATCGCCTACGGCACTAAGATCATTCTGCGAGAATTGGAGACCCCCGAGGGCAGCCTCACATATTGGCGCAAGATCCGGGCGCTGGCCACATCGTATACGGCTGCCACCTCGGGCAAGGACCCCGACCATCCTCTGTACGGCATCACCCGCCTGGGTTGGGAGATGAGGGGGGGCATCGTGGCCGTTGACCCCCAGGTGATCAACATGGAGACGGAAATGTACGTGCCCGGCTACGGCCTGGGGGTGGCTGGAGATACTGGTGGCAAAATCAGAGGACGGCACGTTGACCTGGGTTACGAAGAGGGCGAGCTCAAGCTGTGGTATAGATGGGTTGACGTCTACCTCCTGGCTCCATCGCCGCCCGCAAATCAGATCCATTGGGTGTTGCCCAGTTGGCCGAGGGAACGCTGATGAAGCCCGGCGACTTTCAAGCTAAGGTGCAACGCACTGCCGAGAGTGCGTTGCACCTGTTTGTTTAACTGCTGAAGTGACGGGGCGATGATGAACGTGCGGAGGCTTCTGAAGGAATTTGACATACAGCCCAGGAAAGGCCTGGGCCAGAATTTCTTGACTGATCAGCGAGCATTAGAGCGTATCGTTGAGGCCGCCGAATTGGGGCCTGAGGACGTCGTCCTGGAGATCGGGCCGGGCTTGGGCACGCTGACCCGCCTCTTAGCTGAGAGGGCCGGAAGGGTGATCGCCGTTGAGCTAGATCAGCGCTTGGTGGAGGCGCTCAGGCAAACGGCTACCGCAAAGGCTGATCTGCCCAATGTGGAGATCATTCGTGGCGACATCCTGGAGATGAACCCGGCTGATTTGCTGGAGCGGCACGTGGGATCACAATTGCTCGCGGTGGGTTGCGTGCAACCTTCGGTTGCCTCCCGCCGCCAGGCCGCTGGATCTGCCCCCCTGCCCTCCCAAAGTTGGGGGGAACGGGGGGCGGGAGCAAATTATGATGCACTGAGTCTACAGTACAAAGTCGTCGCCAACCTCCCCTATTACATCACCTCCGCCATCCTCCGCCACCTCCTCACCGCCGAAGTCAGGCCCAAGCTGATGGTGGTGACTGTCCAGTTGGAAGTAGCCCGGCGTATAATCGCCCAGCCCGGTGATATGAGTCTGTTGGCGGTGAGCGTTCAGTTCTACGGGCAACCTCGCATCGTGACCCGTGTTAGAGCCGGCGCCTTTTACCCCTCCCCCCAGGTTGACTCGGCGGTGATACGCATTGATCTACACCGCCATCCCGTGGTCGAAGTGGATGACGCTGGCAGCTTCTTCGAGGTGGTGCGGGCGGGTTTCGCCCAAAGACGGAAGCAGCTTCGCAACGCCCTGGCAGCCGAGTTGAATCTTCCGGCCAGTGAGGTGGCTCAAGCCCTGAGCAGGGCTGGCGTCAACCCCAGGCGCCGCGCCCAGACCTTGAGCATTGAGGAGTGGGTCAGGGTTTGGAGGGAGATGCAGACATAACACAAACTGCCCAGGGCCTTTGGCCCTGGGCAGTTTCGGTAGGGCACATTGCGAAAAGTTGGGTAGCGATTGAAATCGCACCTGTGAGGGCGCATCCGCGCCCTCCAGAGGCGGTTTTCAACCGCTGTTCCCCGTCATGGATGCTCTCCCCTACTACTTACCGATGAGGGCGTCTATTTTGTCGCTCACGATTTCCAGGGTAGCGATGGGGAAGGTGTGGGCTTCGACACCATCCTTCAGCTCGACTATACTCGTCCTTATCTCCTGGAGAGCGGTCTTGTCTTTCCCGTCAGCCAGAGCTGCCGCTGCTTCCAGGGCGGCATCACACTCCGCCAGATCCCGCTCAGCAAGCCCCGCCTCTTTCTCGGCCAGGTGAATCCGCGCTTTCAAAGCCTTGGCCGAAGCCTTGAGGAGCAATACCTGGAACTCGGCTTTGGTTGCCACTTGCGTGGCCTCTTCCTGAAGCCGGTCGGCGTTGGCGGAGATGTCCTCCGCCAAGTCCTCCCGCAGGTTTTCCCTGAGCCGGTCCCCCTCCGTCTCTGCCTTCTTCAGCTCTGCTCTGAGCTCGACGATCTCGCCGTCTGCCTTCTCTATGGCCGCTTCGAGCTTGTCTATCTCGCCCCCCGCCTGCTCCATCTCATCATTGAGACGATCCACCTCGGCGGATATCCTCTCCGTGCTGGCACGATTGGCAGAAATTCCCCTGTTGCAGAGGAGACCCACTATCACCAGGGCAATCAGCAGGAACAAGGCGGCTGCTACCATAATCCAGGGGAAGTATGCTTTTAGCTTCTCTTTCATTTCTCATCCTCCTTCGGGATGTGCTCTCCCAATGATTAGTGTTCAATAGTCACATTCACTTCACAGGGATCCAAGTAGTTGCCCGTTTTGTCCACCACCACTAAACGGAAGGTGTAAGCACCGGCAGGAAGAGACGGGGGTATGGTCCAATTGCCCAGGATTCCATCAACTACCGGCTCTTTGAAGTCTTGGATGAAGGACCATTCAGTTTCTACCTGGTGGCGAAACTCGAACTTGTAGTAGTCAAACTTATTAGGTTCTTCATAATACGCCGACCCTCTGATTTCCACAGACCCCTTCAGGACAGCGTTCACCGTAGGGTTAGTGAGCCTGGCTAGAGGATTTGGACAGTTAGGCAAAACAACGGGTTCGGGCGTAAGAGTGAGAGTAACCTCCGGGGTCGTCGTTGGACGGGGTGTCCGCGTGGGGCGGGGCGTAGGCGTGATCGTAGGCGGCTCCGTAGTTGGGGTTGGCGTCGGCTGCAATAAGGCTGTTGGCGTGACCTCGATCTCGGTCTCCAGATCCAGATTTGGTTCCAAATAAATGGCGGTGAAGTAGATTGTCCCACCTAAGATCAACAGAACGAAAGCCATGCCTATAGAGCGAATCCTGGTGCTGGCGGCTGCTTCTTTCTCCAGAGTAAAAATCGCCCTGCTCTTTTCCCGGTGGGCCATGATAGCCCTTCCAATGTAAGACAAAACGCCCAGGACGCAGGCGCCTATCAGCCAGATGTAGTACTCAGAGACCAGCTTCACCAGTGTCGTCATTTGTCTAAAGAGCCTCCCTCATTAGTTAACCGACTGATGACCCCCTTGAGTAGAACAGTGAGCTTAGGCACGAGGATCGTGCCGGCCTCCAAGACCTCCTCGTGAACGGCCTTGTTCTCCCTCACTGGTTCTATGACGGCCACGTTGCTGATTCCGGAGATGCCCAACACCCGCATGCCCGCATGGCGGGCGACGGTGACCTCGGGCACGGTGGACATGCCCACGGCATCAACGCCGATGAGACGGAGGAACTTCAGATCGGCTGGGGTCTCAAAGGTGGGGCCGGCCAGACAAACATACACCCCTTGCTGAAGGGTAAAGCCCAGGTCATTAGCTACTCGCAGGGCCATCTCCCGCAGTTTCAAATCATAAGCTTGGGACATGTCAACGAAGCGAGGCCCCAGTTCGGGATCGTTGGGGCCACGCAAGGGGTTGAGGCCAGTCATGCCGATCAGGTTGATGTGATCGGTGATGAGCATCAAGTCACCAGCCTGGAAGGCGGGATTCAGGCCACCAGCGGCGTTGGTCACGATAAGAATACCGATGCCCAAAAGCTGCATGGCCCGAATGGGCAGGACAGTGCGCTGGGGGGAATAGCCCTCGTAATAATGGACGCGGCCCTGCATGACCAATATCTCCTGGCCTTCCAACTCTCCAATGACCAATCGCCCAACGTGGCCTTCAATAGTGGAAACTGGAAAATGTGGGATCTCGCTATAGGGTATCACATCGGCTCTCTGCACCTCTTCGGCGAGGGGGTTCAGTCCTGTGCCTAGAATCAAGCCGATGGTCGGTTCGCGGTCCGTGCGGCCGCGGATGAAATCGGCTGCCTCTGCGAATTCCTTGCGGGTGAAGAATTTGGCCATCATTGCCTCCTCGTCCGGTCAGCTAAAGCGAAAGCGCTTTCGCTCGGCTACTTTGCCCTCGGGTGAGCCTCGTCGTAGACCTGGCGCTTGTGCTTGCTGGTTACGCGGGTGTAGATTTGGGTGGTGGCGATGTTGGCGTGTCCCAGAAACTGCTGAACGTCCACCAGGGTGGCCTCTCTGCTCTCCAGCATGTGGGTGGCAAAGGAGTGGCGAAGGGTGTGAGGAGTGATGTTGGGGTCAAGGCCCGCTTGCTTGACATAGTGCTTGATGATAAGCCAAAGGCCCTGGCGGGTCAACCGCCGGCCCCGAGGGTTTAAGAAGAGGGCTTTCTCCTCCAGGTCTTTAAGGAGTTGGAGCCGACCTTTGCGCAGATAGGTCTCGATAGCATTGACGGCGCGGCTGTGTATGGGGATGATCCTTTCCTTGTCGCCTTTGCCGATGACCCGCACACAAGTCGAAGGCAGATTCACGTCGTCTATGTCCAGCTCCACCAACTCGGTGGCCCGCATGCCGGTGGCGTACATGAGTTCGAGCATGGCTTTGTCTCGCAGGGCCTTGGGAGTCGAGCGTTTGGCGGGTTCGGCCAGCAATAGCCCCACGTCCTCGGCAGAGATGGCCTTGGGCAATTGCTTCTTCACCTTGGGCGAATCCAGGGTAGCCGTGGGGTCATCCTTGATCAATTCCTCTGTCACCAGGAAGTGAAAGAAGGATTTGGCGGCTGCCACCTTACGGGCCACGGTAGAAGCAGCGTATTCCCTCTCTTTGAGATATAGTATATAGGCGATGATCATGTCTTTGTCTACTTCATCCCAGGACTTGACCTCGAGTGCATCCCGCTCGTTTAGGAATCTTGCGAACTGGGCCAGGTCGTTCCGGTAAGCAATCAGGGTATTTGGCGGAGAGCCCTTCTCCAGAGACAAGAAATCCAGAAAGTCCTTGATCTTTTCTAGCATGGTCAGCTCCTTCCAATAAATCGTACAGTAGGGAAACTGTCGAGTATATTATATCACAGGTTTGCATAAAATCAAATCGGGGTTGCAGCTTATTCCGATGAAGTCTATTATATCGCAGAGAGCTGGATTTGCCAAATCCCCACTCACAGTATCAGCATCGTGTCGCCGAAGCTGTAGAAGCGATACTCCCTCTGGACAGCTTCTCGATACGCTTTATCAATCAACTCCTTGCCAGTGAAAGCCGCCACCAGCATCAACAGGGTCGAGCGCGGCAGGTGAAAGTTGGTGATCAGGGCATCTACGGCGCGGAACTGATAGCCAGGGTAGATGAAGAGGTCGGTCCAACCGGTGAAGGGTTTCAGGTTCCAGGTTTCAGGTTCCAGGTTACGGGCGGCGGTCTCCAGTGCCCTGACCGAGGTCGTTCCCACGGCTATGACGTGCCCGCCCTCGGCCTTGGCGCGGTTTATTTGCTCCGCTACCTCCAGGCTGAGCTGGCAGTACTCGCTGTGCATGGGGTGATCCTCGACGGTCTCCGTCCTCACCGGGCGGAAGGTGTCCAGGCCAATGTGGAGGGTCAGGAAGGCGAACTCCACTCCCCTGGCCTCCAGTTCTCTCATCAATTGCGGCGTAAAGTGCAGGCCAGCGGTGGGAGCGGCCACTGAACCCTTGACCCTGGCGTAGATGGTCTGATAGCGTTCCGGTTCTCCTAAAGGCTCGTGGATGTAGGGAGGTAGAGGCACAACGCCCAGTTCGTCCAAAAAAGACTCGATGGGCACTTCGAATTCTATCAGCCTCGCCCCTTCCCCCGCCTGCCCGACCACCTCACCGACTAGCCCCTCTCTTCCATCCCGATCCAACTCTATCCGCGTTCCTACCCTCACTTTCCGCCCTTTGGTCAGCACCTCCCAAGCTTGTTCCCCTCTCTTAGCCACCAATAGCAGCTCAACCTTGCCCCCGGTGGACACCTTGCGCCCAAACAGACGCGCTGGGATGACGCGGCTCTCATTGCAAACCAGGACATCGCCCGCTGTCAGGTAGTTGGCCAGGTCGCTAAAGACTCGGTGCTCAATGGTCCCCGTCTTGCGATCCAGCACCATCAGCCGTGAGGCATCACGGGGCTCGATGGGCGATTGAGCGATGAGTTCTTGGGGGAGATAGTAGTCGAAGTCGCTGGTTTTCACAGTTTCACCTGCCCAACAGGCGGCTTACCACGTTCAGGACGATGGTCAGCAGAATACTGAGCACGATACAGGTGACGATTGGGAAGTAGAAACTGAATCCCTCGCGCTCGATGCGGATGTCGCCTGGGAGGCGGCCCAGGAAGGGAATCCTCAGCCTGGGGGCGAACGTCATAATGAGTCCCAACAGCAACACGAAAAGCCCCATCAGGATGAGCATCTTGCCCATGCTCTCAAAGCCTTGCATTTCCATCACCTCATTGCCTCGTTGCCTCATTCCTCATTTCGCCTAGCAAGTCGTCAATATGCCTCTGGTTATACCGCTCCCACTCGCTGTAGATACACCCACAGTACTGCTGGCGATAGAGGTCGTGCTCGTGGGTGAGTCGTCCCCGTTCCGACCAGCCACGACGGAAGTTCTCGAAGTAGAACTCCAAAGCGGCAGCCCCCCACTCCTCAGCCACCTCCTCGCCGATCTGGCAGATCATAGCCTGGTCCTGGTGGGGGCTGATGAGCAGGGTGGTGGTGAAGGCGTCGAAACTATCCTCGGCAGCCACTCGCGCCGTCTTCTCCAGGCGTATCTGGTAGCAGATGCGGCAGCGTTCTCTGAACCTCTCGTGCCCTGCCACCGCCCGCAAGTAGAGGGGCATCTCGTACTTCTCGTGCCAGATCACGGGCAGGTCCACTGCTTCGGCGTACTTTTGCGCGCTCTCCCGCCTCCGCTGGTGCTCCTGCCAGGGATGAATGTTCGGATTGTACCAGAAGCCCGTGACCTGGAATCCCTCCTCCCGAAGCCGCTCGATAGGGTAGGTGCTGCACGGCCCACAGCAGATGTGGAGCAGAATGCGCTTCCCCTCGCCCACCCTCTCCTTCTCGACCTCCCTGGACGTCGGCGGCAGCTCCACGCTGTAGGGAAGCTGGATGGTGAGGGGCACCTCGCTGACCAGTGCAGCCTTGCCCTGGGCGATGAGCTTCTGTGCTTTCTCAGCGGTGGTGGGCGAGAGCTGCTGGTCATTGGCATCGAGGACGATGACCTTGTTCATGTTCTATCTCCGTTTGCGCTTGCCCATGCGTCTGAGGTCACGCATGTCCACCATGACCGGCCGGCCACTGCGGTCGGGAACCAGCGGCCGGTCGCCCAACTCGTCGTCCGTGGAATCAGAGGCGATGGCGGACGCGGGTGGGTGCAGCACCCAGTGCTCGACGAGATGGCGCGCCTCGTTGAACTCTTTCGGTAGAGATATTTCATAGGTGCGGTTGGCCTCGACGGCGGCGGCAATGGTAGCCTGGGCGCGGGCCAGACTCACGCGATACATCCGCATGTCCATTCGCCGCGTGGCTCGTTCAACGAACTCGCGCTGGAACTGGCTGGGCGTCAGGCCGTGGGTAGGGAACATGTCTTTGATCGCGCCACGCCACGGGAAGCCAAAGTCAATCAGGAAGACCAGTGCCTGGATGACACCACCGGCCCGCTCCCAGGCGACGGTCACGCTTTGCTGCCAGGGGTGGTCAGGGTCGGTCATGTAGGCAGCATAGAACCGATCCTGACCCAGGTCAAGGATTGCACGGGTGACTGGTTTGATTCCGACCGCAGCCAGGCGGGCGAGGGCGCGCTCGGCGGCCTGTTGCACCCTGGGAAAAGGTGTGGTGTGCGCCAGCGCGCGCAGGAAGTCGGCCTCCAGGTCAGTGGCCCCGGCCTCGGCGACTTGCACCATGTCCAGCAGAATGTCTTCGCCCCCAATCGCCTGCTCGGGCATTTGATTGATGCGATGCATGAAGGCCTCCACCTCGGCCGGGTCACGTGATTCACGCAGGGAGCGGGCCAGGCCGCGCAGTCCCAGGCGGAACATGTCTTCCGCAGACTTGAGATCGCTGGGCCTGATGTCGTGAGGAGAGAAATAGAGACCGGGGTCTTTGATGTCTACGTCCTCGCCCATCCCCTTCAGGATGACCAGGGTGGTCAGCTTGGCTTCTACCGATAGCGCACGCGGCTTTTTTACCAACTGCCAGAGGTAGTCAACTACCTCGGGGCTGCGCAGGCGCGGCAGGATGGTCATCAGCGTATCCCGCTCGGCCTCGGGCGTGCCTTCCATCCGCTTGACCAGCGCGTCCAGCAACGGGCCGTGGCCGACCTCGGCCATAAGTGCTTGCAGGCCGGCTTGCAGCCCGTCGTCGTCCAGTTCGCCGCGCGCGTGGCGGTCGAAGAGTGCATTGAGGCGCGGGCCGGCCAGCACGCGCCGATCGATCCTGGGTGTTTTGCGCTTTTTGGCTTTCCTACTCATTGTAAACTCCTTAATTCAGGTGCCAGGCACTTTCATCGGCTGTTTAGGGCCAACAGCGCCTCCAGGCCAGGCACGCTTGCTCAATCAGTTGGCTATTCGCAAGTGCCTGGCACCTTGTCGGCTTCCGTTCAGGTGCCAGGCACTTTCATCGGCTGTTGATGGGCAACAGCGCCTCCAGGCCAGGCACGCTTGCTCAATCAGTCGGCTATTCGCAAGTGCCTGGCACCTTTGCTTTCAAATCCGCTTGAAAGGCACGGTGGCGAGGGAAGCGATTGTGCACATCGTCCAGCAGCGCGTCTGCTTCCTTACCCTTTCCTCGCAGTCGCAGCACTTCCGCACACGCGGCAATCAGCACGGCGGCTTTGGGGTAACTGTCCCGGTGCTGGTTGCTCACGATGGCGTTCACCCGCTGTTGCGCCACGTCCAGACACCAGGAGAGGATTGGCTCCTGCTGGTCGTGACTCAGAGACGCCGTGGAAAATCTATCCGCGCAGGCGCGCTCCAACCGCCTGGGTATACTATCCCTTCGGCTATGCTCAGGACAAGCCTCTTCATCACTTATCCTGTCCCAATAGCCGAAACCGATGCTGTTTTGCAGTCCCTGCTGCCAGAGTTGCGCCAGATTCGAAGGCCACGCACCAGGTCGCTTGTCAGACAGCAGGACGAGAAAGAATGGCACAACCAACCCCTGCGGGTTGGCGCTGCTACTCCATCCCAGCACTTTCTCACCAGCAGCCAGTTGGCGCGCCGTATCCCAGTCTTCAGCGAACAGATAGGCATGAGCCAGGACAGACTTGTCAATCCATGCCGGCCGCTCAAGGTCATCCTCGCCCCACCATGTTCCTGCCTCCTGGTGGCCGGACGGATGGGCCAGGTAATCCTTCACGTGCTGAGCGGCTCGCTGCATCAACCGCGTCCGTTCTTCGCCGGCAGGGGTTACTTCCCACAGGTCAAGCAAGCGCGCCAGGGTCGGTTTGGCGACGAATGCCTCCCACCGTCCGGCGCGCAAGGTGTCCGTCTCGTTCAGCTTTGTGGCAGCAGTGCACAGGTGGTCGGCGATAGCAGCCCGGATGGGGAGCTCGTCGGGAAGTGTCTGAAGGGCTTCCTGAGCGGCGGTGAGAACCTGGCGGTGTTTGCCCTCCTGCTCCAGCGCCGCAAGCCAGTCCAGATACGCTCGTGGGCGCATTTTCCCCTCTGCCCGTGCCAGCTCTTCCAGTCCCTGCGTGCCCTGCGAGAGGCGAATCGCCTCCCGCAGCCAACTGTCGGCATCGCCACCGCTCTGTCCCCGCAGGAAGGCAATCCAGTCTGCTAAGAACTGGCCCTGGTCGGGCAGCGGTTGGGGGGAAATCTGGATGATGTCCTCCAGCGTTGGATGTGGTCTGGCGAGCCACGACTGCACCTGGTGCATCTGCTCAAAGAGCGCCTGGGGACGGTGCGCGGGCGGTTCGGTTTCATAGACGGCGCGCAGATAGCGGGCACGGGCTTCACCGATGTCCACGCTCTCCAGGTCGTCTGCACTCACCCCACGTCCATAACCATCATCAACGTCAAGCACCGCGAACAGTTTTTGGTAGGCAGCGCGGGCAAGAGCGAGGTTGCCATAGTCAAACGCCGCGTCCGTGCGGTCAAACAGGGCAACCAGCGGTTCCACAAAGTCCTCGTAAGATCCCAGGCTGTCCTCCTCGTCGTACTCGTCCCATCCATACCGTTCCTCCCGGTAATCTGCTCCCTCCATCTCTGCCTCGAGCTCGTGCGTGAGGTCAGCGATGTCTGCCAGCAGATCCTCCTGTAGCAGCGCCTGTTGGACGGCGGCAGCCGTTTCCGCCATCGGCTTCAATCTGGCGAGGAACGCCTGGCGTTCCGTCGGCGGTGTCTCCTGGGCCATGGTGCGCAAAGTAGCGCGGAGTTCATCGGTGGAACACGCCGCCAGCCGCTGTTCCACCGCGTCCCAGAATGTTTTCAACGACATCTTCTCCATTTTTGGCATGGAAAATCACCTCCATTGCTGGTTGTACACCTCTAAACGATAAACTCCCTGTAAAGCACCCAGTAGCGCTTCCCAGGCCCGCGATGGTGATAGATCTCGAACACCTGCCCTGTGTCCGTCCTCACGCGGTAGTAATCCCGATGCCTTCGGCTCCACCAGGCCCGCTTGAAATCCAGCCGCCGGTACTGCTGCTCTATCTCCACGATCTCGTACTCCCGGCCCTGCCAGACAAAAGACGTGGGCGGCCCTGGCTTTTGGGCAAAGCGTACCTCTATCTCTTCATCAATAAAGCGGGAGCTCTCTGCCATCACGTACTAGACCGCCTAGTCATTAACACTCATGCCCCTGGTTCTCGTCTTCCTGCAGTTCGGGGTGATGGGTCTGAATCCAGGCTTCCGCCTGAGCGGCGAACTCCTTAGCCTCCCTCAGCAGGTCTTCTGCCTCGGTCAGGGAGATGTAACCCGCCCCCATGTAGTCAGCTCTGTTCCGCTTGCGGCGGCAATCATCGAAGTAGTCGGCCAACGCACTCATCTCCAGGCCCATCGCCTCTCTGAGGAACTCAAACGTGGTGGAGTGGTGACCGATGCTGTGAGCCCTGTACCCTTCGCTGTACATCACTGCTGTAGCGGCTTGCAGGGTAGCATTGTAAGCGGTGGCAAAACGACGGTCCGCTGACAAAGTCGTAATGGCCGCGTCGGCCAGGTCCCGCTCCACGACCTGGAAAAGGCTGGCGATCTCCTGCGGGTTGGTGCGGTGGCGGCGGATGCGTCCTTCACGTAACAAGCGCTCGTAAGGCATTCTCGTCTCCGATCAAGAAGAGTTTTGGACCTATCAGCACGTTCTGCAAGAATCCATTTCCTGTCTGTGCTCTTGCCCGAAATTCCTCTGGGCTGAACAAAGTGTAGTTGATCTCACGATGCATCAGCTTTTCCGCCTCTTTCAAGGTAGTATGCAATGCCCGGCTAGACAGAGTCCCCACGACGAGGAGGTCAACGTCGCTGGCAGTGCTTTCCTGGTCGGCGGCATAGGAGCCGTAGATGAAAGCCAGGGCGATGTTTTCCGTTTCTTTGAGTGCATTTCCCAGAAGTGCAGTCAGGCCGACCGTTTTCAGGAAGATACCTTTCAGTTCGGGGAACAGGAAGAAGTCGCGATTGACCTGGTAATGCACCTGGTTGCCCCTGGTGAAGCTGGTGAGCAACCCCAGGGTCTGTAGCCTTTCTACCTCGCGCTGGACGGCGCGGATGGGCAGATCAGTCAGGGCACTGATCTCCCGCTGGTAGAAGCTGGTTTCCGGATTGAGCAGCAGCAGGGCCAACACTTTGACCCGTGCCGTGGATGAGAACAACAACTCCAACATCGCTCGCGCTCCTGCGTGACTACAATTTGTAGGCGATTATATACGAAATGTAGTCAAACGTCAAGTACCGCACTCCCTCTCCACCTCCACGATCTCGTACTCCCGGCCCTGCCAGACAAAAGACGTGGGCGGCCCGGGTTTCTGGGCAAAGTGTACCTCTATCTCCTCGTCAATGAAACGAGACCTCTCGCTCATCGCATACGTATTGGAAAAGAGGAGGCGACCATCGCCGCTGTTCCTCAGGACAGCGTTAGCTACGCTAACTCCTTAGAAGCGGTCTGCCGCCAGAGAGCTGCCATCTCCCGGGCCAGAGAGAGGCGGACAAAGAAATCCTCACCGTCGAACAAAACATCGCTGGCTGGAGTCAATCCCCGCTTTTGAAGGAGCCTATCCAATAGCTGGATAGAACCGTAGTGTCTAGCCTGTTCTCGGTCGAGGAAGGTTTCTTTGCACTCAGGGCAGACGTACACGGAGTAGGTGACAGTGAATTTCCCGCCAGCTATGGTGCGTGCTGCCCGTTGTTCAACCATCGGGCCATGGCCGTGAGGGCAGATGGGCGGCTCACCGGGTGGCCTTGTCTCCCACTCCAGGGTTACTTCCTCTCCGATGATGTCATCTGGGCTGCACTGAAACACTGTATCTTGCATCAGTGAATTCTCAAAACAACGACGCCTGCCCCGGCTTTTCCTCGTAGGCGATGCCCAGGTGCTCGTAGGCCCGGCGGGTGGCGACTCGACCGCGGGGGGTGCGGTTCAAGAAGCCCAACTGTAAGAGATAGGGCTCGACGACGTCCATGATGGTGTCGGACTCCTCGGAGAGGGCGGCGGCGATGGTCTCCAGGCCCACGGGGCCGCCATCGAATTTCTCGATGATGGTCGCGAGCACTCTGCGGTCTATGTCGTCCAGGCCCAACTCGTCTACCTCCAGCATGGCCAGAGCCTTCCTGGCCACTGTCTCTGTGATGTGCCCCTCGGCCCGCACCTGGGCGTAGTCACGCACCCGCTTGAGCAGCCGGTTGGCCACGCGGGGCGTGCCCCTGGCGCGACGGGCTATCTCCCTCACCCCGCCCTCGTCTATCCCTACTCCCAGGATGCCAGCCGAACGACGGACGACGGCTTCCATGGCCGGCGGATTGTAGAAGTCCACTCGATACACTACGCCGAAGCGAGCTCTGAGGGGCGAGGTGATGAGGGCGAGCCTGGTGGTGGCCCCGATGATGGTGAAATGAGGCAGCTTAAGACGGAGGCTGCGGGCGCTGGGCCCCTTGCCAATGATGATGTCCAGGGCGAAATCCTCCATGGCCGGATAGAGCGTCTCTTCGATGGCCCGGCCCAGGCGATGCACCTCGTCAATGAAGAGCACGTCGCCTTTGCGCAAGTTGGTGAGGATGGCTGCCAGGTCCCCGGCGCGCTCGATGGCTGGCCCGGCAGTGACCTTGATGTTGACGTTCATCTCGGTGGCCGTGCAATGCGCCAGCGTCGTTTTGCCCAGGCCCGGGGGGCCATAGAGGAGGACGTGGTCCAGGGCCTCGCCCCGTTGCCTGGCTGCCTCAACGACGATCTTGAGGTTCTCCTTGATCCTGTCCTGCCCGATGAACTCCGCCAGCCGCCTGGGACGCAAGGACACGTCCCAGGCCGCCTCTTCATCTCTTCGCTTTGGCGAAATCATGCGCTCTTCAGTCATAGTTTCCTCGCTTGGGGATGAGAATCACCTCTACAAGCGATTATACCAGAAAGGGCAGAAAATGTGAAATCCTTCTTTGACAAAGATGTCCATTAGTGATAAAATATTGGCTGGCAATTAGCGCCCAGCTAATTGCCTATTGCTGAAACGAGGAGGTTAAAGCGTGAGTAAACTTACTGAGATTCGCTGGCATGGCCGTGGCGGCCAGGGGGTGGTCACGGCGGGCAAGCTGCTGGCTGAGACGGCTCTGGGGACGGGCCAGTATTTCCAGGCCTTCCCCGACTACGGCCCTGAGCGCATGGGGGCGCCCATCAAGGCCTACACTCGCCTCAGCACGGAGCCCATTGACTTGCACTGTCAGATCGAGGAGCCTGACGTCGTTTTGGTCCTCGACCCGACGTTGTTGGGCACGGTTCCGGTGATCGAAGGCTTGAAAGAAGATGGTGTGCTCCTGGTGAACACACCGAAATCCCCGGCCGAGATTCGGGAGATAACGGGCTTCAAGACCGGCAAAGTGTTCACCGTAGACGCCAGTCACATCGCCATCGAGGAGATTGGTCGCGAGATCACCAATACACCGATGATCGGCGCCCTGGCCAGGGCCACGGGGTTCTTTGAGCTTGATGATCTGATTGTGCAGACCCGCAAGCGGTTCACCAAGTTGATGATGAAGCAAGACATCATTGACTCCAACGAGCGGGCCATGCGTCGTGCAATCGAAGAGGTACAGGAGGGATAGCATGACTAACGATGGAACCGGCTGGAAAGACATTCCCATCGGAGGAATGATCTTGGAAGCGGGCAACGCTGTCAAATATCTAACGGGCGGCTGGCGAGCCTTCCGCCCCATTTGGGATGGGGATCGCTGCATTCACTGCTTGCAGTGTTGGGTCATGTGTCCCGATTCCAGCATTATGGTAGACGACGGCAAGATGACAGGCATTGACCTGGTGCACTGCAAAGGCTGCGGCATCTGTGCTGAGGTATGCCCGCCTAAGGTCAAATGCATTGAAATGGTCGAAGAGGCCAAGGCAGCAGAAACGGAGGGAAAGTAAGCGATGAGCGAATTCAGAGCACTGGACGGCAACAGCGCTGTCGCTGAGGCGATGCGGCAAATTGACCCCGACGTGGTGGCGGCCTATCCCATCACACCGCAGACTTCTACGGTGCAGACGTTTGCCAGTTTCGTGGCCGATGGGCTGGTACAGACCGAGTTCGTCACGGTGGAGAGTGAACACAGTGCCATGAGCGCCTGCGTCGGCGCGTCTGCGGCAGGGGCGCGAGTCATGACGGCCACTGGATCGGCCGGGCTGGCCTTGATGTGGGAGATCGTCTACGTGGCAGCCAGCAATCGCTTACCTATCGCCATGCTGATCGTCAACCGGGCCCTCTCGGCTCCGATCAACATCCACTGCGATCACTCGGACAGCATGGGTGCCCGCGATGCAGGCTGGGTGCATCTCTTTGCCGAAAACCCGCAGGAGAGCTACGACAACGCCTTCCAGGCCCTGCGCATCGGCGAGCATCCCGACGTGCTGTTGCCAGTGATGTTCATGCACGACGGCTTCATCACCAGCCATGGCCTGGAGCGGGTGGAGGTCTATGACGACGATGCCGTGAGGGATTTCATCGGCGAGTACAATCCGACCTATCCGCTACTGGATTGGCGCAACCCGGTCACCTACGGTCCGCTGGACTTCTACGACTACTACTTCGAGCACAAGCGCCAGCAGGTCGAGGCCATGGAAAACGTCAAGCAGGTCATCATTGATGTGGGCCGAGAGTTCGGCGAACGGTTTGGCCGTACCTATGGCCTGTTCGAGACCTACAAGCTGGATGACGCTGAGGTCGGCCTGGTGGTGCTGGCTTCCACGGCGGGCACGGCCAAGACCGCGGTGGACAACCTGCGGCAGCAAGGACTCAAGGTGGGCCTGCTCAAGCCGCGTGTCTTCCGGCCTTTCCCGGCGGAAGAGTTGGCGGATGCTCTCCAACACCTGAAGGCCATCGCGGTGATGGATCGCTCCATCTCCTTTGGGGCGATGGGCAACGCCGGGCCGCTTTTCCTGGAGCTTCTGGCCGCCTTGCAGGTCTATGGCAATGGTCGCATCCCAGTAGCGAATTACGTTTTTGGCCTGGGTGGGCGCGACACCGTGCCCTCGCAGATTGAGACCGTCTTGCATGATGCGCTCAGGATGGCCGATACCGGCCAGCCAGAACGACTGGTCACCTACCTGGGTGTACGGGAATAGGAGTGAAGACATGGCAACAAAACTAGCACTGAAAGAGCTTTCCGCACGAGAAGATCGGCTTTCCCCAGGACACCGCCTCTGCGCCGGTTGTGCTGAGTCCATTATCGTGCGGCAGATCTTGGCGGCCATTGACGAACCGGTGGTCATCGCCACCGCCACAGGCTGCCTGGAGGTGGCGACCACGATCTATCCCTATTCAGCCTGGCGTGTGCCCTGGATCCACAATGCTTTCGAGAACGCCGCTTCCACTATCAGTGGCGTAGAGAGCGCTTATTGGGCGCTGGTGAAGCGCGGGCGTCTCGAGGACGAGAACGTCAAGTTCCTGGCCTTCGGCGGCGATGGCGGCACCTACGACATCGGTCTCCAGGCTCTTTCCGGCGCGTTGGAGCGGGGCCATCACTTCATGTACGTCTGCCTGGACAACGGGGCGTACATGAACACCGGCATCCAGCGTTCCAGCGCCACGCCCTACGGCGCGAATACCACCACCTCGCCAGCGGGCAAGGTGATTCCAGGCAAGCAACAGTTCCGCAAAGACCTGACGGCCATCGTAGCAGCCCATAATATCCCCTACGTGGCTCAGGCGTCGCCCCATCGCTGGAAAGACCTGATGCAGAAGGCGCGCAAAGGGGTGGCCGCCAACGGCCCCGCCTTCCTCAACGTTCTGTCGTCGTGCAACCGAGGCTGGCGGCACGCTACCGATCAGACGCTGGAGGTCAGTCGTCTGGCGGTGGAGACGTGCTATTGGCCGCTGTTTGAAGTCGAAGATGGCCAGTGGAAGTTGAACTACAAGCCGAAGGAGAAGCTACCTGTCGAGGAGTGGCTCAAGACACAGGGACGCTTCCGTCACCTCTTCCAGCCGGAGAACAGGCACGTTATTGACAAACTCCAGGTCGAGGTGGACAAAAGGTGGGGGAGGCTACTGGAGCGTTGTGGGGAGAAATGAAGTAACGAGTAACAGGTGATGAGGCAATGAGTTACGAGTCCCTCATTGACTCATTGACTCGTTAACTCATTGCCTTATTGACTGTTGACAGGATCCAATGGCTAAAGTCTTTCAATCCAACCACCCTTTGATGCAGCACAAACTTGCCCTGCTGCGGGATGTGAAGACCGAACCCAAGAGGTTTCGGGAGTTGGTGAGGGAGGTAACCTGGCTGCTGCTTTACGAGGCAACCGAGGATTTGACCCCGGTGGAACGTCCCGTTACCACACCCATGGGTAGCACGGTGGGAAAAGTCCTGGTGGAGGTGATTGCCTTCGCGCCCATCCTGCGAGCCGGCCTGACGATGGTGGGGCCGGCCCTGGAAATGATTCCCACAGCTCACGTCTGGCACATTGGCCTCTATCGGGATGAGGAGACCCTGCGGCCCATCGAATACTACACTAATGTGCCCCAGACAGCGGGGGCCGGCGTAGTCTTCATCCTCGACCCCATGCTGGCCACTGGCGGATCGGCAGTAGCAGCGGCGGATATCCTCAAAAGAACTGGGGTTCGAAACATCAAGTTCGTGGGCCTCATCGCTGCTCCCGAGGGGATCGAGCGACTCTCTAGCGCCCACCCCGAGGTTCCCATCCACATCGCCGCCGTTGACCAGGGCCTGAATGAGATAGGCTACATCGTGCCCGGCCTGGGCGATGCGGGCGACCGGCTGTTTGGGACAGGCGGTGTCCTGAGCCTTGCCCTGAGCCCCGTCGAAGGGTTGTCGAAGGGCTGACTAGGATTGCCCGATGGTTAAGCGAGCCTGGAGGGCGTTCTCTAACTTCGCCCGCCATCCCGTCATCGGAATGGTCGTGGTCGCCGCGTTTGCTCTCTTCGTCTACCGAGACGCGCTTGGCTTCCTCTTCTTCAACGACGACCCAACCGGCCATTTCCGCTGGATGGAGGGTCGTTCCATTGTCTCGTTCTTCGCCTCGGCGCGGGGACACGCCTACTACAGGCCGCTCAGCTTTGCGTTGTGGCAAGCCCTCCACGCCGTCCTTGGCTACCACGATCCCTTTTTGCTTCACTTCCTGAACCTCATCTTCCACGCCGCTAACTGCGCCCTGGTCTGGCTGCTGGCCTATCGCCTCACGAAGCATAGGGGCTATGCCTTCGTGGCCGCCGTGCTTTTTGCCTTCTATCCCTTTAGCTACGAGGCGGTAGCCTACGTAGGCGCTTTCGTCCACCCCCTGACTACGTTCTTCGTTCTGGCTACCCTGGTCCTCTATCGGGAGGCCAGGCAGGGCGCGAACTGGTTGTTTTACACCTCGCACCTGACCCTTGTTTTGGCGCTTTTCACCCAGGAAACCGCTGTCATCGCTCCCCTTTTGCTCATCGCCTGGGAGTTGATCGAACGGGGAAGGGCCTTCGCAAAACGGTCGCTGGCTTACCTGATAGAACCGTTGCTCTTCATGGCTCTGTGGCTTCGTGTTCCCAAGCTGCCCACCGCTGGTTTGCAGCCCTCGCCTGGTCTCTGGGAAAATGCCCTGCACTTTTTACAGGCCATCGTCTATCCCGCCGCCCCGCTCACTTCAACTCTGGTGACGCACCTGGGCATGGAGAAAACGGTGGCGCTGGTGATCATTGCTCTGGCCTCGTTCGTAGTTCTCTACTTGGCAGGGCGCCTGGCCAGAACGCGCTTTTTCTCCATATCCCTCGCCTGGGCCGTTTTCTCCGCACTGCCGGCTACGTTCTTCCTGGAGAGCGCTTACGTTCGCGGCAGCCCCAGGCTCTTTTATCTTACATCGGTCGGTGCTGCCTTGCTCTGGGCGATGCTTCCCCTGGCCTTTCTCCCACCCCCCTCTGTCCCCCCGCAAGCGGGGGGAAGGACGGGCGGGGTGGTGCGTAAGCTGCTGGCCTGGGCGATGGTGGTGGCGCTGGTATGGCCCAACCTGGGCTTCATCGGCTGCCGCCTCAACGATTTCGCCAGAACGACGGAACTGATGCGTCTACTGAGCGAGACGGCTCGGGCAACCCCGGCAGAGCGAGAGCTGGCTTACGTTAACCTGCCATTCCATTTCAGCTCAACAGAGGGAGGGTGCACCTATCCCTATCTCTACGGCTCGGCCGGGGCAGTAGCTATCCCCCTCTACGCCGATGTGGCCGACTTCATCGCCTTTAACGGTGGCCCCAGGCGCCAGGCCAGGGGCGTGGTCGTGCGGGAGTTCCAGCCCGGCTGGGCCACCTATGGCGACGAGACCGACCTGGAGGGCCTGCGGGCGCTTCTGGCCCAAGGGCAGGTCTACCTGTTCGATTTCCCCGCCTGGGAGTTCTTCGACCTCACGGCCAACTGGCTGGTCTCGCCGCAGGGAGCCTGGGATGAGATGGCTACCTTTGGGGAGAGCATCGCCCTGGCGGGACACTCTGTGGAGAAGGGCGACGGCCTTCTGAAAGCGACTCTGTGGTGGAAGTGCCTGAAGCCGCCGGGACGCCGCTATACCGTCTTCCTACACCTCTACAATGCCGACGGCAAGCTGGTCGCCCAGAAGGATTCCCAGCCGGCCAGCGATCACCTGCCGACGGTCTTCTGGCACGGGGGAGATGTAGTGCGCGACCAGCGGGCTATTGAGCTGCCTGCGGATCTGCCTCCTGGGCGTTACACCATCGCCGTCGGCCTCTACGATCCCCAAACGATGGCCAGGCTTCCGGCCATCGCCCCAGATGGAACCCGTTACACCGACGACGCCGTCGTCCTGGAGGAACGAGCTTTGCCTTAGAGGATGGGAATAGGAAGATCTGTCAATGGATGAGGTGACGGATTAACGGACGGGAGCGCTGGGCGGTATCCGCTAATCCGTTAGGCATCCGCTGGTGGATGTTGGAGGTGAGGTAATGCCATTTCTGTTAGTTTTTGTGGTGGCCTTCGTCCTGGCGCTTACGCTGACGCCGCTGGCGCGACGGCTGGGAGAGCGCTACGGCTTCGTGGCCGCGCCGGAGGGCAGGCGAAGGCACGTCGGCACGAAGTCGAGGCTGGGCGGCCTGGCGTTATTCGTGGCCTTCGTAGTAGCGGCAGCGCTGGCCCAGTTCCTGCCGGTGGATCGGCAAGATCCCAAGGAACTGACCCGACTGGTGGGGCTGCTGCTGGGGGGCACGTTCATCTTCCTGGTCGGAATCTACGATGACAAACGCGAACTCCGCGCATCCCCCCAGATCGCGGCCCAGTTTGTAGCTGCTCTCATCGCCATCCAATTTCTCATCTTCATCGAGTACGTCAACAACCCCTTCACCAATCAGCAGACAGCGCCATTCCCCTGGCCCTTCGTGGTGGCCTTCACCCTCTTCTGGCTGATGGGCATGATGAACACCGTGAATTGGCTGGACGGCCTGGACGGGCTGGCAGCGGGAGTGGCGGCCATCCTCTCCGCGGTGCTGGCCTTCCACATGTACCGAGAGGGTCAGCATAGCGTGGCCCTCCTGCCCCTGGCCCTTTTGGGCGCAACTTTGGGCTTCCTGCCTTATAACTTCCATCCCGCCAGGGTGTTCATGGGCAGCTCTGGGTCCTTCTTCCTGGGCTTCGTTGTGGGAGCCCTGGGTATCATGGCTGGGGCCAAGATGGCTACAGTGCTCCTGGTGATGGGCATCCCCATTCTGGACGTAGCCTGGCTCATCTTTGACCGATTCCGCCTGGGTCGCTCCCCCCTCGTAGGAGACAGGGGGCACCTCCACTTTCGCCTCCTGGACCTGGGCCTATCCCAGCGCCAAATCGTTCTCCTCTATTATCTCTTCTGCTCTTTGTTCGGCCTCCTCGCCCTGGTCATCTCATCCCGCATCTACAAGTTCCTGGCCTTGCTGGCACTGGGGGCAATGACGTTGCTCCTCTTGCTGTTTGTTTCTCGCAAGAAGAAGGAGTAACGAGGCAACGAGTAACGAGTTAACGAGGCCCTCGTTGCCTCATTCCCTCATTCCCTCATTCCCTCACCGAGTGTAATACTTCACACGTCTCAGCGTATTTGTTAGTAGAGATACCGGAAACTCTACGGAGCGATCTATGGATGGTACCGTCGCCGTGTTAACGAATGAACTGGCGCTGGTGGCCCGCGCTACGGCCGAGCCGGCTGCCTTCGCCGCCATCTACGATCACTACTTCCCGCGCGTCTACAATTACGTGCGCTATCGCGTCCGGGACGCCAATACAGCCGACGACATCACTGCTCAGGTCTTCGAGCGGGCTCTGGTACGCATCGGCAGCTATCGCCCGGAACGGGCGCCCTTTGGCGCCTGGCTCTTTGCCATCGCCCGCAACGCTGTCAACGACCATCTTCGTGCCCAGAGGCGCCGCCACTGGCTCTCGCTGGAAGCTCTGCGCGACCGGGCCAGCACTGAGCCTCAACCAGAGGAGATCGCAATTCACAGTGAAACTCATACCGAACTGCTGACAGCCGTGGCCCGTCTGAGCGACCGGGAGCGAGACCTCATCGCCCTGAAGTTCGCGGCAGGACTGACTAATCGCCGCATTGCCGCGCTCACCAGCCTGAGTGAAAGCAACGTGGGAGTGATCCTGTATCGAGCCATCCGCAAGTTGCGCGATTACCTGACTGGAAACGAGAAAATATGAGCCATCAAGACGAACTATACCTGGCGAACCGGTTCTCTGCCGACGTGGATCGCCTGCTGGAGCAGCAGGACCGCATTGAGGAGACGCCTGTTTCAGCCGAATACGAGGAATTGCTGGGTGTTGCTGAGCGGCTGGCAAGTCTCGACTTCAGCGCTGGTCATCCGCTGCACGAGAGACTGCGCCGGGAGTTGATGGCTCGCTACCGTGAGAGATATGGGCACCACCGCCTGCGCGTGGGGTTCTGGCCGCGTCGTCAGGGGCGCGCCGCTCTGGCTGGCCTGGCGGTGGTACTGCTTTGTGTCGGACTTTTGGCGGTCTATCCCCCCGCTCGCGCGTTGGCTCAGGAAACCTGGCAGACAGTGCTGCGCACGGTGCAACTCATACGTGCGTTGCCGCACCTCACCGGCGAAGCGTTAGCCGGCGGGCTGACAACCTCCATCGAATCCCCGGCCGAGGCTGTCCCCCTGGTGAATTTTCCGGTACGTGCGCCCTCTTATCTGCCGCAGGACTATGAGTTCAAATTTGGCTTTGTCAGCCATCTCCCGGTGCAGAGTGTCTCTTTCGATTATGGCGTCCCCTACGGTCGGATCGTCACCCTGACCAGTGGTCGGGCCATCAGCGGCGAGATCTACCGAGGGCTGCGCATCTTCCAGATGAAGGGAAACTTTCCAGGAATGTGGCCCATCGGTGAAGCCATAGCCCAGGAAGTGACCGTCGGTGGACAGCCAGCACTGTGGCTGACAGGCCTGCCGGTGGTTCAAGCTCAGGCCAGTGTAACGATCAGAGCCACGGTAAAGGACAACGAGGGGGTCGAGCAGGAGGTTCTATCTCGCCAGGAGACCTCACCAGAGGTACTGGCCCGCACTCCGGTGACCGCTCTGATGTGGGAAGAGGGCGATCTGCTGCTAACTGTCATTGACCTGGATGGCCGTTTTTCCCTCGAAGAGATGACACGCATCGCTGAAGGGTTGGTGCCAATCTCGACGCTCCCGCCTGAAAAGCTGCCCACCCCGACGCCTCAGACGGAGATAACCGGCCACGAGATCGCCAGTGTGGAGGAGATGGTCGCCGGGACGAAGTTTGGCCCCTACGTCTTTGATCCCTTGCCCCAGGGATGGCGGCTGGAAAGCATTGTCGCCTTGAGGGCCTCCGACAGGCCCCTCGAGCGACGCTACCTCTTGCACTACCGTCACTCCCAGGACGCCGATATCCGGTTGATCGAGGGGTTGAGCGTGCCGCTCCTGAGCTGGCCCAACGACATTGAGCGCGGCGATGGTGCGCTGCGCCACGTGGCGGACAACGGCATGGAAGTATGGACCTCTGACATGCACCAGTGGACTCGAGAAAGCAGCATCAAGGAGACCGCCCGATCCAACGAGCGTCCGATTCCGGATGAAGTTCAGGCCATGTTCTTGCGGACACCCGACGGCTTTAGCCTCGAACTGATCGCCGTTGACGTTTCGTGGGACGAGACCCTGGCCCTCATCGAGCATCTCACCCTCGCCCCCGGCGCCGACCCTACCCTTAACAGCCGCCTGATGAAGGGGTGCTATCCCTGCCCGTGACCAACCTTCCAACCATCCAGGAGGTGTTACCATGAGATGCATCCAACGGATTGTCTCCCTGGCCGCTCTACTGGCGCTGCTACTTGCTGCCTGCACCACGCCCACGCCAACTCCCCAGACAGAAACCATCACCATCTCCTTTGCCTGCAAGGACTATCAGCGTGACCGGTACCGTGACCTGGCCCAGGAATTCCACAAGCTTCACCCGGCCATTACTGTAACATTCGTCTCCGTGGACGAGGTGACCGGCAACGCCCCAGGAACGGTCTCCACCGACGATGTTTACAAAATCGCGGCTGCGACCGATACCTTCGTGGATTCCTCTTACATCCTTGACTGGGCTACGCCGCAGAACATCGTCCTCGATCTGACAGACCTGGCCGAGCAGGACGACAAATTCACCCAGGACGACTTTTATCCCGGCCCGCTGGCCCTCTTCCAGAGCGATGGCAAGCTGTGGGGTCTGCCTTTCTCGGCCGATACGCTTCTTCTTTTCTACAACCCCAAGCTGTTCGATGCGGCCGGCGTGCCCTACCCGCAGATCGGCTGGTCGTGGGACGATTTCTTGGAGGCTGCCTCTCGCTTGACCATTCGCGAGGGGGACACGGTGAAGCAGTACGGCTACATGGATCCCTGGCCCTTCTACAGCCTCCCCTCGTTTGCCCACCAAAAGGCCGGTCCGCTGGTGGACTATGATCGGGAACCACCGCTGGCCCGGCTCGACGCGCCCGGCGTGGCCGAGGCCGTGCAGTGGTACGCTGACCTCATCCTGGTGCACGGCGTCATGCCCAACCCAGCGACGATGGATAGCACGACCCTGCAAACGTTTCCCTATGAACAATCCCCGGCGATGTGGGTTGGTGGCTCCTACGAAAGAGACAACTTTGAGCACCTCTACGACGCCGGGGTGGTGCCTTTCCCGGAGGATGGCGAGGCGGCCACGACAGTCTCAGCCGACGGGTACTTTGTCAGTGCAGGGACGGCACATCCGGAGGCGGCCTGGCGCTGGATCGAGTTCCTGAGCCGCCAGCCGCCTGATCGCTACGCAAGCGGCACCCCGGCCCGCAAATCGGTCGCCGAGGAGACTGGCTACTGGAAGAAACTGGGCGACGAGACGGCCACCGTCTACCAGTACGCTCTGGAGCACGCCGTCAACTACCCCGGTGGCGTTAACTGGGGACTGAGCAGCGCGTTTGAGATGGTGCTTCAAGGCGACCCTGTGGACGCGGCTCTGACCGAAGTGCAGGCCAAAGTCAACGAGAGGCTGGCCGAGGCTGCCGCCGAGGCACAACGTCCGCCGGAAAAGTTCACCGTGGCGACGCCGTTCCCCACCCCCACGCCGGGTGGCATCCTCATCCGCTTCCTCGCACCCTACGGCGCTGACATGACGGCCTATCGCGACTTGGCCAGTCGTTTCCACCAGGCCCATCCTGAAATCGCTGTGGAGGTTTCATCCAGTGGGAGTGGATACCTGGCCGAGCAGGCCGCGGCCGCCGACTGCTTCATCCGGTACGACTTGCTGCCAGAGGATCCCGACGTCCTCCTGGCCCTGGATCCCCTCATCGCCAATGATGAGACTTTTGGCCTGGATGCCTTCGCTCCGGCCTTTCTCAAACCCTCCCTGGCCGACGGGGTGCTATGGGGCCTGCCACTGGAGACCGACGCCTGGTTGCTCTACTACAACCGCGACCTCTTTGATGCGGCGGGTTCCCCTCATCCAGCCGCCGATTGGACGCCACAGCAATTCATTGAACAGGCCATAGCCCTTACCGATGTGAGTGTATCTGAGCCGATCTATGGCTTTTACCCCCGCGATGGAGCCTACGCCAACGCGCCAGACTATGTGGCGTGGCTAGGCGGCCAGTTGTTCGACGCCGACGGCCGTCCCACCTTTGACGATCCCACCGTGGTGGAGGCCCTGATCCGCTATGCCGATTTGATCACCAAAGCGACTCCGCCATCGGCAACGGAGCGCGGCGATAGCCGCTGGCCCTACCCCACCAGGTGGGGCGGGCACCCGGGGCCGGTGGGTCTGGGTCGCGTCGCCATGTGGATCGACTTTTCCGACAACCATCGTGGCGCGCCCCCGCTCGACTTTGAGGTGGGGGTCGCACCACTGCCCATTGGGGCCTCGCCGCTGACAACCTTCTCGACGCGAGCGCTTTTCATCAGTGCCCAGACGCCACACCCGGACGCCTGCTGGGATTGGATCTCGTTCCTGAGCGCGCAGCCGGAAGCCGTGTCCTGGCTACCGGTACGGCGCGACATTGCCGCCAGCGACGCCTGGCGCGAACAGGCCGGCGTGGAGACGGCCAATGCCTGGCTGACCATTCTGGATCGTGGAAAGACGATACAGCGCTCGTGGGCACTGTCAGCGGCCAACTATGCCTTGTACTGGTTCGACGAAGCCTTTGCCGATGTGCTCGCTGGCGCGCGGCCAGCCGCCGCGTTGCCCGAGGCCCAGGTCAAAGCGGCCGCCTTCGCCGATTGCATCGCCGTCAGCGAAGTGACCGAGGAGGTCTACCGCACCTGCGCCCGCCAGGTAGACCCCAACGTCGTGTTGCCGGGCGAATAGCTCAAAACATTCTTCACCCAACACACCCCACTCCTAAGCCACCCTGCGCTGGATTGACTTCCTGACGCGGCAGCCACCTCAACTGAAAGGCATTCCAGCCCGCCGCTCCGTCGCTGAGTCAGACCAAGTCCGCCAGGACTTCGCGGCTTGCTCTCTACATCCTTTTGAAGTACAATTTGAGTGGAGGTCAGAGGGTTAGAGGCACTCCGGATTCAGACCTCAACTCCCTCCCACACTACTGCCGCCGACGCCGCTCATGCCCTCCATCTGGCAGCTGGGAACGACTTCCACGTCGCCGTGGTGGGCTATCGACTCTGCGGTTCCAGCATGAACGGGTTGCAACTGATCACCCGCCTGCACGACGCCAACCCCTTCACTGTCCCCCTGCTGATGACTGACCACGACAAAGGTGAGGTCGGCTTCCGGGTTGCCCGGCTAGGCGCTTTCGGTTACCTGACCAAACCCTTCGGAAGGAGAAACCGATGCAACGGCTTGGTATCGGATTAACGCTGTTGGGATTGGTGTTTGGGTTGGCGGGGTGCCGGACCATTAGTGTCAACTTAAGGAGGCCTGGCAGCGGGTTCGCCAACAGATAACCACGTATTCCTGACATAAGTCAGACGGTGAACACGCTTGGGGTTTGGACGCCGTCTAAGCGCCTTGACAGCCTC
>Ga0268277_1000306_pt1 | contig 40450 bp, 42 predicted proteins | sample saktaG_5_FD_190132 | JGI IMG/M metagenome (GOLD analysis project Ga0268277, IMG submission 190132) | Saline water microbial communities from Sakinaw Lake, British Columbia, Canada - sak_2010_1_5_50m | ecosystem: Environmental > Aquatic > Non-marine Saline and Alkaline > Saline ... | reverse complement strand
GAGATAATCTCGAGGTCTTCAATAAGAAAATTACTTTCCTCCTGCGCGGAAAATTTTGCCCGCTTCCAGCCTTCGGAGATATAATACATCTCCCTGAGTGTTGAAGAACGGTTCTCGATCAGCTGCTGCTTCACAAAACCGATCACGTACGCCATCTTCAAAAGGTGTGTCGCGCTCTTCGCGGTCGCCGCTGTACGCAGGCTCTCCTTGTCCCCGTACTTCCAGACCTCGCTTGCGTCATCGTACTCGATATTGTATTTCGTGCGCGTCGGAAGGGAGATAGAAGGGGTCTCGCCCGCTTTCATCTGGTCGTACCATGCAGAGGCAATGGCGAGCAATGCTTTCATCGACTTTTTATCGAGTTCGTCTTTAGACATCGAGATCCACCACCATCTTCTTGGCGTCGTCGATGCCCCTGATATCCAGCATGCCCCCCCCTTTTCCGCTGTACGAGACGTGCCATATTTTCCGGGGCGGGACAGCTACCTTCCAGACTTTCGTGAACTGTCCTTCCACCTCGCTTACGAAGTCAGGTTTGGGGCTGGCATCTGCGGCATTGTCATGTGATATGTCATACACCGAGATCTCTCCGTCATAACCTGTATAGTTGATAACCTCGATGGTTACGCTTCCCTTGCGCGTCCATTTTTTCGCGATCAGCTTGCGCATGAGCTTTCCTTCGATAGGAGACGTGTCGACCAGAGGCTTTTCCACAATCTCACTGACCTTTGCCGCAAGCTCCGGAATGATCGCGCAGACTGCACGCGCGCGGTCTTCAGCGATCTTGTTTTTGTCCCTGCGGGAGAGGAAATTCTTTAAGTCGCGCCCAAGGTCCTGTAGGGCAAGAACGATCTCTTTTTCGATCTCGGGAATACTTGCAATCGCATCCTTGCTCTCGCTGGTGAAAGGAACATTTGTTGACGCGACATGGACAAGGATCAGGATCGGGCCGATTGGCAGGCCCTGCTGGGAAATGTTGTACGCCTTCCAGTTCACATTTGCAATACATCCCGTGATCGCACACGCACCCTGCTGGTACATGAGGGGAACGCGGTTTGCAAACCGGAGTATTATCGCATTCCCCTCCGCTGGAAGTTTCCCGCCATACCCGATTGCAGCTTCGACCATGAACGAGTGGCCGGAGAAGACCGAGCTCGGACGGGTGCGGGCAGCAACAAAGTCCATCTGGAACTCCTTATCGAGCCCGCGGCGGATCAGTTCCTCACCAATCGGAGAGAGACACTGGGATGACGGGGGCGCAGGGACTGCAACTTCCTGCATGGCCGCAAGCAGCGCCTTGAGCTGCTCGGTAGTAAGCCCCTTTATCTTGACCGTCCCTTTCAGGCCGGCCTTATCGCACATATCCTGCGCGGACTTCTTGCCCACACGGCTGAAGCCCTCCACGAGGAAATCGAGGAGTTTTTCCTCACTGGCAGTCGCCATCCGCTTCAGCTGCCCGAACTCGATCCCATGGGGGTGCGGCTGGATTGCAACAGGACAGGCAATTACTTCCTGGCTCACCCGCTCAAACGTGAACGATTCGTCATCGAGCTCTACCCTAAAGCGCGCATGGGGATTTACAATCGAGGTATACCTGAGATATTCGAGGAGCTTCTTCTTTGCCGACATCGTGCTCCTGAACTCGATCTGGACCCGGGTGCCGTGGGTCCTGTCCCATTCAACCGGTTTCTGGGAGATGATGTCGGGTTCGTTGGTCTCAATCCTGATCTGGATCTCAAACCTGAATGCAGGCTCTTTTGCACCTGTGCGGGAGAGGACGATCGTGGGAAGACCACTCGTGAGCTGGGCGTAGAGCACCGCTGCCGAGATCCCGATCCCCTGCTGCCCGCGCGTCTGCCGGATCTGGTGGAAACGCGAACCATAGAGAAGTTTCCCAAAGACGTACGGTACCTGCGCGGGGACGATGCCGGGGCCATTGTCTTCCACGATAATCCGGAAAATGTCGTTGCCGGTCTTTTTGATGCTGATGTAAATATCGGGGAGTACCTTCGCTTCCTCGCAGGCGTCAAGTGCGTTGTCAACCGCTTCCTTGATGGTGGTAATAACGCCGCGGGTTGGTGAATCAAATCCCAAAAGGTGTTTATTTTTCTCAAAAAATTCTGCGACACTGATGCTGCGCTGCTGTTTGGCAAGCTCGTCAGCGAGCACCATGCACTTTCACCTCATCAATTGCCGCAACCAGTTCCATGCTTTTTTGCTCACCGTTCTTCAGGTTCTTGAGCGTCACATTCCCTGATTGTGCTTCGCGCTGGCCAATCACGACAGCAAAATCGGCAGACTTTGATGCATGGGCAATCTGGGCACCGAGCCCGCGCTCCATGAGATCCATCTCTGCCCGGATGCCGGCAGCGCGGAATACGCGGGCAACTTCAAGGGCGCGCTTCCTGCCCATGTCCGTGCAGATAACCGCGACAACCGTGTCTTTTTTGTGCTTCACATCACCAAGTGAGACCATGACCCGGTCAAATCCGATTGCAAACCCGCATGATGCGGTATCATCGCCACCAAAAAGATGAGCAAGCTGGTATGCACCGCCGCCAAGGATCTGGTCCTCTGCGCCAAGGTTCTGTGCAAAACCTTCAAAGACCATTCCCGTATAGTAATCAAGGCCCCGGACAATCCCGAAATTCAGGCTGTATTTCACGCCATATGCATCCAGTATTCCGACCATCTGTTCAATGCGCTCTTTTTCCGGAATTGTTCCCGCAATATCAAAAGCTTCGTTCAGGTTCCGGCATCCGGCCAGTGACGTAAGCGAGGCGAAGAGATCCTGTTTACCCATTGCTTCGAGCGCAGCTTTCAACCCCTCAAAATCCCTCTTGTCAAGGTACGCCATCACGCGTTGTTGGGCAGAGAGATCGAGGTCTTTTAACAGGTTTTTCATAAGCGAAAGATGCCCGACTTGGAGGTCATAGGTCACACCTGTCGTGTTCAGCATATCCGCTGCGAGCATAACCACCTCAGCATCGGCAAACGCGGTATCCGCTCCAATCAGTTCAACACCAAACTGCCAGAACTGCCGGTACCTGCCTTTCTGCGGGCGTTCGTACCGGAAGCAGTCAGCAAAGTAGCACCAGCGGATAGGTTTCGGCGCGACCTTCGCCTCGTTGATGTACATCCTGATAACCGCGGCGGTGATCTCCGGGCGCAGTGCGAGCTTCCTGCCCCCTTTGTCCTCAAATACGTATATTTCCTCGATGATCCCTTCACCTGACCGCATGGTAAAAAGGTCCAGATCTTCAAACTCCGGTGTACAGACTTCGCGGTATCCCCAGCGGCGCGCCACATCACGGAGGCGCCACTCGACACGCCTGCGCGCCTCCATTTCATCAGGTAAAAAATCCCGTGTCCCTCGCGGTTTCTGGAGCATTTTTTCAAAATCCCTCTTAAAGGTTTGAATCCCTCTATGTAGTAATCGCCGCCCCATTATTTCTTATTCGCCCTTTGGACCGGCACACTTCCAAAAAAACGCTGGAATGCACCTTCGCCCCCCCATACCTTTTCCCGGTTGATCTTCCCCTGCAGGTAGAGCGCAGCAAGGATCAGACCCAGTCCGAGGAGTTCAAGCGCGGATATCCCGCACGCCACGCCGAACATCGCAAGCGCCCCATAAACAACCCCACGGTATGCGGCTGTCCGATACCCGGGAAGCCCTGTCCGGTAATAGATCCGTGCGTCGCGCAGCCAGAGAAATATGACTGCCGCGGCTCCGAAAAATCCTACGTAGACGAGATACGTCATGATAATGAACTAACTTATTATACGCTGCTCCATATCTGTATTATTACAGCTATGCCGCCGAATTCAAACCTCAATGAAGTACTCGTGCGTTATAAAAGGGGCGAGATCTCGCTTGACGATGCCGCAGAAGAGATCGACGGGCTCCGGCTCGAACGTGTCGGAGAGTTCGCCTGTATCGATTTAGGGCGGGGGGTGCGCTGTGGGATGCCCGAGGTGGTCCTTGCCGAGGGTAAGACACCGGATCAGCTTGCTGAGATCGCAATTCGTCATGCAGAAGCAGCGGGACGATGCGTTGTCACCCGGATCAGTACCGGACAGGCTGCAAAGGTACAGGAGTCTGCCCGGTCACGGGGGTTTACCTGTGAATACCGGAAGGAGGGGCGCGTGCTTGTCCTCTCAAAAGGCGAGGCACCGAAGCTGACGGGAGGCATCGTCGCCATCATAACCGCGGGCACATCAGACATCGGTGTTGCTGAAGAGGCGAAGATCATCGCCGAGGAGATGGGATGCGTCGTCCGCACTGCATATGATGTCGGAGCTGCGGGTATCCACCGGCTCTTCCCGGCGTTAAAACCACTCCTTGATGCACACACATTTATCGTCTGCGCCGGGCGCGAGGGGACTCTCCCCGCTATCGTTGCCGGACTCGTTGATAAACCCGTAATCGGTGTGCCCGTCAGCACCGGATATGGATATATGGGCGAGGGGAGGGCTGCACTTGCAAGCATGCTCCAGTCATGTTCCGTGATCGCAGTCGTCAATATCGACTCCGGATTCACTGCCGGAGCATTTGCTGCACGAATCGCAAATTTGAGGATGTGTTTATGAAGAGAGGATTTTATATCGGCAGATTTCAGCCATACCATGACGGGCACCAGTCGGTACTTGAGCATATCGCACAGGAGGTGGATGAGATCATCATCGGTATTGGAAGCGCTCAGCTCTCCCATACGATTGACAACCCGTTCACCGCCGGAGAGCGTGTGCTCATGATCACGCAGGCACTCGCATCGCTTTCCTGCCCGTTCTATGTCATCCCCATCGAGGACATTAAGAGAAATGCACTCTGGGTTGCCCATGTCCGCTCCATGACCCCGCCATTCGATCTCTGCTACTCGTCAAACCCGCTGGTCGTGCAACTTTTCGAGGAGGCCAAGATCAGGGTCCTGTCGCCGTCAATGTATGAGCGCGACACCCATAGCGGAACCGAGATCCGCCAGCGTATGCTGGCCAGAAAACCATGGAAAACACTTGTGCCGCCTGCTGTTGTCAAGGTCATAGAGGAGATTGACGGGGTGGAACGGCTCCGGCGGATTGCACAGGATGACTGAGATTAAAAAAACAAAATGCCGACAGCGGTACGTAAAAGCGATGAATCCCGGGTCATGTATGTTCGAACGACTGAAAAAAATCTTCAAAAATGAACCCCCAAAACCTCTTATCATCAAATTTGAAGAGATCCCTTTCTGGCTGGACAACCGCAAGAGTACAATCAGGGGGAATCTCCAAAAAGATACTGCTGCGCCAATGCGAACCATTCGTGAGGCGGCGCATAACCTTGAGCATATCATCCAGATGCTGCATGCTGCAGAGTTTAATGAGGAGATCCACCCGAAGTTAAAAAGTATTGCTAAAAACACACTCCCCCAGTATGCAAAAACGATGGAGACAGCGCTGTCAAAACCCCTGCCGGAGGATGTCGAAGGGTTCTACACTGCCGCAGGCGAGGTGCTGAAAGTGTGCATCAACAGCTCGCGGGGCCAGGGGAAATACCTCCAGACTGTATTTCCCGATGAGATGAAAACCGTCCGGGCCGGGATCGATGCAATCGGGCGGGAGATCAATGCAATGACCGGGGCGCTTGCTTCCTTTCGTATAGAGATGGAACGTATCAGGGAAGCAGAAAAAACACACGGGGCGTTTGTGGATATCGCGAACGATACGGAGAGATCTCACACAAAAGAGAACCGTATCGGGCAGCGGGTTCTGGAAATCCAGACCCGGATAGAGGAGTGCAGGCTGGAGATTTGCAGGCTGGAGACCGATACTACACAGCTCGGGATTGCCGGACAGCAGCGCACAATTCAGGTACTGACAGAAGACAGAGACCAGACCATTCGCCGGTATGCGGCACTCTCGATGACCGCATCTCACGTGCTGCGTAAAGCAGAAAAACTTGCTCATAAACAGCAGAAGGTCCATGATGAGGGTGTGCTGCGGCATGCCCTGGACCTTCTCTCGGATCATACTGTTCCGGACACCACCCTCCTGACAGGAGCACTCAGAACCGCGAGCCCGGTCGCAGTAAAAATGATCGAAACGGGGGATGTGCCTCTTAAAAATAAGGAAGAGCGTGCAATTTTTTCTGATCCCGCTGGTTTTATCACCGAGATCAGTACTCTTTCAATAAAATATGCCGAGCAGGCAAAACAGTGCGATGATGCGGAACAAGCGCTCCGTTCACATCCCACCATCATCAGAACCGATTCCCTCGTACGGGAAAAAACCCAGCTGGAAGTGATCCTCAAAAAAGAACTGCACTCAAAAACAGAACTGATCAACTGGCGCAACGATCTGCAGAAGAGCATCCCTTCACTGCAACAGAAACTGGAAAAAATTATGGGGGATCTGTCAGGAAGCGACGTGCAGCTTCACTATCCCCTGACCTTTACCTCTTCACCGTGAGGGTCGTGCGGGAGAGGCTAGTACATTTCTTCGAATTCGGTTTCATCCGTGAGGGTGAGTTCCTCATCGATGCGCTCGATCAACCGGTTGAGAGTATCCCTTGTCAGATCTTCTTCAAAGACCATCGTAGTTATGATCTATCACCTGTGTAAGGTCTCATGTGCGCTTGCATTGGGCCAGAGTTCACCATTGCAGCGCTTTTAATTTTTCCTGTCATTGATGCGTGAAATCTTCAAGCTCACGCTGATCATCGGGAAATTCCGAAGGCCAGCCATAGCAGTCACGCAGCATCCGGGCAATGACATCGCTGATGGTCATCCGCCCGTGTTTCAACGTGAGCAACGCCTCATACACTTCGGGGTCGATCCTGATCGACCGCCCCTCACCTGCACGAGGCATGATTACCACTGGGTGGTTATCGTTTATAAACATTTCCTAAAAACGAAGAGATCAACCAGATTGGAAAAGGACTTAATAGTCCTGTCTCTTCATCCATGACCTCCCGGGTCAGGCAAACCTGATGAAGAAAAAGGTTTTGAAATCAGTATAGGCAAATTCCGGGTGTTCGCCGGAGCACGCCCCGATACGCATGAGCGACGGTTTATTGAGGGGGACCTGTGCCACGCGAAGTGCAGGTAACTTCCGGCCATCGCAGGTGATCGTTGAAAACGCGAGTTCAGTTTTTTTAATTCCGTCGGATGTACTTTGGCAGCAGACGGGCGTATGCTGGTGCCCGCAGCACATATGCATCAGCCCGCGTGAGCGGAGGGCAGAAAATGCCATCGCGGGTGTATAATGATACCCTGTAAAGAAATCTCCGGCCTCATGATCCAACCGCTGCCAGCACTTGAGGTGAAGTGTAGACGAGTCCAGATTCAGCGGCCCTCCATGGACAAAGAGCATGTCATTGCTCACCCATTCCATCGGAATACCGGAAAAAATGGAGAGCAGGGGCGAATTCTGCACCTGTTCATGCCGGTAGGTGCTTGCTGCGTCGCTTCCACTTACCAGAATCCCGTTAAGAAATGCATGATCATGGTTGCCCATGATAGATACGAGCCGGAATTCACCTGCGAGCACATGGATGATCTCAAGAGCCTCTTTTGGGTGATTGCCCCGGTGGAGGATATCTCCAAGGTTCACGACAACATCGATGGAGCCGAAGTGGTCACTAAACGCCGGATTTTTTATACATGCTCGAAGGGCGGCGATTGCAGATGAATCGGCATGCACATCGGAAAATATCACGGCACCCATAATAGTTTATAATTCTTCGCACTGCACCTTCATAAAAACACGGGATCGGGAACGCGATTGGGTAAATTTTTCCGTTAACGTAATTTCCAGACGGTGCAAAACGGTATGTTCATTGCATACAGGTTCTAATATTTACTAAAAATATCCGATGAACCAGAGTGGAAAAATCAGATAATAATTCGGGTTATCGGGTGCTCACGGAGGATCAGATCTCATGGAACGATTTCTGCAGAATTATATCGAGAAAATAAAACCGGAATTTAAGAATATCTCCAAAAAGACATCCCACGAGATTGCGTCCGCGTTCTTCAGCTTCAAGTTTGGGCTCTATCAAAACACCATCGAGGAATGCAGGCTCGCTCTCTCACAGATTCCCACTGAAGGGACGTATAGAGCATTGATTAAAGCCCTGCAGATTGTACAGCTCAATGCAGAAGACCTCGAAAACGGACAGGTAACTGCAGACACACGAGCGGCATTTTCAGATAACGAACGTTTATTTGTCGCACTAAACCTCCCGAAGGACAAAACCGAAGACCCGGCTTCGCTGGAAAGGGATAACGCTCTCGTCCTGCTCTATGCCGTAGCAAAAAACAATTCTGTCGATGATGAACAGGCACTGGATGAACACCAGAAATTTGTTATCACGATCCTGACTTCATATAAGTCCGCACTTGGCATCGTTTAAAAAAGGAATGGGGCAGGAAATGCCCCGCTCCAGATCCCGCTCGCATACTTCCGGTCCGTCATCCTCATGATCGGTATCGGAGGCGTGTGGTTTGCGATCATCATCGGGACTTTTGTGCAGGCGACGCTGCTTGCATGGATGTACTTGAGCGGCGGGTGAAAGAAGGTGGTGGTGGGATGAGAAGATGGCACACAAAAACGTGGAATTCCGGAATTTTTTTGGATAGCGCAGTTATTACAAATTATGTATCCATGACCTGATAAGATCAATAATCCATACCGGTCTTTTTTCTCCGGATCGATATCACTTCAATGATCAGCCGGTTGTGGTGGATGAAGAACGTGACCCGGTAATTGCCGGAGCGCATCCGGTACCGCGGGATATCTTTTGGCGATCTCGCAACTTTCCGGACATCGTACCGTTTGTAGTCGAGGTCCTGAGCGAATCCTTCAATGTCGTCCAGGATACGTGTGATGAATTCCTTCGGGACGGCGGCGATCTGCTTCTCTACGCGATGTGGGATCCAAATCTCGTACGGCATCAGATCCCCAGCTCGTCCCTGACAGCCTTCAGCGTCCTGACCCGGCCGGCCCTGATGTCCTCAAGGCTCGCCTTCATGTCCTCGATCTCCTCATCGGACAGCGGCTCATCGTCATACGCCATCGTTGCCAGTCGTCCGATCACGTCCTCGTAACTCTCCTTCTTGTGATGCTTCAGGTCGTCGAGGAGTTCCTTTGTCTTTTGAGAGATCCTGATTGTAGTCATGGCTGGCATATACATGTGTATACACAGGTATACGAGATATACGTTTTTACTGTCATATGGCCTCGGAGGTTGCATATTTCTGAACATCCGGTCTCTCCGACGGTAGCGCGATCCTCGGACTGCCCCTGCAACACGGTCCGGGCCTAGATTCCGGGCATAATTCCCGAAAAACCGGGCATAATTCACACTTTTTCCCAGTTTCGCCGACGTGAAATCGCGGAAACAAATAGCGCTAATTACGGGCACGATCTCAGGCCGGATCGTATTGTAGATTGTGGAAAGGAAAAGAAGGCCTGTTTTAGCTGTGAGGGGATGACATATGTCATACCCGAATGGAGGAGATGCCGAAGGAATCTTCGACTCTCCGATCTGAGTTTTTCACCGACGGACACCGATGAGGATTTTGGGGTTAGGTCAGGCAAGTGTCCGACAACCCATACGTACGGGGAGCTATGAAAAGCCTGGGAAAGAGCAGTACTTTTCAGGCCGGCACTCTCCGACGGTGGTATGATCCTGATCGTGTCCCTGAAGCATCATCCGGCCCCGGATTCCGGGCATAATTCGCGAAAAACCGGGCATAATTCCCACTTTTCCACCATTTCTCCGACGTAAAATCGCGGAAACAAATAGCGCTAATTACGGGCACGATCTCAGGCCGGATCGGGGTGTACTATGCCGGAAGGAAAAGAAGGCCTGTTTTAGCCCCCGGATCCCAGTTTTCCACCGACAGACACCGACGGGGATTTGCATCTGTTTTTTAGGGGGGCTCTGAATCCGGACATCTAATGATTGCCCCATATCTTTAACGTTGCAGAACGATCACCACTGATCAATGGCGGCACCGGAGAACCTGAAGACATTAGTGAGTAATTACGAGTTTCACCGGCCGGCATATCTGCGCGGACAAGTACAATGAAACGCAGTTGCGCCGGGAATTTGTCGATAAATTTTTTTCTATAATGGGCTGGGATGTGGACAACAATAAAGCATCCTCGGAAGCGTATAAGGAAGTCGTGCACGAAGAACCGGTGCGGATTCGCGGCACGACACAATTTTTCGATTACACGTTCCGTGTCGGTGGCGTCCGGAAATTCATCGTTGAGACGAAAAAGCCGTCCGTGAAGATCAAGGATGACGCCGATGCCGCGCTCCAGATCCGATGGTAAGCATGGAACGCGAAGCTGCCGCTCTCGATCCTTACCAATTTCGAAGAGTTTGCGGTTTATGACTGCACACTAAAACCGGCGACATCCGATTCCGCAAGCAAAGGCCGTATCGAATATTTCACGTATAAGGATTACCCGGAAAAGTGGGAAGAAATTGTTTCAAGATTTTCTCAGGATGCAATTCTCAAAGGATCGTTCGACAAGTACGCCGCAACAACGAAGGGAAAGAAAGGAACGGCAAATGTCGATGAAGACATTCTTGCCGAGATCGAGGACTGGCGCGATTTGCTCGCTAAAAATATCGCCCTGCGGAATCCCAAGCTGACCGTTGAAGAGCTGAATGCGGTTGTCCAGCGGACAATCGACCGGATTATCTTCCTGCGAATTTGCGAAGACCGGGGCATCGAGGATTACAGCACGCTCCAAAAGATGATGGATGGCGACGGCGTTTATGCCCGGCTCTGCGATCTCTTCCGGCACGCGGACGACAAATACAACTCCGGGCTCTTCCATTTCCAGCAGGAGCCGGACTGGAACGAACCGCCCGACACCCTCAGCCTCTCGGTTGTGATCGATGACAAAGTGCTCAAAGGGATCGTAAAGCGGCTCTACTACCCGGACTGCCCGTATATCTTCTCGGTCATCCCGCCTGCGATCCTCGGGCACGTATACGAGCAGTTCCTCGGCAAAGTGATCCGGCTCACGGAAGGCCACCAGGCGCGCATCGAGTACAAGCCGGAGGTCAAGAAAGCTGGCGGGGTATTTTACACACCGCAGTACATCGTGGAATATATCGTGAAGCATACCGTGGGCGAACTCGTCAAGGGAAAGACGCCCCGCGATGTCGCAGCGCTGCGCATCCTCGATCCCGCGTGCGGCTCCGGCTCATTCCTGATCGGCGCGTTCCAGTACCTGCTGGACTGGCACCGTGACTGGTACATCGCCAACCTCGTCCCGGTCTACCTTGACAGGAAATCCGCAGCCGATCCCGCTGTGCTCGCGCTCCTGCCCGAACCAGCTCCGAAAGCAAAAAAGAATAAGAACGCCCCCGCCCCGCAGGTAGATCTCCCCCTTTACAAAGCGGCAAACGGCGACGCCTCAAAGATGCGCAGCGACTGGAAGCTCACGACCGCCGAGAGATAAAAGTTCAGTTTCCCGGCGTACTCCGGGATGAATGTCCCGATCTTCAGCTCGATTACCACATAGCAGTGCAGCCGCGTGTGATAGAACAACAGATCCAGATAGTAGTCCTGATTTCCAACTGCGATATGGTATTCACTCCCGACAAATGCAAACCCGATCCCCAGTTCGATCAGGAAGTCACGCAACCGCTCCAGAAGCGACCGGTGAATTTCCCGCTCGGAGACATCGGAACCCAGACCGAGAAAATCAAAGATATACGGATCTTTAATCGTGTCACGTGCGAGATCCGATTGCGGAGCCGGAAGCGTAGCCGCAAAATTGGTTACCGCTGTTCCGGTGCGCAGAAAAAGCCCGCTTTCAATCTGGTGCACCAGCACATTCCGGCTCCATCCGTTTTGGAGTGTCTGCCGGATATACCACTCACGCTCTTGTGCATCCTTCACCTTATCGAGCAGGGCGATATGATGATACCAGGTAATTTGTGCAAGCAGCTCTTGCACAATTGATGCATCGCGGTATGTCTCTGCGAACTTCCGCATATATTTCAGGTTCCTGACCGAGAACCCTTTCATATCAGGAAACTCGTGCATCAGATCCCGCGAGAGGCGATCGATCACCTTCGCCCCCCACCCCTCAGTCTGCTGTCGTGCCAGGATATCGCTTCCAATCTGCCAGTAGAGAAGGATCAACTCGCGGTTGACGGAAATTACTGCCCTCACTTGGGCAGAGCGAATTCTGGCTTTCAGTTCGGCAATAAACTCCGGGTAACCCGCCGGGAGCGTGGAGTCCCGCGGGGTGAGATCGGTCGTGCGTTTCATATCCTCTCTTCCTTGTATATCATTCCTGCACTGTCACCAACATCTCCAACCTTCACAACCGCTTCGATGTGTTGAATTGAATTCCGCTCTCTATATTTTTTCCGATACGTCCTGCCGCTGTTCAGTGTTTCCCCGCCAATATTGCTTGTCACAACAAGATGGTTGCACTCGTCACGCAGGTGCTCGACTTGAATATGGTGGTTTCTGACCGTCAGGGCAGATGCCACCACGAGAAGAACTCGTCAGAGTTCTTCGCTGTCTGAACAATAGCGGTCTTCTGCCCAAAAGGGCGGAGACTGCTTTGAGAAGAAATCGTCCGATTTCTTCGAGGAAATTGCAGGACGCGAAGTTAGAGCACGAAAAGACACTGCTCCAGCGTCAGATCGAGACGACGGATGCGGTGATTGATAAGTTGGTATACGAGCTGTACGGCCTCATGACCGGGGATCAACTGACCAATGCGGCGTTCCTGCTGTTCGGGAAAAAACAGGAGCAGTATCTTTCTGATGCGGTGCTCCGAATCGGACGGTTCAAGGATGGTGCTACCATCATAGGGGACCGCTGGATTGCAGGGAACCTTTTCCACCAGCTTATCGAGGGGGAAGAAGCGATCAGGAATTTTATCAATGTGCGCTACGAAATCTCGGGAGAAACACCGGAGCGCAAGGAACATTGGGATTACCCGCTCCCCGCACTCCGCGAAGCACTCATGAATGCACTTGTCCACCGGGATTATTTCAAAAAGCACGAACAGATCATGATAAAAATCTATGACGATGCGATCTGGTTCCATAATCCCGGCGGTCTGCCTAAAGGGATGTCAATCGAACAGCTGAAAGCAAAGCCCCAGTCAATTCCACGAAACCCTCTGATCGCGAGGATCTTCTATCTCGCCGGTTATATCGAACGGTACGGTTCCGGCATCCAGCGGATACTCACATCGTTTGCGGACGCCGATCTCCCTGAGCCGGAATTCCAAACCGATGTCTGGGGTTTGACCCTGATGATGCAGAAGAATATCTTCACACCCGAATATCTCGCACAGCAGGGGCTGAATGAACGACAACGATTGGCACTATCGTATGTACTTGAGCACGGGGAGATCACAAATAGTGCGTTCCAGCAGCTTGCATCCGTTTCACGGCGAACAGCTGCCTATGATCTTTCCCATCTTGTAAAAACCGGAATTCTGGAGTTGCAGGGTACACGAAAAGCAGCACGCTACATCCTTAACCCAATCAGACCTCTGAGAACACCGGAGAATAATTCAGGAGGTCACGATGAAAAAGCATAGTCCATTGCGCATAATTGCACATAAATTGCACATAAATTGTAGATACCCCACAGACAAAGCCCGCCACGATCGAATGGTTTAATTCGTCACACAGATGCTCGAAATCTGCTTCTGGCCATCAGGACAGCGACGGATTCGAGAAGAACTTATCAGAGTTCTTCGCTGTCTGAACAATAGCGGTCTTCTGCCCAAAAGGGCGGAGACTGCTTTGAGAAGAAATCGTCCGATTTCTTCGAGGAAATTGCAGGACGCCAAACTGGAGCATGAGAAGACGCTGCTGTCCCGGCAGATTGAGGCGACGGATGCGGCGATTGACAAGCTCGTGTACGAGTTGTACGGACTGACGGCGGAGGAGATTGCGGTTGTTGAGGGGAAATCAGAACAGTCAGGGCATCCTTGACCGTTGCCCCGACACTTTCACCCCCCGCAGCCCCTACTTTTATCAATCGCACAGGACAAGGTCTTCACCGGTGAATGATGATTCTCAATCTCAATCTTGGCGAGCGCCGGGTGCTCCTGCTGCTCCAGAGGGATGGCCCGAACGATCTGGATGTGATCGCCGGCCTGTTGCGCATTCCGCTCAGCGAAGCCCGGGAAGCGATTGCAATGCTGGCAAAAGAGGAACTGGTCGAAACCCCGGACCAGACCGTTGCCGAATTGACGGAACTTGGTAAAAATTATAATCTTCTCTGCGATGAGAGCATCGAGGACGAGCTTGACCGCATGAAAGGGTGCAAGGCCGACATCCTCCGGTACATCCGTGAAACGGAACGGCATCCGGTCTCGATTGGGTCTCTCGCCCTGTTCCTCAACCACCCGGAAGGGGAGATCTCCGAAGCACTGGATGCCCTGGAAACCTTCGGGTATCCGGTACGGGACATCGTTTCGTAACTAAGGGGCCCGGAATAGCGATGACAGAATCAGATCACAATCCTTTTTACAGGAAAATCCCTACAGTGCTCACAGAGCCGGTAGTCCGGACTATAGTTACCCTGCACCAAGAGCGGACTGCATCGGCACCCTGATACCTGATGAAATCACTGAGATTAGGACACAGGTTGACACTCCATGGCATCCCTCAGCCAGAGAATGTACGGATACAGCTTCTCCGAGATCGAAAAGGAGATCCTGTTCCATAACAGGGATCTTGGTTTTGTCCGGCCCGCCAATACGGAAGGCACCGTCTTTTACCTTGATCCTTCCCCGTTCTTGAAAACGCCGAAGCGGGAGGTGTATGTCGCCCTCTGCCCGCCCCCGCAGAAAGGAGCGCTCGTCCGGGTCGTTGTATCGGAAACCCGCGAGGAGATTCTGAAGGATCGCACCGGATATTACCGGCTCCTCATTCATTCTGTCACATCCTTTGACCCTGTCGACCCGGCAACACTGATCCGGCACAACCCCCTGCTCCGTCCCGATGAAGTGACCGGTTTTTTCAGCCTGCCGTTCATCGGGGAAGAAGAGATCGTGGACGGGATTGCCATGTGCTCTGCCCTGTATGCAATCTCTTCTCCCCCGCTTCCGGAGCAGAGAGGCGGGATCAATGCAGCGGTACTGGGAAGATCACGGCAATGGGCCGGGTTCAGGCGCAGCATGGACATCATCCCCGCTGAACTAAGACGGGAGTCATCGGACTTCTTCTACCGACTCTCCCTGCGCGAAGAGGATTATTCAAACCTCCCGAGCCGCGAGATCAGCCTTGCGTTTCTCAACCCGGAGCGTGTTCCCATGCACATCCCGCTCGTCCTCGATGTTGAAATGAAAAATCTCTCCCGGTACAAAGAAACACACGAGGTCCAGAAGCCGCTGGTAACGGCATTCATGCTCGATGCGCTGCTGATGCAGCCCGTAGTACCGGACAACCTTCAGGGATCAATGATTGACACGATGTACGAGCTGGTCTCCGATGTGAAAGGATCAGGCAGTATCCCCTACACCCAGGACTTTAATGCCCTCATCCCCCGCCTCGGAGCTTCGTTTGCCCGGTACAATGCACGATTCACGGTTAAAAGCGACGATATACGAAAGGGCGTCGACCTGTGGTCGGATATGTTCTACCGGGCGAAAAAAATCGTTTCGACCCAGCATCCCGTTTCCCAGCTGTACCGGCTGAGCGATGCGGCACGACGATTGTATGTTGACTTAAACGATCTCTACGGCATCGAAAATCCGATCATGGTTGCAGAGATCCCCGTTCATATCTCCGGAGGAAAAAACCCGTACCATTATGAGGAGGCACTGGATGATCTCAACCGGCAGGGGCTTATCATCCGGCTGAACCATAGTACTATCAAGCTCCTTGACTTCGGGAAGCAGTGTCTGTCCTGAATGCAGACCAAGGGATCAGTAGTTAAGAAATACTTGACAACTGCTCTGGCAGCAAGTCTTTCACGTACAAAACCATTAGCGCTTCCCATGCCACATTGAGTACAATAAAAGGACACGCTCTCATGCTTATCAGATTTGAAACGTATTCCGATAGGAAATATGTTTGCGCCCGGGGCATCGGTGTCGATATCTTCACACAGGGAAAGACCCTTGAAGAACTGATGGCAAACCTCCGCGAGGCCGTGGAGCTCCACTTCGCTGATGAGATTGAGAGAGGGGAGACCATCCGCATCCTTGCACTGTCCGAAACAGAGGTCGGTACCGTTGCCCGGGCTTCCGGTTGTTAGCTGAATAAAAATCCCACAAATACCTAGACCTGCCTGATGAATCGCTCCATCGCGGGCAGGCACCCGGGATTTTTCACATCAGAGGAAATGAGATCAATTTTTCTCGTATGCTTCCAGAAAAGCATCCCGGGAAATCCCGGCCTGCGTACAGATTGTGCGCAGGGTCGATCCCTTGATTGTCTCGTGGTTCGGGATGGTCATGGGTGTTTTCGTGCCGTCAGAGTTTGGGCGTTCGAGCGCGATGTGGTTCCCCACCCGTACGACATGGAATCCGAGCGACTGGAATGACTGGATGACCCGCTGCTTTCGAGCATCATGCGGGAATTTCATTCAGACAACAACCTCGGCAAGTCTCGTGTCGATGATCTCGTCATCGGAAAAGGCTTCCTTGCCAAAGGTCTCGATGTGAAACCGGATCGCAGACGTGACATCGGCAACGGCTTCGTCATACGTATCGCCTTCACCGATGACAACGCCTTTCATGCCGACGGGATATGCAATGTAGCCGTCAGGATGTTTCTCGACAATGATCTTGAAGGGCTGCATGAAAAATTCCGATCCTTACTGTTCATAGGTGCCGGGAAATAATAAGGAGATCGCTGTCCAAAAGATACGGGAAAATCAAAACCTAAAAAATTCAAGAGGGCAGGAGTCAGCGCATCACAACGAATCGATACTGATGCCCGAGAAGTCCTGTGCCATTTCTTTGATATCTTTGACCCCGAACGCAGTCTGCACGGCGTTTATCTCCAGCTGAATCGCAACATCGCAGACGTAATCGAGGATATCGACCGAGAGCTCCTTTTTAATCTTGCTCTTTTTTATCTGGTCGAGCAGGTGCGCCATCTTCTCCGGGCTTTCCATCCGGAGCTTGGCAAGGCTCATGACACACATGTAGATACGGGTCAGGTTCCTGTCTGTCCCGGTGATGGTGTCAAAGAAGTTTTTAATCACCTGCGCCTGGTATATCTCTCCAGCCATTACCCACCTCCTGCCACATTGAGGGTAATTCCTCTGTTATTAACCATCTGCTTAAAAGGTTTCCGATAAAAACGGGCTTTTTACAGGAAAACAGGGAGTTTCAACAGGCTTTTTTCACAAAACGCGGCGATCCTGTCAGACATCTGTATGACAAACGTCATACTGCATCGGGAACCCCCGCACACAAGATCCTGGACAGGCATGAAGGGGCATGAACTCCGGGGTGCAGGTATGCTGCACCAGTCCTGCCGCTCACTTTGCCGTGCTCACGATCTTTATGATGTCGCCATCTTTCAGGATGTGGCTCTCCTTGATCCGCATCTTGGTACGGGCATCGATCGCGTACAGGAATCCCTTACCGATATCCGTGTGCACCTGGTATGCAAGATCATGGGGCGTGGAACCTCTCCGCATCAGGAAGGCATCCGGCAGCACATCCCCCTGCTTGTTGCAGAAATGGTTCTCATCCTCCACCGGGTAAACGACAATCATGTCGAGGAGTTCGAAAACAGCACGGTTGATCGCCTGCTGGACACCGGTGCCTTTACACTGTTTCATGACTTCCGCGATCTTTGCAAGGCCGGCTTTCTGGGCGAGGGAGAGCGAAGCTTCGTTGGCAACCTTGAACTGCTCATCGCCCGGCAGGTACTGGATCACGTGGGCAGCCGCTGCATTGCGCAGCGCCAGCTCTGATGCCGCGCTGGCAAACGCAACCTTCTGTGCGGCAAGTTTTGTACGCAGGGCAGGAGGAATCTCATCGGACTTGTTCCCTACGACCAGCATGGGTTTTGAGATCTTCACGATCTCCGCGCAGAGCGGGACGAGATCTTCGATCGTCGCATGCACGAGATCGAGTCTGAGCTTCAGTTCCACGTCACGCACATCCTCGGTCGTGATGCCAAGGCCGGTGAACGTTTCGGCAATGCCCTGTTCTATCGCAGCACCCTTCCCCTGCGACTGGCGGTTGATCCGTGTCCAGTGCTTGTCAAGGATACCGTGGACCCACATCGTCATCTCGAACAGGAGGAAGGCGACATCCGTTTCCGGATCATGGTTGCCGGCACCCACGGGATTCCCCTCGCTATCCGTCCCGCCGCTGGCATCAATAATGTGCAGGATTGCATTCGCCTGCCGGAGGCTGTCAAGGAACTGGTTGCCCAGCCCCTTACCCTTGTGGGCGTCAGGCACGAGCCCGGCAACATCGATAAGGTTGACAGCAACGAAGCGGTTGCCATCCGTGCAGTGCGTGCACGTGACCTTCAGGTCGGTACAGGCACACTTCGTCCGCACATAGGCAACGCCGAAATTCGGGTTGATGGTGGTGAACGGGTAGTTGGCAATCTCGGCATTCGCCATCGTGGCCGCCTTGAAAAAGGTCGATTTTCCGCAGTTGGGTTTTCCTGCAAGCGCTAAGGTAATCATTGTCCTTCCTTCTGTTAATGGGTATTATGGGATACCGGATACATGTAGTGCAATCTGACAAAGCTTTTCTTGCCTGTTTATTAAAATGTAAGTATGGCATTTGTTCAAAAATCAATATTTTATTTCGATAAACCCGGGGAGGCAAATACCCGTGACGCAATCCGTTTCGCTATCGAGCGTGCAAAAGAACTGGCTATTAAAAAAATTGTTGTCGCGAGCACATCCGGAGCGACGGCAAAACAATGTCATGAGGCGCTGAAAGGGACCGGGCTTCAACTTGTCATCGTTACCCACGTCATGGGATTTTCAAAACCCGGTGAATGGGAGTTTGATGCAGGGTTGGCAGCCGGGTTAAGAAAAGAAGGCGTGCTTATTGTCACCGGCACTCATGCATTGTCCGGGCTCGAACGGGCCATCTCGAGGTCCAAAAGAATCGGAGGCGGCTCGCGCACCGAAGCGATCGCTGAGGCACTCCGCCGTGTAGTCGCCGTGGGGCTGAAGGTAGCAGTCGAATGTGTCCTGATCGCTGCTGACAATGGCGCGGTTGGCGTGGACGAGGAAGTCATCGCAATCGGGGGAACGATAAGCGGTGCGGATACGGTATGTGTAATCCGTCCCGCACATACAGCAAACTTCTTTGACATCCAGGTGCGGGAGATCGTCGCTATGCCACGGGTCCGTTGATCATGTCACTTTCCGCACTCAGGGACACCATCGATCTCCTTGCACGGATACCCGTTCTCTGGATCCCGGGGATTGTCTGCGGGGCTCTTGCAGCATTCCTCTGGCTGGTGCTCACCACATCCGGCACTTTTTTTGCCGGAAGGTTTCTCGTCATCTTCTCCCTTGTCGGGCTTTTTTTCATCATCGGCATGCTTGCGGCAATACAAAAAAAAGGGTCCACGTTCAGGAACATGCTTGCCGATGGTGCCCGGTATTATTTCAGGGTGCTTGTCCCCACACTGGTGGTAGCTTTTGGTAATGTTCTCATCTTCATCCTCGTGATCCTCACCCTTACCCTGTTTGGTCTTACTCCGAATGCAGGACTGCTCACGTTTCTGTTCTTTGGAGTACTACTCCCGACAGTAATGCTCACCTTTTTTTACGACACCGCGGTGATTTTTGAAGGGAAAAAAGTGTTTGAATCTCTTGAGCGAAGCATCGAAGTTGTAACCGCTCACTTGGGGGAAGTCATCCTTTTTTTTATAGGTTGCCTGCTGATTTTCTGTTCAGTCAGTTTTGCCATGATGATCATCTGGTCTGCATTTCTTGCTGACCAGCTCGAGCCGATCACCCGGTATAATGAGACACAGCTCCAGTCATTTACGCCTGACCAGCTTATCGGTCTGATAGGCCAGGACGGCGTCTGGATAACCGCACTCATCATCTTCTGCTGGATTGCCATCCTCATCCCCGTCCTTTACACGTACAAAGCCTGTTTCTACCGCTTGGTTTCCGGAAAAATTGCACACGTAGAGCAGCAGGTCGGGGAGTTCGACAGCAAGGGACGCTGGTACAAATATTGAGTGATACTCTTTTAGCTCGAAAACCGGCACTATCCTTTTTTAAATTTTTATCAATAAAAAGAGGGCAACAGCAAATATCCCGCCACTGAGGGTAGCGAGCAGGTTTGTGCCTGCATTGCCAACATAGCCCTTATTCTCAAGCGTTGCTCCAACGAGGCTGTCGATGTTGGTCCCTGCAAACCCGGCGATCGTACAGATAATGAGCATCCACGGTGTTATGATATTGAGGAAGAGGGCAACACCGCATATTAAGAACCCTCCGGCAAGCGCAACAAGTTCCCCGGTCATGGTCACGCCGCCATTGGTGCCGATAGGGACTTTTTTTAACGTGGTTATCATGTAGGGAGTCCCCCCGGTGACACCAATCTCGCTTGCCATCGTATCGGCGGTGGCTGTCGCCACGCAGCCAATAAAGAGCACGATAAATTCCGGCCGGACAAAAACACCATACAGCACAGCTGCAGCTGCTGCAACAATTCCGTTCGCAAAGACATTGCGATAGCCCCGTGCTCCTCCCTGTCCCTGTTCGATACCGAGCTTCTTCTTATATTCATATTTGTAGCGCGTTGAGATGGACCCGAGGATGAAAAACGCCAGCATGACCATAAACCATCTCGCGTCTGCAAAGACGATCAGGATAATGCCAACGAGTGCTGCAGAAAACAGCCCTGACAGGTCCGCGGTCCTGAACCTGAACGCAAAATAGCCAAACGTGAACGCAACGATGACCGCTATGACCACCATCTGCAGGTCTGCCTTGTAATTCAGCTCATCGATCAGGTACATTGTCATCGCGATTCCCAGCCCTTCGATGACCAGTGAATCCTCGTATTTGAGCAGGATCACTTTGAGAAGCACTGCGGTAATGATCCCAAAAATAATGATAAGCGGAACCATCCGGTTGAGGTAAACCATGACAAGGACGGCTGCCCAGGATGTGGAGATGATATAATAAAGGTAGGTGTTCAAATCATCGGCACCCGTACCAAAGACAATTTCTCCCATGACGAGGATCGCAAGCGTGCACGCAAAATAGAATAATGGGAGGAGCCCAAATCCATAGAGAGCGGCAAGCACGATGAAGGCGTAACTGAGATATTTGGTTGCATAGAAACGGAACAGGACAAGAGAATAAAAGATCACAATTAGTCCCATAAGCCATGCAGGTTGCAGGACCGGTGCAATCAGGACCGTGAAAAATGCGAGCACTGCGGCAAGCAGCAACCCATGACGCCGTTCCATTGCGTTACTATGGTCACTGTGATAACAAGAATTTGTTCATGCACGTGCCAGACGTTTTTTCGAGCGACCGTGAAGTGCATTGACGCATGATCTATAATTTTTTCGATTACTATATGTGATTTCACGACCAATCTTCTGCCAAATGGCATCATCTGATCAACTTCCGAAAACCTATGAATTTACCGCTGTTGAGGAAAAATGGCGTGCAGCATGGCGGGATGAAGATTTCTTTTTTGACCGGAATTCTACAAAACCGCAGTTCGTCATCGATACCCCGCCCCCGTACCCGACAGGAAATTTTCATATCGGCAATGCGCTGAACTGGTGCTACATCGATTTTTTCGCCCGGTACAAGCGGATGAAAGGCTTCAACGTGATGTTCCCGCAAGGGTGGGACTGCCACGGGCTCCCGACAGAAGTCAAGGTAGAAGAGATCAATAAGATCACCAAAAACGACGTCTCGCGCGAGGAGTTCCGGCGGATGTGCCGGGAGCTGACCTTAAAAAACATCGCGCAGATGCGGCTTACGCTGCGCAGGATGGCGTTCTCGATTGACTGGAGCAACGAGTACGTCACGATGATGCCAGAGTACTACAGCAGGACGCAGCTCTCCTTTTTACGCATGCTTGCTGCCGGTTACATCTACCAGAGCGAGCACCCGGTTAACTACTGCACCCGGTGCGAGACGGCGATCGCGTTTGCTGAGGTTACGTACGAGGAGCGGGGCACCCAACTCAACTACTTCGATTTTAACGGGATCGAGATCGCAACTACACGCCCCGAGCTGCTTGTTGCCTGCGTGGCGGTTGCCACCCACCCGGCTGACGAGCGGTACTATTCTTTGAAAGGAAAGCATCTGACCGTCCCGATCTTTGGCCACAGCGTTCCCATAATCCAGGACGAGGCTGTTGATCCGGAATTCGGGTCCGGCGCGGTCATGATCTGTACGTTTGGAGACAAGCAGGACGTCCACTGGTGGAAGCAGCACAACCTTGCACTGCGGAGGGCGATTGATCGCCAGGGAAAGATGACCAGCCTTGCCGGGAAATACGCGGGGCTGAACACGCAGGAATGCAGGAAGGCCATCCTTGCCGATATGAAGGCAGGAAATATCCTGCACAGGCAGGAGCAGCTGGCCCAGCGGGTGGGCACCTGCTGGCGTTGCAAGACCCCGATCGAGATTTTATCCGAGCGCCAGTGGTTCGTGAAAGTCAAGCCGGATGAGATCCTGAACGCAGCCCATGAGATCGCGTGGTACCCGGAGCACATGCTGCGCAGGATGGAGAACTGGACGTCCCAGATGGAATGGGACTGGTGCATCTCCCGGCAGCGGATCTTTGCTACCCCGATCCCGGTCTGGTTCTGCAAAAAATGCGGGCAGATCGCAGTCCCCGATGAGAAAGATCTGCCGGTCGATCCCACGCTGGCAAAACCAGACCATCCCTGCAAAACGTGCGGTAGTACCGAATTTGCAGGTGAGGAAGATGTGCTTGATACGTGGATGGACTCGTCCATCTCCGTGCTCAACGTCACAGGATGGGACGGGAGCGGGATCCCGAAGATCTTCCCCGCCCAGATCCGACCGCAGGGCCATGACATCATCCGGACATGGGCGTTCTACACCATCCTCCGGTCGGTCGCGCTCACCGGCAAACGCCCGTGGGACCAGATCGTGATCAACGGCATGGTGCTGGGCGAGGACGGGTTCAAGATGTCCAAGAGCCGGGGCAACATCATCATGCCCGAAGAGATCCTCGGCAAGTACGGCGCCGACGCGCTACGGCAGTGGGCGGCGACCGGAGCCGCGACGGGTTCGGACATCATGTTCAACTGGAACGACGTCGTCGCTGCATCGCGGTTCCAGACCAAGATGTGGAACATCGCAAAATTCGTCCTGCTCCATCTCGGGAATGGTGGCGTGGACGAGAACGCAACGGTCACTGCGCTTTCTGACCGCTGGCTGCTTGCCAGACTCTCGGACACTACGGAAAAGGTCACGGAAGCCATGGAGAAGTACCTGTTCGATGACGCGCTCCGCGCCATCCGTGAGTTCGCGTGGGACGTGCTTGCCGACAACTACATCGAGCTGGTCAAGGGCAGGCTGTACGCAAAGGATGCCTCCCGGAAAGGTGCTGTGCGGGCGCTTGCGACAGCCTACGACGCGTTGCTGCGGATGCTTGCCCCGTTCACACCGTATTTTGCCGAGGAATGTTACTCATATCTGAACAAAGGAAGCGTCCATAAACAGCCCTGGGTTGCCTTCACGTATGATGACACGCAGGCACGCGCCGAGGGAGACATACTCGTAAAAGTAGTAGCCGGGGTGCGGAAGTTCAAGCACGATAACGGGTTCGCACTCAATGCACCACTTGGAAAAGTGACGATTTATGCTCCCCACACCGTCAATGATGAAGGCGACACGGCACGTACCCTGAACGCAGATGTCCACTGGCGGACCGATACAGCAAAACTCGACCGGGTAATTGCGGATATCGAATTTGACCGTTCGGTTGTCGGGCCAGCATTCCGTAAACAGGCGCAGGCATTTATGAATGCCGTCAGGGCACTCCCGCCAGAACACCTGGAGCACCCGCCGGACACCATCAATCTTGACGGCACCGAAATCGGGATCCCGGCAAACGCATTTACCCTGAAATTTTCCTACATGGAAGAAGGGGCAAAGGTCGATGTTCTCAGCGTTGGCGGCGTGATCGTGACGATCCAGTGTAGTTCCGCGACAGACGCTCTGTCGCGCAGTTACAAAACTGCCTGATCGCACCGGCAACAAACTGGCGTATCTCTTCTTTTTCTCTTGTAGCATCGATAATTACAAACCGGGACGGTTCATTGCGGGCAAGCACAAGATAATTTTCCTGTACTTTTTCAAGAATTTCTTTTCGTTCAAAATGCTCCCGCCCGCTCTTTGCTTCAAGGCGTTCAAGTGCCATCCCGACAGGTATGATAAAAAGGAATGTCCTGTCGGGAACGATCGTCCAGCCGTTGTGGAGCGCCTTGAGCCATACCAATGGTTCGGGAATGATATTCTCTAATGTCGCTGACTGGTACGCGTACCGGCTGTCGGTGTACCGGTCCGAGATCACGATCCTGCCATCCGCAAGTGCCGGGCGGATCACGGTAGCAAGGTGCGCCGCATGGTCGGCAACAAAGAGGAGGGCTTCGGTCACCGGATCCGCCTGTTCGGCAATTGCCCGCCTCACCGAATCCCCCACCCAGGTCGCGCCGGGTTCCCGGGTGAAGACGGGGTCGAGATCAACGAGCAGCTCTCTAAGGCCGGAATGGAGCGTGCTCTTTCCCGTGCCGTCAATACCTTCGAGCGTGATCAGCACATGCATCCCTCCTGTACCCATGGCAGCGGAATTTTTCCTTTGTGGACTGCGGTTGCAACGATCGCGCCGTCAAATCCCGCATCATCGAGCCGGTGCAGGTCATCACTGGTTGCCACACCACCACCATACAGCAGTTTTCCTGAATACACGGAACGCAGCGAACGGAGACCTGATACTTCAATTCCGCCTTGCGTTCCGACTGCACCGAGGTTCAGGATGATGCAGCCCTCAAATCCCAGCCGGTCCGCTTCCACAAGGACATCCACCGGATTACGACCTGACGGGATCACCTTTCCGTGCTTGATATCGAGCGAGAGAAAACCACCCTTGTATCGCGAGAGATTATCGCCACAGGTTTCTGTCCCGATCACGTTCATGATATGTTCTCCTTTGAGATACTCATCCGGTGTCCGGACCCCCCTGTCGACATAACAGCAGGAAACCCTGTGTGCGCATGCCCGGATTACATCATCATGGGATCCGGTCTTTTCAATCCGGTCGAGATCGGCGATGTACAGGTACCTGGGCCGGAGTTCCTCAATATACCTGATGGGTTCTGAGGTGGCACAAATCCCCCAGTCCAGCGGCAGGTAGGTGGTGCGGTTACCCGCTTTTCCATGCACGACTGCACCATGCCGCAAATCCATTGCAAGAATCAGGTCCATGCCTAACGCAATCACTATTAGCAAAAACGATCATTAAAGTTTATGCAATTGTTGGTCAGCCCCAGCAACATCGACGAAGCGCGCAGCTCTGTTGCCGCCGATATTATCGACGTGAAAAAACCGTCTGAAGGATCACTTGGTGCCAACTTCCCATGGGTGATCAAAGAGATCAAATCCTTTGCCCAGAAACCCGTGAGTGCAGCGATCGGTGACTTTCCCTACAAACCCGGGGGGGCCTCACTCGCTGCATATGGCGCTGCCTGCGCAGGTGCTGACTATATCAAGATCGGGCTTGCGTTCGATGGTGCATCGCGGGCGCGTGACATGATCGCAGCAGTGGTAAAAGCAGTGAAAGATGAATTCCCACAAAAAAATGTTGTCATTGCCGCGTATTCCGACTTCAAAAGGATGGGCACTATTTCTCCGTATGAGATGGCGCCGATTGCCGCTGAACTCGGTGCAGATATTGCAATGGTGGACACAGGGATCAAGGATAATAAAAGCACATTTGAGTTCATGACCGAATCGGACCTGGCATCTTTCACTTTGACAAACACCCAACTTGGCTTGAAAACGGCCCTTGCCGGATCGCTGCGGTTCGAAGATATTGCGATGTTGAAAAGGATCAATCCGGATATTATCGGTGTGCGGGGCATGGTCTGTGGTGGAGACCGGAACTCCACGATCAGAGAAGACCTGATCGCAACCGCACTTACCATGATCAGGTGATGTATGTTTACTGAAAAACTGGAAGTGCCTCTTTCCCTCACGTTTGATGACGTTCTGCTGGAACCGGCAGCCTCGGAACTTGAACCTGCGGAAGTGGATGTCAGGTCGCGGTTTTCCAAAAGGATCGCGTTGAACATTCCGCTTGTCAGTTCCGCAATGGATACCGTTACGGAATCAGGAATGGCGATCGCACTCGCACGTGAGGGAGGCATCGGTGTCATCCACCGTAACATGACCCAGGAGAGCGAACTGCAGGAAATGATCGCAGTCAAGCAGGCTGAAGAACTCATCGAGCGAGAAGTGCTCTTTGTAGAGAAGACCGCAACCGTTTCCGACGCTGAACAACTGATGAACCAGTACAGCATTGGCGGGGTTCCTGTCTTGGACAAGGGAATTATTATCGGGATTGTCAGCCGGCGCGACGTCCGTGCGATCAGCTCAAAACGGGGCAATGAAAAGATCATCGCGATCATGACGAAAAAGCCGATTACGGCATCCGAGGATATAACATCGGACAAAGCGCTTGAAATCATGTACACCAACAAAGTGGAGCGCCTGCCTGTTGTGGACAAAAAGGGCAAGCTTGTTGGGATCATTACCATGCAGGATATCCTCGAAAAGCGGCAATACCCGCGTGCAACCCGTGATGCAAAGGGTAACCTGCGTGTTGCCGCGGCAGTCGGCCCATTCGATTTCTCCCGCGCGATGCTTCTTGACGAGAAAGGGGTTGATGCACTTGTCGTGGACTGCGCCCATGGGCACAACCTGAAGGTAGTGAAGGGAGTTAAGGAGATAAAGGCAAGTGCAAAAGCCGACGTAATCGCAGGCAATATCGCTACGATCGCGGCGGCAGAGGCACTGCTGGACACAAATGTTGATGGGCTTAAGGTAGGTATCGGTCCCGGGTCCATCTGCACCACGCGGATTGTTGCCGGTGTTGGAGTGCCGCAGATCACTGCAGTAGCGCAGGTCGCAGATGTGGCACGGGAAGCCGACATACCAATCATCGCTGATGGAGGGGTGCGCTTCTCAGGGGATGTAGCAAAAGCGATCGCAGCCGGGGCAGACAGTGTGATGATGGGCAGTATGTTTGCAGGTACCGATGAAGCTCCCGGTAAGGTTATTTCCATCAAGGGCAGGAGATACAAACAATACCGTGGGATGGGATCGCTGGGTGTGATGAGTGGCGGGCAGTCAAGCGACCGTTACTTCCAGAAAAAGGATATTGGAACGACCAAGTTCGTGCCAGAGGGTGTTGAGGGAGTTACGCCGTATGTCGGGCGTGTCGGCGAGGTTATCTACCAGCTTGTTGGCGGACTGAAATCTGCAATGGGGTACACGGGCTCCCGGACGATACCTGATATGCACAAGAGAGCACGGTTTATCCGGATCACGAACGCCGGTATGATCGAAAGCCACCCGCACAATATCCTGATCACGGACGAAGCGCCGAATTACCGGCTCTTTGAATAAAATTTTACATTTTTAATGGGGAAATCCCTTTTTTTAATAAGAGCCTGAAAATGGGCTCTGGTTAAAGCATGGAAAATTCGACCGGAATTCTCAAGTTACCCTGTTGATTAATCGTCAGGAACTATTCAATACATCAGCGTCGTTGAATGACCAAGAAACAAACCGATCGAAGCCCTCAAGGCATTTTAAAAAAAACATTGCATGAACCTGCATGTCCCACTATGTACCGGGCGATATCGTCATCGTCCCGTTCCCTCACGAGGGGGAACGGACGGCAAAAGTCCGCCCTGCGATCGTCATCGCAACCAGACCAAATGGTGATCTCTGCTGTTACCCCATCCGCAGCACCCCACGCGCAGGCACGTCATGCATCCCTATCACCATCGACGACTTTGCAGTTGGGGGGCTTGACCTCTTTTCTGAAAGTTATGTCCAAACCGATACGGTACGAAGGGTGATGACGGGGAAGGTAATCGGGAAGAAGGGGAGGGTAACAGCGGAATTTTTGGAGATGGTTGCAAAGAAAAGGTAGATATCGGTCTTTTTATCACTTGTATAAAATACGGGTAGTTGCGAACGCCTTCAATTCTTTTATTTCGTTTTTTTGGATTGCAGGAAAAATGATGTTTTCTTCCAAATCCTAAAAAATTATAAAAACGGGACCACCCGTTCATTAAAAAAATGCGACCAGCCTAAATACTGATAACACTAACATTACGTAAACAATGCACGATGCTGTTGAGGTCGCTCGGTTGCTCGACATTCTGGGGAACCGGAACCGTCGGAGGATCATTGACCTGCTGCGACAGAAGCCCTGTTTTGTTACTGAAATATCTGAAACGCTCACACTTTCGCCCAAAGCGGTCATCGAGCACCTCCATATGATGGAGAGGGAGGAGATCCTTTCCTGCCAGACTGACGACCGACGGCGCAAGTACTACTATCTCGCCAATGACATTTCCATCGAAGTGAGCCTCAAAAATCTCGTACGGGAAGTCACAACACGACAGGCATCAGCGCAGGCTGCAGCACTGGAGAATGAGGGAAATGAGCGTCTGAAAAATTCAGTCACAATGCTTGCCCGTATGATCCGATCGCATGACCAGCTCCTCGATAACCTCGAGCAGATCAACCACGATATCGAGACCAAGCTGACAGACATTGCACAGAACCATAGTGATATATTCAGGAATGAGAGAGAGATGAGTGTAATCATCGCACTCTCGCACGACCACCTGACAATGGAAGAACTCGTCGGTGTTACCGGCATTGACAGTGAAGAACTTGTACCCCTGATGCGCCGGCTCGAACGACGAGGGATTGCCAAAAGGGAGAAAGGACACTACATGCTCCGAGGTATCCATGCAGAATAACCCCAACAACCCCTATGATGACATATTCCAGAACATCTCAAAAATCGTAGAAGAGATCGTAAAGAATATGCCCGAGCATCAGCATGCACGCATCTTAGGCTACACCATAATAACGCAAGGTTCAAACGAACACCCGGCAGTGTTCCGGATCGGGGAAAATGACGATGACGATGGCATCCCGTATGAGGTTGTTGAATCTGGTGATACGATTTATATCACTGCAGAGATGCCCCCTGACCCTGTGAACGCCCCATTCGTTGACATCAGGGTGACTTCTGCGCGGATCTGCGTCGATGAGAAAGAGACAACAATCGTGCTTGACCATCCCGTCGATGTAATCCACAGCTGGTACCGTCTCCACCGTGGCGTGATGGATATCACGCTGCGGAAAGCCCGCCGGCAATAACCCTTTTTTTAAAACTTGGTTTATTAAAAAAAGATAAAAAAATTATGCCAGTTTCCAGACTGCCCTTTCCTTATCGGTGAATACAATTTCAACAAACGTCTTATCCGGTGTCAGCGATGCCGGCACTTTATAAATCAGGTATCCATCGATCGAATTGCTCGCGCCCGGGTACACAAAATTCGATGTCGTGCCGTGTGAGTATCCGTAGTCCTCCACGTATTCCATATTAAAGAAGTCTGACTGGTACTGGATTTCCCCAATCTCAACCGGTGTCGCATCCCTGTTGCCCGCCTTGTCGGGAATGTAATGAGAGGTATCGACGGTATACACGTTGCCGTTATAGTGGACATAGATGCTGTTGGATTTTGGGTAGGGAAATGCAGTATCTCCCCGGTTGACTACATTCGCAAAGACTAACAAATATTTATTATTTGGATCCGGTCGCTGGGGTTCCGTATACCATTTGTTGTCCTTGTCATTGTGCCATGTGTAGGTGTCATTGATCCAGTACCGGTATACGGTCCCCTCGCTTGCAGTTTTCCCTTCGCTGAACGGGAATGCTTTTTTGAGCGGCAGGGCGTCCGGGAACGGGTCGGGTGTTGGTGTCGGGACGGTTGTGGCTGTTGGCACAGCTGTTGTAGGCGGGAGGGTTATCGTCTCCGTTGGTGTCAGAGTAGCTTGATCCGAAGTTCCAGGTACATTTCCCTGATTTCCCGTCAACTTCGGTACTACAACAACATACCCCACAGCGAGAACGATGAGAATTATTACTGCTGCAGCGATGAGTATTCCGGTGTTTTTTGGGATTTTAGGAGCCTTTTGGGGTGATCCGGCAGGAATACCCGGTTGGATAACGGGAGCCGGGGCTTGCGATGCAGGAGATGGCTGGGGTGATGGTGGCGTTAAAAACGGTTCGTGTGCAGGGGGTGGCGGTGGGGGAGCTGGTGATACAGGTACTGCGGGAGCACCGGGTTGTTTCACCGGCGCACCACAGTATTCACAGAAATTCTTATCCTGCCCGATTTCTTTTCCGCACGAGATACAGAATGGCATATAATGTCAGTACGGTTGCGCAAAATTAAAAGGATTCTTTTTCTTTTGCCAAAAATGATACATTGGCTTATGGATTATGCGAGCCTCCAGATTGCACTTTCCTGAGGATTGAATCCTATCTCAACATATGTCTTATCAGGTGTCAGGGATGCAGGTACCTCATAGACGATATACCCATCAACCGCATTGCTCACGCCAGGATCAAGGAAAGCCTGCTCATAACCATCACGGAATCCAAAGTCCTCTACATACTTATCTCCATTTAAAGTATGGAAGAATTCTATCTCACCGATCCGGATAATCTCCGGGGGTGCGTCAATATTCCTGAGAGTCTTTGGCAGGGCATGGGCTGGATCCATATAATATACCCCGTCATTGTACCGGACAACGATATTCGATGCCCTAGGGAAGAACAGGCGGGCAGTTCCCTTATCGATGATGTTGATAAAAATGACGAGATATTTATTTCCCGGTGATGGGTATTTTGTCGCATAACGGGTTTCCCTGGGATCAAAGAGCTGGTAGGTGTCATTTATCCAGTACCGGTACACTGTCCCCTCACTTGCAGTCTTGCCGCTGCTGAAGTAAAAGACTTGTTTTAGTTTCAGTGCAGTTGGATATGGTTCGGGAGTTGGTGTAGGAAGTGGAGTAGTCAGTTCCGTCGCAGGTGTAGTAACCGGTGCTGCAATTGTTGTTGACAGCGAAGCCGGTTGGGGGGTCTGTTCATTGGGAGAATTTGCAGAGCTGCCGGAACACCCGCTAATCGCTATCATGACAATAATCATCAGGATTATCAGGACAGGATGACATTTCATAATTCATCCTCTCGTTTTACAGGTAAAAAAAACATACTGTCAAAGATTAATTCTTTAAAAAAATCTTATGTCCCGACCAGAGTATTTGCGCCAACCAACTGGGGGATCGTCTTTTTCTCTGCGCAGTACTCGTGGAACTGTCGCAGCGACACGGTCAGGTCACGGGTAAAGGCGAAATACCCGATCTGGGTGTTTTTGCACAGCTTCATTGCCATGTCATATAATCCCCGGGGATCCGGGCGTGCCTCACCCAGCCAGATGTGGAAGATATTGCCACCGTCAACGATCGGGAAAAAGACATGCTCGATCTCCATGCGTTTTGTGAGAGGAACATTCGCCCCCGGCGCCACGTGTGTGCCGTTTGTGTAGTATACCGGCAGATCACGGGACTTGCCCAGCATCGCAAGGGTATAATCAATATCCCCTTTGATCACTCTGAGTGCAAAATCGTGATAGCGTTTGTCGAGCAGATCGGCTACCGCAAAGCGTTGTCCTGTCGTTTCTGCAGGAGTCCGGGCGAGGGCGATCGTCATGTTGTTGTCCAATGAGAGCTTGCGGGCGTAGATCTCCATCTCGGTCATCGCACGGATGGCGAGCTTGAACGCTTCCTTTGACTCATGAAGTTGTTTACCGGTATGGTGCTGCACCATCTCGTTCACGCCGACAACTCCTATTGTATACACAAGCCCTTCCAGATCAACGGCAACAGCACCCCGGTCACCGGAATTGGGATCTTTTGGTCGCTGCATTGCAAACGGCATCCTGCCGTGTGCCCGGATCAGGTCCATCCAGCGGCGCTTGATCTTAAAAATTTCAATCGCGACATCCATGTGCGCTTTGAGCTCGGCAAAGAGATGTTTGTCATCCCCTTCTGCCTTGTATGCAGCACGCGGGCAGTTCACCGAGATCACCTGCCACGAGCCCATGGAGAAGTGCTTGCCATCCTCAAAATAGAGTTTTTTGTCAAAATCCGAATCCTTGTCGGCAACCGCTGAGAACTGGTACGCGCAGCACTGGTAACAGGAAATACCCTTCCCGGCTCCACGGTAGGCGGGGAGCTGGTTGTCGTAATAGGGGGTGCCGAATTTGCTCGCCAGTTCGAAGGTGAGCAGGTAGAGCTCGCGGTACGTGGGCAGATCGGGATGCGACTGGTTGAATTCCTCGCGCTCTTGCATGAAATCGGGCTCGACCGAGATCTCAGGCTTGGGGAAGCTGAACGGCTTTCCCCAGTAATCTCCTTCCAGCATTACCTCCATGACTGCCTTGAAGAGCAACCGTACCTCGCGCTCGAATTCCCCATAGGTTCGGTGCGGGGCAGATTTCCCGTCCCAGATCTTTCCCTTATACACGCAGGGTTTGTCAACCCAGAGGGTGGGGACTCCCGGAGAGAGCTGGATCGATGAGAAGACCAGTTGCCCGCCCCGCGCGACCATCATCTGGGTCATCTCGTAGACAAACATCTGCATCAGCTGTTTGATCTCGTCATAAGTCATCCCTTCAATGAATGGTGCAAGGAACGTGAGGAAGTTGTAGTACCCCTGCCCGCCGGCAAAATTGGTCTGTGCACTGCCGAGCGCCTTGACTGCGTGGAGAATCGCTACCTCAGCCCGTTTTGCCGGGCCTGCCACCGATGCCTTTGTCCCGTTGCCGTCCGGCATCAGCCCGTAATAGAAGAAATACCGGAGGTCCCAGTCCTGGCAGAACGGGCGCGTTCCGAAGTATTCAAGGTCGTGGATATGCATCTCACCCGAGAGGTGGTGATCGGCGAGATCCGGAGGCAGCTGGAGCAGGTATTGTTCCTTTGATATTTTATCCGCTTTTTTCTTGTGGCTTGTCTCTGCGTTCTCCTGCAGGTTCGCATTATCGTGCGCCTCAAAACCCCTGCCAACATCGATCAGGTGGGCATCAAATACCGGAGTACCGACGCGGGTGCAGACATTGCGGTACTGGACGAGCCCCTTTTCAAGGAGCACCATGTTTACTATCTCACGGATGAGGGGGCCGGAGAGGGACTTGAGTCCCATTCCCTGGATCCGCTGTTCGACCTCGCGGGCAATCTCCTGCGCCTGTTCCTCACTTGCACCCACAAAACCATAGAATGTCTCGACCAGCCGGGTTTCCTCGACAATCTGGCGGACGATCCGGTTGCGGTCATAATCGACAATATGTCCGTCGGTTGTCCGGACTGGTGGGAGCGGGGGGATATAAACGCCATCAAGGGTTTTCTGTTTGGTCTCGCGCAGTCCCATCATGCACCTGAAATAAAGCCAATAATTCGATCTTCATCCAGTTTACCGCTGCAAAAGAGTTCATCGTTTGTAAAAAAATTTTCGCCTTTCTGGAGCACCGGTGCCTCGGAAACAAAAATACCATTGACCCGGAGTTCTGTCAGTGATTCAGCTGTGGACAGGTCCCGTTCGGAAAATTTATTTCCGCTCGTCTTCAAAAATGTCTTCAGTATCTCACAGTTCGGACAGTGTTCGAGCGTGTATACAATCAGATCGGGATTTACCGGCACAAAAAACACTCTCTTGCTTTATTGATCAAACAATGGGCTCTTCGGATAAAAAAACTAACTTTTTGACATTGGCCTTGAACCCCACGATCATCGATTACCATTTGTAGATGGATGGAATAATAGTACCGTAATGGTCAGGGCGTTTATTGCACTCGAACTCTCGGATGAGATCAGGGCACGGCTCAGTGACGCACAGGAAGTACTGAAGCAGTGCACAGCACGTATGACATGGGTAAAACGGGAAAATATCCATATCACTGTGAAATTTCTTGGAGAGGTCGATGATAAAAAAATTCCCGATATAAAAACCGCGCTTACGTCTATTCCGTTCACGCAATTTCGAATAAAAACAGGTGTCATCACCACCAACAACCCCCATCGCCCGTTTACGGTCTGGTGCACGATCGAAGACGGGGGATGTGGCGCACAAATCCTGCAGCTGGTGGAGAACGCTCTTGCCCCTCTTGGATTTGCACGCGAAAAACGAGGGTTAACACCTCATGCAACGGTTGCACGTGTCAAAAGGTTCGATCCATCGCTTTTTGATACCCTGAAATCACTCGGTTCAAGGGCCTATGGAGATTGCACCATAACTGGCATGAAGCTCAAAGAAAGTATATTGACGCCGCAGGGACCGGTCTATGAGGACCTGCTGGAGGTTGTATGGTGATGAGAACTCCTGTTGAAGAGAACGTACTGGCGCGAATCCGGCCCGATACCAAAGAACGGAACCAGATATGTGGTGTCGCGCGGCGCATTCTGGATGCAGTCAACTCCGGAGGTCAGGCACAGGGGATGGTCGTTGGCTCTATCGCACGCAACACATGGGTGAGCGGGGAGCACGACATCGATATCTTCCTTCTCTTTCCTCCAGCTCTCACCCGTGAAGCGCTGGAGAAGCAGGGGATGGCACTGGCGCGCCGGGTTGCGGCGCAATTCACTGACCAGTTCAGGGAGAAGTATGCCGAACACCCGTACATCTGTGCCATGATCGAGGGCGTGGATGTTGATCTTGTCCCCTGCTATGCCGTAAAGAGCGCGACTGCGATCCAGAGCGCCGTAGACCGAACGCCCTTCCATACCCGGTACATCACCGAAAAGATCAACGGCCTCGTCGATGACGTCCTCCTCCTGAAACAGTTCGCGCGGGCCGGCGGGATCTATGGCTCCGACCAGATGACCGAAGGGTTCTCCGGGTATCTCTGCGAACTGCTCGTCCTGCACTACGGTGGGTTTGCACCCCTGCTTACGGCTGCTTCGACGTGGCGCCCGGGCGTCGTGATCGACCCCGAGCGGCACGCGGCAAAGCAATTCGATGAGCCGCTCGTTGTGATCGACCCTGTCGATCCGAAACGCAATGTTGCCGCTGCGGTCTCCCTGACCCGGATGATGGGTTTCGTCGAGCTTGCCCGGGGGTACTGTGCCGCGCCGTCCGCCGGGTTCTTTACCCTCCCCGACCATCTCCCAATCACCCGCGAAGGTCTTGCTGATATCCTCGCGAAGCGGCGGACGTACCTGTATGCGATAACCTTCGCTACCCCGCCGCTGATCCCGGAGATCGTTGTCCCCCAGCTCAAACGGAGCGTCGCGGTCATCGTGGAGCTACTGGAACGCCACGGCTTTACCGTTCACAACGCCCGCTATGAACCGGGAGAATCGCAGTGCATCTTCCTGTTCGAACTGCTCGTAAAAGATCTTTCGGCTATCCGAACCCATGCGGGTCCTCCGCTTTGGAACAAAGAAAACGCCGATAAATTCTTTGAAAAGTACGCCGGCGGTGAAAACGGCGGGCTTCCTTTTATCAGCGCCGGGAAATATGCCGTTGAAGTGGCGCGGGAATACCCGGATGCACGAAGCCTGCTCTCTTCCGGGGCAATCCTTGGCACCAGTCTCGGGAAACATGTCCGGCAGTCGCTTGAGGCCGGGTTCTCGGTTGCGGAAGGTGCGGACTGTTACGAGCCGGAGTTCGCCGTGTTCATCGCGCGGTTCTTTGACCGGTCATCGCCGCTGACGCAAGTGCTCCGGAAGTGACCGTAAAAACTTTTACCGGGAAGAAGAGCGGGGCAATACTGGTAATTATAAGGGGGGGCGTATCCCCAGAAGGACTGAACGTAGTAAAAATATGATGAGCGCCGGCCGGGCCTGCTTTTTATAGTGGTTAACGCAACATTTTATACCAACCACAAACGAAAAAACGTTTGTGGTTGGTCCTTTTTAGAAACAGATGCGTTAAACACTATTGGAGAAGACCGAATTGTAATAAAAGTTTGGTCTTCGACTATAATCATAGACTGAACTGGTTCAAAGACCATTCCCCGACCTCAAATTGGCAGTTCTCCACGGTCAGTACGGAGAGTTCTGTGGAAATAAACGATTATTTCTTCCCTGAATTTTTCTTAATCTTCGCGTTCGCGAGCTTCTCGATCGCCGCGGTATCGACGCCCCCTGTAATCGTAAGCTTCCCGTTCCTTACCGCGCTTTTTATAAAACTCTTCCCGGTAGGTGTGCGGATGACAAGCGTCGTAGAGCCATCAGGACTTCCAACCGCCCCTGCGGATATATCGGAATACAACGAAGTAAGATCCGTGCAGATATGGCATCCGTTACGAACGCAGGTTTCCAGATCATTTAAGGTAAGGATCGCTTTATCCCCCTCCTGCATCAGAATTTCGAGCTTGCCTTTGACATCCATTTTTTTTATTTGTGCGGGATCAATTTTCTTTTCGGTTTTTAGTTTTCCTAAGACAAGAGATGCATAATCAAAAGTCTCGGTACAGAACAACCCAAGAACGAGCCGGATCGATCCTGCATACGGTTTGACAAGGTCGTGATCTGATGCCCGCATACGTGCAATTGCCTGTACAACACAGGGAACACCAACAACAGCAATCCGCGAGTACTTTTTCTTTACCACTGCATACTTGAGCGCTGCAAGCAACGGTACCCACCAGCTGTACCGACTTCCTGCCTCGTGGATAAGTGCATCGGTTTTTGTAATAACGACGGATGACGGTTTCAGCGTCCAGCGGTCCTCAGTTATTGTCACTACCGCATCGACAAGCCCTTCATCAAGAGCGTTTGCAAGGATTGCGGTGACTGCACCACCGCTCTGGCGGCGGGGGATGTCAAATGCAGATTTTGCCGCGACAATTTCCAGGTAATTTCCGAGAGTTTCACAGGGCTGGTCGCCGATCCGGGGGCAGACTTCATAACATGCCCCGCAATGTACTCCGTCGTTTGACTGCTTGCAGTAGCCATTGTTCTTCGGATTTGTGACCATTTCTCCCTCATCAAAAAAGAGTGCATCTGCCGGACAGACTGCCACGCACGCGCCACAGCCAGAGCACCGCCCTTTGTCCCATACGTCGGTTTTCAGATCCAGGTAACTTTTCTCTGCCATCAGCTCACTCCCATGTATATTTATTCGCAAACGGTCGTGCGCTTGCCGGTGCAATCCTTGTAAAATCTGATGCAATGATCGGTTCGGGATCCAGTCCGAATCTGGATGCAAAATCCTTGACTATGGGGGCGATTGTGTGCTTCTCGTTATCAGTTGCAGGTTTCTGCTTTGCCCCGACACCGAGAATCGAGTCGGTGATGCTGCCGCGTACGAAGATCTCCCCGCCATGAATCCCGCTTCCAACACCGCGCTCCGGGATTGGAATTCCACCAGTGAGCCCGAGCACAATGAGAAGTCCGCCTGCCATATACTCTCCTAAATATGCCTGTGCTGAACCCCCGACAACAAGGATCGGGCGCTTCTCCATATACTGTTTCATGTGGATGCCGCCGCGATACCCGATATTGTCCCGGACATAGACCCTTCCTCCCCGCATACTGTGTGCAACGGCATCACCGGCACTCCCGTGAATAATGATGCAGCCACGGTCCATCGTATTGCCGGGTGCGTGATCTGCATTGCCATTGATGATCAGCGTGGGGCCACTCATAAACATACCAAGGTCGCCCCCGGGGACACCGTTTATGGTAATGGTCACACCATCCCCCCGAAGACCATCCGCGATGAACCGCTGACCGAGCACATTATCGATCACGATCTCGGTTATCCCTTCAGCAACCGCTTTCCGGATCATCTGGTTGAGCGGCGTGTAATGAATCTGCCGCGCATCGATTCGAACTGATTTGGCCATCGGTTCAGGCCCCCACGGATTTCACATCAAGCACATTCATGAGCGCTTCATCCAGCATGTAACTACGGAGACGATCCCGGTTGCCCCTCAGGCTTTCGATGCTGTTGATACCCGCCGCCCCCATCAGCTCCGCAAGTTCCAGGGTCCAGCCATGGATCAGGTTCTCCACCTGCACCGACGCCTCATCCGGGTTAAGCCGTGCAACAAGTTCCGGTTTCTGCGTAGCAATGCCCCATGCGCAGTTTCCCCTGTAGCATGTGCCGCAGACGCGACAGCCCATCGCAACCAGTGCTCCCGTTCCGATATACACAGCGTCGGCGCCAAGGCAGATTACCTTGGCCACATCCGCGCTCTCCCGGATGCCGCCGCTTGCGATGATCGAGACCTCATTTCTGATCCCCTGTTGCCGGAGTTTCGCATCCACGCTCGCAACCGCAGCTTCAATCGGAATCCCCACATGGTCCCGGAAGACCCGGGGGGCTGCTCCTGTCCCGCCACGGAACCCATCAATTACGACGGCGTCTGCCGATGACCGGGCGATACCGGCTGCTATCGCTGCAGAGTTATGAACCGCAGCGATCTTGACGAAGACCGGTTTCTTCCATTCTGTCGCTTCCTTTAAGCTGCGCACCAGCTGCTTGAGGTCCTCGATGCTGTAGATATCATGGTGCGGCGCAGGGCTGATCGCGTCACTGCCTATGGGGATCATCCGGGTACTGGAAACCTCGGCGTCGACTTTTTCCCCGGGAAGATGCCCGCCGATCCCCGGCTTTGCACCCTGCCCGATCTTGATCTCGATCGCCGATCCCCGTTCAAGGTAGTTGATGTCGACACCGAACCTGCCCGATGCTACCTGCACGATCATATGCTTCTGGTAGGGATAGAGCGATTCGTGAAGCCCCCCTTCCCCGGTACCCATGAACGTCCCGATACGACTGACCGCTTTTGCAAGCGCGAGCTGCGCATTCAGGCTGATCGCCCCGTAGCTCATGTGAGCGACCATGATAGGTGTCTCAATCTGCAGGTTGGGTGTCAGTTTTGTCAGGAGCTCGATATCGCCAGATGCAGATTCCTTGAGAGCGAGTTGTGATGGTTTCTTGCCAAGATACGTCCGGAGTTCCATGGGTTCACGGAGCGGGTCGATTGAGGGGTTGGTCACTTGGCAGGCGTCGAGGACCAGCTGGTCGAAGATGATGGGGTAGGGCTTTGCGTTGCCCATGCCGGCAAGGATGATCTTGCCCGTCCGTGCCTGGTTAAAGATCGCCTCTCGCGTCTCCCTTGTCCAGACCGGGTGGCTCCGGTAGTCTGTGGGTTTCTCTTTGATGTCTATCGCATCGCGGGGGCAGAACGCGAGGCAGCGGTGACAGGCAACACAGTTCCTTGAATTGACCTTGATAGTGTCGCCATCTTTCCGGAATACTCCATATGAGCAGTTCTCCACGCACCTGCCACAGAGCATGCAGCGTTCGTGGTCGATATCTACCCTGAACCGGAGCGGGATACTGCCGATGGTCATGCGTATACCTTCCCGATAACCGGGTCGCCGGCTTTGGGCATTTTGATGTCCTGGACATCGGGTTCAATTCTGCGGATCGCTGACTCTTCGCTGGAGATGTAAAGGCGATCCCCCATCTCACCGCTGACCAGCGGGCGCAGCTTGATCCGGTCTGTAAACCCTACGAGCGAGTGCTCGTTTGCGACACAGATCGCAAACGGCCCGTTCATAAGTGCCGCACCATACGCGAGCCGGATCGCCTTGTTCAGCTCACGCTCCTTCTCTGGCATCGCATCGATCTCATCCCAGAATGGCGGGGCAAGTGCACGAACCGCCATCTTTTCGGATAGTCCGTGTTTTCTTACAAGAAGGTCAAAGAGGTAAGCGACGACTTCGGTGTCCGTATACATCGTACACTGGTACCCGTAACTCTCAATGTAACGACGATTGGTGCCGTAACTTGTGATCTCGCCATTATGCACGACACTCCAGTTCAGGAGATTAAACGGGTGTGCACCGCCCCACCAGCCGGGTGTATTCGTCGGATACCGGTTATGAGCGAGCCATAGGTATCCTTTATAATCCTGTATCCGGTAGAAATCCGCGACATCCTCCGGCCAGCCGGCGGCTTTAAAGACGCCGAGATTTTTACCGGATGAAAAGATCAGCGCACCGTTCTTTTCAGAATTCACCTTCATAACAAGATGCGTGACAATGTCTTCATCAGGAGTCCTGCTCTTGGCCATCAGGCTGCGATCGGGGCGGAAAAAGTACCGCCAAGGTGTGTGGACTTTCCGGATATTGGGTTGTTCGTATGTCTTGATCTGCTCATCATGGACAATTGTGCCCCATTTTTCCAACAGGTTGTCAAGGGTATTCTTATTCTCCCTGATATTGTCAAAAAAAACATGCAGGGCAAAATAGTCCTTGTATTCCGGATAAATGCCGTACGCAACATAACCGGCACCCTCCCCGCTCCCGCGTTCGTTCATCATGGAGAGCGC
>Ga0268277_1000305_pt1 | contig 40560 bp, 52 predicted proteins | sample saktaG_5_FD_190132 | JGI IMG/M metagenome (GOLD analysis project Ga0268277, IMG submission 190132) | Saline water microbial communities from Sakinaw Lake, British Columbia, Canada - sak_2010_1_5_50m | ecosystem: Environmental > Aquatic > Non-marine Saline and Alkaline > Saline ... | reverse complement strand
GTCATCCACTATGTCGTCCAGTCCATCGCGTACCGACTTTACAGTCTCGGCAACTCCCTGTTGCTCCTTAATTTGCTCAATGGCGACGTCAAGATCCATCAAGGCCTCACCGAGCCGTTCAATCTCCTCTTCTGTCAGGTGTCCCCCTTCCATTCTTCTGATGGCCTGTAACTTGAGTGCATCGCGTATTATCTCGACCAGTGCCATCACCAGTCCCAGCACTCCCTGCTTGAGGTTTTTTTCATCGATATTAACAGTCATAGCTACAGGTACTTTCAGGCTTACTTTTTATTCAGGTGGACCTCGAGTATGCCGTTGCCGCATGTCACCTTCATGCTATCGGCATCCACGGCAACGCTCAGTTTTATCTTCTTGCGGTAATTCCTGCGGGATGCCGGCCTGGTAGTAAACGAAAACATATTATCAACCAATTTAATATCCAGGTCTATCAGCTCCACCCCGGGTACTTCGGCTATAATCACCACTTCATTCTCTTCCGTAAACACATCCACGGGTGGTTCAACTGCTTCCGGCGCCTCAGGCGCTTTAGCTTTGCCCCTTTTCTCCTGGGAGAGTCCCGAAGTGCCGATATGGTACTCACTTTCCCCACTCAGACTGCGGGTTTTGATGCTCCCCTTGATGCTCATCCCGCCCTTCTTCCATTCTTCGTCGCTCATCACCTCTTTTCCACCGGCTTTCTTCAATTTCTCCCGCAACTGCTCGAGATTCCCCTTGACCTCTTCCGGAGACGAGAGTAGTTTGCCTACGTCAATTTTCATCCCCAGAATATTCAGTGACCCTCCTATGACCTGAGAAATGTCCTGATCCTTGTCTTCTTTTTTCATATTACCTCCTATTTAGCCTCCAACGATGGATTCGACTCAATCAATCTGACGGATGAAGAAGCCGCGTTAATCTTCCTGGTTTTAGCGCTTAACCACCCGCACCACGGGCAACCCGCATCCATCAACTCTTCCACCGCTACATGTTTGCTGCACTGCGGGCAGGTCTCCTTACCTACCAGGGCCTGCTGCCAGGCAGGCGTATTCAAATTGGTGCCGGAGGGAAATTCCAAACCGTATTTAGCGGCGGTCTCAAATGATGCAAGGGCAGCCCTGATCCTGATGCCGAGAAGTTCGACGCCTGTTACCGATACCGCAATATCCGCGTTGATAACCAGGCCCTTATCCAGTATTTTATCTATAACATCTGCCAGAGTTCCTTGTGTGTCTCGCTGTGCCTGCAATGCCATGATATTACCTCCCTCGTTCTGCCTGTTGAAATCAGAGTATGGAGCCTACAATTTTGCCCAGCAGGGGTGTCCCGCTGGATCGACCCATGGGGCTTAAAAGATAACCCGGTCTGCCCGATGCCATCATGCGGTTGGGATTTTCCAACCTGTGGTAAATGCCCATCGCCATATAAGTTTTTCCCCTGGCTTCCAATTCCCCTGCCATGCTGAATAGCTGCTCATTAGCAAGGTATGCTTCCTTGGTTGAGGGGAAATCTTCCACCAGCTTGAAATACATATCTAATGTCTGGTAAATTTTCCCGCTCTTGTGCAAAGTTTTTGCTGTAGCCAGTATTGCGGCCGCCAGCTTTGACACATCCTCTGTGGCCCCGCTATGGTCGATCGCGGCGACGGGTTCGTGTAATTGTTCCGTTCTGGGTTTTTCTTTCAATTCATGACTGGGCATGCTGACCTCCTTTTAGCACTTCCCGACTGGCGCCGAACAAACTCCCTGTTTATTACTGCGGTAAAGGGATTGCGCCAGCATGTCCAGCGCTTCCCTGTTATTAACAGGCCTGGTAAATAATGGTACAGAGACGATATTATGCCCGGCAAATATTGTGTGTATGCGGGCGATATATTTCTGTTGCTCTTCCTCTCTACGGGAGCAAAAGGGGCATTCTACGGGCGGAACAACCATGTTGACAACAATATTTGACGAAGGTATATGCAAGCTTTCAAGTGAGGCAGCCAGGTGCTCTGCCTCAGCCACGGCCATGGCCTCAGGGATGGTTATCATGACAAATTCAGTCGAGCCGGGATCATTAAGCGTCTTAATTATTTCCCTGATCTCGCGGGATAGTTTTACCAGGCGTGCCGAAGCGTCGTGGAACCTGCCGGAGCCCAGGCCCTTGTACTTAATTAAAATGTGGAAAGCCTGGTTGAGCCATTCCCTTACCAGGTGGGGAAGCTCAAGCAGCCTGACCAGGTGGCCTGAAGCCGGTGAATCCAGGATAATGAGGTCATACACACCGGTATTAGATAAATCTAAAATCTTGTTGAGGGCCATCAGTTCATCCAGGCCCGGGGGAGTCATGGTAAACAGCTCCTGAAAAATCTGCCGGTCAAAAGCCATGTCCATACCCTGGCCGAGGAACCGGTCGAAGGCAGCCTCGATATCATTTTTGAGTTCCAGTTTGAGGGACTCAAGCAATGCTGCCCCATCGATCTCTATGGCATCAAGGTTACCCAGGCCTTCGATTGCCGTTAGCTTATCCCCGATGGTAAAACCGAAAACATCCGAGAGTGAATGCGCCGGGTCGGCGGAGAAAATGAGCACCTTGAGGTCCGGCCTGGATTGGGCCATGTGTAACCCGCTGGCAGCGGCGATGACGCTTTTGCCCACACCACCTTTGCCGCCGAATATTATGAGTTTACTACCGTGTAAAACCAATGCCCCGGCATCATCGCTACCGGAGTCGTGCACAGTATTCAAACTTCTTTGCGGTGTAGTGGCTTGATAATGGCTGTCTTCGAACAGTGGCCGGGCATACTCAATCAGGCGCTGCTCCCCCCTTATTTCGTAGGGGAACAAAGGCATCATGATAAGGTTGAGAGACTTGAACCTTTTTCTGATATCGTCAAGGTTTGCCTGTTGCGCCTGTTGTGAAGCAGAACAAATGGGACATGCGCTCGATTGCACAACCCGGTTGACAATCAGGCTGTGCACAGGGACAGCGTCCTTATTAAGCTGGCCCACCAGCCGTTCCACTTCGTCAATGCTGAGCGGTTCAGGTATGGTCACGGCGACAAACTCGGTTGTTTCACGGTTGGTGAGAAGCGCCTGCACCCGCCGCACATCATCCCTCTGACCATCAATAAAATTATCGCAGGCATCTTTTCTATATCTGCCGGTCATGGCTTTTACCATGTACCTGTGTTTATTCATGAGCATATCCATGAGATCGATCCACTGCGCCATCTGCCGTGGCAGAGAAAGCAGTACCTTGGTATGGGCGGTAGGCGCCGTATCCAATATAACAAGGTCGTATTCAGCGGATTTGAGCAGGTCTGCTATATGGACTATGGCCATGATTTCATCCAGGCCGGGCAACGAAAGGCTGAAGAACTCATCGATATCCTGTTTGTCAAAATAAGTTGCCCGTCCCGTGATCTCTTTCATAACGGCGCCATAGCGTGCCTTATAATCCCCGAGCAGGTCGGCGGCATTTATTTCAAGGCTCCACAGGTTAGGTTTAACCGGCGCCGGCAGATTGGAAACGGCGGGGATATCGAAGCTGTCGGCTAACGAATGGGCGGGGTCAACCGACATCACCAGTATCTTGCGCTGCGGAAGGGCTTTGCTCATATATAATGCCGTAGCTGCAGCAGAGGTCGTTTTGCCACAACCCCCTTTCCCTCCGAAGATAATGAGCCTGTAATTTTCGTTAACAGTCAACATGGTTACGCCATCTTATATATTTCAGCAGTTTGCCCTGTAATTGCCTCCTCATTTTCCCTGACTATGCAATTTACTTGTCCCCATCCACGACTCCACCCCTCAAGCGCATGCCCTTTCTTTCAAAACTCACCAGGCTGCCCGTGTTATCCAGCAGGACCTCGTAATCTCCGATAAGATCTGTCGCAGAGGGAATCTTGGATACTTCAAGGACGTCGAGTCTGGCATGCCATCCCTTCTCGTCCTTATACAGCCTGGTTACCGCCTCCGGCTTCCTTCCTATGACCTCCGCCAGCTCACTTTTCATTTTTTCTGCGACTTCTTTTAAATTCATAATACATAGCCTCCGGCATGCTCAATTTGTGACCACTACTGCTGTTCTGCTCTTTCCTCTTTCAATTCCCTGATGTCGTTCAAGCGTTCCAGGAGAATGCCCTCCTGTTCGTCGTATTCTTCCTCTGTGATCTCATCCATCTCCAGGCGCATCTGCAATTCCAGCAGGTCGCTCTTTACGCGGTCCTCATCCAGCATTTCATCTTCGGCCTGCTCCTGTATTTTCTTTGCCATCCAGATAATAGCGCGCATAGGGCCAAACGCGGGCGCAACAAGTAAATCAACCAGGCCGTTGCCGGTGCTCAGGCTATCGTCTGACACTTGCTTCACCCTCCCGAATTTCATTCCAGTTAATTACAAGGTTTACAAAATTATAAGGCGGTGTATCATGCCCCACATACTTGAAAAGCAGCCTGTGGCTAAGTTGTTCATCCAGTTGAGAGACAGCCCGGTCGAATTCGTGCTCCTTCTTTTTATCCACCAGGAAAGCCGCGTTCATTACCATTTTGTCGGAGAGAGTATCATTTTCGCGCGTATCGACAGCCAGACCACTTAAGACTGCGATCATTTTTGCAGCTTCTTTGCCCCTCTTTTTTTCAAGGGCCTCCTTTATCATTTCGCCCAGGCGTATGCGGTCGAAATGTGTTGCCTCCGGCGGTTTGCCTGCAAGTGAATCGCGCATTCTCCTCAGGTAAGGGTCCCCTTCCATAATCTCGCTGAAGATCGCCGGCGCATCCCGCCAGAAGGCCTTGACGCCCAATTCGACTTTGCCGTCCATCTTATCCAGGAGGTCAGTGAACTCATCATATCTGTAGGAGAGCAGCTTTTGAAGCTCCCGGACGGGAGTAGACGAGTCACTTACAGTTCCAAATCTGACCGGCAGCACCGTAAACTCATGCATAACGCCTTCCTGAACTTTTTCGTGTGCTATCATGTTTTTGCGGTTGTTATCATATCTATTGACGTTCGAATCGCTGACAACAGCGGCGATACTACGGTGGCATACCGTGTACACTGGGTTGGCTGTAGCGCCGATTGCCGTACAGTCGAAGCCGCGGCTTGCGCTGCAGCCGATTATGCAATAGATATATTTTGCAGAGTCATCCATGGTTACACACCTACCAGTACCTGTGAATCTCCGAAACAGGCTTCCGTTGCCTCTCTGTCATGGTTGGGGCGATTGATACTGATCAAGAAATCGCCCTTCGTCACAGCTTGAGCGCGGCGCCAGGCTACAAGCAGATCCGACGCCTGGCGCAACGTGATGAAACTTGCTTTGGCGTTTTGGCCGCCGGGATGGCTGTCGGGATGGATGGCGGCGGCAGCGTGCCGGTAGGCTTTCTTAATATCTGATTCGGAGTAGCCTTGCTCCAGGCCAAGCAATTTCACGGCTTGCTCTATTTTGGCGCTATCTACAGTTGACACTTCAACGGTGGCGAAGCTATAGGGCGGCAATGGTCCGATGATATGGAAGTCTAACTGGTTGTTAAAATAATCATTTAGCTGATTTACGGCGTTATCGAATGCGTCCGATTCCCGCTTGTTGATAAGGAAAGCGATATTGGTCACCAGGTCGTCGGATATGAGTGGATTGACCTGCCTGTCCACGGCCAGTTTGTCGAGGAGCTCAATGATGCTCTTCCTGTAGCTCATGCGCTTCCTATCCATGGCAGCCTTGACCATTTTCCCCAATCTTATCCTGTCCTCGACAGATACCGGCCCTCTGCCGGCAAGCTCGTTGCGGGCCTGGCAGATATCATCTTCAGCGCTGATATCGCTCAGCACTTTTTGTGTGTCCCAGCGGGCGGCAACTTCATATTCAACCTTATCCCGCATATTTGCCAGCTCTGAAGAAAACAATTGCCTGCCCTGGGAGAGCAACTGGAGCACTTCCCTGTCGGTAGCAAGAATGGTGCCGAATTTAACCGGCAGAACATCGGCCTGCCGCATAATTTGTTCCACAGCCTTCTGGTGCTTGAGCAGGCATCTGATAATATCTTCTTTGGGCAGGGAGCTTATTTCGATGTTGGGGCAATCGCCCACCACCGCGCCCAGGCCGTTATGCCTCAACAAATAAACCGCCTGCGCGGTCAATGTTTCCTCAGTATTAAGTATAATAGTCCGGTAAGTGTCTACGATCCCGTAAATATATTTCCTGGTCATAGCGCCCCCTTTTAACCACTGCCATTGCCAGCTCAGCATTCAAAACCTCATCTTACCTGTTCAAAACCTCATAATGATGTCGCCATCCTGCTATCCGGTGCGAGCGGTGTGGCAATGCCTTTTATCCTGGTCCCGCATTTCTCGCAAAAAATCCTTACAACATGGTTTTCCCGGCCGCATTTTGGGCAGACCGTGATCCACTTCCCGCTTATTTTTCTCCTCTTGTAAGACCTCACCCGCGCCTCCTCTGGCTTTTCACGCCTGTTCCTTTTGCCTTTCCACCCACTGCATAGCTTCCCGCTCCAGGGCGGTCAAACGCGCATTTGAAGGGCGCTTGCCACGCATCCTGGCCCGTTCCACAGCCATAAAGTGGCGCGCCAATGCGCAAACGCCCGTTAAATTCGTTTTACGAATCACCCGCTCCCTTTTACAGGCTTGAGGCAACGGGTAAACCTGCTCCCCGCCTGGCTGCTCATTTATTTCCATTTCATGCCGATGTCCTGATTAATAACGCAGGGACATTTTCTTCCAATTGCCCTCAACCGGCTTTTTATCGTTTGCATGCGGGTTATCCCCGTTATCCCCCACATCGGTTGTGCCTTCCGGCTCATTCCTGTTTTTCAACTTCTCCATGGCCTTATCAATGTCAGCCACCCGCTCATGGATAATTCTTTGCTGATGTCCCAGCATCATCTGCTTCGTCTCTAACCTTTCCTTTTCCTTATTGAGCAGAAACAGGTCTAAATGTGTCGTGCCTTTAGGATGGGGTCTACAGTGAATGTGCGCGCTGCTTGCAGTTCTTAAATCCCTCAGACCCCTGGCGTTGGTAATATCTTTCATTTTTGCTACTCCCGTTGTTTAAAAATCTAACTGAGCCGTCTGCCTGATGAAAGCTCATGCCGTTACCGGATAAACACTCTCAGCAATACTGATCGATCAACCTGTTAATCACCTCTCTGACTTTGGCTGATTGTGAATTATTGCCCAGCCTGGATGATTCCGAGGAGAGGATATCGGCGCAGAGCTGCCTGAAGTCCGGGTCGGCGGCGTCGGCCGTACCCCCCAGGAGCCTGAGCGTCTTGCCTATCATAATGCAGCCCCGGCAGGTTGGAGCGAATTCACAGACGCCCGACTCCCTCAGGCTGCGCACAATGAGCACGATTTTCTCGGCATCCTGCAGGTCAAGGCCTGTCTTGGAAATAGTGATTGCCACTTCAGTTTCCATGTCAAAATGGTCCAGGTCCAGGGTTACCATCCTGTCCCTCAGCGCGTCCTGGCTGCGATAGACACCGGCGTACTCCTCCGGATTGCTGGTAAAAATAGCATTGAATTGAGGGTGTACGCTGACGTAACCATCACTGTCCCTGCCGGTTGGCATATCAAGCATTTTTTCTTGCAGGACAGAAAGAAGCACATTGTTGGCCTCAGGACGAGAACGGGTAAACTCGTCGTATACCATGCTAAACCCGTATTTACATGCCACCGTAAGGCGGTTATCGACCCATTTGCGGTCCATGTCCTCCTCGGTTTTGAGCACAGAGTGTATGAAGTTATCGATAACCTTCCTTGATCTATACCCGTTCTCGCTGCCAACCAGGTCGGAAGTACTGAACTGGTCATCCCCGTGTATGAGTACGACGGGGCGGCCGAGTTTACTGGCGAGGTGAAAGGCCAGTGTTGTTTTACCAGTCCCCGAATTGCCCCTGAAATGGACAGGGAAGCCGGCAGCAATATAAGCCAGCGAACGTTCCACTATTCTCCTTACAAAAGGAGTCTCTACGAAGTTGGGCAAAGCGCATGGTTCAAGTAAAGTTGCCGCCATCTCTGTTACCATTTTCTCACCTCAATTGTTTACTGTGTGCAAAATCATTGTGACAGTATGCTAAATAGAGAAGTACTTTTTGCCGCGCTTCTTTATATTGGCAGATTTCACCAAACCGTTGGTCAGGTCCTCTATTTTCTTCTTCCCGATTTGGAACTCCTTATCAAGCTGGCCGTTATCAATTCCATCAGGGCTATTGGCTATAAACTCAAAGATGGCGCGGCTGAGCTTTGAATCGGGCAGTACCGCTTTATTTTTAGCGCCGTTGACCCGTGGCGGGGTTGCCGTTGTGGATCCACGCCTGGCCAGCATGGCAGCCGTTAAGTCATGCCATCCGTCAGAGTAGCCTCCGATTTCCACCCGCAGCTCACTCATCATTGCCGCGGTACTGGCCTGTCTCTTTTTCTCATAGGCTTTCCTCTTTGGCGGGACGGCAGAGAGCGTGCGATTCAGTTCTTTGCTCATCTTTATACGGTCTGCCTGTTTTTCCTTTAGAAAAGAAACTACAGCAGCCTGGCGCCTCTTTTCGGCGGCCTGGCGCTGTTTATCCTCGGCCTGGCGCCGTGCAGAGTCTTTGCCGGCCTGCTGCACCCGTCCGCTATCCTCAGTTGACAGGTTATGGAACAGGCTCTTCCTCTTCGCTGCAAGCTCATTCCGCAGCGATTTCAGGGTGGCTCTTTCCTTCGATACCAGGGTTGCCACGCTCTTTCTTATTGGCTCTAAATCAGCCTTTCTATGTGAAGTTGACACATCTGCCTCCTTTCTACGTCCAACGTCATCTTTCCGCAAACCTGCAAGCTCTGCCCTGCGCTGGTCGTACGAATTGATAATATCCTGTGCCACATTACTCATTACTTCCTTCATCGGATTACCCTCTCCCTTAAAAAATTTTACGCTGTGATTTCCGTATCCCGGATATTACAACCTTTCTTCCTGATATAGCCGGCCCGAGGGGGGAGGGGTTGGGACGAAACAACACTAACCGGGCCCTAAATTGACGACTTCCAGGATGCCCCCTTGAGAATTGATGTTATACTAGGCTGCAGCTGCAGTCAGACCGACAGCTTCAGCATACTTCAGGTAAGTATCAACGCCGGCCGCAACAACCCTGGCCTCAATTGCCAATATCTCAATCCCTACCAGGCTTACACGCACCCACGCATCAACTACTAAACCTTTATCAAGTATTCGGTCGACTACCTCGACCAGGCTGGACGATGCCATTGATTTTTCTACTGCCATTACCATTACCTCCATTGTTTAATATATGTCAGCGGCGATGAGAAGAGGCCCCTCCCCCGTACCCAAATCCCACGGACATCAACACTCTAAGGCATGGCAGGCTGATTGACATCACCCTTTTAGTTAATTGCAGCGGCACCATGCGGGTAGGAAGAGAGAATTATTGACCCACCGCCGCCACACCCTGTTACCCTAACAGGCCACCACGAAAGTGCTAATTATAAGGGGCTATAGGATCATGGACGGAAAAAAGCGCGGGGTATCGCCGGTCAATTATTTATTTTGGGGACGCCTTAAAGGGGACCAGGCCGGTGCGCACGGCTGTGACGGCTGCCTGTGTCCTGTCAGACACATCTAACTTTGCCATTATGGATTGCACATGTTTCTTTACAGTGTCTTCGCTTATACACAGCGCCGTGCCTATTTCCCTGTTGCCTTTTCCCTCGGTTATCAATACGATGACATCGAGCTCGCGCTGCGTGAGATTCCCATGGATAACCTTATCCGCCGTTTTAGCTGCCGGCGCAAGGCTTGTTACGTCGCTCACATTGAGGAAAACTTCATGCATTAAGCTTGCCTTGATCAGGATTCCTCCGCTGTTGACGGCCCTTATGGTATGCAGTAATAATTCGATGGAAGCATCTTTTAGAAGGTACCCCCCGGCGCCGGATTTTACGGCTTCTATTACATATGCATCGTCGTCGTACATGGTGAGCATGATAATCGAAATGGTTGGATAACGGCTCTTAAGTTCCCGCAATGCCTCCAAGCCACTCATTTTTGGCATATGGATATCCAGTAAAATTACGTCCGGGCAGTATTCTTTGGCTTTCTCAATAGCATCCAATCCGTCTTCAGCCTCACCAACGATTGTAATGTCCTCAGAAGGAGCCAGCATTACACGCAATCCCCGGCGCACTACCGGATGATCATCCACCAGCATTACCTTAATCGGTGCATCTGTAACCATAATGTTATACTCTCCCATCAAAGGGTATCTTTATCATTACGCTGGTCCCCTTTCCACGTATGCTCTCAATGTCCATGGTTCCCTGTAATAACTCCGCCCTTTTACGCATGCTTATAAGCCCTATCCCTTTTTTCCCTGCTATATCAGGGGAATCTTTATCGAAGCCTTTACCATGGTCCTTAATCAATACATTAATATATTGCCCGTCATTTTGTATGCTGATATCGACCCCGCGGGTGCGTGTGTGCTTTTTTATATTGGTGATGGCCTCATGTATGATGCGGTAGAGGCCGATCTCTATAGCCGGGGGATATCTCTGCGCAGAGGCGTCGAAATTGATCTTCCAACCGTTGTCCGCCTCGATCCTGTGTATCTCCTGGCTGAGGGTAGGGATAAGGCCCAGGTCCTTGAGCGCCGCCGGCTGGAGGCTATTGACTATCTCCCTGGATTCCTGGATTGCGTGCTTCATCTGAGCTTTGGCTTTACCGATCAAATCGGCATCAGGAGAGTTTGCCGGCAAATTGGATTCCATTCCCTGTAAATACTGAAAAGCCGCTGCCACGGTCTGAGCTACGCCGTCGTGTACCTCAAGGCAAATGCGTTCCCGTTCAGATTCCTGCGCAGTGATTGTGTTCTCGACAAGCCTGTGTAATTGTTCTACCAATTCCCTGTTTTTCTTTTCATTCTCCAATAGCGCAGCTTCAGCCTGCTTGCGCAGGGTGATATCGCGGGTGACAGCAAGAAGGGATATTATTCTCCCCTCATCGTCACGTTCCGGCACAATGCGGGTCTGAAAGTATTTTAGGCCTGAGGGCAAAGCAATAGCCTGCTCAACCTCCTGCTCCTTGCCTGTTTTGAGGGTTAGCCTCAACGATTTATCCACGAACTCAGCCAGCCCGGTTGGCGCACCGAGCTCCTTGGGCGTTTTTCCAATAAGTGTGCTCAGGGGAAGCCCAAGACTTTGTTCCACGGCTTTATTACAGTAGAGGTAGCGCAGGCCGGCATCTAAACGCACGATCATATCAGGAACGTTTTCAACCAGGGTAGAAATCTCTCGCTCACTTTTGCGCAGCGCCTCTTCCGCAAGCTTGCGTGTGGTAATATCCTGCCCCTGGGCAATAGTGGCTATGATTGTCTCGCCATCTCCGGCATATATTACGGCCGAATTCCAGAGGACAGTGTGCTCAGTCCCATCGGTATGTAATATGTTTATTTCCACAGCTTCCCAGCGTTCTCCGGCAAGTGCACGCTTAACAAGGGACATGGACTCAGCCCTCTTATCTGAAGGGAACAGGATACTCAGTTGCTTACCCATAACGTATTCAGATTTCAGCCCCGTCAGAGATTCAAAAGCGCGGCTGAAACGTGTGATACGCAACTTTGGATCCCACACTATGATGGGTGCATTGGCATGCTCTAACAGGTTCTCCAAATAATCTTTGGCCTGACGCAGTTCTTCTTGTACTTGTCTGCGCTGGGTGATGTCGACCAGCAGTGCTGTGACGCCTACGATCTCTCCATTTTCATATATGGGTCGGCTGGACGTGCGTACAAACATTATCCTGCCGTCTTTATCCAGCACGCGGGATTCCCACGGTTCCAGTTGCCCGCATAACAGGCGGTTGAAACTGTCCAAAACGCCGGGCAGGTCATCCGGGTAAACAAACGGGGTAAAAGGTTTCCCTATTAAGTCATTGACCTTGTACCTGGTAATGCGCTCAATGGCCGGGCTGATATAGGTTATATTTCCCTTGGTGTCCAGTATGTACAGGACATCGTTGATATTCTCTACAAGCGTACGGTATTTTTCTTCTGATGCTTTCAGCGACTCCTCCGCCCTTTTATATTTATCAATATTCTGAAATGTCCCAATAAGTTTTACTACTTTACCGCCGCTGTAAACGGCTTTTCCAAGCGACCGTACCCAAATCTTATCTTTGCTGCCCGAAGGAATGAAAAGGGATTCAATATCATAAGGTTCGCCCGTTTCCGCAATTTTCTTCAATGCTGCCGCTACAACTGGCCTGGATTCGGGCGCATAGAAATTCAGGGCTTCTTCCAGCTTCGGCTGATATCCCGGCTCGACTTCGTGGATGCGACCGACCTCTTCCGTCCAGGAGACCTGATTGGTCGAGAGGTCAAGCTCCCAACCACCGACCTTTGCCATTTCGCCGGTTGATTGAAGCAACTCCTCGCTTGTCCGCAGTGCTTCCGCGGCCCGTTTTTGCACGGTTATGTCAATAAAAAACCCCGACGTACAAATAGGGCGCCCCGTTTCATCAGTAACCATGTTTGCCGATAGCCGTACATCGAAGAACGAGCCATCTTTTCTCCTGGCAGTAAGTTCACCTCTCCACTCACCACTTGCGCTCAGAGCTTCGAGTATTTCCCCGGCCTTTTCCCGTGTTTGCCAGAAGTTTACAACTGGTTCTCCCAGGATTATTTCATTTTTACTATAGCCCCACATTTCAAGGAAAGCAGGGTTCACATACTCAAGGTTGCCTTTCCGGTCTGCCAAAGCAATAGCCTCTATGGATGAGATTATGACATTATCCTTAATTCTCAGCGTCTTCTCTGCCTGCTTGAGCCCGGTGATATCATTAAAGTTGCCCAGCACCGCCTGTCTTCCCTGGTACATGACGGAGGTAACTGACTCGACGACCCATTTCACTTCCCCGCCCATGGTGGTTAATCTGAACTCATATGGAATTTGTCTTTGGCCCTTGAGCATGCTAATGGCGCTGATCCTGGCTGCGTCTCTATCCGCAGGTAAAATCAGGCTTAAGGAGGGCCTACCCAGGAGCTCGCCCTTGGTGTAGCCAGTTACCTCGTCAAATCTTGGATTGCAGGCTAATAATTTACCATTTTGTGTGATATATATTCCTACGGTCGAGCTATTCAGCAGCGCGTCGAATAGCTCTTGCCAACGTCTACGCTCTATGCCGTTCCACTCAATTCTCTTCTTACTCCCTCGCAGTTCTTCCACATGTTCCTTTACCACAATCTCCCAGTCCTGGCAGCGCTTTCTCTGTTCTTCTTCCAATTTTTTATAGCCGGTGACGTCCCAGGATACGCCCAATAAGCCTGTAACGTTGCCGTCGCTGTCCCTGACAGGCGTCTTGACCGAATGGATATAGGTAACCTCTCCTTTAAGTGTATGGCTTGTTTCTATTTCCTCCGTCAGGCCTGAATCCATGATCCTCACATCGTCAGCACGGCGCTTCACTGCCAGCTTTTTGGGGAAGAGATCGTAATCTGTCTTGCCGGCTATTTCGTCAATGTTGATTTTAAGATCCGTAGCCATATTCTGATTACAGGATATGTAGACTGAGTTTTTATCTTTAAGGTACATTTTTTGCGGCAGGTTCTCAATCAGCATCCTGTAGATGGTTTCACTGGAAATATGTTGCCCGGCGGGACGCGTGGATTTTTTAGCCGGGGCGGGGGCTTTTGGACGGGAGTTTCCCGCCGGTCCCTTCTTAGTATTGCCATTGCGTTTGACTTTAACTGCCATATGTCCTCAGTCACACATCTTCAAACTCGAACCTGCCGGTTTTGAAGAGCTCCAGGCAGGCGTCCACCACGTCGGGATCATATAGTTTGCCCCTGCCGTTTGAGATCTCTTCCAGTGCCTTATCAATGCCCATGGCGGGCCGGTACGGGCGGTATGAATACATGGCTTCAATCACGTCTGCTACCGCCAGTATTTTTGCTTCCAGTAGTATGTCCTTTCCCTTCAGCCCGCCGGGATAACCTGAACCATCCAGCCTTTCATGGTGCTGCAAGACGGCCTGCGCGACAGAACAAGGGAAATCCATGCCTTTCATAATATCGTAGCCGTTCTGAGCATGGGTCTTTATCAAGCCAAATTCAATATCAGATAGCCGTCCTGGTTTACTGAGGATGTCTGAAGGAACATTTATTTTACCGATATCATGGATTACTGCCGCAATCTTGAGCTGATCGATTCGGGTATCCTCTAACTTCATTTCCGTAGCTATGGCGAATGCCAACCTGGCCACTCTCTGCTGATGGCCCGCGGTGTACGGATCTCTCATTTCCACTATTTTGACCATAGTATCGATGGCGTCACTGAAGGTTTTCTTGAGGGATTCGTAGCTTTTTGCGAGTTTTCCTTCGGCCTGCTTGCGCTCGGATATATCGATACCGATACCTAAATTGGATCCTTCGGCCAGCGGCACGTTGATCCAGGCAGTATCGAGCAGGCGCTCGTTTCGCGCCCTTGTCTGAAAATCACCCCAGGTACTCGCTGAAGAGGCGATGAAATCGGCCACATATTTCCGGTATTCCGGATCGGGATAAAGCTCCGCATGCACGTCGGTTTGCATCACCTCCATGATCGACCAGCCTAACGTGGACTGCCAGCACCTGTTGATCCACTGGTAGCTTCCCTCCCGGTCTAAGTAAGCGATCATTACAGGGATGTTATCGAGGATGGTCTGAAGCACCTCTTTCTCCTGCCCCAGCGCTTCCTCCTCCTGCTTGCGATCGGTGATGTCGCTGGCAATGCCGACAAAAGACGTACATGTCCCATCAGCATTAATTATGGGCGCCGAGTTGGTGTTATGCCACCTCCACTCTCCTGCTACGTTCTTCACCCTGTATTCGATGCTTGAGGGTTCCAGTGTCTCAAGGACAGATGCCAGGAACTTTTCACATCTGGGAATGTCATCGAGGTGCACAAACTCCTGGAATGGATGCCCGACAACAGCATCGTAATCATGTCCCAGGAGCTGTTTCCAGGCCGGCGAAACAAATGTCATAATGCCCTGCGTATCTATCTTGTAGATGATGTCATGGCTGGTCTCGACGAGCAGACGATACTGTTCCCTGGAGGCCTGCAATTCCTCTTGAGTCCGGCGGAGCTCCTCGTTCCGCGTCTCAAGCTCTACCTGCTGCACCCGCAGCTCACTCAGCAGGCCCCTCCCTGCCTCAGGTGTCAGCGCCTCCATCTTTTTGTGCATTTCTGTGCCGTTCTTAACGGTTGTTTTCTCCGTCTGCCTGCGCAACCCGCCATCTCTATTTTTTGAATCACTTTTTGAGGTCATGCAAATGCCTCTTCAAGGGAAGACCGCACACTTACCCTTCATATACGACCATACGACACAACAACTGGCTAAGCAGCCGCTGAAAGCATGACTTTGCCTCATTAACCCTGTGCTATACCTATATGAGCCAGTCTACCCCCCCCACTACCATTGTCAATACACTTTAGAGTGCACTTTAGGGTAATAATATGAAAAGTCGCAGTGTAAATCGCACAATCAATAGAGCCAGGCAATTGCCGCGATTATTGTAGACCTGTACTTTGTTTTTACCCTGGATTTGGACAATAAAAAAGGCGGGGCCTTTCAGCCCCGCTTAATTATTTAACCTCGTATGACGCCGTCTGGCCATCTCTACCTATGGCTGTGATAGTGACGTCCTTCATGCCCGGTGGAATTCCGATAGAGTGAAGCGTACTGTATTCCGGCTCCAGTGGGCTCGTGTAACACATCGTGCCCGCGCAGAAGCTCACCTTGCACTGGGCATCCTGGTTGGTCTCCCAAGACAGGCAGGCACAACCACAGTCATCAACTATCTTGACGTTGGTAATGGCCAGTGGTGCGCAACTGGAAAAAAGAAGGGCTGCCAGTAACAGCAGCCCCCATATTCTTTTCATGGCCTTACTCCTTAGAGAAGTTTGGCGTAGTCCCAGCCGACCTGTGTGGGAGTAAAAGCACCGCCGCCATAGATCGACCAGTCCACGGTTTTGTCCGTCAGCTGGTTAAGGCCGTCCTGGGCGGTGTAGAGATCATTGAAGTAGGCCACCAGGTTGCGCAGATCCTCAAATGTTTTATCTGAGCAAAGCAGGTTATTGGCTTTCTCGTATTCCTTTTTGAGCTGAAACATGTAGCTGTGCTGGTTGCCGGCCTGGGCCGGTGTAGGAACAACATCAAGCTTGGTGTGGAATTTGAAGGCCTCGATGAATAGCTCGACACCTTTATCAACGAATCGTTTGGCTTCATTTATGCGGAGTTGGCGCGGGACATCCCGCAGATCGAAGTGGGCGATATAAGGCCAGAAATAGAAAGCTCGGGAAAGCGGGGTGATCATCTGGCCATCACTCTTGATAGCGCCCTCCGCAGCGGTGATGTACTTGGCCAGGTCTGCAGGCTGATAGGTTTCCACTTCTGCAGCCGTCACGATTGGCGCTGCAACTGGCTGGGCTGCAACGCTATCAGCTTTTGGGGATGCTTCCTGGGCCATGATAGCCTGTGCTTTGGCCTCGACTGCTGCCGTCCTGGCCTTTTCTTTGTCGATGTTGCCCTGGACGATGGTATAGACAATGCCGACCAGGGTAATTAGCACCGGGCCCAGGATATCCACCAGGAACTGTCCGATGGTCTGTGCCTTAGCCGGGTCCGTGATGAAGATGCCAAAAATGCCGGACGCCAGGGTCAAGAGGGTGATGATGATTTTTTTGTAACCATCCAAAGGGGTCGTGTCCATAGTTTTACCTCCATGAAATAGAAAAACCGCCCGGTAGAATATTTACCCGGCGGTATGAGTGAACGATTAAAACGGCTATCTCATCTGCACATGATTCACGAAAGCAATAATAAAGGCTACCATGGCAGTTAAGATTAACGGCACCACCCACACAGCGACCTTATAGAAGGCGTCTATTTTGGGAATAGCCCGGCAGGATTTGACCGCTTCACAGAGGAGGCTCGCGACAGCAACTCTCCATTCACCCTCGGTCATCTCGGTCGGTGTTTTGCCAAATCTTTGTTCCCAGTCTATGCCGTTATCTGGCATTGGCGTACTCCTTATTTATCCAGGCGTAATCTTGTTAATCCGCCCTTACTTTATCCTGATAGGTGTTATGGGTACGGCTCCTTCCTCGCTTCCCCAACTGCCCCAGGCCGGTTCCGTTGATAAATACTGGCGAAGGAATATCCAGTCAACAGTCAGTGTTTGGCCAGCGTCGTCCATATCGATATCAATATACCTGGCCGTTGCAGTCGGGTAATTGCCGGTAACTGCTGCACGTCCGTCAAGTATGAACCGGTCGTAGTTGGTGCCACTGATTGCATAGCGGCGCAGTTCCATGATGTGATACGAAGCCGTGTCAAAGGCCACACCCAGGCTTGGTTTGTGTATTGATGTCCCGTTGCCGGATTCTGCCGTGAAATAAGTGTCTCCGTGATAGAAGCGCAGCCCCATGGTCATCAGTTTCTCGTCGACGCTTCCCACAGTGCCAATGTAACCGAGCATCTTGAAACTTGCTTTAGAGGTGCTGAACTTTACCCTGGCGTGCAAGGCGTTGTTATTGGCGTAGGTTGACTTGCTTGTGATAAAACGGCGCGCACCAGTTAAAATAGCCTCACCACTGGAAATGGCCACGGAGCCACCGCTGCCATCTTCGTTCCACCGGTTAGTTGTATCAAGCAAAGCACCACTGAAGTCATCGCCAAATATGAAGGTACTCTGAATGTCGCTTGCCCCAGTTGCTCCGCTGTTGCCGTAATACATGTAGAACGTGGTATTGCCTGTACCGATGGAATCGAATTCGATCCAGATAGTAGCTAAATAGGATGTCCCGGAGGCTCCGGATGATTCGATACAATAATCAAGCAGTGTAATGCCGTCTGCCTTGGTAAACCTGATATCCTTGAAGTCATTCTCGCAGTGCCCGGCGCAGTCTACGTTCTCACCGGTGGCGCCCGAATCCTTGCCGACCAGTAGTTTCATCTGGTAATTGGTCACAGCCCCAGAAGCGCGGCTGAGGGTAATTGACTTGCGATAGGCCCAGCCAGTGAGCGGGAATATGGCATTGGCCGTAAATTCCCCCAGTATATCTGAGGAGATCACGGCACCGGAAGCATTGTAAATTCTCATTTACGCGTACTCCGCGCCGCTGATTACGTAGTCCACTTTAGAGGCGGTGGTCGTGTCTCCCTGTATCTTGTCGGCTGCCCCCATGGTCAGCGGGCTGTCAAAAACCAGGGAGTTGTTGGCCGCCAGGGATAGCGATTTGGGTATAATCCTTCTTGCTGTTCCCCCGGATTTGAGGAAATAAAGGTTGACGGTCTCCGTTGTAGTGTTGGTGTTGATCAAAACGATTGACCGGACAACCGTAGTTGTGGAAGCAGGTACCGTGTAGAGATCTCCGATGGAATTGGGTAGCTGCCCATTGCCAAGATTTTTAATCGTGAAGCTTCCCATGTTATATCCCTAACCATGTCAGTGTTTGCGCGGCTGTGTCAGCTCCGCCGGCGGCGTCAGCCCAAGATGGGTCTGCCCCGTTGCCGCCGCTGGTCAATACCTGTCCGGCGGTACCATGCAGCAATTCGGCGGGGCCGGTAGCATTTCGATAAATGATGCTGCCTCTTTCGGTCAATAGGGACTTCAGGATCACATCATCTTCAAAGGCTACTTTCTTCCAGGTGACTGCCATTTATTCCTCCGGCAAGGTTTTTCTCCAGTGTCGGTACATGTCATCGGCCAATTTGAACAATACTAGATAAAGGTCAGACGACTTGAGCGTGCCCGTGTACTTTTGTATGACAACGCTCAAGTCGTTGTTGCAATCGGCCATTAACTCGTCTTTGTCGGGGTCGGCCATTAGGCTACCGCTGTGCAAATGTAGGCGCAATTGTCATCGGTGTCGTAATAAAGTTTGCCCAGTACCGCGGTTGCCGGGGGTGAGGCTGAATTCTGCAGGCAGAAGTTGAGTGCCTCCTGGCCGTTGAACTCGACGTCTGCCGTGGGTTCCCCGAAGTCGCTGAGCAGTAATTCATCCGAACCGCTGTTCTTGTGGGTCGATGCGTGGTCTGCTACAGCTAATGTTGCAGGATCAACCCAGGCGGGTGTATCCGTGGAAACTTTTAACACGTAGCCGTCGGTCCCGATGCTCAGGATCGTCGCTGCATCGTTGGCTGAACCTACGATCAGGTCACCCTTTGCCGCGATGATAGACTTGAGGAGTACATCCTCCTCGAATGCAATTTTCTTCCAGGTTGCTGCCATTTGTCATTCCTCCTTTACTGTAATTGGTTAAGGTCGCTGTCCCGTTTCAGGACTTTGTCGCGGTATTCGCGTATCTGCTGTCTGACCAGGTCTGCTATGAATTCCCTCTGGTTTATGAAGCCCCGCATCTCGGATATTTTCCCCAGTTCCTCGAACTGCTTGCCGGTCACTGTTAATTCCATTGATAATTTGTCCGCCATATTCACCTCTTATCTTATATTCAAATTAACCTCGCTCCTATCGACCTTTCTCTCAAGAGCGGCTTGTTTGTTAATGAAGTTGATCACAAATGCCTTCAGATCAGGGAAACCCCGCAGTTTGGCGATGCCGTCCAATTCATCATAAACGGGAGCGGTCATGATGAATTTCAGTTCCACCTCCCTGCTCTCCGGCTCTTTGGCCATAACCTCAGGCTTGTCGGGTTCAGTATTCCATCCCAATCTTTTTCTCATGTCATCTCCTAATCGAACCAAATATATAATTCCTTTGAATCTGTTTTGCCGAATAGTTCCCCGTCCGATGCGGTATCGGGTAGCGTTGTCCCCGTTACTACGCCCTCCGCTTTATCCACCACCCCATCAATGTCAGTGTCATAGGTCGCGGTCTGCATATCACCATTCCCAGTGCCTCCGACTTGATCATCAACATACTTCTTGGTCGCAGGCTCATAATCGGCATCCGGTGTAAAGGCCGTGGTATTGTCCAGGGCGAGCGCCCTGTCTGCCGTGAGTATTTCAACATAGGTGGCTGCTATGAGAGTAGTAAATCCGGCAGTATCACCGTATGAAGTGCCGCCAGGGCCTGTGGCATAGGCTCTAATCCGATAGTCAGTAAGTGCCGAGAGCCCGGTGATTGCTTTTGTGTATGCTCCCATTCCATAGTCTCCATCATCATAAGCCACCGTGTCCGCAGTTGTCGGGTCACCAATCGTTCCCACCTTGTAACAAAAGCCTCTCCTGGTGCAATTTGCGCCGCCTGTATCTGTAATATTCCCGTTGCCGGTGCAAGTGGTCTTATCAATATCTCCTGGGGATTGAGTGGTAACAGTGGGTGCTGCCGTGTAATCTATCTCAACATAAATACCAGAGCAATAGAGATACGCCATAGACGAAACGCCACGCTGCCCTTGAATGGTCAATACCAGGGCATCTATGTCAGCCCATGTCCAGGCTGCTGACGTTTTTGGATTGGTCGTCCACTCATTGCTGCTGATCCCATAATTGACGGTAGGCGCGACCAGATATCTACTGCCGCCTATATTTACACCGTATCCCTGTACCGCATGGTCATAACCCCACCACATCTTGGTAAATACTGTGATCTTGTGTATGGTTCCTGATTCTGTGGTGTGATTGGGAATCCCGAAGTCGTCATAGCACATCGAGTCTGACCGTTGCAGGTCCATGTCCGAGTCCGAGATAGGATACTCATCAACATTGGCATACCCTCCCTCCCATTGAGTCAGGATATCGCTATTTGGTTGTAACCTTAACATCGCCATTACTGGTCTTCCTTGCAGTAGTATAGTTTGCTCGTGGAGCTATCTCGATAGATACGACCTGCAGACAGGGCCGGCTCAGTATTCAATTCCTCAACACAGAAATTATCAGCTTCCTGTAGATTGAAATTGACAGGCGCTGTAGGTTGGCCTAATTCATGCAGCAGTAGTTCGTCAGACCCACCGTCTTTATGGGTGGCTGCGTGGGAAGTGGACGCCAGTTCAACAAATTCAAGGCCTGTTTCATCTCCCTTAACCACAACCGCCTTGCCGCCCTGGTCTAAATAGGTTGCCGGCACATCATTTAGATTTGTGAATGAGCCGCCGCCGGCACCGATAATGCACCATTTACTCCCTGAATACACAAGAAAGGCATAATCGTCTGCATCTTCCAGGGATAGGTCCATACCGTGCGGACTCCATATATTCCCGGTGTTATGCTTGAGCACTACGGTCCGGTCACCGCTGGCGGGGCGAAGGAACAGGAATTGTCCTTCCTCACCACCGTTCACCGTGTCAAGATCGTCGGTTGCTGCATCGCTCTGTGTGTCGATCGTGTGATGATAATATGAGCGGGCCACAGTACCGGCGGAGATAGTCAGCTCGACTGCAGCGATAGAGGGAAATGTAACCTTGAGGTAATTGAGATTGTCACGAATTTGGGTATCGAGGTTTGCTTTGGTCAGTACCTCTCCGGTTACCCATGTTCTCGGAGTAGTCCAGCCCATTAAATTCTCCTTATCCTATCAAGTCATCGCTGTCATCGACGGTATCAATATCGACCTCAAACAAATTGAATAATTCCAACGGCCCGACTTCGGTTAGGTTTAGCGTCAGCCTGGGAACGCCCTCAAGGTCAACATCCATCACCAGGTTGTCAACGCTGCCGATATCATTTAGCCCAGCCGGCGCATATTGATAATTGATTTGCTGGGCCACCCTGGTTGTGAGCGCGGTAATAATATTGGCATGATTGCTCCCTATGACTTTGAGCTCTACTTTGGTCACCGGTTCTTTGCACTTTGCTACCTCTCCCTCACAGTAGGCCTCTGCAAAAGCCTGCTCAATGACGTGCTTGCTCTGAGTTTTGGTTCGGCGGCCATACTTGCTAATTGAGGCGCCATCGGTGGATCGGGCAACCAGGTCAACCGGGTACTTATGCCAGCCGTCGTCTTTTAACTCAAGCGTATATTCATAACTCGGCAACATCACCCGGACATCGTTCCATATATCGGCGGTGTTTATCTCGGTTTTCAGGTCGGTCAGTTCTGCCCCAGTTAAAATGGTCATAATACATACTCACCCGCCCTGGCTTGCACCAGACCAATGTTCGCCATAATGTACCCCGTCGGGTCAACGGCCAGGTCAATAGACTCCACGATAAAATAATTCGATGATAGTCCGCAGGTTGTTTCGGTAATTTGCAGTAGGTCGCTTATCTCGAGTCCCAATATCTTAACGGTAATGGCATCCGTCGTTGACAGCAGCGCCATCTGCACGGTGGCATACGGCTCAATGTTCCTGTCCAGTATTGCCGTGGCCTGGGCCTTTGGCGTAGCATAGGCAGCCTCAACGTTGGCAACAATCGGGTTATCAATGCGGTATGACCGCCTGCCGTACTTGGCAATCGAGGCGGCATCGTAACCTCTGACCAGCACCTCGGCATCCGGCTCTCCAACAATCATCAGTACATCATTGACCAGTTCCCCGTCGTTGAGTTCATAGATCAGGTCAACAATCTCGCTATCCGTGAATGAAGCTGTCATATCAATCCCCAACCCGCCGCAGCGTGGTTGTTATAATATTCGTATGTCCATGCAGGATTCCCAGGGTCAGGCCATATAGCAGTGGCATAATCCTGTGCACCAGATATGGCACCATAGGTGTAAGCCATGGTATATTTCCCTACTTGTGCAGCATCGCTGATTGTACCTATCCAATACGAGGCACCTTCCACCAGTTCAAGGTAGGGAGCAATTGGAATTGAATTCCATCCTGATACGCAAGCCTGTCCGACGTTGTTACCCGCCAGTAAAGTCCCGGGCCTTCCGTTAGGTACGGAAGTATCATTGTCATATATCGCACATTTAACATTACAGGCGCCTCCACACCACACTTTTATCTTGGTCATCGTCCCAGCAATGCCATTGTAGAAAATCGATGAATAAAAAACGTTCGCCGCAACTATGGCGCCAAAACCATCATTTGCTTCGTGGCCTATTAACCATACCACCGGATCAACAGGTATGCGGCTTTTGGCACTCGCATATTGAAAGATGCCGTTCTTATCCATGTAGTACCGCCCGACCGCCAATTTGCTGATATCATCCGCACCCTTTTTAGCCGTGACATATTCCCTGCCAAACCCGAACAGGGAGACTGGGCCGCCGAATGACAGCGTTGCTCCAAAATACTCGTTCGCTCCAAATGGCGGCGGGCCTACATGAAGACAGGCCCGGTAATAATAAGTCCGGTCAGGCATAAGTCCGGCTATCGTCATTTGAATTGGCATCATAAATCCACGAGGGCCCCAGTCCTTGGCCGGTAGCCCCAGCGAATACAGCCAGTAGATATGTTCGCTTGACACATCGCTGTCAGTGCCATATTGAAAGCCCAGGTAAACGTAGAATGCGCTGTCCCCTTTGTAATGGAATAAGCCGTGTATCGTTGCTCCGGTTGCCCACACCTCGGTTGCCGGCAAGGTGATTATGGACGCAGCCCAGGTCGTAGGGTCATCAGTCTTCTTTGTCTTAAACCAGAATGTCTTTGTTGTGCAGTATGAAAGCGCTCGATACCAGTACCAGGTATCAGCCGTAAGGCCTGTCAATATACCATCATCGGATATGTCGCCAATATCATCGCCCTTTATTCCCCATTGCCAGGAGGTTCCGGGCCCGCCGGAAAGTATGCCGCCATTTGCGGTTATATCAGTAGCATCAATATCCTTACACTCCGGATCTTCCGGTGTATATTCGTACACCAGTTCAAGCTGTGCATAATACGTCCGATAGCTGCCGCCTCCACCACCACTTGCCAACGAATACCACCATGGCCAGTATCCCATCCAGCACGGCGGTACTGGGTCAGGACAAGAACTTCCCCCGGTTGGGCGGCTATATGTCGGCGGCGTGAAATCTAATGAGCCGCCACCGATAGAAACATTATGCGTTGAGACATTGTTATATCCAGCCTCATATATCCTCACCCGTGATATAACTAAACGTGCTCCGGCTGGCGGCGTTGGGATGTTGAACCGGAACTGCCCGGAATAAAATGATGCACTCCCGGAAACACCACACTCAAAGTTCTGCCACCAACTTCTCCAGTATCCCCATTCGTATCCTAATTTCCTGCGATGCGACACCCCACAACTTCCACCAGCCATTCCGACCATAATGGTATTCCCATTTGTCCAGGTGCCCATTGTGCCTGCACCCCCAGTACCACCACTACTCATGCACGCTCTCATAAGAGCCATTGCTAAAGCACCGGTGCCGGGCGGATAAGCTGCCCAATTCCAGCCACCGGTTACTGCACCGTATCTTTGGGACAGCGTGGTGGTGCTATTGCCCTGGCGGACCTGAATGCTCGCCACTTCCTCATAATGATTTGGCATCACGCATCCCTATGGAACCGGCTCTCGTAAATCACATTCCCACTTTCATCAATATACAGTCTGCCTTCCCCAGTGTCGGCTATCCTTTTTAACAGTTCTGCGGCAGATTGATAGTCAAACCCCTCTGGCGTGGTATCGCTCTTATGAAACGCACTCGCTACCGTTACCCATATATAGGCCATTTATCTACCTCATGCCGGTTTAGTGAACTCAAATGTGTCAGGAAAATTGGTAATATCGCCGCCGTCAACGTCAATATCCCGGCGAGGCACCTGGTAATAGTAACCGGAGCCATCAGCAGCAAAATCGATATAGGCTCCTCCGGCTGTCAGAGCAACCCCGAAAACATTGATATCCGCATTCACTACGAAATACATAACCAGCGGGTCGAGGGCAGCCGGTATTGAAGCACCCGTGAACATGACGTTATCGCCGTTGACCAGGCCGTGCCCGTTTTTGGTCACGGTGTCTGCGCTGGTTTGCATGGTGCAGGCTATCAACGGCATCTTCCAGCCGGCAGCGTTAAGCACCTGATTGACCGCCTCACCATCATTCATAACGGTCTTGTCATCCATGTCCTGTACCACTATGGTCTTGGTCAATAGGTCAATGCCGTCCGTGGCATAGAAATAAATTTCCTGTTTGCTTTTGATGGGATAGGCCGTGATCCGGTTGATGTAGCCATAAAATAACGGATAGGTCGTGCCGCCATATATGGCTGTTACTTTGACAGGAAGCCATAGCCGAACCTTGCCGACGTATTCCCCTGTTGTGGCGGTCGGATAATATTTGCCTGATGAGTTCTCAAGTATCATCTCAATGGTGGCGGCCGGGTAAGTGTTGCTGTCCTTGTCTTTGCCCCTGGAAATACGGAAATGCTTAACATCGGCTGTGATATCGTCATATCCCTGGGTGAAGTCGTGGAAACCGGCAAAATCGGCACAATCCCAATCTACCATTACGTGATAGGTGGGCACGTTCATAAATGACCTCCCACACTGTTGCCCTCTTGCATTTGCCATTGAAGTAGGCGAATTTGCTTAGTCTGGTTTTCGACAAGGTCTTTTAACTCTTGAATCTGCTTAATGCGCCCATCCTGTAAACCTTTTTGGTATCCGTCCTGGTATCCTTTGTTGTGCATCTTACTGTGAGCGCCCTTCTGCGATAACTCCAAGTTTTCAATTCTATTATCGGCCCTCTTGCCGTTCTTATGATGCACGGATTCAAAGGTATGGAGACATCTCCCAAGGTGCTGTGCCATAACTAAGCGGTGTTCATAGATATAGTGATAAAGACTCGCCATCGAAAAATAGAAATCATCTGGTTGGACTAAAACCATTACATATCCCTTAGCGCCTACAGTGATCCTTCCGCCTTTCCAATGTATATTTTTATCTCCAACCATCCTCAGTCTGGAACAGGCATAGCATCTTGGAGATACAGGTTTGCCTTTTATATACCCTACCCAACGCGGCTCATTGCAAGTTGCACACGTAGTCCATATAAATTTATTCCACGGTGCCCCAGACTTGCCAATATCTTTAGCTGATTTTATGTCACCAATATTTGTGGTCATAAGTGACCTCCGGGACTGTAATAAGTTGTCTCAGTCGGCTTGTGAACGCTACGCCGGGTCTCTTCATTCATTATTCTTTGAAGGTCACGCACCAGGGCGCGCTTAGACAGGTCATCGCCAATATAATTTCCGACGTTGACATTGACTGTTGAGTTGCCTCCGCCCATATTCCCCAACTTACTCAATGGAATAACTGCCTCAGGAACATCGCCTATTATCCCAAGGGTAGGCCTGGTAAAGATTCCGCCCGCAGCGTGCACACCGACATTAGCATTGGCTGTGACTGTTATGGTGCCGCCACCGCCACGGAATAAGTTATCCCAGGCCGACTTGATGTCATTTGCCACTCTCTGAATTTCGGCCCACGCGTCTCTGAACGGCTGTGTCAGCCATTGCCAAACGCCGGCCATGGCCGTTTGAATTCTGGCCGGCAGTTCCTGGAACCAGGTGACAACGACGTTCCATATATTTATCACCCAATCTTTAGCCTGGGTAAAGCCTGCCACCACTTGAGGCCATAATTGATTGAATCCTGCGGTTATGGAGGCCCATAAATCAATAAAGAATTTTGCTATTGCGTCCCAGTTCGCGATGATTAACCATATCGCTGCGATAACGGCAGCTACAATCAGGACTATCCAGCCCACAGTAACCAATGACACGCCGCCCAGAAGCGCTACGACCGCCGCCGCGATTGCAGAGCCGGCGGCAGCAAGCCAGCCACCTATCACGCCAAGCGCCACGGCTATCGCTCCGCTCCAACCGGCCAGAGCCCCTGAGCCAACCAGAAAAGCGGCTGCTGCTGAAAGAACCTTGAATGCTCCGGCCACGTTTACTATCGTGAAGGACACGCCGGCCAGGACTCCAATAGCGGTGGCAATTCCTGCGATAGCTAAAGCAAGGTCGGTCATCCTCTTTGCGTCGTCTGGGTGTTCCTCTACCCAATTGGAGAATTCGTTGAGCTTCTCAGTCAAGAGGTCAATCCCCTTTGTTGCATCACCGCCGAACGTGACCGCGACAACCGTGCCCACCATTTTTCGCCAGGCGATATCAAATTTCTCCATCGCCTCGCGGCCAGCCGCCAGCTTTCTGACCATATCCTCAGACATAACATCCATACCGTTTAGAAACGCCTCGACGTCACCCTTTGCCGCGGCCAGGGCTTTCTGCCCGCCTTTGCCCAGCAAGGCCCCGACTATTGATTGCTGTTCATTGACATCAGTTATCTTTGACAGGGCTACGAAAATAGCCCGCAGGCGGCCCTCGGTATCCAGTTTGCCGAAATCACTCAGGTTTATTTTTAGCTTGGCAAATGCCTTGCTGGCCTTATCCGAACTAATCGTAGAATCGTCCAGGTCGTCGGTCAGGTTGGCGATCTCCTCGTCCGTGGAGTCGGCGCTTTCCTGCGCCTCTTGTAGTTTCTTACTCAACTCATCGTGTTTATCTGTGGCCTTGTCCGTGCCCGTAACAGCCGCCTCATAAGCAGCGGTCATTTTCTTGACCATGACTGTGATGTCTGCACCGCTGCCGCCGGCCAGTGTCATCATATTTACCCAGCGCTGGGTCTCATCAATGGAGAAGCCTATTTTCTCCGACAATATCTCGATCTCATGCGCCCACTCGGTAGAGTCCTTAAAGGCCAGGGCCAGCGGTGCTAAAATAGCCGCTCCGACGCCAATTCCGGCCATAGATATATTTTTCAGTTCGTTCTTGATATTGCCAAAGGTCTTTTTGAAGTTGCGCTCGGCATCGCCCAAGGCCTTGTTAAAATCGCTGATGTTCGCTCTTATAACGAATACGAGCGCTTTTTCAGTTGCCATCTGCTGCTCCGTAAATCAAATTTATTAGCCCGAACATTTCTTCGGGTGTCTGTGACTTGACTTGCTTAGGCCTGCCGGCAGGCATGAAGTCCTGCGGGGTGAATGTCTTTGACCTCTTCGGATCACGGTTAATGTTTGCAAGAACGGCGCAGATAAGCCCGGCCCTGTAATCCTGCCGTTCAATGGTTATGGCGTGCCGCTTGAGTAAGGCGTCATATTCCTTGAAGGTGAGCGCCCAGAACACATCCTCTGTGAGATTGAGATCATACCTCCCGATAGCCCACAGGGTCAGCCAATCAAGCGGCTCTGCGGGTTTGGGTCTGCCGTGTCCTCGCCTTTGGGCAGGGCGGCGCTCACGATCTTCGGCAGGAGCTGGGTGAACTCAATCATTTTCTCAATGTCCACCATGTATTTGAGGTCTTCCAGTTTCAATGCCCTATCTTCCCAGATTAAACAGGCCCACATAAAGGGCACGATTTCCTTCTGGGTAAACTTGCTCGGGTCAGCTTCACCGGATAACACGTCAATCCCAGTGACCTCCTGAAATTTCTCCATGCCGCCCATGGTCCATTTGAGGTGCCTTTCCTTATCCAGCACAATCGGTATTATTTCCATGCTACCTCGCAAGGACCGGCCACCACGGGCCGGCCCTGTTTCGTTAGGATGCCGCTCTAAAGAGTTTGATTCTGTAAGTCTTGGCAACCTTGCCAGTGTTTTTCTGGGTAATCACGATGTCTGTGATTGTGCCGGCTGCACCCAGGGCAATAGCGGTTGACGCTTCGCCGGTTGCAACAACTGCGCCATTGACCATCAAGACACCCGTGCCGTGCGGCGTCACCGTCACCGATGTAACGCCGGTGAGCACTGTTGCGATATAGTCATACTTGGCGGCTGCCGCAGCCGGAAATACAACGGCGCTTTCAGAGATAGTGAAATAATCCGTGGTCAGGCCGTCAGATGTTCCAATGGCCAGGGTAGCCGCACCGGAGATTTTCAGGGTCGCGCTGAAAGGCACCTTGTCACCCACAGCAAACCCGCCGATACCGAATTCAGTTACCAGAGCTTCAAAGGCCAGCGTTGCGGTAATTGCTGTCGGGAAGGTGAGTACATACGAGGAAACGCTGCCCGCTTCAAAGTCAGCGAATAACATCTGCTGGCCCGTGGTGTCTCCGGCCACGAAGTTTCCCTCAATCTGCAATTCACCTGCATCTTTCCAGCCGGCTATAAATTCCCGATAGTTGCCTACACTGGATAATGTGGTCACATCGACCGTGTCCTGTTTGTTGCTTTGCGGCGAGATTTTGGTGATCTCCGCAATGGCTTCGCCTTCCCTTGTAAGAACTACGCCCTGGGCCATGATTGCTGATGTTGTCATAGTGTCCTCCTATTCGTTGTATTGGATAAAATACTCAACCGGACAATGAAAAAGCCCTGACTCAGCCTCGAATAAATCTTGCTCGTCCTCAAACTGCACGCTCACATTCACACCACCCACCCCGCCGATTACCTGGTTGCACTTGTCCTGCAGGGCAAGCTGGATTTGTGCGGCAATTTGCTTAGTCATAAGGTAGGTACTGGCGAATATGGAAAACTGGAAGCGGGCATTTATTAGTTTTGAATGACCTGTAAGGCTGTATTCGGGCACCGCCGATACTTTGAAAAACACGACGTACGGATCGTCAACGGTTTGCGGCGCGGTAACGTAATAGAGTTTCTGCCCTACTAAGGCCACCAGCGCAGGCTGAGCTAACAAGTGACTGCGTATGGCATGTTCAATGATCATTTTTTCATTGCCCCGTCAATCATATTGCCGATCTTAGTGATTATGTCATGTTGTATGCGGCCCTTGTTGGCGTCGACCGCTGGACGAAAGAAGGGCATGGCCGGGCCGATGCCGGTGTAACGCCCCGACTTCTGGTACCGAGGCTTTGTTCCGTACTCGATAATATGGGCATGGCGGGCGATCTTGCGGTCCACTGCTGCCGCAGCTGAGCGCGGATAGCTGCTGATCTGCCGCAAGAACTTGGCCTTGACCCCTTTCTTGAGGTTGCCGGAAGGTCCCCGAGGCGCCTTGCCCCTGGCAGCAGCGGCAACTACTTTGGCGCCTTCCATCATGACAGGCTCGACTTTGTCGTTGGGCAATGCTTTGGCCAAAGCCAGCAGGGTTTTTTCAAAGGCCTCTTTGCCCTGTATCTCAACGCTGATATCCATCAGTCCAAACTCTCCGCGTACATCAAATGCAGCTCCTTTTGGTTTTCCTTGGGGTGTACGATGGACACGATACCCAGTATCCTGTCCCCGAACTTGATGCGCATGGTCGGCTCCAGGTCGCCGCGATAGCGTATCCTGACACGGCCGTCTACTTTGGCATCAAGCTGATTGGCCGCATAGTAGGCGTTGCCGGCCGCCGGCTCTATAGCCGCCCATACGGTACAGAACGTGCTCCACGTCGAGACAACCTCGTCGATGGCGTTCTTGCCCTGGGTTGGCTTCTGGATAATGACCCTGTGCCGCAGCAAACCTATCCTCATTTAGAAACAGCGCTCCTGCCAGAGCAAGGCATCAACGCTTAGCGGGGCCGGGTAGATCTGCGAGGAGCCAGCCGCTTCCCTGTTCTCGTAATAATGGGCCACCAGCAGCAAGATGGCATAAGTGGCCGTAACAGGCACGGCAGCGGCAGCAGCCCCGTACCCGGCAACGAAGGTGATGCAGACTCCATTGGCCGGGCGCAGCGTGTCTGTAGGCCAGCATTTGCCGTAGGATAAGGACACCCGGCCTGGCTGTGATTTGCAGTCGACGAAATACTCACTGTCAAAAAAGGTATGTACGCCATTTGCGGTATCGTAATACTTGATAGAGCTTACGGACTGTAATGGGGGCAGCGGGACATCGATAATATCTATGTCCGGGAAGCGGTCCAACCATAGCTCCCAAGTTTGGGTGATGTATGCCCTTCGTTGATAGCCTTCACAATACTGCCGTGCCGCTTTGATCAGGGAGCTTATCAGGACGTCCTCAGCCGTTGTATCAATCCTCAAATGAAGCTTCCCTTCAGCCAAACTGATGGGTTCAACTGCCGGGGCGCCGGTCTGCTTTAACCCCATTTCCTGCCTCGTTTCTTGTTCGGGGATTCATCTTTGTTTTCGGATTGTGTTGCCCGTGTCTCCGGCGGCCTTACGGAGGCGTTCTCTCTAACGATCTCGGCATAACCCATCTTGACCAGCCGCAGGGCCTCGGCATCGGGCAGGGTTTCAACCTTGTTTGTCCGGTCCAGGCCGTTGATAACGACTGATTTATAACGGATGGTGATCATTTTTTCTTTGACCTCCCGCGCCTCTTGATTTCCTTAGGCGACTTAACTTCCGCTTTGACAGTCTTAACCGGCTCGAGCGACACGGCCCGGCCCCTGCTTATCCACTGCCTGGCTATCTCGGGTTGAACATCGGCCATATGGCCTTTGTAATAGGTGCCTTTGGATGTGATCATGGTTACCAGTATCTGTATTCTCATAGAACCTCCATAATGGCCTGCGCCGCCCTTTCGGCAGCACGGCCATCGGTGTATTTATAGACTTTCTTTACGGCTGTATGCCGCTTTTTCCTTTGTGCTTGTGTATCCTTTAATGCCTTCTTGATGGATGGGATGAGGTCGTCCGGCTGATCACAGTTAACTCCTACGTCGGCGCATTCCCAGAATCTCAACCCGTGCTCGATGTCCCGCCGGTACCAGGGGGCATTGAGCACCACCACCGGCCTGTCCAGCGAGGCGAACTCGTAGAGCGTGGACATCTGGTCGCAGACATAGACATCGGCACGCTCCATTACTTCTTCGAAATTGGCCACCGGCTCTATGCCGTAGCGCTCCCACATCGGACGCAATGTTGTCCATATGGTGGGGTGCCCGTGGCCCAGGACCTCTACTTCGCCTGTCCTGTTCCAGCGGCCTAGCTGCGGGATGATGCTTCTGTAATGTGGTAGGGTGCTGCGTGTCTCCGGGGCTACCTTGCATTCCCAGTGAAAGCTGATGGCCACCACCGGCGGATTGCTGCGCTTTTTCTTAGGTTTCAAGTGCCAACTGTCCAACTTGGGACAGCCCACGACTGCGATCCTTGACCCGGGATAGGCTTCGGCGTCCTTGGAAGCCGGATGCTGGCCGGGCTCAATGAATAAGTAAGTTAACCCTCGGCCTTTGCCCCCGGCGTAACTAATATGCCGGTTATCAGCGAAGGATTGGCCGGCACCGTGGTTGTGCAGTACCAGCTTGCGGCGGGGCGTCAGCATCTTGATGGGGAATGCCATGGAGGCCACTACCAGCAGTCCCTTGGGCGGTGTAATGGTATCCAGGTACGAGCTGAGTTTGACCGCCTGGACGTCGATGGAAGCCGCGTATTTGAGCAGTTCAGCGGTGGTTACTATGAACTGCCCTCTGTTTGTTTGAGGTATCTGCCTGTAGATCGGCACCAGGTGGTCAATGAAGTGGCGCTGCCTGGCATAGAAGTCGACCTTCCTGTGTTTCATTTAGATACCCGCTGGGCGGAGATCACCCTTCCGTAAAGCTCCCAGTTTGCCCACTGCTCCCGGCTCTTTATGCGCTCAACCACTGCCTGGATTTTGGGGTTCTGGTAATCATGCAGGGCGATCACGCCTCCTATGGGAATGAACCTCTGCCAGCTCTGGTAATCCGCCCAGGCCTCTTTGTACCAGTGGCAGCCGTCGATAAACAGCAAACCGATGTCTTTGTCCCAGGTTTTGGCCACCTCCTGGGAAAATCCCCTGACAGCTGTGATTAATTTGGAATAGGGCAGAGTCTGCTGGTGAAAGGCCTCGAGGGTTTCCTTGGCCTGGTACTTTTGCTGGCCGTACTGTTCCCTCAGGTCCCAGGTATCAACGGCATAAACAGGGATATTATTTCCATGCCGGCTGCCGGCCGCTAAGAAGCTGGTTGATTTGCCTTTGAAGCTGCCGATTTCGACGATCACTCCGCTTTTAACTTTGGAGGCTAAGTAGGACAGGCGCAGGCCTTCCCCGAACCTGATCAGCCCTTCTAATTGGTATAGGCTCTTGCTCTCGGGTAATACTAAAACGTCCATGATCTCTTAAAGGGAAAGGGGGCGGCTTAACACCGCCCCCCTTGGTTAGCTGCCCTGTTCAAAAGGGCCGTAGATGAAGGCCTGGGGTCTGTAGACTGCCAGGGCTATCCTTTCCTCGCAGAGCACGGCGACCATGTTCTTGGTGAAGAAGTCGCTGTGGTGCTCGGAGATGCGGATCGAGGCCTGCTCGCGGTCGAAGAGCTGGGCTCCCAGCGAGAAGGCGCCTACCAGGAAGTTGCCCTGGGCGATGGTGGTGGTCTCGACCACCGGCACCCTCCAAAGCCGGGATACGCCGCCCTCGGGTACTGTCACCCAGAGGTAGCGCTGATCGCTGCCCTTGAGCAGTTCGATGCTGGCCCAGTCAGTCGGGTGCAGGACGATGCCGGTAACCGGGTACTGTGCCAGGCCGGACTGTAAGATGGCCTTGCGAATGATATCCACCAGGTTGTCGTCGACGCTCCTCAGGCTGTCATCGAAAGGAGTCGCCTCTGTTACCAGGCCGGAGACGTTACCGCCGTTACCGCTGCCGTTGAGTATCTGGTCTTCCTCCTCGAGCTTGAGGCCGTAAACCAGGCGGCTATTGATGTAGCTGGAGAGCACGGCTGCATCGGCGATGATCTGCCGGGTGGCAGGCACCCAGTGGGCGATGGTCACCACCGGCGCGGTGTCTTTCTCAAATTCCAGCGTGCTCTCGGGTTTGGCTACCTCCGTGCCTTGCTTGCTTTCCGCCACGGGCGCGGCAGCATTGGAGTAGACGGTCTCCCTGACGTACTCGATGGTGTTGCTGCCGGTGGTACCTTTGGCTAAAAGGTCGCGGATGCGCAGCTGCTTCTCAGGCTCGGTGATGATGCCGGCAATCCTGTCTGGTACCACCAGGTCGGCAGCACTGTCAGTGCCGGAGATGATGTCGCGGACTTCAAAGGTATCGGACTCAAATACGCCGCGTTTGAGCATGTCCTGGTACTGGCGGGATTCGATGAACTGACGGCCCACGGATTTCCTGCCTGATACGGCTGCGCCGGGCACCGGTTTGATGGGCTCGTGGCCCTTCAGTTCGTCATGGAGCCCGTGAAGCTCGATGTAGCGGGTCTCCTGGCTCTTGTTTTCCCGCACGTCGGCCAGGATCTTGTCGTATTCTCCCGACTCCTCGGGGGTCAGTCCGCGGTTCTCGGCCTCGGCCTTGCTTACGATGACTTCGGCTTTGCCCGCCAGGGCGGTGCGCTGCTTGCGCAGTTCTATGATTTTTTCCATTTTTACCTCCGTTAGATTGATGCTATTTCCAGTTGACGCCGTTTTAGGTCCAGTCGGTTTGGAGTATCCCCCAGGGCCTCGTCGTGAGTCCCCGGTTTATCCTCTGCACCGCCAGGCTTTTCAGCGGCGGTTAAACTGCATGTTAATATCTCAATGGCCTTGTCTTCCCCAATCTTTGCGATCAGCGACCGGATCTTTACATCGGTCTGGGGATAGGCTGGGTAAGTGACAATCGAAACATCGAAGAGTTCCACCTCCTTGAGCGTGCGCACCTTCTTGTTGTCGTCCCATTCATCAGCTACGGCCCTGAAACCGAAGGACATCTGCGAGATGTCCCCACGCTTGACGCTCTCTATAAGGTCGTTGGCCCATTGCGTCTCAGGTGGGTCGATGGTTATGGCCAGTCCCTTGGCATCCTCGGTTAAGGATAGGGTGCCTGACTTGGTTCGGCCCAGGACATAGTTGGGGTCGTGATTGAAGAGCGCCCTGACATCGGCGGCCGTGATAGTGTTGGCGAAGGCGCCGGGAGCGATCTTCTCCCTGAAGCCGCCCAGGTCCTCGCTGAGCTTGTTGAATACAGCGGCATGTCCGCTGATCTTTCGGCCTTCGCCGGCAACCCGAATCTCGGATAAGCTGAATGATCTGTGTTCAATGGTAACTTGCATTGTGACCTCCTAAAAGAAAAACCCACTTCCTAGTGGGTTTACGGGGTTTTATTTTTTCGGGAAGTATCATCCCGGGACTATCTGGCATTGGCAGCCATAATGGATCGGCGGATGGCCAACCGACTGCAGTTTCCCACTTGATTCTGAGAACCTACTCTCAATTGCTACTACCTGCCCGTCCATCTCTTCGCACACCGGGCAGAGCTTGTCACCGATGCTGACCCAGGCCAGCCGGTTGATTCCGCATCCGATAAACACAGCTTTAGCCACAGCATTGCTGCACGCTACAGTTTCATGCATGGCGATCTTGCCTGGACGCCGGTCACTCCATTCGCCCAACCTCTGGCTGACGGCTCCTATTGGATCGGCATTGTCATCAAACGCTTTGCGGACCACCTGTTTTAACTGGCCTTTTGAGGACCCCGTATACTGCCTGGCGAATATCTCAACATATTTATCGGCAAACTGTTTATCTACAAGTTCAGGAGCCTGGTTTACTTCATTAGCTGCCAGCGGTGTTATAGCTTCAATCATTTCCTGGACTATCGGCTTGATTTTGCGCATCACGAAGCTTCCGTACTCGCGATAAAAGCTGTCCAGCCACTCATTCCATGTGATGACGGACCTTTGAGACAAATGCTCTTTGGCAGCCTTGAGTACATGGCTTTTCTCGCGTTTGACTATCTCGATAGCGGCAGCCTCGAATAGTTTTCTGTATGCCTGCGCCGTCTTGTGCCTCAACAGTGCTCCCTGATTTCTGGATGCCCGCTCAGGTATCTGTCTGACTTCCACCACCGGCGTCATCTGAACCTGCTCATCTGCAGGCGGGACTGCCGGCTGGGTATCCCGGGGAGCACCGACGGGAACCATATTGAGCGGTATATAGTATTCGTCGCCCAGTTCCAGCGGATTGAGGTTTTCCTTTTCGCGTATATCATTGGGTGACATGGCTCCCATGTAGAACATCTCACGGTAATAGGCCGCCCGGGAGGCTGAATCGCCGCGCAGCAGCCCGTCTACCAGGAATTCAACGAAGTATTCCGATCGCTCGGCCGAGCCCAGCAATTTCAGGCTGGCTGCCTGCTCCCAGCGCACCAGCCAGGACCGGATAGTGTAGACGACAAACTCCAGGGATTGCTGCTCGATGTTGGAGAATGTGGCTCGGTCAAGATCGCCGATCATATGAGGCGGTACGTTGAAAAAGCGGGCTATCTCATTGATCTGGAATTTCCTGGTCTCCAGGAACTGGGCATCGTTGGGTGGGATACCCACCTTGCTGAATTTCATGCCCTCTTCCAGGATAGCTATGCGGTGCTGGTTGCTCAGCCCACTGTGCATCTCATTCCATGATTTCCTTAACCTCTCCTGGGCTTCAACCGACAGTTTGTTGGGGTGCTCCAGTACTCCACCCGGCGACGCGCCGTTGCCAAAGAAACGGGCCCCGAATTCCTCGGTAGCTAAAGATAAGCCGATAGCTTCGCGAGCCATCTGGATAGGCGAATAGCCTACGATGCCATCAAACCCGAAACCGGGGATATGCCAGACCTGCCAGGCAGCCAGTTTGGCTGTAGTCCCGTCAGGCAGTAAGTAACTATAAATTAGCTTGCCGGTCTCTTTATCCCTGCCGACCTGCATTTTGTTGGGCAACAAGGGCCAGAGCGATTGAGGGTAACCGTCACCGATGCCATTGCCGTAGTCTATCTCAGCAAAACAGTTGCCCCAGGTCACTAAGTGTCCCTGCATGACCTCGCGGAAGGTATAGGAGGTCATCTCGGGGTTGGGCGCATCATGTAGCAACTTGTAAAGCGGGTGACCTGCTGCCCGCTCTTTCCCCCTGGGAGTAAGCCGGCGGTAGACTATCAAAGGTAGTGAGGCAAGCGTCTCGGACAGCAGTTTAACGCAGGCCCACACGGCCGTTGACCTGAGTGCGGTGTTCTCTGAAACATGGATACCGGTGGCGCTGCCGTACGAGATCAACGGTTTCCATGGTTCCATGCGGGTTAAATTAAATCTCTTTTCAATCCACGTTAATAACGGGTTCTTCATTCAAAGCACCTAAAGGGTAACCATACCGTGATCCTCATAAATGGAAGTATCGACCAGTTTGCTGTGCCGGCTGGCCCGGTCGATAGCCATGGTAAGCGCAACCATGCCGTCGATTTTCTGGGTGGATTTCTCTTTGTCAGGCTTGATGTTGCCGGCCGGATCAGTCCTGACAACCAGGTTGTCGCAGTTCCATCTTAAAACAGGATGCCCGCCGTGCCTGATCTTCTTGCTCAAGACAAGGTTCATCAATTCTTTGGTCGGCGCTGACATCGACGCGAATCCCTGGCCGAAGGGCACCATTAGAAATCCGGCGTCGATCAGATCCTGGCTCAATTTGGTGGCGCCCCAGCGGTCGAAGGCTATCTCGGCTATATCGTACTTCTCTCTCAACTTTTCAAGGGTGTGCTTGATGTATTTATAATCGATGACATTGCCCTCTGTGAGCGTAATAAGTCCCTTTTTCGCCCAGGTGCGGTATGGAACGCGGTCTTTCCTTTCCTTTTGGATTGCCGTATCTCCGGGAATCCAGAAATAGGTTAAGACGTCGCAGGTTCCATCATCGGCGGCAAAGACCAGGGCCAGGGCAGTCAAATCCGTGGTGCTGGACAGGTCAAGTCCGGCATAGCAGGTGCGGCCCTGCAGGCTCTTTACGTCCACCTGGCCATTGCAGGCATCCCAGGCATCCATGGGCAGCCATCTTTCAACTGAGTTCACCCATTGATTTAAATACAGCCTTCTGAAGGTCATTTCCAGCGCAGCGGTCTCCTGTGCCTTCTTGCAGAGCGTCCGCATCTCGTCGATATTGCGGAAGGTTCCCAACGCCGGATTGCTCGACTTCCAGACCTTTTCGTCCTTCCAGTCTGCATCCTCGGGAGCAGAAAAGATCACCGGCAGGAAGGTCGGATCCTCGATTATTCCGTTTTGAACCTTTAAGGCGTAATTGTGCTGCTCCCAGCAGATCGAGTTACGGTCAAAGCCGGCCGTGGTGATTACCAGCGTTAAGGGCTGGCGGCGTGAGCCGGTCGAGGTCGTCAATGTGTCCCACAGATCCCTGTCGGGCGCTGCGTGTAGTTCATCGTAAATAATGCCGTGAGCGTTGATGCCCCACTTGGTATAGGCCTCAGCCGATATGGCACAGTAGAAAGAGTTGAACCTGTGATAGACGATGCGCTTCTGGCTATCGATGATCTTGGAGATGTTAAAAAGGTTATGTTCCTGCCGCACCATGGCTGCCGCTTCGTTGAAAACCAAAGCGGCCTGCTGCCTGTCATTGGCGGCACTGTAAATCTCGCAGCCTGCTTCGCTATCTGCGTACAGCAGGTAGAGGGCGATGGCCGAGGCGATGGTGGTCTTGCCATTCTTGCGCGGCAACTCCACGTAACAGGTTCTATATTGACGCGTGCCGTCCGGGTTTACGGTGCCGAATAACGGGCGGATAATTTTATCCCGCTGCCAGTCCTGGAGGATGAAGTTGTGGCCTGCGTACTCTCCCTTAGTATGCTTGAGCTTCTGGATAAATTCGACAGCTCTCCGAGCGCGTGCTTCGCTGAAATTTCTTCTCATTACACATTTGTCTTTTCTTTGCAGAAATCAAGCAGTTTATTCCAGCCGTCATCTTCACCTGGCCTGGCCACGCTGATCCTCCCGCGGCTGGCAGGCGTCATGCCGAACTCGGTCAGAAATTTGTGGCACTGCTCCATGGCCTTGTTGGCCACCCATAACATAGGCGAGGTGATGACGTTGCCACTTTGCGTCTTATAGAGCTCGCCTTTCTCGTTGATAACAGTCTCGGCCTTTTTCCACCTGGCATAAGCCTGGCAATAAAGAGCCAATTCAGTGCGGTCGATCTTGGAAAGCAGACCCATCTCCTCAAGCTGGGGTACAATGCGCTTCCATTCAGATTTGGCGGACGCGCTTAGATGGTCCGGGCAGGTAGGACGACCAGGATGGGGTCTGGGTTCATGTTTATTTATGCGGTTTTTATTCCTCTCGCCCTCCAGGATTTTGATTTTAGTCGGGCGAGGTATTCTTCCTTTCATTAGCTATCCTTCAATTTACTGATCAAAGCTATTGACTTCTTCAGTACTCAGAGTGATGAATGTGATATCAAATACTGAGGAGGTACACAATGCCAATCGAGAATAGAAATCTGCAGCCAGGAACAAGCCTGGTGGGCCGCTACCACAAGCAGCCGTATGTCTGCGAGGTGTTGGAGGGCGACGGTGGAAAGCTCCGCTACCGCCTGGAGGACGGCCGGGAGTTCAAGAGCCCCTCGGCGGCGGGAATGGCCATAACTGGCCACGCCTGCGATGGGTGGGTCTTCTGGAGTGTGGAGACGATCGCTTCAACCCCGGGGCAGGCAGAGGCCGCAAAGGACGCCCCGTTGGAAACCACCGAAACTGGCAGCAAAGGGTCAAGCGAGGACGTGCAGGCGGATGTGGACAAGAAGAGCGTCTGCCGGAGGGTACCCAATCAAAAGGGTGTGCCGCAGGGTCAGGTTCGCTGGCACTGCTATGCCTGCCGCAAGAGTTTCTTGTTTCCTGCGGCCCAGGTGCCCAAGGGATGCCCTGGGCATCCGGTCAGCTAACTGACAATCGAATAGCGACACGAAGGCAGGCTCCTCAGATCGGGAGCCTGCCTTGCTTTGTGTTGCGCAAGACCACCGGCTGGGTATTTTGGAGTGATAAGAGCATCCAAAATTAGCTGGAAAATTACAGTATAAAACACTTGGCTTTTTATACTTTGTACGCTAATGTATCACTACAGGAGATGGAAATGGAAAGGATAATTACGACTTACAAGTTCAATGACAGGAATCTGGCATTTGGGTTTGCCTTACATGGCATCAAGCCGATGGCTGTAATTCTTGGCGATGACGACAGGTTCTGGGTCTGCAGCCTGGCCGATGCTGAAAGACTTTATCGCCAGGGCTACGAATACGCTGACTAATAATTATAGGGCAGTTATTGAGCAATACGAGAAACCGTCTTGCCTGTGAAGTTCTGCCAGCGATTGATGATTACATCGCTGTAATGAGTGTCTATTTCCATCATTCGGCATTGACGGTTTAACTTCTCACAGGCTATTAAGGTGGATCCGGCGCCGCCAAAGGGGTCAAGGACGATATTATTTACCAGGGAGCTGTTACTAATAGCCCGCTCACATAACTCAACAGGTTTCATGGTAGGATGTTCCGGACTGGATCGGGGACGTTTGATGTCCCAAACATCTGACTGATCACGGTCACCGCACCAGTGATGTTTACATCCTTCCTTCCACCCATAGAGTAATGGCTCGTACTGGCGTTGGTAATCCTGCATCCCCATTACAAACAGGTCCTTGTGCCATATGATGAAGCTCGCCCAGTGTCCGCCCAGTTCTTCGAATATATGCTTGTTGGAATACATCTCCTTATTACTCATGCAGATGTAGAAAGCGCCGGTGTTGAAGCCCATCAAGTTCTGTATATAGCCACGGACAAAATTGTCCCATTCTTCAGGAGACATGTTATCGTTGATAATGGTCTGCCCTGCGTTACCAATCCCCTTCGCTTCCCTGTCTTTCCAGTAAGGATGGCCTTCTCTGGTTTTGTTAATCCTGGTCCGCCCCTTAGTCCTCTTATAGGAGGGATGCCCCACGATGGAACCGTAGTTAACATTATACGGCGGGTCAGTAAACACTACGTCCGCCTTCTCCCCCGCCATCAATTTGGCCACGTCAGCCTCTACAGTCGCGTCCCCACAA